>OFMJ01000063.1_pt1 | contig 112005 bp, 89 predicted proteins | sample 1541801 | NCBI WGS metagenome assembly OFMJ01 (sample SAMN04209234, study PRJEB22552) | human gut metagenome | biome: gut; material: feces | host: Homo sapiens | place: USA: Oklahoma
GGCGCCTTTAGACGCGCGCCCGGCACCACAAGGGTTATACCCTAAGAGCAAACCATCCCTTTGAGGGGTGGTTCTGATTAAGGAGCCTCGGCGTTAAAACCGCGCCGCACAGCTCGTCGCTATCGCCGTCGCCCACACGCAGGGAGCCGGGGCGCACGGCCGGCCCGCGCCGCCCGCGGGACTTTGTAGGGGTCCCTCCGGTGCCGCGGCCCGCCCGTGCGCCGTGCAGCGTGGGACGAGAGGAAGCGGCCGGTGCCCACCGAGCTCGAGCTGAAGACCGCCGAGCGGCGGGCCGCCGACGTCGTCGCCGAGGCGCTTGACCAGGCGGGCAGGCGGTCCTAGTCTTGAGGGGCGCCCCGGATGCACCACCGGGGCGGGACCGGACTCTTACACCACTGTTGTGTTTTGTCAAGCAGAAGTGAACGGTAATATCACCAGGAATTGAACGCTGCAGGCACGGGAACCGGACATCCGGTGTTCAATTCCTGTGCCTGAATGCGCCGCATGGAGACTGCTAGGCCAGCTGCCCTTCAGGCGTGCCATCTCCCGATATGAGGGCATGCCTCATGCGCCAGGACTCGCCGCTGAACTTCAGAAGCCTCCCGTGATGGCGGATGCGGTCTATCACGGCAGCAGCCATCTGGTCGTCCCCGAAGACGGCGCCCCAGCGCGCGAACTCGAGGTTCGTGGTGATCACGAGGGACTGCCGCTCGTAGCTCTCGGATATGACCTGGAAGAGCAGCCTCGCCCCGTCGGTGTCGAGGGGGAGGAAGCCGAGCTCGTCTATCCCCAGGATGTCGGCCTTCGCGAGCTGGGCGAGCTCGCGGTCGAGCGACCCCGCATCGCGTGCGCGCCTCAGGCGCATGACCAGCGACGACGCGGTGAAGAACCTTGCAGGGCGCATCTGCTGGCAGCACAGCGAGCAGATCGCCTCGAGCATGTGGGTCTTGCCGGTGCCGACATCGCCCATGAGCACGAGGTCCTCGCGCCTCTCGAGGAACGAGAGCGAGAGCAGGTCCGCCCGGCCGAAGCCCTCCGGCCAGGAGACGGATGTCCAGTCGTAGCCGTCGAACGTCTTCGCCTGCGGAAGCGCGCACCTCCTGAGCAGGGATGCCTTCCTCGAGGCATCCCTGCTTGCGCATTCTGCCTCGAGGTATTCGGCAAGGTATTCTACCTGCCTCGGCGTGCCGCGCACGCCCCAGTCGGCGAGGAGCGACTTCGTGAGCGAGCATCTCGCGCCGGCGGCGGCGACGCGCTCGGCAAGGGCCTCAGCGCTGCTTCCCATCGGAGCCCCCCTTCCCTGCAAGGCGGTCGTATGCGGCAAGGTCGACCCCCGCGCCTTCCGCGCCGCCCGAGGCGATCCTCCTCGCAAGCACGTCGCACGAGGCGTCGTCCGGGACCCTGCCCTCTGCGAAGAGGCGCTCCGCGGCCCGGCATGCGGCATCGAAGCCGGATGCGCCCGATGCCCTCCCTATGGCCCTGAGCGCACGCCTGAGGTCATCCTTCTCCAGCCGGTCCATATGGGAGAGGAGCGCTTCCGGCATGTCCCTGCGTATGACCGACTCGCCGAACGCCCTCGGCCTCGCCACCAGCGCAGGCACGAGCGATGCAGGATTCCTCACGAGCTCTCCCTGCTTCCACGACCTCGGAAGGGATGCCACATGCCTTCCGTGCATGTCCATGATCTCGACCGTGCGCGCTCTGGCGCCCGCAAGGAGGTCGCGGCCGTGCCAGGCAGGGCCCGCGCGGTAGGAGACGCCGTCCAGCTGTATGTAGCCCCTCTTGTCCGAGCGGACATGCACCCATCTCACGGAGTCGAAGCGCACGCCCGGAAGGGCCATCATCGCCGCGAGGTCCTCGGCGAAGGCCTTGGGCGCAGGTCCGTGCAGCCTGCTCTTCGCCGTGGCGTTGATCCTCCTGCAGCCGGAGAGCGGCATCGAGTTCAGCGCATCGAGGCTCGGCACGGAGGGCACGGGGACGAGGAGGTTGCGGCGCGGGAACCCCACGGCATTCTCCACCGATCCCTTCTCGTTTCCGGAATCGGGGTTGCAGAACCTGGCCTCGAAGCGGTAATGGGCCCTGAGCTGGGAGAAGAGCTTGGACTCCGTCACCCTGCCGAAGAGCATCCGCCCCGCCTCGGTGGCATTGTCGAGCACGACGAGGCGCGGCACGCGCCCTGCCATCTCGAATATCTCGACGAGCCCCTCGCAGAAGCACTCTGCCTTCTCGCACATCATCGCGATGCAGAAGCGGACGTTCGAATGCGGGAACGTCGCGACGAGGAGCTTCAGCTCGAGCCTCTCGCCTGCGACGGTGGCGGTGAAGGCGCCGTAGTCGGCCTGCATGGTGCCCGGCGCCCAGTCGAGCTCGAGGAAGCCGTCGCGTGGGGACTGCTCCTGCGCGAGCTTCCATTCCCTCACAAAGCGGCACACCGTCGGATAGGATCCCGCGTAGCCCTGCTCGGCGACGAGCCTGTCGAAGATCTTCTGCGCGCTGTGGCGCCGCTTCCCGGGGACGGAGCGGTCGTCCACGAGTATGCCGACGATAAAATCGGCGTACCTGTCGATGGCAGGCCTCTTCCTCCTTTCCGCCACAGGCGGCTGCGGGGAGAGGTCCCCCATCCTCGAATACTTGTACACGCTGTTGCGGCACACGCCGAGGGCCTCCGCTATCTCGGTCGGCCCGGCTCCGTCGGCATCCATCCGTCTGATACATTGTTGTACGCCAGGGGACACGGTCATCTTTCCTTTCCTCCTTCTGGCGGGACGTTCGTCGCCGTCTTGCCCGCCAGAAAGGAATTGTGGGGCATGGCCGTGCCCTCCGGCTCATGTGCGGAGAGATGCCATGTCCCGTGAACGGGATGTGCAGAAACAGATCATCGGGATGTTCAATTCCTGGTGATATTTCTGGTCACTTCTTATTGAAAGAAAACAACTGTTTCGCGCGCGATCGACATGACCAATTTCGGGGCTATCCAACCTCTCCCTTGGTGAGAGAACAAAGAAAGGCGTAATTGAACGCAGAATAGATACCTGATTCGTGTGTAAAAATACTTAATATTTAATAAGTCACGTGGATTATCGTTAAAGAGAAGCGAGACGGTTCGTGCACATTCAAATCAGCAATCTCCACAACATATCGTCCCTTACCTACGATATCGAAGACGACAAGATCAACTTCCTGTACGGCGTTTCCGGTTCGGGGAAAAGTTCGATTGTCAAAGGCATTGCGCAGGGCATTGTCAGAGAGGTCGATACCATGGTCGGGTGCGACCCTCGCGAGCAGGCTGCTGTTCTGGTCGACGGCAAGGAGGGCCCTCTCGCATCGACGGCAACGTTCAACGAGGATCGTCAGTCCGTCTTGTTTTCGCGCGACCCTGAGAAGGGCCTTTACGACGTATTCATCGGCAACGAGGAACAGCTTGACGACCTTCGCATGCAATATCAGGCGGCGGTCATGTTCCTTCGGACAAAAACCGGCGACCTTCTCCGCCTCAAGGGCGAGGTTGAGGCGCTTGCCAAGACCCTAGGCAAAACTAACAACAAGGGGCATTTCACGCCTGCTTCAAAAATGGGAAAAGCGCGTAGCGCATACCAGGAAGCCTCAGAGGCCGCTAGAGAGCACATCGAGCAGCGGGGGATGGACGTCGCCATGTGGGTTAAGCAAGGCTTTTGTGTGGACGCCTCCTACAGCGAGGGCGTCTGCCCGTTTTGCGGACAGCGCCTCGAGGAGAGCCCTAACAAAGACGTCCTCGCCGAGCTACGAGACCTCTCGGTAAAGGATCTAAAGCCGCTGTTCGACTCGCCCGAGCAGCTTGCCGCGATCGGTCAAGACCCCATAGACCTTTCAAGCGAAGAAGGCTTTGAGCGAGCGGAAAAACTGGTCAGCGCATTGCCCCTGGTGAGCGAGGAGGTCAATCGAATCGTCAGCTACTGCAACGCTGGAGCCGATTACGGGGATGTGAAGTCGATGCCCGTCGAGCTCCTAGCCCCGAGCCCCGTAATCCTTGAGTTCATGCCCGAGCTGAGCGAAGTGATGGATGGGGTCAACACAAGAGCGAAAGAGGTGAAACGTCTCCTTGGAGAGATGAAAGCGGCGTTCGACAAGCTTGTCGGAACAGGGTGCAGGGAACTGAACGACAAGCTCGTGAAGTTCGGCATACCGTACCGCTTCGAACTCTCGACGGCGAATCGCGACGAGAAGACCGCCTCATACCGACTCGTCCATGTCAACGCCAGCGACTCAACTGATATGCACGACTCCCTGTCGTTCGGCGAGCGCAACCTCATAACCTTGATCCTTTTTCTGCAAGACGATGAGAACGAGGTCATGCTGATCGATGACCCCGCCTCTTCCTACGACGACTATCGGCGCACACAGATCTTCAAGGCGATCATGGGAGTTCAGGGGAAGACCATCCTCGTCGTATCCCACGACCAGGCATTCGTTCGGCGGGCTGTACGGTATCGCGAGCGTCAACCAGGACGTATCGGCAAAGTGGACATGCTTTGCAACCGTTCGGGAAAGGCAAACATGGAGCCCATCACGAGAGATAGCTTCGGCTACTTTGATGACATGATACGGGACAGAATCGCATCATCATCAACCTATTACCAGCAAATGCTGAATGTGCGCCTTCTCTGCGAGATTCACGATACAAATATCATCGATAAAGGCCTTTGGTACTACACCTCGGCAATCCTGCACAGGACGAGCAGAGATGAGGTCTTGAAACTTCTGGCGAATGAGGGCGAGAGCGAAGCAGACATCCTTGAACGACTCAAGGATTTAGTCGGCGAGAAGAGTGCTGACCAGATAATTCCGATGCCAGAAATCATCGACTACTCAACGAATGGCTTCTCGGAATTCGAGTGTCTGATTGCAAGGCGAGAGGACATTAGGTGCTCCAATGGGGGCTTAGAATTGCCAACCGGCCTCACAAAGGAACCAGCAATGGACTTGCTAAACGATCTGGTTCATATGAACGACGCGATGATGGACTGCATCGACCCGTATCGGTATCCAGTATGGTCGCCGATTCTGTTCAGGTTGCTCGAACCGTAGTCCACTGCCGCATGAGAGCGATAAATGAAGGTCGCACGCGATAGGCAGAGCCTAGGCTCGTTATGCGAACGATGAAGCTAAGGCGCCACACCCCACCACTACCCGCTACTCGTCGAGAGTCGACCGCAGCCCACCCGCCTCCGCTCCGTTGTGCGCACGGCTCGGGCCCGCCCCGTCTGCGCATGGAAGCGCCATCTACGGCCATGCCCGCCGCTCCGGCTGTGTATGCTCCGCGGCTCGGGCCAGCCGGCTCCGCCTGCGTGTCGCTCCCGGCTCAGTTCAGCCGGCTGCGCCGTCTGCCCTTCGCGGCGGTCGCACACGCAGGCTGCGCATACACAGCCTCCGCTCTGGGCATGGCCTACCGAAAGGCCTACCTGCGCAGGCGGATCGATACCTCGCGGCGGCGCGCACTCCGCTACGGCAGATGGGCTGCTGCACCGTCGCGCTCGCCCGCGGGTGGTGGTGGGGTGTGGGGTCCGCTCGTCACCGGTTCTGCGGGCGCATGGGGCGCCAGCGAGCCACGGGAGACATCTGGCGCCCGCGCGGCCGTCACATGCCCGCTCGATCCCGAGTCGCCTCCCGACCGCGATCAGTCCGCACGCCGCACCCCGCCGCCTCCCGTGGGCGCCACTGAGGGGCTCACGCCGGCTACTTTGGGCTCGAGGCGCTCCCTGAGCGCCTGCCGACCGCCTCCCATGCCCTTGCGGCCGTCTCCTCGTCCTCGCCGTACCACTTGGCGCGATACTCCCAGCCCGCCATTAGCCCCGCGGCCACCTCGTCCATGTCCTGCTTCTTCTCGGCGGTCGTGTCCGTGATGATGCTGTCGTCGAACATGACGCGCACCAGCCCCTCGTCAGGCAGCTCAACCCCGAGCCTGCGGTCCGCCGCCAGCAGAGCCCGGCATATGCCCACGATCGCGCCCTCCAACGCGTGCTCGTGCCGGCGGATATTGCGCATGAGGGCAGAGTTGTCCGCCGACACCTTCGTGGCGGTCTTCACGTAGCCGACGTTCTCGAGGTCGAAGTAGTTGATGCCGAAGCCGCACAGGTCGCCGAGCGTCTGCAGCGCGACCCTGAACGCGCGCGCTTGGTCCTCGGTGCGCAGCGCCGGGGCGAACTCGTGGATCGTGTCCTCCGTGCTCATGACCTTCCTGAACACCGTGCAGTCCTTGCGCCCGAACGGGATGGAGACGCGCCCTCCCTTAGCGTTGCGCTCGACGTCGAACATCACATCGGAGAGGAACACGCGCATCTTGCCGTTGTCGATCTCGTCCATCATCGCGTCATAGCAGAGGTCCACGGCTTGGATTGCGTCCACCGCGTCCGCGAACACGCTCTGACCGTAGGGCGACATGTCCACGCGGGCGTTGTCGATGGCGGGCTTCACGAGGGCGAACGTGGGCTACACCGAGCCCGTGTCGTACACCGGGCACACGCCCTCGGGCTCTATCCTGTTCCCCTCGCGGTCGAAGCACGCCGTGACGATTCGGTACGTCTCATCGCCGTCTTCCAGGTGAGAAAACCCGGCAGGGCCGGCATCCGCCCTTTGCGCTTCGCCGGGCGAGAAGAATTCGCAGTCCGCGCCCTTGAGGTGCAGCTGCACTTGGTCGACGGCCCGCTCGCGCCAGAATGTCCGGGTCACGAACGCGCACTCGCTCACGCCCTCCTCGTCCCACGTGAGGGGCACCACCATGCGGGCGTCATAGCGGCGCACGCGCACTTCGCCCGCGCCCGCGTCGACCCAGAGCGCCCACGCGCCCGTGCCCAGGCCGAACGCCCGCACCACGCACTCCTGCGCGGCCGCCAGAAAGCCCGTTCGCGCCATCCAGGCCGAGAGCCAGTCCGTGCACGCCTGGTTATCGCAGGCGACCTGCGTCTTGTCGTTGAGCAGCAGAGACCCCCACTCGCGGCGCACCCGCATCGCAGGATGGATCGAGCGACGGTGCACCTCGTACACGCGGCCTGCGCCGTCGGTGTCGCGGTAGTCGTAGAAGTCCCCGAGCGCCTGCATCCACGAGTCCCACGCGCGGATGTGCGGCTCCATGTCCTCGAGCGGCAGCGAGAACCCCAAGCACCGCAGCCACTCCCTCACGTGCTCCGGCACCCAGTACTCGTCGGTCATTCCCTGCACAGCGCACCTCCCGTACGGCCCAATCATTCGCCGCTCAGGTTACGCGCCCGTCCCAAACTCCCCTCCCGCCGCTCACAACGCATGCGCTCATCCCGTTCGCGCCCATCTCTTTCCAACGGCTATTGCCTATAATCTAGCTATCAAGCATGGGGGTGGCTCATGATTTCCATAGATGCATTCTTGACGCTCTACGACGCACTCCCCGGTGAGGACGAGATCGAGCTTGAGTTCTACGGCGAGCGACCTCATGACTACATGATCATCAAGGGCGGGGACGAGGCCATATTCCAGTACTATCGGCATTACGAGGGCTCCTGCATCTCGTTTCCGTCCATAAGGGACCTCGTTGCCGCTGAGCTTTCCGATGGCATCTGCCTCGCACGCGACTGGGACGAGCTCGAGGTGGTCATCGTCGACAGCACATGGGTGCTGCCCAATGAGTGGGACATCGCGGATCTCGAAAGACGCTACTCTATCACGCTCAGCTAGCCCGTCTGCTGCAAGTCAGCGCGTACCAACGAGGCGTTCCCAGCCCCGTCCTTGTGGCTATTCCCGTTATCACCATAACGGATGCTTCCGCGCCTGCTCATGCGGGCTGCATAAGCAGGCGGCTCGCTCCCAAGGTCGCTCGTCCGTCGCGCCGCCTGCAGTCGGCGCTTTTGTTCCGCAAGCCAGCGCACTCCGCCACGCACGGGCGCTATCCACATGAGGCGGGCACAGGCGCGGCTCCATGCGCCGTCTTGCTCCACGCTCCGGGTGCCTGCCATGCAGTCACCCTCCGCGGCTCCGGCAGCCCGCAAGCGGTCTGCCTCCGCACCGCTCCAAGCCCGCTGCGCTCGCGTTCGCTCGCTTCGCGGTCTTTCCGCGGGCTCCGCAAGCTCTCCTTGCGGGGTCTTGCTCCGTGAGGGGAGGAGAGCAAGTAGCACGCTCTCACGATGACGAGACGCTTGAAATAGCAGATAATGGCAGCATCGTTGTTTGATGACACCCCCGTGCGCAGAAAGGACCGAGAAGGCCATGGAAAAGGATGCCCCGAGCAAAGACGAGCAGATGACCGAGGAGAAGGCGGCGAACATCCTTGCCGCCATATACGAGAAGGCGCTCGACGGCGTCCCCAAGGTCAGCCGCTCGGTCGACGAATTCGCCGATGACTACACCAGCAGGTTCGAGGTACCGGAGAGGGCGGCGAAGGAGCTCGTCAAGTACCAGGTGCTCAAGTGCGGAACGTCGGGGTTCATCACCGGGCTTGGCGGCCTCCTCACCCTTCCCGTCGCCATCCCGGCGAACATAAGCAGCGTACTCTACGTGCAGATGCGCATGGTCGCTGCGATAGCGAAGATCGGCGGGTATGACGTCCGGTCTGACCAGGTCCAGACTCTCGTCTACATGTGCCTTACGGGCACGGCCATCTCTGACGTCGTCAAGCAGACCGGCATCAAGATTGGCGAGAAGACGCTCACTGCCGCTTTGAAGAAGCTGCCCGGCAGCGTGCTCACCAAGATCAACCAGCGCGTCGGGTTCCGCCTCATCACCAAGTTCGGCGAGAAGGGCGCGGTCAACCTCGTCAAGCTCATCCCCGTCGCGGGCGGCGTGATCGGCGGTGCCGTCGACGTTGCCTCTACCACGGTTATCGCGAAGAACGCCATCAAGCTCTTCATCGAGGACGAGGAGCCGAAGGGCGAGGAGGTCACGGAAGCGGAGGTTGTCGAGATCAGCTCTATGGACGGATCCGAGGAGGGGGAGAAGGCCGCCGAGGGGATCTAATCCCTCCCAGTCTCTTTTCACCCATCTTCAAGGCAAGCACGACGAGGAGGACGAGCGCTAGTATCGCCAGCCTCCCGAGGACCTGATCCGCCAGCATCGTCCTAATGCGGAGCATCCCGTCCCGCAATCGCCCGGCGCCCGTCATTACGCGCCAGGCGAGGGGTCCGCCCGCCGACTTCACATTCACGGCCATGACTTCACCCCCTCAACGCGTCGTCCATCATCGCGCACCTCACCGCGTCGATCGAGTGGTCGTTGCCGTCCGGGATGTCGTCTATCCACGTGCCATCGCGGTCGCGCGCGTACTCCTTCAGGTGGAACTCCTCAAGCGTCAAGGGGCACCGCACGGGATCGATCACGATCTCGCGAAGTCCCGCCAGCCACTCGTAGGAGAGCCGGCGCATGTTGCTCTTGCGCGCCGGCCGCGCCCTCAGCCCGAAGCCGCGCCGCCATACCGCCATCGACTGCTTGCCGTCCGGCGTGTCGTCGCACCAGATCAGCTCGTCGTGCTGGTATGGGTCGCCGCCCGGCTCGTCGGCAAACGTCAGTGCCTCCACCGCTATCGCCGCCGTCTCCGCCGGCGTCTTCCTGTTGGCGGTAAGCTCCGAGAAGATCGTGAGCCTGCGCTCGCCGGGCTCCCAGCCCACGCGCACCATGCGCCACGGGTCGGGGAACCATCCCCAGTCCACCCCGCAGCGCACGAGCCCAAAGCTCCTCATGCGAGCGTCGGTCACGCGCTCCTCCACGACGTTGTTGAAGACGGACCCGCCCGTGCCCGTTACGTCGCCCAGGTACTCGTTTCGCCACGCCGCCTCGTCGAACTCGCGCAGGTACTCTGCCTCCTCGATGAAGGGCGCTCCCAGCCACTCGGGGTGCGCCTCTGCCACATCCAAGTAAGAGCTTTGGCGGACGAGGGTGTCGACGCGGCGCTCTCGCTCCAGCTTCTCGCGGTTGACCCAGCTCCACAGCGTACGCGGAGGGTTGTAGGAGTAGAAGATCCAGAAGTCGTCGCCGCGCCTAAGCGAGTTCAAGATCGAGCGCACGGCCTCGATGCCGTCGAACTGGTCGAGCTCCTCGAACCACACCACCGCGCAGTATCCGCGCGTGAACTTCACGCCCTTGAGTTTCAGCGGGTCGTCGGCACCTCGGAACACGATGCGCTGCCCCGTGGGCACGTAGGTGAGCTCCATGGGCGAGATGCGCGCGCGGAACCACCGCTCCAGTCCCAGCGCCGCGATCGCCCACGTCATCTGCTGGAACACCGAGTCGCGCAGCGTGTTGGAGAACCGGCGCACCACCACGGCGTTCGCGCCCGGGTTGGCAAGCATGACGAGCACGATGGCGAGCGATATGAACGAGCTCTTCGTCGAGCCGCGCCCGCCGAAGAGCCAGTAATGCGTGTGCCCATGCGCCATGACGTCGCCCAGCACGTCGCGGAAGCGCGGGATGATGAGCGAGGAGGCGTCAACCATCGGTGCCGCCCGCCCGGTCGAAGTCGAGCTGCTCCTGTATCGGCTGGACGGTCACGCCAAGCACGATCTTGGGCGCGGCCTCAGACCCCTCCTCGTCGCGCCGACGGTCGGCTTTGCCGTACTCGTCGGGGTACTTGCGCTCCAGCAGCCACGCCGCGGCGGTCCAGTACTGGTTGCGCGCCAGCGCGGCGGAGCGGATCGTGGTGAGCAGCGTCTGCTTGAACGCCGCCTCCTCCTTTTTTAGTCCCTCGCTTAACTCGTGCTGCAGCTTGTTCTTGGGATCGCCGATCCAGCGGTAGAACGTGGACTCGTGGATGCCCAGCGCGCAGATGATGTCGCCGTTGGAGAGCCCGTCGCGCTTGAGCGCGATCGCCCGGTCCACGAGCTCCTGCGTCAGCTTCGGTCGTCCCATGCGCGTCACCTCCCATCTGATGCCTTGTTTTTCACCGCATTGTCGAGGGAGGTCACAAGATGAAAAACGGGACGTTCCGAAGGGACCGTAAAGGCCCAATCGGAACGTCCCGTGTGCGAGGCCGTTTTCCGATTCGATGGTCTGGGCGTACCTCGTTTCAGCACGGTTTATCATTAACTGTTGTCAGGTAAATTAGGCCGAGGTGATTCAAGATGCCGCGAATTATCAAGGTGGTGCCCGTTCCCATCCGAGGTCGCTCACATTGTGTCCTCTTTCTTGATGAATGGCCGAAGGGAACCGGTCGGGAGCGTCGGGGCGAGGTCGATGGAGAGGTATTCGAGCTGCTCAGCGTCATGCTTGACGGTGGGGGCAGGATACATACCGAGCCGGTTGTCGCGGTCGAGATCGGCGGGCGCGGCATCGAGTCGGAATGGTTCATGGGAAAGGAATTGAGGGCGCTTCAGCCGTAAACAAAGACAGAGGCGAGGCCGTTTCCCGTCATTTCTGTCGGGGCGTACCTCGCCTCACCCCATTTTAGCCGTCCTTCCTCTCCCTCCGGCTCTTCAGCCCGTACTTCCGGCACAGCCGGCTGTTGCGAACGCTCCAGCGTATGCGCCGCGAGGCTGGCTACCGCAGCGCAAAGGATTTCGCGGAGAGCATCGGCATTCCCATGTCCACCTACGCCTGCTACGAGCGCGCGGGCGACGGGCCGGAGTGCGGGATCCCGCTCGCCAGCGCCTGGGCCATAGCAGATGCGCTCGGCTGCTCGATCGACCTCGTCGTCGGCCGCGAGGATATCGACGTCACGACCGGCTCCGTCCAGGAGCGCGCCGAGGCGCTCTCGCGCACGGGCCGCGAGATGCTCGACGACTACCTGCGCTTCCTCGAGTTCCGTGAGGAAGCCGACGCCTCCCAGGATTGGAGGCGGTGAGCGTGGCCAAGGTAACCGGCGAGGACACCATCGTCCAGCTCGAGAAGGATAAGCCCAAGAGCAAGTGCCGCAAATGGCAGCTCCGCGTATCCACCGGGCTCGACCCCCGAACGGGAAAGTACAAGATTCGCACGCGCCGAATCAAGGGGACCTACACCGAGATGGCAAAGGCCCTTCGCACGTTCATCGACGAGCTCGAGCACGATGCGGTGCAGGGAAGGTCGAAGTACACCTTCGAGGAGTATGCGGAGCGCTACCTCGAGCAGCGTCGCGCCAAGAAGGGGATCGCGGACACCACGCTTGCGAGACAGCGCTGCCAGCTGAAGGCGATATGCAGGCATATCGGCAAGGCGAACCTCTCTGCAGTCACCACCGTCATGCTCAACGACATGTACATCGCCATGCTGAACGGGGACACCAGCAGCGGTGTGCCTTCAGGAGGGTCTTACGTGAATCAGATACACAACAACGTGAAGTTGGTTTTCGATCGTGCTGCGGAAGAGGGGATCCTCACGGTCAATCCCGCCCTCAAGGCAACGCCCCCGAAGATGGATACCGCGGAGAAACGCGCCCTCACCCAGGCGAAAGCCGACGAGCTCCTTTCCGATCTGGACCCCACGTCCGACCGCGACTGCGCCTATCTCATCGCACTGACGCTCAGACTGCGCAGGGGTGAGGTGTGCGGCCTCTCATGGGGTGACATCGACTTCGATGAGCGTCTCGTCTACATCAGCCATTCGTTTGACATGCTGGGCAACCTCAAGGCAACCAAGACGAAAGCTGGAACGAGGATCCTGCCGCTGCCCGATGTTGCCCACCTGGCGCTCAGCATCCATAAGCAGGCGCAGGCCGAGCGCTACGCGAGGACAAACAAATACCGCCATCCGTGGGACGGCTACATCGGGCAGGGCCCGGAGACCCCCATTGTATCCGGGAAGAGCGGCGAGCGCATCAAGCCGACGAGCCTGAGCAGATGGTGGAATGAAGACCGCAAGCGCTTCGGGCTCGATGGCTGGACGTTCCACGAGCTACGCCATACGTATCTCACGCTGCTCGCGCGCAAGGGCGTCCACCCCAAGGTCATGCAATCGCTTGCCGGGCACGCGAGCTCCAAGATCACGATGGATATCTACACCCACGTGAACATGGACGCGAAACGCGATGCCGTCGAACGCCTTTTCCACTTCGTCGATGGCGGTAAAAGCGGCAGAGAGAAATCCGAGGACGATTTGTACCAGATTTGTACCGGCTAACCCCGACCTCAGTGGAGACATTCCGAAACACAGCGTTCTACCTGCGAAAACAACGAAGCGAAATGAACGGATAGCTTTCAGCGATTATCGAATTCGAGTAATACAGGATAAAGCCGCCTTATTTCTTAGGGGCTCTCCGTGGCTTCACGGGGAGCCCCATTTAATGCGCGCTGACCACAACGCACAGCCCATTCTATTGAGAAAAAATGCCGCATGCGGCAAAATTACTCAATAGTAGCTCTTCAGATTGGACGCATGAAGTTCGACCGATTTCGGTTGATGGGAGACGTGAGTAGATCGCGTAGACGAATGCGCACGGGAGTTCACTTTTTAACTACTGAGTTCGAGTAGCCGGCGCTTGCTTATATTGCGAAGAGCTAAGCACGGCGTTATGTCTGGTTTTATCGGCGCTACAATTTGAGTTGAAATGAGATGTGCCGGCTTATGGCTGGCATATCTGGGCACCTGATACGTTGGGTGCCCCTTTCATTTAATATGAGAAGGCCGTAGCGAGAGACGCAGCCTTGCGGGCTCGGGTTTTTCGACCCGGGCCCGTATTTGCCCCTCCAGGAATCGGGCTACCCTTCTCCGCTCGATTACCTGTTCGCCCTTCCTGCAGATTATTAAACGAAGGTGATCTGGAGCTTCTTGGCCTGCATTATAACCGCAGGTAAATGAATGGGTTTCGCTCTGGTTGGGCGAAACCCTTCTTTGTTAGAGCGGTGGGGGATGTCAAAAAACGCTTTAGTGCGGAGGTTTGGTCAAATAGTGCGTTAGTGCGGCTTGGAGGCGCTCTGACGGGCTCGCCTTATACATCGAGCGGTGATGCCCGAGCCTTCTAGCTCGAACGACGCGAACGCTCTATTCATAAGGTACCATTACTATCTATCGCCCATTCCGCACTAACTCAATATTTGGTCCAAAATCCTCCGCACTAAGCGACTATTTGACCTAAGTTTCGCACTAACTCGATATTTGTCCCAGCTGGGATTCGCAGTAACTTGCTATTGGTCCTACCTGGAGCCGGCGTCCTTCTTCTGGTAGATAATTCAGATTAGAAGCTATCGCCACCCGCGGTGGACAAACTGCAGCGTCTCCACCACCGCGGATACCGCGTCCACGCGTTTTTGAAGTCCGCGCGCAATGTAGCCAAGCCGTCCGTTTGCGGTGGCGTGCTTGCTGTTTGAGAGGATCTCGACCGCCTCGTCCACAAAACCGGATAAAGTGGCGTGATCAAAAGCGGCGTGATCAAAAGCGGCGGGGTCATACCATGAAAGGTCGTTGGCAAGCGCCAGCTGGTGTGCGGGATTGGGGTCAAACGGCCTGCTTTGAAACGTCCAGTCGTTTCGCTCTACCTGCTGCGGCGTCTTGTTGTACCACAGCGAGTTGCCGGAGTCGAAAAGGGGCGCTGGGCGCATCTGCAGCGTGTCGACCGAGCGGATAAAGCCAAAGTTGCGCCAATGCCGGTCCGTGTTCGCAAGGATTGCGTCGCATACGATCATCTGCGACAGCGCACGGTGCATGTCAGCGGCATCGCATGCGTGGCGCTCCGCAAAGCGGACCAGGCGATCGTACGTTGTGGCCCCGCGCATGGAAGAAAGGTCGCCGCGAACAAGCGCCGCCGGAAGGTACTCCTCGCGCTCGCCCAAGAAATTGGGGCATAGGCACAAGGGGCCGTCTTGGATGTGCGCAAGGGTGTAGGGAACGTATTCGCCCGGCTGCAGCAGGCGGCGATGCAGGGCGGTCGCCACGACCTCGTTAAACGGTCGCTGGTCATCGCCCGTGCAGCCTTTCGCAAGGCAACGCACGCCATCGCGGATGGTCCAGCGCTTTGGCAGCTCGCCCTCAGACGTGTTGTCGGGCGAATCGAGACCAAGCGCACTGAGCCAGTTATCCCACGTCATAAGGTTTGACTGGACAAAGTTGTTGTCAAAATAGTTGACGTCGCTCCACTGCAGGGTCTCATTGGTGGCGGGCCGCAGCCAATAACAATCCGAGAGCGAGAGCGCCATGTTGTTGAGTGGCAGCAGGGAGAAATCGGCAATTTCGATTTGGCCAAGGCGGGCGAGCAGCCCCGGACGAGAAGCCGGAACAGACCTGTGCTCCCACCAGTCTGCGACGTTGCGGGGCTTCGCCTTGCCGCCGGAGGTGACGGTGCCAAGCGGCATGCGCGACGAATCGAAGATCTCGCGAACAACCAGGGGGTTGTCTTTCCGCGGGTCATGGCGCACTACCGCAACCTCATGGTCGGCAGACATGAGGACAAAGGTTCGCGATGCGTCGAACTCCGCCGCGGCGGCTTTGCCCGCAAGGTAGCGTTCGATCGAATCGCCATCGATCATCCGCCTGCCGCCAACAAGTAATCCCGTTAGCTCGCCGGATGAGAGCAGCTGCGAGATGCGCGGCTTGGTCACGCCCAGAACCCGCGCCGCATCGCCCATGGGGATAAAGGTATCGTTATCCATTGCCGCATCACCAATCGATACCTCGTTAAATAAGCGTTGATGCTTACATATATGTTGACAATGGTAGCACTTAATAATGTGGACGATGAGACGCGTCTGGGACGACCGGCGGCTAGCGCGGCGACGCGCCAGGTGCCCCCGCGTCCACAGGGGCTATCTGCCAAGGCACGCGCCTATGGTGCCAAGCAGCTCCTTATCCAAGCTGTAGCGCATCCAGCGGCCGTCTTTGCGCGCGGATACAAGTCCCATATCGCGAAGCGCGGCCATATGGTGAGAGAGCGTAGGCTGCGATATGTCCAGTTCCTCCAGCAGCTTGCAAGCGCATAGCTCATCCGAGTGCGAGAGCATGGCTATGATGCGAAGGCGATTGGGGTCTCCCAGCGTCTTAAGGTTGGCGGCGAGCCGAGCCTCGTCAAAACATCCCGCTATGACGCGCCGCCTTAGGTATTCGATCTTCATCTTGATTTGATCCATTACGGCGACAAACTGCTGGTCTGGCCCTCCCGTGGGATCTTCCAACCCCCAGTCCTCGTGCCAGCGAGCGAGCAGGGTGGGGCATTGCACGCCGCAACCCATGGTGACCACCATGTCTACGGGCGGAATCTCCTCAAGGGGCTTAGGGGCCAGCGCGGAAGTGTCTACGCCGCGCTGCTGCAAAAGGCGCACGGCATCTGGGTTGACTGCGCGGGCAGGGTGCGTGCCTGCGGAACAGGCGTCGATTTCGTTTGGAGCAAGCGCGTGGGCCAGGGCCTGCGCCATCTGGCTGCGACAGGCGTTGTGCGTGCAGATAAAGGCGACGCTAAGCGGTTCGAAAGTGCTCATTGGTCCTCCAAACGGGTGCGTGATTCTCGTCCATTATATAGATATCTGTCTATATAATACATATTGATGTGCATCAATATGACTACGGGCGCCGCGGAGCAAGGCTCTGGGCGCCAAGAGGGGAGTGCAACCATGGCAGATGCATCTTTGGATTGGGTTAAGAGCGCCTGTTTTGCGTGGCTTGAGGAGGGTGCAGGCGCTGACGCTGGCGAGCTGCTTGAACGTTTGATGGTGGACGAGAACTGCCCGGCATTTGGTCCGGCTCACCATGCACTGGTGGGAGCGGTGCTGCTTGCATGTTCTTGGAGGGCTGTGGGCAAGGGCGAGCTTGGGGATGCGTTGGACGAGCTGTTCGACCGTGCTTCCTGCGTGCCCGGCGCCGCGTGCGCCAAATGGGGCGTGTGCGGCGCCGCTGCATCGTGCGGCATGGCGTTCGCCATCTTGTCTGGTAACGCCCCGCTTAAGAAAGAGGGTTGGGGCGAAGGTCAGTGCATGGTGGCGCAGATCCTCGCCGCGATCGCGGACGCCGGTGCGCCGCGGTGCTGCAAGCGCGATTCCCGCATCGCCGTCCGCGTGGCGTCGTCCTGGTTCAACGACCAACTGCACGCTGGGCTTGTGGAATCCGAGCCCGTTCGCGGGTGCGCGGTCTGTAAGCAAAATTCGGCATGTCTGGGTAGTGGCTGCCCGTTTTTCTCGTAGGGCAAAGGCGCTTTATCGAGTGCTTGGGAACGCGACTGAGGCGTTCTCTACAGGGAGCACGCCAGAAGGTCCGGGCGCTGCAGGACTCGTCGCAGCGAGTTGGACAGATGCGCCAGGCGATTATCGAGCATCGCCAGCGCGCCAAAGGCGTAGTGGCTGCGCCCTTCCTCGTCCTCGATAATCAGCGTCCATGTGCCGCTATTCGATTCGTACACGTTGCAGCAATGGCACCCCATCCAGTCAGACGCTTCATCGAGCAAGCGGGCGGCTTCGTCCTTCGATATGGAGATGTAGGAGTCGGACGAGATACAGCTGCGCCCGTATTCGTCCAGGTAGTGGTCGACCAGGCGGCAGTCGCCATTTTGATGGAGCTCCAGCCGCTGGTGCACAAGGGGGCTGCGCGAGGGCTGCCGGCTGCGATCGTGCGTGCTCGATATAAGGTAGAGCGCGGTGGGCTGGCAGGTCAGCGGCGCGGACGAGTTCTCGCCCGCAAGCTGCGCCAGTCGCTCGAGCGCCAGGATGAACCATAGGCGCGCCTCGTGCCCCGCGGCCTTGCAGCGGGCCTTGTCCGTCGCCCAGAAGCGGTGGCTCACCAGGTGCGACACCTGATCCCATTTTGACATGACGGCCGATCCCAGAAGCGAGGCGTCCGTGACGGCGGGCAGATGCCAGTCCAGCTCCTCCAGGTTGTCGAAGGCGCCGGGATACGTGGCGTCGAAGGCCTCGCCCGCATCGTCCATATATCCAAGCGCGGCGCAGTCGGCGTGAAACTCGCCTGTGTCCAGCAACTGGTGTAGGTTTTGGCGGCTGTCCCTAAAGCGCGGCAGCCATTTGCGGGTGAAGTCTCGCAGGGCGTTGGCAGCGGCTGCGGCGGGGGTCGCGGCTGCGGCTGCGGTAGTGGACGTCATGGGCTCCTCCTCCTTTGTATCGATGGCTCGAATATAGGGAGGGGCTCGCTGCCGCGACGTACCTTTTGTTAGCCGCTGCGCCGTGGATTGGCAGCTCCGCGCCGCCGCCCGCTCGCTATGGCCGCTCCCCGTTTGCCGCCTGCTAATAAAGTGGGCGCCCCGCCTGCGAACGTGCAAGCGGGGCGCCCTGTCGTACGGGGTTGCTATGTGGGTCTTGGGGCCGCTGGCTTTTGGGCAGCTGGCTTTGGGGCAGCGATTCCCGGGGTCGCTACTGTGCCTGTTCCTGGGCCTCAAAGTAGCGCATCAATATGGTTGCGACCTCAGCGCGAGAAGCCACGTCGCCGGGCTTGAGCTCACCGGAGTCCAGGCCCTTGATAAAGCCCTCCTCAACAGCCCATTTCATGGCGTTGCCGGCGAAATCGGATACCTTGCCGGCATCGGGGAACTTGGACAGGTCGCCACGGCCCGAGGTATCGACGCCGTTCTTCTGGGCAAAGCGCATCAAGAACACCGCCACCTGCTCGCGCGTGACCGCGTGGTCGGGACCAAAGTCATTGGTGCCGTCGTAGCCGCTGACAATGCCGTTCTCGGCGCCCCAGGCGACCACGCCCGCAAACCAGTCGTCGGCGTTGACGTCGTCAAATGTACCGCCCTTGCCGTCCAGCTCTCCGTTGTCGGCGCCGGCGGCGCGCGCCAGCATGGCGACAAATTGCGCGCGGCTGGTGGTGTCGGTTGGGCCCATCAGGTTGGTGCCTTCGTAGCCGCGCAGGTAGCCCTTTTCAAGTGCCCAGTCGATGGGATCGTGGTACCACTGGCTCGCGTCGATGTCGGCAAACTTGTGGGTTTCGCATAGATCGCCGCCGTCGCATCCAAAGACCACGTTCACCTCCACGTCGCCCTGGGGCATGGTGAACTCAAACTCGCCCTTTTCGTTCTTGCGGACCTCGACCTTGTTGCCGTCCTTGTCCGTGACGGCGATGCTGCGGACCTCCTTACCCGCCTGCGGCTTGGGGCTGACGGTGACTATATCGCCCGCATCCGGGTTCTTGGGGCTCACCTCCACCTTGCCACCGGGGTGCGCGGAGATCTCGATATCGCCCTTGGCGGGCGGCTGCGGGGTCACGGGCGGCTGGGGTTCGGGATCGGGCGTGGGCGCCGGCGCTCCCTCAAGGCGCAGGTTGAGGATTGCCTCCATGAGCGACAACCTCATTGCGTTGGCGTCGTTGATGGTGGGGGAGCCCTGGGCAAGTGCCTTGGCCTCGGCGATCTTCGAGGTCAGCGCGCCATAGGTTTGGGACGAGAACGCTGCTGTGCCTTCTCCCTGCTTGACGGCCTCCGCCGCGGTGATTTGCGCTTTCAGTGCTGCGGTGTCCGCAACGGCGTTGGCGTCGTGCAGGCGAAGCTCCGCTGCTGACGCAAAGCCGCCCTCGCCCTCAACATAGACCAGCTTGACGGCGCGGACGTTGGCCTGGCGCTCGAAGCTGATGAGGTAGGGATCGCGGGTGAGGTCCTTGATGGTTCCGTCCGCGACCTTCTTGAAGGTCTTGCCGTCGGCGGAGACGTGGACCTCGTACTTCTTAAGGTCGCCGTTGGTGCCGGTTTGGCGCGGGGTGTAGACAATGCCGTCCACGCCCAGCGGCTGCTCCGAGCTTAGGGTGATGTGGTGCTGCCCCTCGCACTTGTCCGGGCTGTAGCGCGAATGCCAGATGCTGCCGGTGTTGCCGTCCAGCGCGCTTGCCGCCTTGCCGTCGCCGTTCTCGCAGTCCGCGGTTGCCTTCAGCAGGGCGGGGTCCACCACGCTCAGGTCGGCGACGGGCTTGAGCTTGAGCTCGTCCAGGGCGCTGACCAGAGATTTCTCATAGTTGTCCACAACATCCTGCTGCGAGGCGCTCATGTTGCGGACGATGCTGTCGCGGACAATCGCGACGGCGCGCGCACCGGCGTCCTCGTACTCGGAGAGGTCGGCGGGGATGATGGCGAGGTAGGCGTCGATGCGGCCGTAGTCGGCCTTCTTGTAGCCTGCGGCATCCAGCCTGGCCTCGATCTTGGCGGCGAGATCGGCGATGGCGTCTGCCGACGGGTCGTACTGGCGGAAGATCTCTGCAGCCTGGGACAGCATGCCCTGCAGTTCCGCATCGCCCTTGATGGCGGGGTTCTTGGAGGCCAGCAGGTTCGCCTTCACCACGGCGTGGTCCAGGGGCATGGTGGAGTTGAAGTCTTTAGCGGTGCCTAGGCGGATATCGTCCACATAACCCGCGAACGCGTTGCCGGATTCGCTGCCAACGATGCCTACGGGCAGCATGCAGGTGGCCTTGATCTGGGCGCGCGTATTGGTGCCGATGGTGTCGACCAGCTTGCCGTCCACATACAGATGGGTCTTCTCGAACTCGTTTTTGAACTCGAGCTCAACCCACTGGTTGGCGGGCAGGGCGTAGTTGAAGGAGTAGGCGCGGTTCTCGCGGGTGATGCCCACTTTGCCGGTTTTCTCCTGGACGGCCATGATCTTGCCGTAGGGGGACTCGAACAGTACCTGCGCGTCCTTGGAATTGTCCGTGCGCTTGACCTTGACGCGCAGGCTGTTGCCCAGACCGGCGGTCTCGATGCCATCTACCTTGGCAAAGGACTTGCCGCCGTTGAGATGCAGCGCCTGGCGCCCGTCGATGTTCTCAAGCTCGGCGTTCTCCATCTTGCCCAGGGCGTGCTTCTGGCCGGATGCATCGTCCAAAGAATCCATGGTGAGATGGGCGATCGAGCCTTGCTGGCTGGCCTTTTGCTCGTAGCCAAAGTTGGTGGAGGGGGCGTCGCCCAGCTGCTTCACGCGCTCTTGCGCGGCGGCGAGGTCGACGGCGCCGGTCTTGCCCCAGGTGTTGGCGGCGAACAGGCCCAGCGCGCCGTCGATGCGGCGGTAGATGTCGTACTCGCTCATGCCGTTTTCTTGGAAGTCGCACATGTCGTTCCATACGGCGAAGGCGCCGCCGGAGATCTGCGGGTCGCCCGCGGGGATCTCGAAGCCGCTGATCTCGTTGACCTTGTCGTTGTAGCAGGAGTTCTGGTTGAGGTAGTCATAGTAGTAGCCGGCGTTGGGGACTATGTAGAACACGCCGTCTTGGCAGTCGATCAGCTCGAAGCCGAGGTCGTACATGGATTTCATGTCCGCCCAGCCGGGGTTCCAAAGGTTCATCTGGCGGCGCTTGCCGGTCTCGGAGACGCCCTTGACCGCCACGTCGCCCTTGATGGTGGTGAGCGAGCCCCATACGCGGGCGGTCTTGCCGTTGTCCTCCGCGTACTTGAACATGTCGTTTACAAAGGTGCGGTAGGCGTTGCCGTCTGCGTTGTACTCGTCCGCACCGATGTGGATCACGTCCGCGTCCGCGAACACGGCCGCATCGCCGCCCTGCACGTACTCATCGAAGATGCCCTGGACAAAGTCGAGGCTCTCGTTGTACTGGTTCTTGAGGTCCAGATGGTCGGTGGCGCGGCCGGTGGTGCCGTGGCGCAGGTCCGGGCGCACCTTGGTGAGGGCCAGCGAGTGGGCGGGGGTGTCGATCTCTGGGATGATGTTCACGCCCAGCGCGCGCGAGTGCTCGATGTAGGCCTTGAAGTCCTTCTTGGTGTACCACACGTCCTTAGCGGTAAGGTCCGCCTGGTTCTTGCCCTCGCCGGCCTTGATGTCAGACTCCAAGCGGAAGGCGGAGTAGGCCTGCATGGGGTCTTTGAGCTGCTCGAGCGGGATGAGGTTGTCGTTGAGGTGGATCTGCAGGTCGTTCATCTTGTACCAGGCCATCTGGTCGGTGAGCTGGCGCAGCCACTCGATGGTGAACGTCTTGCGGCCCACGTCCAGGATGAAGCCGCGGACCTTGTGCAGCGGGTAGTCGCGCGCGGTGCCGCAGGGGAAGTCGCCGGTCTGCTTGACGCTTTGCAGGATGGTTTTGGAGCCCCAGTTGGCGCCCGCCACGGCCTCTGCGCTGACGGTGATCTTGTCCGCGGTGGCCTCGATGAGATAGCCCTCCTCTTTAAGGCCGCGCTTCTTGTCCGCGCCCAGGGTGAAGAAGACGTCTCCGGCCTGGGCGGCGTCCGCCTTGGCGACCTCTATGCCGCGGCCGGTGAGCGCTTGGTAGTCCGAGGCGAACTGCTCGGCCATCTCTTTAAGGGAGGCGTCCTTGTAGGTGACGCGGGCAAAGGCGGTGAATCGACCCGTGCCGCCCTTCCATTCACGCAGCTCGGGAAGGATGACCGGAGCGGCCTCGCCCTGCTCGCTGCCTTTCATGGAGCCGGGCACGGTGACCTCGACCTCGCGGAAGGAGTACGCCTTGGTCTTCTCGTCCACCACCTTGAAGGACGCCTTGACCTTGGTGTCCACGATGGGCTGGTAGATGGTGCCGTCCGCATCGATGACCTGCTCGTAGTCCGTGCCGTTGTAGGTGACCTGGTAGCCCTCGTGCTTGGGCAGGGTTATCTGGTCGGTGAAATTCTTGGCGGGGTCGATTTCCGCGTTGACGGTGATGCCCGAGAGCATGTCGCCCATGCTTGTGGCCGGCTCACCTCCGTAGACCTCCATCTCGTAGAGCGAGACGGTGCCCCAGGCGGTGCCGCCATCCGGGTCGCTATAGGTGCTGCCGTTGATGTAGAGGCGCACGTAGCGGGCCTGCTTCGCGGCGTCGCCCAGGGTGATGGTCTCCGTCTTTGCGGCGGGATGGTCGTTGTTGGTGTAGGCGTCTACCCAGCTGCTCTCCTGGTTGAGGTCCGCGCCGTCTTGCGCCAGCTGGATCTTGTAGCCCTTGGCCTTGCGCTGCTCCCAGAACAGGCGGATGGTCTTGACGTCGCGGGTCTGGCCCAAGTCGACGTAGACCCAGTGAGGGGTGGTGGGGCAGGCGCTCTCGCTGGCGGAAGCGCTTGACCAGCGGGATTCGCGCTTATCGACCTTGCCGTCAAAGAGATTGTTTGGCCCTAGGGTGTCCGCCTCCTTGCTGTCTGAGACGCCGGTCATCTTGAGGGCGACGTTGGCTGCAGAGTCCTGTGTTTGCTGCGAGCCGTCATCGTCCGCGGAGTTCATGATGGTGAAATCGCAGGCGCTGACATTGGGGTACTTGGAAACCTTGGTGACCAGCAGCTTTGCGTAGCGGCCTGTGACGGGCTTTTCGAGCTTGATGGTCGAGACGGCGTCTTTGTTGCCGGTGACGGCCCTCTTCGCTTCGCCCCAGCCGTCTTCCTTGTTGGAATCTGATACAAAGATTTGGAAGTCGACCGCGTGCTCGGTGGCGCTTTCCCAGGTGATCTCGAACGTGTCGAAGGTCTTTGACTCTTCGAGGTCTATGATCGCCCACTGGGGGACGTTTTGCTCTGCGGACCAACGCGAACCCTTGGTCTTGTCGTCATCGGTAAGCTTGGTGGTGGTGTTCTTGCCGCTGGCGTCTCTGCTTACGGTGACCGGCTTGCCCTGTGCCAGGTTCGTCGGCGCGGCGAAGACGACTGCGGGTGCGGTGAGGGACGCGGCGAGCGCCCAGGTGCATGCGCCGATCGCGACGGCCGACCCCTTCACGTAGCGGTGGTTCATAGTGCTCCTCTCGATGCGTTGCTTCACGTGGGATTCTCGAACGTGCGAGATTTTCCTATTTTCGGGAGCGCGTTTTTTGCCGTGGGCGGCGAGTCGGCGTGCGGTTCTAGGCGGCGCGTGGTTGCTCATGTTCGTTCGAACAGATTCTGAGAACGTGTACATATGTCGTATAAACAATATCTGCAGCTACAGGGAAGGCGCCTTGTTCGTTTTTCTGGACGATCTGCAATTATGGGAATAATCCCAGAGGCTTTCTTGCCAATCGGTGAACGGTATTAAAAATAATTGCTGGTAAATGCTGGTTTTTACTAATAAATACCAACTGGTTTCTACAAAAAGTAACAAATGTATCCAATTGCTGGACGCTGGTTGCGCTTCTTTGCCTATGGGCATACCCGTAGCCAAATTCCCCCTGCCCGCTCGTATCCTAAATTGTGCGAGGGGAGCTGTTTATGGAGCTTGTGACTCTAGGGATATTTTGCGCAGCCTTGGTGGGCGCGATCTTTACCGGAGTGCCGACCGTGTGCGCGCTGCTTGTTGGATTGGCGGCGTTTTGCATCTATGCGTGGCGATGGAGCGGTTCGGCGCGGCGGGTTGCCCGCATGTGTTGAGAGGGAATCGCCCCTATCGCTAAGATCCTGGGCATGCTGGCGCTGATAGACGTGCTCACGGGGCTATGGCGCGCCGCCGGCGTGATTCCCGCCATCGTGTACTACGCCGTGCCGCTCATCAGCCCTGGCGTGTTTTTGTTGGCGACTTTTCTGCTCAACTGCCTTGTTTCCGTTTTGACGGGGACCTCGTTTGGCACGGCTGCGACGGTGGTATCCATCTGCATCTCGATGGCGGGTGCCATGGGCGCGCCGCTTTTCGCAGCAGGCGGGGCGGCGCTTTCCGGGGCGTTTTTTGGAGACCGTTGCTCGCCCATCTCCACCAGCGCCCTTTTGGTGGCAGATCTTACCGGCACGGATTTCTACAACAACCTGAAGCGCATGGTCAAGAGCGCGGCGGTTCCCTTTGTGTTGACGTGCGCCGTGTACTTCGCGCTGGGGCCGCTTATCCCCGCAAGCGGCGAGGCGGGTGATATGGCCGCTTCGCTGGCGAGCGCATTTGCCGTGGGGCCCGTGGTTCTGCTGCCGCCGATGATCGTGTTCGCCCTGGCCTTGATGCGCGTTGATATCCTGGTGGTCATAGGGGCGGGCATCGCCTCTTCGATTCCATTGTGTCTGATGGTTCAGGACATGACCATGGCGGACGTAGCTCGCACGGCAATCTTGGGATACGTGGCTTCGCTGCCGCAGGTACGGGCGCTTTCCGGCGGCGGGCTGGCTTCAATGCTCGATGCGGTGCAGATCGTCTGCATCACCTCCGCGTATGCGGGTATTTTCAAGGAGACGCCGCTGTTGGCGGGCATCGACCGCGTGGTGCGGAGGATGTCGCGGCGGCTTTCTCCTTACGGGGTTACGCTAATGACGTCTGTGTTTACGGCGATCATTTCTTGCAACCAGACGTTGGCGATCATGCTGGCGCACCAGCTGTGCAGCGATCTCGACCAGAACGCCAGCGACCATGCCCTTGACCTGGAAGATTCCGTGGTGCTGGTCGCGGGGCTGGTGCCGTGGTCCATCGCCGGGGCGGTGCCGCTGGCGTCCATGGGCGCGCCCGTTGCAGCGAGCATGGCGCTGGCGATCTATCTCTACGCCGTTCCCGCCTGGCGGCTGCTGTCGGGATGGTTCGCGGCGCGAGGGCAGGTGCGCTGCGCTGTGCGTTGAGCAGGGGGTTGCGATTCAGGTTTGCCTGGAAAGCCTCGGGGAGCATGTTATGCATGAATGAGCCTGAAATGTGGTTGTTTATGCAGGTGAAAACGGCGCTAAAAAACCGTGCCCATTCGGTGTGGTCAATGAGTGCCACGAGGTGGGTAAGTAAGGGCCAACCATGCCTTTGACAAGGTCGTGCTTGTCCGCTTTGAACGTTAAAGAGTCCTTGCGGAGGTCTATTTGTGCCGCTTTACACGTACTTATTGGAGACATGTATTAGCTATATTGCACATACGCTTGATTTGTCTTCAACTGGTTGTGCGTATTCGCGGTGCTTCCGCGTCGCCTGGCTGGTCGCAGGGTGGGATTCGGCGGATTTTCGCAATGTATAAAGCGAGGCTTGCCCGCCTCGTGGTGCTCATTGACCACACCGAACGGGGGCGCCATGCGTCGAGCTGATCACATGGCGCCCCCGTTCTCTTTTTGTCGTCTTTTTCAAGCGTTTTTAACCCGCGATGTCCTCGATCGCGCCCGCGCGGTAGTTGGCGAACACAATGCCGTCGCCGTCCTGCGTCGCGTCCAGGTCTACATCCGCCATGATGCCGAAGTCGCGGTCGCCATCGGAATCGCTGAACACCTGGTGAACGTGCCAAACGTGGTCGGTTTTCTCGTCCGCATCATCGATGGAGAGGAATGCCATGGAGCGAGCGTCCGCATCGGTGAGCAGCTCTTCATGCGCTTCGAAGAACGCGTCGAGCACGCGGCGCCAGCGCAGCTCTCCCATACCCCAATCCTCGTCCAGCGCTCCCAGCTGGTCGGCTCGGCCGCGGGCGGCGAGGCGAACGCGCTGGAACAGCGAGTTGCGCACCAGCACGGTGAGACCGCGGCGGTCGATGACGACGGCGTCCGCGGGACGCGGGGGCGCGGCGTCCAAGGTAGAGCCGGCGTTCTCCCATTCGTCCACCAGGCTGGAGTCGACCGAGCGGACCACCAGGCCAAGCCAGGCCACCACGTCGTTGAGCTCTTCGTTGCGCTTGTCGTGCGGGATGGTGCGGTCCAGCGTGCGGTAGGCCTCGGTGAGGTAGCGCAGCAGGATGCCCTCGCAGCGGGCGACGTTGTAGCGGGCGATGTAGCCCTTGAAGTCGCTGCCGCTCTCCAACATGTCGCGCAGGACGCTTTTGGGCGAGAGCTCGTAGTCACCGGCCCACGGCACCTTGGAGCAGTACTGTTCAAAGGCCGCGGCAAGCATGTCTTCCAGGGGTTTGGGATAGGTGATATCCTGCAGCTTCTCCACGCGCTCCTCGAAGTCGATGCCCTCGGCCTTCATCTCGTTCATGGCGCGGTCGCGCGCCTGGCGCTCTTGCGCACGCAGAATCTGCTTGGGGTCTTCAAGCGTGGCTTCCGCCATGGAGATGACGTCCAGGGCGTAGGTCTCGCTTTCCGGGTCGAGCAGCTCCAGCGCGGCGAGCATGAAGGGGGAGAGCGGCTGGTCCAGCGCGAAATCTTCCGGCAGGTCGACGGTGAGGTAGTAGGAGGCATCGCCGTCCAGGAAGGCAGCGACCTCGGCATCGTTCGCGGCGCCGGATTCTGGCTCCGCCTCGATGTCCGCATCGGAATCCTGCTCGGGCGCGCCGGCGGGTGCGGTGGCCGCTTCCGTTTGATCGGAGGGATTCGAGGCGGCGACGGGCTTGCCGTTCTCGTCCAGCTCCTCGCGAACCACCACGCCGGCATCGATCAGCGTCGCGAAAATCTGGGCGGCGCGGGCGCGTAGGCGCTCCTTCTCCTCATCCGTCTGCAGGGAGTCTTCGATCAGGGTGAGGACGCGGCGCCAGGCGTTGCCGCCCTGCTCAACCTCTGCCAGCGCCATGGAGTTGGTGATGCGCATGCGGGGCTTGAGGGTTTCCGGCGCGCTCTCGATCAGGCGGTCGAAGGTGCCCTGGTTCCAGGTGACAAAGCCCTCCGGCGGCTTCTTCTTTTTGAGCTTCTTCATCTTTTTGGGGTCGCCCATGGCCTTGAGCTCGGCCTTGTGGTTCTCGATCTCGTACTCGGGCGCCTCGGCGATGACCACGCCTTCGGTATCGAAGCCGGAGCGCCCCGCGCGGCCGGCGATCTGGTGGAACTCGCGCGACCGCAGGCGGCGCTGCTTGTAGCCGTCGAACTTGGTGAGGCCGGTGAGCAGCACGGTGTGGATGGGAACGTTGATGCCCACGCCCAGGGTGTCGGTACCGCAGATGACGGGCAGCAGGCCCTGTTGGGCGAGCTTCTCGACCAGAAGGCGGTAGCGCGGCAGCAACCCCGCGTGGTGAAGGCCCACGCCGCAGGAGATAAGGTGCTTGAGCGTCTTGCCAAACGCCGTGGTGAAGCGCCCGCCCTTGATGGCCTCCTTGATGGCCTCGCGCTGCTCCTTGGTGGCCACGCCGTAGCTCGCCAGCGCTCGCGCGCTCGCCAGCGCGGCGTCTTGCGAGAAGTGGACGATATACAGCGGCGAGTCGCCCTGGCGTAGCGCGAGCTCGACCGTGCCCTCGAGACCGGTCTTGACGTATTCGTATGAGAGCGGCACGGGGCGCGGGGCGTCGGCGATGGTTTCCACGTCGCGACTGGTGTGGCGCTCGAGCGCCTGCGAGATGGCGGTCATATCGCCCAGCGTGGCGCTCATGAGCATGAATTGGGTGTGCGGCAGCGTGAGCAGCGGTACCTGCCAGGCCCAGCCGCGGTCCGGATCGCTGAAGAAGTGGAACTCGTCCATGGCGACAAAGCCCACGTCCGTGTTCTCGCCCTCGCGAAGCGCCTGGTTGGCCAGGATCTCCGCCGTGCAGCAGATGATGGGTGCGTCCGTATTGATGTGCGAGTCGCCGGTGATCATTCCGACGTTGTCGCGCCCAAAGATGTCGACTAGGTAGAAGAACTTCTCGGACACCAGCGCCTTGATGGGGGCGGTGTAGTAGCCGCGCTGGCCGGTGGCCATGGCCATGTACATCATGCCGATCGCGACCAGCGACTTGCCCGACCCCGTGGGCGTGCCCAGGATGACGTTGCTGCCCGCGGCCAGCGCGAACAGGGCTTCTTCCTGGTGCGGCCAGGGCTCGATGCCGCGGGCCTCCACCCATTCGAGGAAGCGGCCATATGCGTCTTCCGCGGTGAGCCAGGGCTCCGCCTCCTCGCCGTCGGCGGGTTCCCACCAGCTGGGAGCCAGTGCACCTAGCGACCCTGGGGCGTGCGCGTCGAACGCGCCGTCGGTCGCGTTTGCGTTTGCCGCTGCGGTCGCGTTTGCGTTTGTGGACGAGGATTTCTCTTGGTTGATGGCTGGGCTATCTGGCATGGGGTCTCCGTAAGATCGCGTGTTGTCCTGCCCATTATACGGTGATGCGGGGACGTGCCTTGCCGCCGGGGTCGCTGCGCAGAAGAACTCCGTGCGTGCGGATTAGTATTTGTAGAAGCCCTCGCCCGCGTTGACACCGGTTTTGCCCTCATCGATATAGCCCTTGAGGAGGGCGGCAACCTTACCTTGGACGGTGCTGAGGATCTTTGGAGCGTGGATCCATGATGCCGATGCTGTATGCGGTTGTAAGGCCGACGATGTCCAGGATGCGGAACGGCCCAAACGGGGCGCCGGTGGCGAGCATCCACGTCTTGTCGATGGTCTCGCAGTCCGCGACGCCGGTTGCCAGTAGCGCTTCTGCTGCGGAGAGGAAGGGGATAAGCAGGCTGTTGAGAATATAGCCGGGTTGCTCCTTCTGGAGCTTCAGCGGAATCATCGAGATCGTCTCCGCGAACTCGGCGACGTCGTCATACGCCTGCTTGCTGGTTTCGGGGTGCCCCATGACCTCGGCGGTGTTGTTGCGCCAGATCTCGTTAGCGAAGTGGAGCGCCAGGTACTTCTCAGGACGGCCGGTGTATTGCGCGAAAGCGCTGGGGAGCATGGTTGACGAGTTGGTAGCGATGACTGTCTTCTCGGGAAGGTGCTTTGCAAGCTCAGTATAGAAGGCGATCTTCTCTTCTGGATTCTCGGCGATCGCCTCGATGACGAGGTCGCAGTCGCGCGCGGCTTCCTCGTAACTTAGCGTGAAGGTGATGTTGTTCAAGGCCGCATCTGCCCGCGCCTTCAGCTGGTCGATCTCTCCTGCGCTCGCGTCAGGGGAGGGGGCGAGCCCGCGGCAGTATGTCTGCGGGTTTGTTTTCATGGCTTCAAGGGTGTTGAGGTAAATTGTTCGCAGCCGCTCAAACTTGGGTTTCGCGCGCTCCACCGAGCCTTCGCTGCGAAGCTAGACGGTGACGTTGAAGTCGCAATATGCCGACTGAAAGGCGATTTGGCTGCCGAGCACTCCACCGCCGGCTACGGTAACGTTTTTGATGTCCATGGTGTTTTCTCCTTTTGACGAAATGTGACGGAAGCGACGGGTGGTCGCAGTGCCGCTACTGATGATAGAAATGCGACAACTGCTGTCATCATTCCCAAAAGAAGATAGATGGTACCGACGATTTTGAAACCGACGGGAATGTTGGGGCAATGGACAAAGGTGAGATTCACGTTAACAAATGAACCTTTGATGGGAAGATCGCGGGCAACCCGATTAGCTGAAACCGAGTTCCGACAGACCGGGCTATTGCCTGCCGTTTCGAGCCTCTAGGTTCCTGCGGCGGTTGCGGAACGCCGTGATCGCGAAGTTCATGCCGTGGGGGATGTAGGCGCCTTCGTAGAGGTCTTCGGGGATGTAGTCGTAGAGGCTGTTGAGGGACTTCTCGCGAGCTGCACGGAGCTGTTGTTCCGTGGGCTCCTCGTCCAAACACGCGCAGATGCCGTGGACGGTGGCGCCTTCTTCTACCAGTCGCTCCTCATATTCGCTCATGGGGATAGAGGGGTGGTCGGTGCGCGTATCGTGCGAGGTCCATTGAACGGCGTAGCCTGCGCCTTCAAACTGAGGAAGGGAGTAGTCGAACAGCGGCTCGCTGTCCGTGCGAAGAACGATCGTGCCGCCCGGGGCCAGCAGCTGTCGGTAGTCGAGCAGGTGTTCAACGGTGGTGAGGCGCTGCGCGGCCTCGCGTTTGCGGGGATGCGGCGTGGGGAAGTTGAGCGTGATGCTGGCGAGCTCGCCGGGGGCGAACATGTGCGAGAGCTTTTCGCCGCTGCCGGGGATGAGCAGTGCGTTCTTAATGCCCGCTTCGATCACGCGCTGGGATGCGTAGGCGATGCAGACCGGCTGCATGTCGATGCCTATGAAAAGGACGTCCGGCTCTGCCTGCGCGGCGGCTACCAGGTAGCTGCCTTTGCCGCAGCCGAGGTCGAGCCGCACCTCGCGGAAAGACCGCGGCGAGGTGTTATCCGCATGCGGATCGAGCGGCCAGCACGCCTGCGCCCAGTTGCCGGCGTAGGCTGCGGGAATGTACTCGATGGCGTCGCGATAGCGCTCCAAGCGCTCGTCCAGGACAAAGTTCTTGGGGGTTCTGGCGCGGGTCGAGCCCATTCGGTTGCTCCTTTTCATGCGGGGTTGGCGGGTATGCAAGGTGTTTCATGATACCCGTGCGCGTTGCACGAGTTGTGCAGGGTCTGCGGTGGTTGATGGCTCTCTATGTGTGTGGGCTGCGCGGTGGGTGGGGCAAGGGGCTCTGGTTGCAGGGTTTATATTCCTCACGTGGGGTGTATTTGCCGGTGCTGTGCCCGGTCTAAGTGTCGAGGTCCGTCGTCCGCGTGCAGATGTGACGGATAATTGCATCGATTTTGGATTTTGCCGAGTAGACACCCCTGTTGTCTGCAAGAAGGTGTAGGTAGGAAAAGCCTGCCAAGCTTGTATACAAAGACTTTTCTGAAATGGATGCAATTATCCTTAAGAACTGCGCAGGCACGTTGATACTGAAGGCTTGCGAAGCCGCGAAAGCTCTGGAGGAGGCTTGCCCATCATGAATTTGATGGGCTTGCTCAGGGCGCACCCGGTATGGGCGCACTGGCGTGCTACGTCCTTAATCACATCGCTGGAGCGCTAGGTAGCGGTTTAGGCTGTGGTTGGAACCATCTGCCGAGAACGCGGCGATGGGCGTGGCTAGAGGGGCGACCGAGGTTGCGAGCTGGTCGATCTCGGCAGTTGAGAAGTGGTGGCAATAGCGAAAGGCGGCGTCGTCGGCTTGCCAGCCAAGGAGGTGGTCGCCTTCTTCTAACGAGCTGGGGTCGAAGTCCGCGAACGGAGGTTGGGCGAGTGCGAGGTCGAGGGATCGCGCTGCTTTACGGGCGATTCGTTCATCGTTCATGAACTGCCAAAACGAGACTATAACGATGCCGCCCGGACAAACGCTGCCGATGAGGCGACTAAGTATGGCCTGGCGAAGCGCGGCGCCCGGCACATGGTGCATGAAGCCAAAGCAGACGGCAATGTCGCAGGAAGCGTGCGGGAAAGCTGCATCGAGCGCCGCGGCTTGGGGCGTTGCGTTTGCATTGACGCAACTGTGGTCGCTTTGGACGAGGAGGGCAGTAAGGACGTCTGCGCTGTGGTAGTCGACGCGTGCAAGCTCGTTCATGTTCGCGGCGAGCGCGGGGCAGTTGTCGATCGCGGTGACATGTAGCGAGGTGTGCGGAAGCCGCTCTGCCAAGAAGCGCTCGAAGCGCAGGTTGCCGCAGGCCAGGTCGAAGACTCGGAGTGAGGTGGGGGCATCGCCAAAGCGCTCGCGCGCGAGGTCCGCCACGCGTTGCCAGCCTTCCCATGGCGCGCTGCGGGTGGCCGAGAAGGAAGCGGCGTGTTTCGCATAGAAACGCGTGTTGAGGTCGATAAGGTTTTGGGCGGTGGCGTTGTCCATGTAAGGGGGCTTTCTGTTCGGTGAGGGCGAGGGGGCGCGGGACGATCTTCTCCGGTATTGCAAGCATAATCATATGCGAGCCGACAGGTGGGGGAGCAAGACGATGCCCTGCTCTTTACGATACAATTCCTGCCATGGAAGACATCATTTTGAACATATTGAGCGAGCTTGCCGTCGGTCGCGAGGTCGACGATCGCTCGCTGGTGAAAATCATCAATGCCCAGGCGCGACGTGACGCCGCGGACAAGCGTGCTTACGCCAAGCGTCGTCTGCTGCCGTTCTACCAGCGCGTTAAGCGCGACGAGCCCCAGCGCTGGGCGTCCTGGGGAGTGACGCCGGAGCTGGAGGAGAAGCTGCTGGCGGTGCTGCGAATGAAGCCGCGGCGCACGGCATCGGGCGTGGCGACCATCACGGTCATCACCAAGCCCTGGCCGTGCTCCAGCGATTGCCGCTACTGTCCCAATGATATCCGCATGCCCAAGAGCTACCTGCACGGCGAGCCCGCGTGCGAGCGCGCCGAGCAAACGTGGTTCGACCCCTACTTGCAGGTGTCCGCGCGCTTGACGGCGCTGTCGCAGATGGGGCACGCCATCGACAAGATCGAGCTCATCGTTTTGGGCGGCACATGGAGCGACTATCCCCGTGAGTACCAGATCTGGTTTGTGTCCGAGCTGTTCCGCGCGCTGAACGATAGCGCGATAGCGGACGTGGCCGCCAACCCCATGCTTGCGGATAACCCTTCTGCTCTCGATGCGGCGACGTGCGCGGACGCGAACTCTCAGCGAGACGCCGGCGTTCCGGCGTACGTGGCCGCCCGTCGAACGTTTTATCGCGAGTGCGGCTTCCCGCAGACCGCCGAAGAGTTCGCTGCGTTCGCGGCGGAACCACAGCGCGCTATCGATGCGGGCGAGCTCAACTACAATCGCGCGTTCGCTCGTCTTTATGGCGCAAGCGATGCGTGGGTCCGCGCTGCGCAGATGCAATCCGCCGCGCTGGAAGAGCTCGTCCAGCTTCAGCACGCCAACGAGACCGCGCGCCATCGCGTGGTTGGCCTGGTGATCGAGACTCGTCCTGATGCCGTGACGCCAGACGCGCTCACGCTCATCCGACAGCTGGGCGCAACCAAGATCCAAATGGGAATTCAAAGTCTTGACCAGCAGATTCTCGATTCCAATGATCGCGGCATCCGCATCGAGCGCATCCAGCGCGCCTTCGAGTTGCTGCGCGCCTTCGGCTTCAAGATTCACGCGCACGCGATGGTCAACCTGCTGGGCGCAACGCCGGAAAGCGACAAGTGCGACTACCGGCGCCTGGTCACCGAGGCTCCCTATCAGCCCGATGAGATCAAGCTTTATCCCTGCGCGCTCATCGAGGGGGCGCGTCTGTGTCGCGATTTCGATAACGGCGCATGGGTCCCGTATCCCGAAGACGTCCTCATGGACGTGCTCGCCGCCGACGTGCTCGCCACGCCCTCGTTCTGCCGCATCTCGCGCATGATTCGCGACTTCTCGTCCAACGACATCAAAGCCGGCAACAAGAAGCCCAATCTGCGCCAAATGGTGGAGCAGCGACTCGCCGTCGGTGAGCGAGTGCGCGAGATCCGTTACCGCGAGGTGGGCACGGGCCTGGTCGACGTCGATGCGCTGCGTATGGACGAGGTCCGCTATGAGACCACCAATACCTCGGAGCGCTTCTTGCAGTGGGTGGACCGGGACATGCGTATCGCGGGCTTCTTGCGCCTGTCGCTGCCGCATACGGACTACCTCGCCGATCATGTGGGCGAGCTGCCCGTGCGCGCGGGCGAGGCGATGATCCGCGAGGTTCACGTTTACGGCGCGGTCGCTCGCCTGGGCGAGGCGGGGGCGGCGGGCTCCGCGGCTCAGCACCTGGGTCTGGGTCGCCGACTGGTCGAGCGCGCCTGCGAAATCGCTCGCGATGAGGGATATACTCGCATCAACGTTATTTCCGCTGTGGGCACGCGCGGGTACTACCGCGGTCTGGGCTTTGAGGACAACGGCCTCTACCAGCGCCGCGATCTGTAGCCCGCTCGCGGCGTCCATTCCCAATGACCGCTCGCAGCACCTGCGTTTCTCAGCAAGGGGGAGCCATGGTTTTTCGTTCCACATCATCAAGGGTTGCAGCGGGCGTTGCCGCGCTGACGCTCGCTTCCGTTGCGTCCGCCGCCGCGCTCGCACGCATTTTCGACGCGCATCCCTTGCGAACGCATGGCGGCTGCGCCCTGGTGTACACGCCGCGCTCCCGTATGTTTCAAGTGGACGATGAAGAAACGGGCGACGAGGCGGCGGGCGACGGGGAGGCTGGCGCATCTTCTCGCCCAAAAGACCCCGTGCGCGTGCTCAGGTCCGGCGGTGTGTTTCAGTCCGCGACGTATACGGGCGAGCATCGCTTTGAGCCCGTGTTCGAGTACTATCGCGGTTTCGATACCATGTTCGCGGCAGAATCCCCTCTTGCCTCCGCGTTCGGCCACGGCATGTCCGACGTGCTCATGCTGGGAGGCGGCGGGTTTGCATACCCAAAGCATCTGCTCACCACGCGCGAGGGAATCTCTCTTGATGTTGTGGAGATCGATCCTGCGGTGGTTTCTGGTGCGCGCCGCTGGTTTTTTGTGGACGAGCTCGAGGAGCGTCTGGGCGACGCATCCCGTGCGCGAGGCAATCGCATGCGGGTCTTTGTCGCGGACGCGCGCGCGTTTCTCGACCAGCAGGATCGCCTTTTTGAAGTCAGCCTGCCCGATCCCGCCCATCGCTCGGTCCATGCGGGGCACCGCGCGCATACGCTCGATCCGTTTGGGCCGGCGCGCGACGCCCGCGAGTATCTGCGCGGCCGCCTGCAGTACAACGCGATCGTGAACGACTGCTTCGTGGGCGCTGAGCCGGTGGCGTCGCTGGCGACTCTCGAGGCGGCCCAGGCGATTCGCCGTCGCCTGGTGCCCGGGGGCATCTACCTGACCAATGTGGTCTCCCGCGATAACTGCGGGGACCTTACCTTCCTGCGCGCCCAGGTGGCGACGCTTTCGCGTGCTTTCCTCCATGTGCACATCGTGCCCTGCGAGGACGAGCGCTTCGGCGGGGAGGACAACTTCCTCGTCATCGCAACGGACTCGGACGTCAGCGTGCCCACCGCCGTTCCGTATGACAAGGTGTTCCTCGGAGAGGTCCTTCGCGATTAGCGGGCTTCTGAGCCGTGTGACGCTATGCGGCGGGCGAGCGCGGGGCTATGCGAGCGCCGCGAACGCATCGCGCCAGCCTGTGACACGCTCGCGCATGCCTTCTATGTCGAGCACGCCTTCCGCGAAGCCTTTGCGAACCAATTCTGCGGGCAGCATCTCGTCATACTTGTCAAAGTACGGTACCTCGCCGGGGTAGACCAGATCGATGGGGGCGAAATCGGCCTTTGCCTCCGCGGCGACTACCCGGTAGAACGTCTCCTCGTCCGCCTTCATCCTAAATTGCATGAAATAGGGACGAGAAGGGTCAAGCCCCTTAAGGCCAAGCTCGTCTGCGCACTTGATCTTGAGAAGACGCTCCAGCGCCAGGAACGCGTAGCTGCCCAGCCAGGGAAAGAGCGCCCACGTGTCTCCCCCCAAGTTGATGAGCGGTCGGGAATCGCGCCCCGCCACGCCGGCATTGGCCGCAACGTGGCGTGCTTGCGCCAAGCGGGCGCGCGCATTGCCCAGCAGATAGGGATAGGCATCGTGCTCCTCCAGCGCGCGCTTCATGCGCTCGAGGACGTGCGTGTTGATATCGCCGGCGCAGTCGCCAAAGTAGGCGGGCACGCGGCCCTTAACCTGCGTGCAGAACACCAAATGGCGCTTCCAATCGACTTCTTCTACCAGCCAGCAGTGCCCGGCGATGGCGATGCGCTCGCCCGCGGGCGGCGGGTTGACTATGGTGCCCAGCTCGGATGAATCGCAGCGTACCGTGAACTCCTCGTTCTCTTGGAACACCGCATAGAACTTGAACGAGTTCGTGATGCGCTCGCCGGAGATGCCCACAATAAGCCCGCCTCCTTCAGTGACCTCGACTTGGTCAGTATCGATGAGGTGGTGCAGAAGCACGCGCAGGTCGTCTGCGGAGACGCGGTGGAAGTAGCTCAATGTGAGCACGCGCTGGGCGAGTTCCGCGGGGGAGAGCTCCCCACAGGACGCGAGCGTGGCCATGACCTGGTGGTAGAGCAGGCTGTAGGGCAGGCGGTCCAGCGCGGGCGGCTCAACCCATTTTTCCTCGCGATACAGCTGCACCAGCGCAATGCCTTGGATGAGCTTCCACGGCACGGTCTCCGGCATCATACTGCGAGGCTCGGGCTGCTCCTCGCGCATGACAAAATGCATCTCCGGCGGGTCGTCGCGCCGCCCCGTGCGTCCCATGCGCTGCAGGAAGGAGGAGACGGTGAACGGCGCGTCGATCTGAAACGCGCGCTCCAGCCGCCCGATGTCGATGCCGAGCTCAAGCGTCGCGGTTGTGACGGTTGTTTGCAGCTGCTCATCATCCCGCATGATGTCTTCCGCGGTCTCGCGGTAGCTGGCAGAGAGGTTTCCATGATGGATGAGAAAGCGGTCCGGTTCATGCCGCGCCTCGCAATAGCTGCGCAGCATGGAGCAGACGGCTTCCGCCTCCTCGCGCGAGTTGACAAAGACCAGGCACTTGCGGCCGCGCGTTCGCTCGAAGATGTAGCCTATGCCGGGGTCTGCGTCGTTGGGAGCGGTATCCGTGGGTGCGAGTAGTGCGTTGTCATCCGCATCGAGCACGGTCACGCCGTCGGGATCGGGAAGGGCCCGCGGCGCCATGCGGGATCCGTCGTCGTTCGCGCCGCCTCGGTCTTCGCCGCCCGCCACGCGTTCGACTTTGAGAACGTCTGCCTGTTGGGGGCCGTGGTCTTGCAATGCTCGCTCGGTTGCCTGGGGGCCCGTGATATAGAAGTGCTCCATGGAAAGGCGCCAGACGCGGCGCGGCTCCTCAAAGCGCGGGATGATGCAGCCTCGACCTGTGCCGCTGGCGAGAAACGCACCGGTACGTTCCGGGTCGCCTATTGTCGCGGAAAGCCCGATGCGGCGCGGGTTTACGCCGGCCATGCGCCCCAGGCGTTCGATGAGGCAGAGGGTTTGTCCGCCGCGGTCGCCGCGAAGCAGCGAGTGGACCTCGTCGATCACCACGTAGCGCAGGTCGCAAAAGAGCCGCGGCACGGCAGCGTGCTTGTGCATGAGCAGCGCTTCGAGAGACTCGGGCGTGATCTGCAGGATGCCGCTGGGATGCTTGAGCATTTTCGCTTTGTGCGAGGCGGAGACGTCGCCGTGCCAGTGCCATACGGGGATATCCGCCTCTTCGCACAGGTCTCCAAGGCGGTAAAACTGATCGTTGATAAGCGCCTTCAGCGGACCGATATAGATAGCGCCAACGCTTGCGGGCGGGTTCTCCCACAGCTCGGTGAGGATGGGGAAGAAGGCGGCCTCCGTTTTGCCCGACGCGGTGCTTGCCGTGAGCAGCACGTTCTCGTCCGTATTGAAGATGGCGTCCGCCGCTGCGACCTGGATGGAGCGCAGGTTCTCCCAGTTGTGGTTGTAGATAAAGTCCTGCACAAAGGGTGCGTAGCGATCGAATGCGCTCATGGTCGACCTCCTTCATATTCCCATTGACAAGCCGTTGACGCGTTTGCTACTATCAGAAAATATCGAACACGCGTTCTATATTAGCATAGCCGGAACGAGATTTGCAAACAACGTTTTTGTCCAACGTTTTTGGACGAGGAGGGGGTGACGCTGGGGGTGACGCTGGGACGGCGCGCTGGCGGACGCCAGCGATGGCGTGTGGCCGGCCGGACGCGTTATGGACGAGCGGTTTGGGAGCCGGCATGGCACGCGGTGCCGACGGAGATTATGGCGTCAAGGGGTAGGTCGAGCGATGCGGCATCGTGAGCGGAGATGAGCACTGCCCTGTCCTCCATATGGGCGAGGATGTGAGTCTGGGCGAGTTCGCGCGCTTGCGCATCGAGTCCGGTAAACGGCTCGTCCAGCAAAACCAGGTGCGAGGACGCGGCGAACGCGCGAACTAGCTCCACGCGGCGCCGCTGGCCTCCGGAGAGCGCGCCGACAGGGACATCGATTGCGTCCGAAGGCAGCAGCTCCTCGAGTCGCTTGCGAGCTTCTGCTGGCGAGAGGTCTGCACTGGCGATGAGCATCACGTTGTCGATGGCGGAGAGTTCTTCAACCAAGCGGATGTCTTGGTAGACCTGCGCTATGGCGACGTCGCCGTGTCCGCGGTCGATACTGCCGGACACGGGGTCGATCGAGCCCGCGAGCGTGTTGAGAAGGGTGGTCTTGCCTGCTCCCGAGGGCCCTTCGATGCATACGATGTCGCCCGTGCGCAGATGGAAACCGAACGGGTCTGATGATGCGATGCCGTTGTGTCCGCAGACTAGATTCGAGGCGGTGAGAATAGGGGCTTTATTGGCGATGGACGGTTTGATAACAGGGGCTCCTTCCGGCTCATGGCGGCGGAAGCGGAGTGCAAGCTTTGCGGATGCGGGCCAGGTGGCGTCCAGCGCACGCAGGGCCAGGCGCTCGAATAGCCATGCGAGGGCGACTACGGCGATGGTCCAGGCGAATAGGTCTGCAGTTTCTAGCAGCAGCTTCGCTTGGTAGATGCGTTCGCCCACGGAGCCGGTTGGCACGCCGATGAGCTCTGCCGCGATGCCGGCTTTCCAGCTCATGCCCAAAACGGATTGGCTGGCGGCGCGAAGGTAGGGGAGAATCGCCGGCCACGTCCGGGCGAGGAGCCGCACGGGCGCGGGTGCGTTAAAGGTGCGGAAAAGATCGCGCATGCGGGGGTCTGCCCGGTCAAGTCCCTGAAGAACTCCGAAGTAGACACCGGGAATCACCGCGAGGCCAACCGCGATGGCGCTGATGTTTCTGGATCCAAACCATATGAGCAGCGCTACCACGGTGCAGGCGATGGGCGTGCCCTTGATGGCGCTCATCGCGGGCTGCAGCAGCGTGCGGATGGCAGGCAGGGCGGCGGCGATAAGGGCGAGGGGTACGGCGAGCAGGTAGGCGATGGCGCTGCCGCCGGCGATGCGGATAAGGGAGAAGCCGACGCTGCGCCAGAACTCGCCGCTGGGAAGCAGGCGCACCAGCGCGGCGGCGGCGTCCAGCGGGCCCGCCAAGACGAACTCGCTGTTCACCGCCATGCTGGCGATTTGCCAGGCCCCTATCCAAAACAGGATCGCGACGACCTTTGCCAGGGCGGTCGCGCTGGTTCCCTGCGGTTTATTGGGGCCGGTGCTGGTCCCGTTCTTCACTGTCCCTCGATTCGCTCACGCTGTGCCCGCATTCTGCCTATGTTGCGGTTACGCCTGGTAATAGAAGTCGTCTCCTGGCATGGCTCCGCCCACGGATGAGGCGTCGGCGTTATAGAGCACGTCGAGATAGCCCTCCAGGGCATCGTGCATCTGGGAGCCCTCGATGCAGGTGATGTGGCAGGCGGGAATCGCCTTTGCTGCTACCGGTTCGGCTTCAACGATGCCCGCGGCGACTACAAGTTTGGCCGCGGTGGCGGGGTCTGCGTTGACGGCGTCGACGGATGCCGACTGTTCGCGCATGAACTCGTCCACGGCATCGGGGTTTTCGTCCACAAATGCTGCGCGGGCAACGGTCACGCCGGTGAGAAGCTGGCTGCCCGTGTCGCCGGCGAGACGCTCCCAAACCTCGGTAAGGTCAACGGGAGCGGTGAGCGCGGCGTTCTTGACCTGCGCCGCGGTGACAAAGGGCTGGGGCAGCACGCCCACGGCTTGCGGGTCGGCAGCGAGTACGGAGACAACCTCTGCGGCCTCGCTTTTGAACTCAAGGGTCACGATGTCCGCGATGCCCGCGGCATCGAGCAAGTAGTTCATGACGTATTCGGGCGTGGTCCCCTTGCCGGTGAGGTAGACGGTGCGACCGGCGAGGTCTTCAAATGCGGTGACAGCCGCGTCGCCGGTTACCACCGACAGCACGCCCAGCGTGTTGATATTGAGGCAGCGCACGGCGCCCTTGGATTTGGCGTACAACACGCTCGCGGCGTTGGCAGGCAGCAGCGCTATGTCGAGGTCGCCCTTGATCATGGAGGGCATGATCTGGTCCGCGGCGGTCATCATCTGGAACTCGTAGGCGTTGATGAGGTTCTTGCCGGAGCCTTCCATCTCAGAGGCGCCCTCTGCGGTGAGCTGGCCCGCCTTCTGCATAAAGCCAACCAGGCCCATGGAGGTGGGACCCTTGAGCGAGGCGACGCGCACGTCTGTCTTGGGCGCGGACGCGGGCGAGGAGCCCGTGGGGGCGGCGGAGCCTGCTGCGGAACCCGCGCTAGATCCGCCGCCGGTGCACGCGCTAAGGGCGCCGGCGAAGCCGAGGGCGAGCGCCCCGGCGAGGAAGCCGCGGCGTCCCATGACGGCGCTGTCGGCGGCGCGGCAGTCGGCGGCTTCTAGCAGATGGTTATTATCAACAGAAGCAGGCGCGTTGTGGTTGTTCTTCATGTCGATATCCCTTCAATGGCGATCAGGGGCGCCCGGGCGCGGTCAAAATGCGACTCAAAACACCAAGAAACGTCGACTGGTCTAGTCGAATATGCGACAACGATTATAAAATGGTAATCATCGCTATAGACTCAACAGAGAACAAACTGTTACAGAGGGGAAGACTTCTATGAGCAATTCGATGCGCGGGGTTTACACCAGCCTCGCCCAGATTCGCCGTACCGTGTTTCGCGAGGTAGCGCGCCTTGCATATGAGAGCCAGTCGGGAGATTACGGCTGGGTGGACGAGCTTCCGTACGAGATTATTCCGGGCGACGTCGCGACGTACCGCGAGAGCGTGTTTCTCGAGCGCGCCATCGTGGGCGAGCGCATTCGCCTAGCAATGGGCTTGCCGCTGCAGGGCGTGGACAAGCCCGCGAAGCTGTCCGAGGGCGTGGCCGAGGCCGCCAAGCCGGAGACCTACTACCAGCCGCCGCTGATCAACGTCATCAAGTTCGCCTGCAACGCTTGCGAGGAGAACTCTTACAAGGTGAGCGATGCGTGCCAGGGCTGCCTGGCTCACCCGTGCCGCGAGATCTGCCCTAAGGGAGCCATCACCTTTAAGGACAAGAAGGCCTACATCGACCAGGAGAAGTGCATCAAGTGCGGGCGTTGCGCCAGCGTGTGCCCCTACGGTGCCATCCAGCATCATGAGCGCCCGTGCGCCGTTGCCTGCGGTATGAACGCCATCAGCTCTGATGAGCAGGGCCGCGCGCAGATCGACTACAACAAATGCGTCTCGTGCGGACAGTGCTTGGTCAACTGCCCGTTTGGCGCCATTGCGGACAAAAGCCAGATCTTCCAGGTTATCCAGGCTATTCTTGCCGGTGAGGAGGTTATCGCCGAGGTCGCGCCCGCGTTTGTCGGCCAGTTTGGCGGCAAGGGCAACGTGGACAAGCTGCGCGAGGCCTTTAAGGCCCTGGGCTTCACCGGTATGGAGGAGGTCGCCCTGGGCGCCGATTTGTGCGCGGTACAGGAGGCCGAGGACTTCTTGGAGGAGGTGCCCGACAAGATTCCGTTTATGGGCACGTCTTGCTGCCCGGCGTGGTCGGTCATGGCAAAGATGGAGTTCCCGGAGCGTGCGGACTGCGTCTCCATGGCTCTGACGCCCATGACGCTGACCGCGCGCCTTATTCGCAAGCAGCATCCCAACGCTAAGATCGTCTTCGTTGGCCCGTGCTCGGCAAAGAAACTTGAGGCGCAGCGCAGGAGCGTTAAGAGCGAGGTCGACTTTGTCCTCACCTTTGAGGAGATGGCCGGCATGATGGAGGCCAAGGACATCGACTACACCAAGCTTGCCGGCGAGGGTTCCAGCGACTTTGAGGTCGCCAGCGCCGACGGCCGCTCCTTTGCCGTGGCGGGCGGCGTGGCCAACGCCGTGGTGAACGCTATCCACCGCGAGCACCCGGACATGGATGTCAAGGTTACCAACGCGGAGGGTTTGGACGAGTGCCGCAAGATGATGAAGGCCGCGGTCAAGGGCAAATACAACGGCTATCTGCTTGAGGGCATGGCGTGCCCGGGCGGCTGCGTCGCCGGCGCCGGCACCCTGCAGCCCATCAACAAGACGGCCGGCGCGGTGAAGCTCTATTCCAAGAAGGCTCCCATCAAGACTGCTCCCGAGAACGCGTACTGCGAGCTGATCCATGACCTGGAGCGCGACGCCGACGGCCACCGCGCCGATGCCGACGTGGTCGCCGAGTCTGCCGAGGCGTTGAAGCCCGCCGAGGACGCCGAGGCGTAAGGCTGCTTTTTCGTTTGTTTGGCTTGCGGGCCTGACCGTGGGTTTTTGCCGCGGTTTGGTCCGCATTCGCTACGGGTCGACCGAGGCATGGCCAGCGGTTCTATAGACCGTTTCGGTGAGACGGGATTAGGGACGCTTTTTGATTCGCTGGAATCGTAAAAAACGTCCCTTTTCTATGCTTCATCAACGTCGACGTTGCTGCGGCGGGGGGAAGCCGCAAGGAGAGTTTTGCTACAGTGTGAACTCGGCGAATTCGGCGTCAGATCTGCCTGTGGTGGAGGCCGGAGACGCCATAGCGCCAGGCGCCCCTGCGGCATCCGGCGTCACCGTTGCACCAGGCGTCGACGTCGCCGCAGCCCCATCCTTCGCGCCGGCGGATCCCAAAAGCTCCGGCAGGGACGTGTCCGGATTCTGATAGGCAATGTCCAGAAGCTCGATGAAGTCTCGGATCACCTCGCGCGGGGTAAGGTGGCTCTCGGCCCCAACTCGTCCAAATTCCGCCGTGAGAAATCCAACCAAGTCCAGCTCGGTTAACGCGGGCGTGTAACCAAAGTAGCCGGCATGTATCTGGGCGAGCTTCTCGATAAGGATCAGCAGCTCCTCGTAGGTGAGGGGGTGCAGGCGGATGATGGGGGCAAGCATGTCCCTCATGCCCTCGCGGGCAAAACGGCCCTGCGTCAAGCGGCTGCGGAGCGCTTCATAGCTAAAGACGCCGCGGCGTCGATCCTCCACAGAGGTGGGGGTGCCGCCCATGATGATGCCCAGGTGACGTGCCTTGCCCTGCAGCGTGTCGTTATACATCTGCAGGATCTTCTCGTAGTTGTACTGCCGGCTGATGGCGTTGGGGATTTTGTACAGGTTGACCAGCTCGTCGATCAGCACCAGCAAGCCGCGGTACCCTGCGCCCTGCAAAAACGCCGCCAGCAGCTTGACGTAGTCATACCAGTCGTCATCCGTGATGATCGCGGTACTGCCCAGCTCGCTTTTCGCCTCGGTCTTGGTGCGGTATTCGCCGCGCAGCCATTTGGCGACGTATCCGCGCAGAGCGTCATCGCCTTCAACGGTCGCTCGGTAGTACAGCATGAGCATGCGCGAAAAGTCGTACCCATGGACCATCTCTTCAAGCGAGGCGCAAAACGCGCGCACCCGCGCTTCGCCGTCCGCGGCGGGGCCGTCGGGCGATGCGTCGGCTGGCAAGCTCTGCATGGCGGCGACCCAACGGTCGAGCACCAGCATCAGAGCGCCGCCTTCTGGACGAGTCTTGGTCGAAAGGTTGCGGATCAGCTCGCGATACGTGGCGAGGCCCTGTCCCTGGCCTCCCTGCAGGCGGCGCTCCGGTGACAGGTCGGCATCTGCCACTACAAAGTTTTCGCCCATAGCGTGCGTGCGGATGGTCTGCAGCAAGAAGCTTTTGCCGGCACCGTAGCGCCCGACGAGGAACCTAAACGATGCGCCGCCGTCTGCGATAAGGTCTAGATCGGTCAGCAGCGCACGTATCTCCGTCTCGCGACCCACCGTGATGTAGGGCAGGCCGATGCGCGGCACCACGCCGCCTTTGAGCGAGTTGAGGATGACGGCGGCGATGCGCTTGGGGATGCGCGGCGCACCTGAGAAGTCGATGGGCCTGGGGGTATCAATCGCCGGGCCGGTCGGTGCCGCACCGCCCGCCGCAGCGCCGTTCGCTACGGGGTTTTGTGCCACGGAGATATCCATTGATGTATCCTTCCACGTCTTCACGGTAGTCTTCTATAAGTCGTACGCCGCCTGCTGCAAATTCCAATATGGTGTCTCCCACCAGGTCGAACGCGGCGTCGTTGATCGCATCTACCAGCATGTCCTCAGATGTGCCCGCGGGAACGCGGGGCGAGGCGGATCCAGCGAGCAGATCTGCCAGGTAGGATGCTTGCTCAGGCGTGAACGGTCCGCTCTGCAGCGTTGCGGGTGGCTGGGTCGCCGCGGTCCGCGGCTCCTCGTCCGCATGCTTGGCCAGGCTTGGAGGTTCTTGCGATGGCGATGGTTCAGATGCCCGCGGTGGAGACGGTTCAGATGCCCGCGGTGGCGCCGGGCGGGAACCGGCGGTGCTCGGCACGTCGACCCCCGCAACCGATGCCGCACTTTCAAGCAAAGCGGATCCGCTCGCCGTCGCATCGCCGCGCTCCTCTTCGATGAGAAGCGCCTCGCGGGTTTGGGCTGCTGCGCTGCGGATGCCGGAGAGCTTGCTCAAATCGATGTCGATGCGAACCGGCTGGTGCGCGCGCGACCATTCAAGCTGGTTTTTGATCTCGGTATCGATCATCTTTTGCAGGTATTTGGGCGTTTTGGTGCCGTCCTCGTCCAAAAGACGCGGCCATTCCCATGCAATGCGCATCCTGCGGTCGATCTCCCTTAGGATGTTGCCCAGCTTGATGTTACGCCCCTGGTCGCAATGGACGCGGTCGCACGTCCAAAGGCCCTTGGTGCAGCGGTAGGACCGCAGCGGGTTGAGGGTCACGCGGGCGTCTGCGTGGGCGCGCTCTTCAAAGAACACCGCCGAGGCGAACATGGTGTAGGGCATCTCTATGCGCTTGCCAAAGAGAACTTCGACCAGCGTTGCGCCGCGGGTGCTTCGATGGTGTTGGTCAAGGCGGACGAGGACGGAGGCCATCACGGCGCGCATGTCATCTTGGTGCTCGCGATGAAACTCGTCCGCATCAATCCGGTGGGCGGAGAGCCGCGCCGCGGCGTCAAGCATCGCGCCGGCAACATCGGCGTCCGGGCGGGGGAGCGGGCCTCCCTTGCGCTTTCTGGCGGTCGCCGTCGCTTCCGCCGTCATGCCCGACGTGTCAGACGGCTCGTCCATCTCGTCCAACCCCGCGCTCTTGCGGTAGCTCGCGAGCGCTCGGGCAAAGGCGCAAAGCGACGCCTCGAACTCCATGGACGGGGTCTGGGCGAGCAGCTTGGGGTCAAGGCCATGGTAGACCACGTAGTCTTGCTGCCAGGTCAGCCCATGGCGCTTGATGTCCTTTTCTTCGCTGTGCCACGCGTCGCAAAACCATTTGAGCGTCTCGAATCCGCGCGCCGGATCGTCTACGCCAATGCCGCAGAGCATCTCGTAGATGTACACCAGGGCAAAGGCGTCCGGCGCCTCCGCCAGCTCGCCCGCCCTCACGCGCGAGCGCCAGGTGAAGTAGCCGCGCAGTTGCCGGTCGCTCATGGCGTTGTACGTGGGGTAATAGGATTTAAAGTTGCCGTGGTAGGGGCAGTCGTCCTCAAAATCCGCCATAAAGGTGCCCTGGCGCCAGAACAGCTCCGCCTCGCTGAGCCATCGTCCGCGCCCGCCCGTGCCGGATTCATCCCAACGGGATATGGCCCGCATCTCGCGATAGCGATCCGGGAGGTAGTTGGCCATTTGGCGACCGGTTTTAAGCAGCGGCTCGTCCTGATACACGTTGGACGAGAAATGGGAGTTGCCGCGCGCCTTCTGGTCGGAGACTATCTGGTCAATGAGGGCGCGAGCGCGCTCGACTCGCTGTGAGCGCGCCGCGACGTCGGCGAATCGCGCCTGCTTGCGCCGCTTCTCGTCCATATAGCCTCCCTTCGCGCCGTGTTGCCTCCGCATCCTCCCGCGCCGCCTGATTGGTCGCGCGCGATATCCGCTTGCGTAACTATCTATCATAGCATAGACGCAAACAGATGTTCGCTCTTTTCGTCTTTCGTGGTTCTCGTTCTGGCGCGCGTTTGATGGGGCAGAAATGTGTTAACGATTCCTCATAGTTTGAAAAGGGCTTTTGCCCCGCGGCGAGGATCCTTATAATCCTCCCGCTGGAATAGAACGCGGCCTGCTTGGGATGAGGGCCGTCGGTGCAATTGGGGGACGTATGATGCAAAGGGGAATCTCTCTGCGACAGTGGCTGCCGCTTTTGGGCATCACGTTTTCGGCGTTTGTGTTCAACACGTCGGAGTTTATGCCTATCGGCCTGCTGACGGATATCGCGGCGACGTTTTCTCTCACCGAGGCGCAGGCCGGCATCATGATCAGCGTGTACGCCTGGGCGGTCATGATCTTGTCGCTGCCGCTCATGATGGCGGCATCGCGCATCGAGTTCAAAAAGCTGCTGCTCGGCGTGATTGCATTATTCTCCTTGGGACAGTTTCTGTCTGCGGCGGCGCCCAGCTATCTCGTGCTGGTGCTCGCCCGATTGGTAGTTGCCTGCGCTCACGCCGTCTTCTGGTCCATCGCCGCGGTGTGCGCTTCGCGCTTGGTCGACGTGCGCCATAGCGCCCTTGCCGTCAGCATGGTTGCGACCGGAACGTCTATCGCGATGATCTTCGGTTTGCCCATCGGCCGCGCCATCGGCCTGCTGGTGGGCTGGCGCATGACCTTCACCATCGTCGGGGTGGTGGCCGCGGCTATCGTCGTGTACTTGATGGCGTGCTTTCCCAAGATGCCGGCGGGAGAACCGTTCACCCTGGGCCAGCTGCCGCTGCTGCTCAAGAACCGCGTTCTTATGGGTATTTATGCCACCACGATACTGTTCGCGACGGGCTACTACACCGGTTACAGCTATATCGAACCGTTTTTGCAGCAGGTGGGCGGTATGCCCGACGCGCTCATAACTCTCATGCTCACGGTCTTCGGCATCGCGGGGCTCGCCGGCAGCGTCGCGATGACGCGCTTTTACGACCGCCACCGCGCCCTGTTCTTGGCGGGCTCGTGCGCGGGGGTGGCCGCGGGCCTGCTGCTGATGCGCCTCACCGCTTCAGCGCCCGTCGCGTTTGGATCCGCCTGCGCGGTGTGGGGTATGTTCGCCACCACGTTCAGCATCGCCTACCAGTCGGAGATCATCCGCTGCTGCGATAAGGACTCCTCGACCGTGGCCATGTCCATTTTCTCAGGTATCTTCAACCTGGGTATCGGTTCGGGTACGGCGCTGGGCGGCGCGGTGGTGTCCGGGGTGGGCATCGGTTTCATAGGATTCGTCGGGGGCGTGATCGCGCTGGGCTCGTTGCTGCTGTGCGTGCTGACCGTTCTTCGTCCCCTTGCCGCGACGGGCGCTCCCGCTGCCGGGTGTCGCGACGCCTAGGGCACGAGGCTTTGCCCGCGCGGTCTGCGGGGCCGTTCCCGCGCGGGGTCCCTGCCGCTTGCGGCCCTCGCGTGTAATTAGGACGAAGACTTCTGCCGCGCTTACGCCCGGATGTGCTTTTGAGCAACAATAGGTAACCATGATTACTTTCTTTCTCATAGGAAACATCGCCTCGGGCAAATCCACGGCCGCTCGCTACCTCGAGCGTCGCGGCGCCATGCGCATCGACCTTGACCAGCTGGCCAAAGACCTCTATCAGCCCGGCTCCGCAGTTGTGGACGCTATCGCGGAGGAGTTTGGTTGGGACGTGCTCGACGCCATGGGCGGCATCGACCGGGTTGTCCTTGCTCGCCGTGCGTTCGATACGCCGGAGGACGCCGACCGGCTCAACGCCATTGTCCATCCCATCCTGTTGGAGCAACTGGGGCTTCGCCTGCTGCCGGCCAACTGCTGTTCCGTCATGGTTCCCGAGCACCAGCTCGCCGTGGTGGAGATCTCTGCCCCGGCGGGCTTTGCCGATGCGTTCGCGCTGGCAGATGAAGTGATCGCCGTGACGGCCCCGCTGGAGACGCGTCGCCTTCGCGCCGTGGAGCGCGGCATGGACGCCGATGACTTCGATCGCCGTGCAGAATGCCAGCCTGCTGAGAAGGACCTTGTCGCCATGGCGACCTTCGTCATCGATAACGCTCTCGCAGATGATTCACTGTTCCGCGAGCTCGATGCGCTGGTTGACCGCTACGGCCTTGATCTGCCGGCCGCGGAGGAGAGTCTCCATGGCTAAGCGACCTCGCCTGCTGGCGTGGTACCGCGTGCTGCCCATGTTGGCCGTGGCCGTGATGGGCGGCGTCTCGGCGGCGTATTCCTATGCGCCGTCGCTGCTGGTAAGCGCCATCTTCCCCCTTAAATATGAGGACGAGATCACGCGGTCCGCCTCTGCGCACGGGGTGGACCCCTATCTTGTCGCCGCCGTTATAGAGACCGAGTCCGGATGGGATCCCGATGCAAAGTCCGGCCAGGGCGCGCGCGGGCTTATGCAGCTTATGCCCGAGACCGCCCAGGATATGGTGAACAAGGGCTTGGTTGACGGCTCGCTCTATTCCGCGGACGACCTCGAGGACCCCGCGGTCAACATTGAGTTCGGCAGCGCCTACCTTTCCTACCTCATCACGTATTTCAACGGGTCGGCGGACCGGGCCATCGCCGCTTACAACGGCGGGATGGGCAACGTCGACGATTGGGTCCAGCAGGACACGTCGTTGCATAACGCGATCACCTTCCCGGAGACGCAGGCCTACCTTATCCGTGTCAACAACGCGCACGATCGCTATCGCCAGCTCTATCCGGACGCGTTCATGTAGGCGCCCTGCCTCCCCGTATGTCAATCTGCCAGCGCATCGTGGCGCGCTCGCGCGTATACGGTGCGCGGTTTTGCGGTACATGGCAAAATGGTTGTGAACACGGCGCCCAAAGAGGGGAGAGCAATGGAGAGCTTCGAGGTCGAGCGCGTAGGAGGAGAGCTTCGCCGCTTCGGTGTCACGGGAGAGCCGGCCGCTTTCGAGGTCGTTTCACCCTTCGAGCCGTCCGGCGACCAGCCCCAAGCCATCGAATCGCTGGTCAAAGGCGTAAAAGACGGAGACCGCTACCAGGTGCTTCTGGGCGTCACCGGCTCGGGCAAGACCTTTACCATGGCCAAGACCATCGAGGCACTGGGCAAGCCCACGCTGGTGATGGCTCCCAACAAGACGCTGGCAGCCCAGCTTGCAAGCGAGCTCAAGGAGTTCTTTCCGCATAACGCGGTGGTCTATTTTGTCTCCTACTACGATTACTACCAGCCGGAAGCCTACGTTCCGCAGTCGGACACCTACATCGAGAAGGACTCCTCTATCAACGAGGAGGTCGAGATGCTGCGCCACCAGGCCACGGCCTCGTTGCTGTCTCGCCGCGACGTCATCGTGGTCGCGTCCGTGTCCTGCATCTACGGCATCGGTAGCCCGGAAGACTACGCGGGCCTGGCGCCCAACGTGGACAAGAAGGTGCCGCTCGAGCGCGACGAGTTCATCCACTGCCTCATCGACATCCAATATGACCGCAACGACTACGATCTGTCGCGCGGATGCTTCCGTGTGCGCGGTGACGTGGTCGACGTCTACCCGCCCTATGCCGAGCACCCCTTGCGTTTCGAGTTCTTTGGGGACGAGGTCGAGCTGATCGCGGAGATCGACGAGGTCACGGGCGAGATCCTGCGCGAGTACGATGCCATCCCGGTATGGCCCGCCTCCCACTACGTCACCGAGAAGCCCAAGGTCACGGCCGCCCTCAAGACCATCGAGGAAGAGCTGGAACACCGCGTGGCGGAGCTCAAGGCGGAGGACAAGCTGCTGGAGGCCCAGCGCCTGCAGCAGCGCACGGACTACGACCTAGAGATGCTCGAGACCATGGGCTTCACCAACGGCATCGAAAACTACTCTCGCCACCTGGACGGCCGCAAGCCCGGCGAGCCCCCGTTCACGCTCATCGACTACTTCCCCAAGGACATGGTCTGCATCATCGATGAGAGCCACGTCACCGTGCCGCAGATCCGCGGCATGCACGAGGGCGACCGCTCGCGTAAGGTCACGCTGGTCGAGCACGGTTTCCGCCTGCCGTCCGCCCTGGACAACCGCCCGCTTCGCTTCGACGAGTTCGAAGCGCGCATCCCGCAGTTCATCTACGTATCGGCCACGCCGGGCGACTACGAGCTGCGCGTGAGCCAAAACAACGTGGAGCAGATCATTCGCCCCACCGGCCTGCTCGATCCCAAGATCGACGTGCGTCCCGTGCGCGGTCAGATCGATGATTTGCTGGACGAGATAAAGGTCCGCACCGCCCGCCATGAGCGCGTGCTTGTCACCACGCTCACCAAGCGCATGGCCGAGGACCTCACCGACCATCTGCTCGACGCCGGCGTCAAGGTCAACTACATGCACTCGGACACCGCCACGCTGGACCGCGTCGAGATCCTGCGCGACCTGCGCGCCGGCAAGATCGACGTGCTGGTTGGCATCAACCTGCTGCGCGAGGGTCTGGACCTGCCGGAGGTCTCGCTGGTCGCCATCCTCGACGCGGACAAAGAGGGCTTCCTGCGCAACCGCCGCTCTCTCATCCAGACCATCGGCCGCGCCGCGCGCAACGCGGAGGGCGAGGTGATCATGTACGCGGACACCATCACGGACTCCATGCGCGAGGCCATCGACGAGACGGCGCGCCGCCGCGAGATCCAGATGGCCTACAACAAGGAGCACGGCATCGAGCCCAAGACCGTCCGCAAGGCCATCAACGACATCTCGAGCTTCATCGCGGAAGCCTCGGAGACCCTGGGCAAGCGCGACCGCAGTCGCGGCGACTCGCTGGGCCACGGCGAGTTTTTCACCCCGGCGGGCGAGGACGGGGCGGATGCGGCTCCCGGCGTGGAGACCTCCGATGGCCAGCGCCTGGCGCAAGAGCTTTCCGAGCTTCCTCCCGACGAACTGCAGCGCATCATCGCCCAGATGGAGGATGACATGCGCAGCGCCTCGGAGGCCATGGACTTCGAGGAGGCGGCCCGTCTGCGTGACGCGGTGGTGCACCTCAAGGCCCTGGCAGAAGGCACCAGCGAGGACGAGGTGATCGAGCGCCTACGCCGCGATGCTCGAAAGGGGTCCAAGTTCGCAAGCGGCCGCGTCCGCAAGGGCGCCAGGTTCGGTAAGAGCTAGCGGTATTTTTGGACGATGAACGGGGCCGTTTGGGTTTTTCCCAGGGTGCGTTTGCCGCTGTGGGGCCGCCCGGGATTTCCGCCTGGGGTGTGTTCGGCGCGTTGCGCCTCAGAACACCCCAGGCGGAAACCCGTGCGGCCCCTGCGTATCCACAATCCCAGGTAAACCCCCCCCATGCGGTTGAGACGTTTAAGACCGTTTAAGACTGTTTTATTACGGTGGACGAGGTGGACCCGTCCCTCGACGAGATGATCTCGCTTGTGACCACGTACCAGCATTTCGTACGAGAGGATAGGCGCGTGGTTCTGCTCATGGCCGGTTTACTGCATAGGATTTCGGCCCTCCTGTCCGGGGAGTCAACGTCGTTCTTGCGCCGCGCAGCCCGCAAATCGCTCGGCCCCATTCCCAGTTACGAGGTCGAAGAGGCGTTTCGCAGCACCGTGATGGACGGCGGTAAGCGCATCGCCGAAGACGCTCTGCAGACGGCGGTGGAGCGTATCGACGGCTTTCCCTTTATGTTGCAGCTGGTCGGCTATCGCTCTTGGAACGCGTCGCATGACGATGGCGTCATTTCGATCGACCATGTGAAGCGCGGCGTCGGCCTCGCGCAGGAAGAGCTCGAATCGTGTGTCTTCGATGCAACGCTCTCCGAACTCTCTCAAGCAGATATCGAGTTTTTGCTTGCCATGAGTCAGGACGAGGGTAAGACGCTTCAGGCAAATCTAAAGACGCGACTTGCCAAGTCTCCAAGCCATGTCTCGATCTGCAAAAAGCGCCTTCTGGAAGCGGGTGTTATAGACGAGCCGGTCCGCGGCAAGTTGGTCTTTGCCCTTCCAGGTTTCAAGGACTACCTCATCAAAACCATGTGGTAGGCCAAAAAACATGGGGAAGCCCCGCTTTGCGCAGCTGCCTCTGCCAAACAATTCGCGAACAGAACAAGTCGCACGGGGCGCCTCCGCAGGTGCTGGCTCCGCTTCGTTCGCGATCACCTTCGGCGCGCTTTGACCAGGAAGGACCCCCTCAGGCCGGGGTGCCCACCGGCTTATCTAAGGGATGCTCTGAGGCCCGGCAGGGCCGAACGCATCCCGTGATAAGACCGGTGGGATCCCGGTCGTGTGGAACCCCTCCTCGTTCCGCTAACCTATGTTTCAACTCGGTAAGTCTGGATGCTATACTTTTGAGTTTGAAGAGGAACGCGCTGTCGCCTGCGCGATCTAATGGGAAGAAAAAGGGGTATCGATGAAAGACGAAATCATCAAGAAGCTGCTCGACGTGAAGTGGAACCTGGTCATCATGGCCGCGTTTTGCTTCCTGTTCGCCGTCTACATGTATGTGACGCCGGTAGAGGGCGGTCTGGGAATGTTTATGATTACGCCCCACAACGGCCTTGCAGGCCTTTTGGAGATGCTGCCGTGGATTGGCATCTTCCTGGGCGCCGCCACGTTCATCGCGTCTTTTGTCTCCAAGTCCACGTGGGTGCTTGGTTGGACCGAGCCGGTGCTGGGCGCGCTGATGTTTGTCGCGGGCTTTTGGGAGCTGTTCTTCCCGTATGACATCGCCGTTTTCTCGCTGACTTATGCGTTTGTGGGCATCTTCCTGGCGTTCTACGTGATGTTCATCGCGCTTGAGATGGACCGCAAGGGCGTTGGCCACTGGTTTGTGACGCTGGTTCTCGCTGCTGCCATCTGGTGCGTGAGCTTCTACAACATGATGAACTTCGCGGGCGAGGGCGCTTCCGTTGCCCTGTCCTGTCTGGAGCTGTTCCTGGCCGGCTGGGGCTTTGTCTACGGCGCGCTGGTGCTTTCCGGCGCGGCTCCGCAGAAGGGTTCCTGCCCGTTCTGCCGCGCCAAGAAGGCCAAGGCCGTGGTGTAGCCGCAAGCGCTTTTGCGGTTGCATGTCTCGCTGGTGGCGGGGCACGGTTCGCTCGCATCCGGGCGGCATAACAGATAGCTTTATGGGGATCGCATTATGCGGTCCCCATTTAATATGAGTTGAACATTGTCAATAGGCAAAACCGGCCCGGCCGTCCGCGGAGCTACCGCGCACGGCCGGGCCTACCTATCTTCACCCGGCGACCGCGCTGCTTGAGGGCGTGTCTGCCCGGCGCGCGTTCGGCACTCTAATATCCGCGGGTCGTAACCGCATTTCGTTGCTACGGCTGGTGGCCTCCGGCTTTATCGCAGCCTTGTGGCGGGCGCGGCCCTCCATGCGCCCGTGCGCGACCTCGCTCACATTCACGCCGCTCCTCGCGGCTTCCGCTCGAAGCCCGTCGACTGTCTCCGCCGTCAGCAAGACGTTCATCTGTTTGTCACGCGCCATGCTGCACACCTTCCAGAACATATAGAGGTTTCGACATCCATCATATTCATCATTCCAGCAGGTAGATGTGCGGGCCAGAGATTCGGTGAGCATATCGCCCCCTGGTCGATATGCGCAAGAGTCGCATTCGTACGCGCAAGCGCAGCTTGTCTAAACGCATGCGACTCTTGTGGGAGAACCGTTTGCCGACTTCTGCAGACTTCTACCGACCGAAATATAGATGGTGGGGGGGGGTGCCATTTGTCTGAAATTAAAATGAAGCCATTTCCATATCGATGGAAGGAGTCGCAATGAATATCAGTAGGCGTAATCTGTTGCTGCTTTTTGCGGGTGCCTTCGCGGCAAATACCGTTCACGCGAAATGGACATGCGACCGTGATACGTGGGATTAACTCGAATGAGGCTCTTTCCCTCATGGATTCCCTCACCTCGTCTTTTACGACTGCAAACAGGTCCGGGGGAACTTGGAGGGCTCGCAGCGCTGGAACGGGGGCGAACATGAGTCTCGTTGCAACGACCATGCGCTATACGTAGGGGTTTCGTCACGATAGCGAGGATTATCATGAAGGGGTTCCCCGATACATGGAAAATCATTCCCGTCTCGTTGATTGCCTTGATTGTGCTGTTGCTGTCGACGAAATTGCTCAATGATCGTTCGTTGGCCGAATCGGGATTTCCAACTTTTGAAAATGCGGTTTCGGCAGAGGTTTATGTTTACGATGACGGCGGGATGAACGAGCGATTGTGTGCCCTCGACGATGCCGAGTTCGCTGACCTGAAGCGAATCCTCATGATGCTTGGGGCGCATGGAGAAAGGGTTGATGCCGACCAACTCGAGTCCCAGGATGGATGGCCTTGGAAGAAGTTCCTGGTCAAGATGGAGGACGGTCGAGAATACCAGGTAAAAGACGTTTATCAACACGTGCTGATAGATGATTCCCATGCTTGGAGAGCGAGCGATCATGCACTTAGTGAGCTGGCCAATCTGTATGTCCGGCTAATTGAACGATACGAAAGTCAGTCCCCATGCAGCAGCTAAACCCTTTGGATGGCATCAGATGGTTATCATTCGAAGATCATGAAGACTGCGTTAGCTACGTTTTCTTCAATGGTCTTGAGCATTACGAACGCATCTGGTAATACGAAGTAACTGAACATCCCGCCGAGTACGGCTGAATCTAAGCCTCGCACAACTCCATAAAACCATCTCCGAGGCCCCGCCGTCGACGGCGGACATCTCGAGGCCGTGAGCGCTGCGTATGTGGGCACGGTCCGTATAAGGTCCATATAAGCTCCGTATAATGTGGACGAGGATTATGGACGAGGAACCATGGCGTACAGCCGGGGAGTGACTGCGCGAGCGCGGCATCGCGTTCGACCACGTGTACTCAAGCACCTCCGAGCGCGCGTGCGACACCTGCGAGCTGGTGGTTCCGGGCGTGCCGTACGTGCGCGAGAAGGGGCTGAAAGAGTGGAACTTTGGCACCTTTGAGGGGCTTTCCGAGGACACTAATCATCCGTTGCCCTATGGCGACTTCTACGTTCCGTTTGGGGGCGAGGGCGAGATGGAGTTCAGGGCGCGCCTTATGGGCACCCTTGATCGCATTATGGATCGCCCGGATTACGAATGCGTGCTGGCCGTGAGCCACGGTGCCGCATGCGCCCAGGTGCTGCGCGCTCTGGATTACGACTACCGTTCGAGCGGCAAGCGCCTGGGCAATTGCTGCATCGTTGAATATGATTACAGCCCGTCGCTGGGTCTGAGCGTCTGCGATATCTACAACCCCAATGACTAGCGTCGCGCGGCGTCGCTGAGAGCGCCTACACCAGGTCCGCGATGAGCGATTCTGCGCAGCGGATGCCGTCCGTGGCAGCGCTCATGATGCCGCCCGCGTAGCCCGCACCCTCGCCGCAAGGGTAGAGTCCCTGGGCGCCCTGGGCGTGGCAGGCGCGGTCGCGCACCACGGTGATGGGGGAGCTGGAGCGCGTCTCCACGCCGGTGAGCACGGCTTCCTCGTCATCGAAACCACGAAGGCGACGCGCGAGTTCCGGGATGCCCATGCGCATGGTCTCGGTAACGTGCTGGGGCAGCGCCATATTGATGGATCCCCAGGTGACGCCGCGCGGGTAGGTGGGCGTCACCTTGCCGCCGCGCACGGAGGGAATACCGCACAAAAAGTCGCCCACCAGCTGCGCGGGGGCCTTGTACGCGCCGCCGCCAAGCTCATATGCCATGCGCTCGCATTCGCGCTGCAGCTGGATGCCGGCAAGCACGTCATCGCCCGGCAGGTCCTGTGGGTTGACGTTGACCAGCAGCGCGGCGTTAGCGTTTTTACCGGCGCGCGCGTGCAGGCTGGCACCGTTGGTGACCACGCCGCCCGCCTCGCTGGCCGCGGCGACCACCTCGCCGCCCGGGCACATGCAGAAGCTGAAGAGACTGCGGCCGTTTTTGGTATGCGCTACCAGTTTGTAGGGCGCGGCGCCCAGCGCGGGGTGGCCGGCGGCGGGGCCGTATTGCGCGCGGTCGATGTCTGCCTGCAGGTGCTCTATGCGCGCGCCTACGGCAAAGGTCTTGCGCGCCAGCTCAAAGCCGCGGCGATCCAGCAATTCGAAGACGTCGCGTGCGGAGTGGCCGCAGGCAAGGATAAGGTGCGAGCACGCGATGCGCTCCTCGTCCTCACCGTTGTGCGAAACGTGGACAGCTTCAATCTGGCCGTTTGGCCCGCGGTCGATATCCACCAAGCGCGCGCGGAACAGCACCTCGCCGCCCAGCTCGCGGATGCGCGCCACCATGTGCGCCACCACGCCCGGCAAGATGTCGGAGCCCACGTGCGGTTTGGCCTCCCACAGGATCTCGCGCGGGGCGCCGGCGTCCACAAAGGTTTGGAGGATGAGGCGGTGCGCGGGGTTTTTGGTGCCCGTGGTGAGCTTGCCGTCGGAAAACGTGCCCGCGCCGCCCAAGCCAAACTGGATGTTGCTCTCTAGGTCAAGCTCGCCCGTGGCGTTGAAGTGCTCAACGGCGCGCGTGCGGTCGGCAGCGTTGTCGCCGCGCTCGATCAAGAGCGGTTCCAATCCGGCTTCCGCCAGCGTGAGCGCCGCGAACAGGCCCGCGCAGCCGGCGCCCACCACCACGGGTCGAAGCGTGGGGCGGGCATGCTTTCCAAGCGGGGCGGGGTAGGAGGGGGCATCCTCGTCCACAATACGAATGCGGCGGGAGACCTTGGCGTCCGCTCGGGAAATGACCTCCTGCTGGTCAAGGCCGTCGCGCAGGCCAAAGCGAATGCTCACGGTGAAATGCACGTCGCTTTTCTTACGCGCGTCGATGGACGTGCGGTGCAGCTCGCTGTGCGCGATGTCCGCGGGCGCCAGCGACAGCAGGCGGGCGGCTTCGCGCATTCCCGCTTCGAGGGCCGCCTGTTCGGTGGCGCCTTCCTTGAGGGAAACCTTGATCTCGGAAATCTCTATCACGGGGAACTCCGTTTCATATGTTCGGTCGCATGGGCGGGCTGTCGCAAGGTGGGCGGCCGCTTGATATGCGCGGCCATTTGGCCGTGTCTAACGGCTGGCGGCCTCGCCCGCGCGCAGGCCGGAAAGCCAAGCCCAGCCCAGGTTGTAACCACCGCAGTCCGCATCTTGATCCAGGGCCTCGCCGCAGGCAAACAGGTGCGGTCGGCTTGTAACGGCAAGCGAGTCAGCATCAATGGATGAAAACGGGATGCCGCCACGGCGCACCTGTGCCTGCTGGTGCTCGCACGTGCCGGTAACGCGCAGGGTGATGCGGTGCAGTAACGCGGCGCTGGCAGCGATCGCGTCGCCCGTCCCGTTAACGTGCTCGCACACGTATGCGGCCAGCGCGCGCGGCAGTACGCCGTCGAACCACGTTGTCTCTCCGTTCCAGGGGCCCACATGCTGCTCGCGGGCACGCAGCGTGTGGGCAAGCTGGTCGTTGTTGCAGGTGGGGAACAGGTCCATCTCGATAAGGTCGTCCGCTTGGCAGCGGCGCGATAGGTTGAATACGGCGATTCCGGAGATGCCGTAGGGCCGCAGGAGCACCTCGCCCTCTTCGTAGGCGATGCAGGCACCCTTGCGTTTGAGGGTGAGCATGGCCTCCAGACGCAGCCCGTCGAGCGCATCGAGCGGATTGTTGCCGGCGCCCGCGCCGTTGCCGGGGCGCGCCAACGCGCCGGCGATGGGGCACAGCACGGGCTCCTCGTCCACATGGGGAATATCAAGCATGTCGCAGATGTCATGCGAAGAGTCACCCACGGCGATAACAAGCGAGCGCGCGCGAATCAGCCGCTGGGCCATCTGTGCGCCGGCGAGCGTCTTGCGGGCACGGCGCAGGGCGACGCGGTCGCTTTGGTCGCCGTGAACGTAGACGGGCCGCTGGGGTTCGCGGATGTCGAGGATCCATGCGCCGCCTGCGGCGTCCGGCGCGACCGCCGGGTCAAGGGCGGCGCCTTGCAGCTCAACTCCGCAGCGCATGTCAACGCCCAGGCGCTCGCAGGCTCCCAGCAAGCAGTCGCGCACGGTCTCCGCGCGTCGGGTGATGGGGTACAGTCGTCCCTCGACCTCGCAGGTCATAAGGCCCAGCGAGTCAAAAAACGCCGCTGCCCGCGCCGCGCCGTCGCGGCCCAGCACGGCCTTAGCGGCTGCGGCGTTGTAGTAGCGGCGGCTATCAAGGTGGGCGTTCGACAGGTTGCAGCGTCCGTTGCCCGTGGCCAAAATGGGCAGACCACAGGCCACGTCGCGTTCGAGCACGCAGACGGAGGCGCCCGCGCGGGCCGCAGCTATGGCGGCGGCAAGGCCGGAGGCCCCTCCACCAATGATGGCAACGTCGTAGCGGGTCTGCGGGCGGGCGTTCATGGTTTCTCGCTTTCGGGCAGCGGGCGGGTGGTGCGGCCAGGCGCGGGCGGGCGCGGTTGGGCACGGTTGGGCGCGGGTGCGTGTTTTTGGACGAGGATTCTTTGAGAGTCTGCCTACTCGGCGTCGGTGGCGTCCTCGGCGGGCGCAGCAGCGTCGGCATCGGCGGCGACGTCTTCCTGCTCGAGCGCGGCCTTGGCGTCCAGGAACTCGGCGGTTGCCTGGATAGCGGCCACGGCCTCGGGCAGCATGCCGGCGGGCAGGTCGTCCTCAAGGGTGCCGGCGTCGCAGCTAGCGGCGAAGGCGGGGTTGATGGGCAGGCGGCCCAGGATGTCCAGGTTGTAGGCGGCGGCCACCTCGTCCAGACGGCTGTGGCCAAAGACCTCGATCTTCTTGCCGCAATCCGGGCACTCCACGTAGCTCATGTTCTCGACCACGCCCAGAACCGGCACGTTCATCTTCTCGGCCATGTTGACGGCTTTGGCGACGATCATGCTTACCAGATCCTGCGGGCTGGTAACGACAACGATGCCGTCCACGGGCAGCGACTGGAACACGGTGAGCGCCACGTCGCCGGTGCCCGGAGGCATGTCGACCAGCAGGTAGTCGAGCGGGCCCCAGCTGGTCTCGCTCCAGAACTGGCGGATGGCGCCGGCGATCACGGGTCCGCGCCACAAGACCGGATCGGTTTCGTTTGCCAGCAGCAGGTTGCTGGACATCACCTTGATGCCGTGGGTGGAGATCTCGGGCAAAAGCAGGTTGCCCAGGCCCATGGCGCGGCGACCGCTCATACCGAACATCTTGGGGATGGACGGGCCGGTGATGTCGGCGTCCAAGATGCCCACCTTGTGCCCGGCACGTGCCAGCTCAATGGCCAGCGAACCGGTGACCAGCGACTTGCCCACGCCGCCCTTGCCGGACAAAACGGCGATGACGTGCTTCACCTCGGAAAGGTTATTCTCATCAAACTGCTTCGGAGCGGTCTGCCCGCCCGCTGCCTGTGCGTGCTCGCAACCCATGGTTGTCCTCTCTGCGCGCGTGCCGCCCGATATGGATGCGGATGGTCGCGCGAATACGCGTATTGAGTCGGGTTTGGACGAGGCCGGCGGGGATGCGTCCCCTTCGCGCCCGTGCCGTCCGGCTCGGTCGAATCATACGCAACCCATTGTACCCGTGGGGACGCATGTATGCATGTGACCTTGGGAGTGGGGGCAATGCCCTCGCTCACTTTACATCCCGGGGCATCGTAAATAAGTCGTAAGTAGCAACAATAGCGATGCAGACTAATTGTGACCCGGTCTTATAGTGGCTGTAGACAACGTGTGGACAGGTGTTGCAAGCCTTGTTTATGGACGACATGCATCGTATGAGTCCACCCTGATTCATGGAGTGAGGTTTCTTAGCGGGAATTCTATATTAGCCATCAGCGCGAGGCGATGATTCATTTGTTTAGAATGGCGCCGTTCACAATCAGGTGCCCTGGGCTTACAATTGTTCAAGTTTCGTCCGTTGTCGCGCACGAGGAATAATGGGGGAGGGGAGCATGGTCGTCGATGCTTGGTGGTTCGCCCTGCTGTTCGCCGTCCCGTCGGTCCTCGATCCGGCGCCCGTCGAGTTCGGCATGCGCTCCCTCGCCTTCTCTGGCTATTATTGGTTGGCTTGCTGTGCTTTCGCTGGAGTGGCGCTTGCGCCTCGCGTTGCTGCCCGCATCGGGGGACGAGCGTTCTCCGGGCGGCGTGGCCGCTTCGTCCGTGCTGCCTGCATTGCCCTAGCTGCGATGTGGTTCTGTGCCTCGTTGGTCCTTGCAATATCGGCGCACTGTCTCGGTGCTGTGGACGCGTACGCGGTCGCCGCATCCCTCCATGGGATCTGGAAGGTAACGTCAATCGGATCCATGATCGCCTGCGCCGTCCATATGTATCTGCGCGCCGCCCATGATCAATCCGTGGGTGCCCCCAGTCGTTCTTTGCTTGTTGTTCTGCTGACGTGTTCGGTGTGTATTGGTTTTTTGCGCGCCCCCGCGTTCTCTGCGCTTATGCTCGGCGCCGTGCCCATGGGCTATATGCAAGAAATGGTGTCACCTCTGTTTGCACCCATCATGTTCGTCCCGCTTGGTATTATCGGAGCCTTTTTGCAGCGCTCGTCCAGAGTCGCCGGCACTCGCGGGTTGTTCGCCTGCGCGTGGGGGCTGTGCGCGGGAGAGATCACGGCGCGCATGTGTATCAGGTATTTGCCCGACCAATTTTTCTGGTTTATTGACAACCCCCTCGTCTCCCTGGGGCTGGTCGCCGCGGCGCTTGCCGCCTCTTTCCTTGCGCCGATTTTGCTTTCAGACATTCAGGTGCGTGAGCCTGCCAGTGCTGCGGCAGAAGTTCTGGAAGATGATGGCGAGTCCGCTTCTTGCGGCATGTCTTTTGACAACGTCTGGGGACTGTCGGAACGCGAGCTCGAGGCGACTCGGCTTCTAATCGAGGGGTTCAGCTCCAAGGAGGCGTCTGCTCGCATGGGGATTAGCCCCTCTACGGTCAGGAGCCTATGGGGTCGCGCCCGCGCCAAGATGGGCGTGGACTCTATCGAGGACGCGCGTAAGCTGGTTGCGCCGGGTGTGGACGATATACCGAATGATGCTGGGGGCCTGGAAGGAGCGGAAGAGCGGGATGGTGCGAAGGGGTCGCATGGGCGGTTCTTCGATCCCGCATCTCTTGATGCTCGCCTAAAGCCTGTCGCCCGCGCGCTAAGTCTGTTTGCCCTTATCGGTGTTATGCCGTGGAGTATCGTGAGGGTAACGTGGAACCTGCCCAACAACGTTTGCATCGGCATCTCCCTGGGCCTGCTGTTTTCCATGTCTTTCTTTGCGGTCGCCGAGTTCTTCCCTAAACTGCCTTGTGGGCGCGATACTCTCGGCATTGCGGACGTTGCATGCTTGGGCTTAGCTGCTGCCGCGGTGTGGATTGCCAACTTGTGGTTTCTCATGGCGTTGCCCGCTGCGGCCTTTGTCGCCGCCGTCTTGGTGGGAAGGGTGCTTCATTCGGAGCTATCTGAAGAGTCCGGATTGGATGACGCCCTGCAGGTCTTCTTGGTTGCCGCGCTCATGGTCGTTGCGGGGCTGGTGCTCGCCATCTCCTGGCGTTCGTCTTCCTGGCCGTACACGGCAAGCATCGAGCCCTATGCATGGTCGCTCAAACTGGTGGTCCTGATATTTGTCATCGAGCATGCCGCGTCAAAGAGGTTTGCCTGCGCGCTTGCAACTGGGGCTGCGGGAGCGGTGGCGATATATGCCATGGATACTCACGGGATGCAGTTCGCCCTGCCCCTTGTCGCTCTATGTCTTCTGGTCCAGCTTGACGAGGGGAACCGGCCGCTCGTCTTTTCCTCCAAGTTGCCGATGGCTGCGTTCGCGCTTGGCGTTCTCGTCGGTATGGCGGGGGTCAATGCCATAGGGTCGCATCTGTATGAAACCGAGGTCGTACAGGGGGCGATGAGCGAGCTTCGGGCACGCGCGGCTCTGGGCTTGGGCCTGGGCGCTATCGGCGCTGCGACGGTTATCGCCGCCGTGGCCCTCGCGGCAACTCGTTACTATCGATCCCGTTTGCTCGATGCCGCTCGGGACGCCGCTGCCATTCCACGCGATCGTATGGAGGCGGTCTGCGTTGCCATGGGGCTCGACGCGCTCGAGGCTAAGGTGATAATCCAAACGCTCCACGGATGCGTCTGCTCAGCGATCGCTCGCGACCTGCACTACTCGCCCAGCGCCGTCTACGCCATCCGCCGCGGCGCCTACGCAAAGCTCGGTGTCCACGACGCTCAAGGTGCGTTGGATAAGATTCAGCAGGTAACGGGCTTGTAGACACGCCATTTGCGTGGTCTATCACCCCCTGTCCACATACAAGGCCGCCCAATTGGCGCACGCTTCTTTCCAAGCCCGAGGGAATCGGGGATCTTCCAGTAGGAAGGAAGCGCTATGGGTAAGAGGATTAATTTGAGCAGGCGGTTGTGCGGCCTTGCCGTTGCGGTGGCTGTCGGCATGGGCGCGCTATGCGCCGCACCCGTTATGGCTGTTGCCTCAACTAACGAGGTGACTCCTTACCATAACAATGACTGTGCGTTCCACTTTGATTTCAGCTTCTTCCAGACCACTGCCGCTGATTCGTTGGAGAATAAGCATAATTCGACTTCCACGTACGTATGCATCAACAGCATTACGGTTCCCAAGGCAAATCTCTATGTGGACGGTGGTCCTTCAGGGGCGACCAGTTTGGTGAATTGCATGGGCGGGTCTAACGCTACCGTTCGGAGCTCAATGGCTACCGGCCAGTACTGCATACGAAATCTTGTATACGAGCGCTTCGGCCAATCGGGTATTGCTAGATGCCAATTGACGGGATGGAGCAATGGGGAGACGGGCTACGTTGAAGGTGTTTGGAGCCCTGACAGCCTGCGTTCTTACACTCCGCTCAACGGTTACTGCAACCCCAATATTTGGTAGGTCCTTTGATGGGCGGGCGACTCGGTTCGCCCGCCCTGGAACTGGAGTTGATGGATGTGGTAAAGCGGGTAACGAGGCGTGCCTTTCTTTCCCTATCAGCCTTACTGGTAGTTGCGGGGTCGGTGGCGTCAATTCGTTTTTTGGGCGATGGCACCCCTCAAAAAGTACTTGAGTATACGGAGGACTACGAGCGGGAGAACAGTGAGTTGGCAGATCTAGTGAGCCAGCGTCATCTTCTTGGCGAATCGTTCTCCTTGACTGGCTATGATCCGGACAGCGAAGAGGGTTCGCGTTTTACCCGCACGTTTTTATGCGCCCTTGGTTATTACGGAACGATTGACTGGAGTGTTTTGAGCGCTAAGCGTGTTTCATCCGTAGATGGGCTTGATGTCCCCGATGACGTTCGTGCAAAGCTCTCTGAGTGGTACGGCGACGGGGTTGATAAAACGGCAGAATATCAGTTCATTGTTCTTGATGTCGATATTACCAATCTGAATGCGGTTGCCGGCCATCTGGAAAATGGACAAGAGGATTACTGGATCAATCTTAACGATTTACGCGTTCTCCCGTGTGATTCCAGCGGAAATCCCATCGAGGAGATTGGGGGTACGGGTGTCAGTTACGGATGCTGTTGGATTACGCCAACGGTAGAGCATGAGAACCCGTTGATCGATGGCGCCGTGTCTCTTCCCATGGGCGAGACAACGCATACACAGATGATATTCAATGTTGGACTCTACGATGACGCTGCCAAAAAGCAGGCAGCTTCTGGGCAATTTAACTATGCGTTGGTTTTTGATAATCCCAGTAGCCTGGGGTCTTGTATCGTTGATTTGGGGGTGCTATGAGACCGGTACAAACTGGGCGTGTTAAAGCAGGACGCCTATCAAGCCGCGGTGCTTTTGCTCGGCTATTCGGCGCCGAGTTGAGAAGGATGCTCCACTCCCCTTGGTTTATCGGGACGGTTGCCGTGGCGGTGGCGCTCGTTGCCGCAAGCGCCGTCCTCGACTATCTGAGCTATAGCGAATGGTATGGATATGCGCGGGTGGCGCTTGATCGGGGGGAGTTCTATAAAAGCTATGGCATGCAAAGCCGCTTGGCGCCCATGTATTGGGTGGGAACGGATGGCAAGCCCTTCTCCGCGTTGCTCTACTTTCTTCTTCCCATGCTGTGTCTGCTTCCGGGTGCTGGAACGCTGGTGGAGGACCGCGGGTCTGGATTCCAGTCCCATGCGCTTTCCAGGGTTGCCGACGGTGCATATTATTGCGCTAAAGCCCTAGCCTGCTTTGTGTCGGGTGCGCTAATTGCCCTTATTCCACTTTTGCTGGCGATTGTGTTTGCCAGCTTGGTGGGGCCCTGGGGTACGCCCGATCCAAACGAGGTGTTCGCGTTTGGCATCCCCATAACGCTCGATACCCCCTTTAGATCGCTCTTCTTTACTCAACCTGGCATGTACCTGCTCTGCTGGAGTGGCACCGCGGCGCTTCTTTGCGGATTGTGGTCTATCGCGGTGCTTGCCGTCTCGTTGTACGCGAAAAGCCCGGTACGGCTCTTCATCGGGTCGGTTTTAGCGCAGTTGCTCATCAACTATATGTCCCTATCCGTAAATAACATGTTCTTCATGGGCAGCAACAAGACGCTCGACATGTTTACCGTGTTGCATCCTTTGGGATACGTGTCCACCAGTCCGTCGATGACGGCAATCGCCGTTTTAATCGCGATTTATTCCTTGATTGGAATTCTCGTTCCCATCATCTCGTTTAAGAGGAGGTGCTACCTATGATGTTCGCAAAACTGCTTGCCAGGGACATTCGCCTTGGCTTCGTTCGCTTGTTGCCCTATTACATAGGGGCAGTTCTTTTGGGGGCTGTCCTCGGATTTGGCGCGGTTGCTTTGTCTAAGGTGGCAATAGGCGATGCAGCGGCATTCACGCTTGGCGACATCGTTGCGGAGACCTTCGACCATCCCGTTCCGATCGATTGGTGGCGGGTGATGCAGGGCAGGCCGGTGAGTTTATCGTTCGAGTGGGTTCTTCCGTTTGCTCTCTTCTTTGCTTGCACGCTTGACTATCCCCGTCAGGACACGTTTGGAGTCGGCGCCAAGAGCATAGCGTTGTCTGGCAGCCGTTGGTCTTGGTGGCTTGCTAAGAGCGCGTGGTGCGTGGCATCCTCCTTGCTGTTCTGGGCGCTGTTCTTTTTTGGGATCGCGTTCGTTGCTTTCATGGCGGGGTCGAATATGACCCTCGAGGTGACGGTAGAAGGCCTGAATGTCATCAGGTCGGACGGTTCTTCGATCCTCGCCGCCGATCAGGAACTGGGGGCTGGGGCGAATGTGGGGCTGTTCATCATTTCGATCGTCGGCGTCACGTGTTGCCTGCAATTGGTGCAGTTCTCCATCTCAATGCTGGTCGAACGCATTCCCGCGTACGCGGTCGTAATGAGCTATCTGCTGCTTTCCTGTATGTTCCAGCACGTGTTGCTGCTGGGCAACTACCTCATCACCGGAAGGCACAAAGGGCTGTTCCTAGAAGGCGTTCCGCTCAACGTCGGGTTGTCCGAGTGCCTGGTGGTCGCCTGGCTGGCGGTCACCATAGGGGGTATCTTCTTTTCTCGTCAATTGCTATCCGGGGGAGGACGCAATGAATAGGCTCGTAGTTCAGGGTGCGGAGAAAACCGTCCGGGGCATCAAGGTGCTGGATGGCGTGAGCGTGTCGTGCGAATCCGGAAGGGTGCTTGGGCTGTGCGGCGCCAATGGATCCGGAAAAACCATGCTGATGCGTGCTATGACCGGCCTTATGTATCTTGACAAGGGATTTGTCGAATACAACGGAAGGCGATTAGGGCGCGATTTGGATTTTATTCCCCGTGCCGGCATGCTGATAGAAAACCCGGCATTTCTCGATCGCTACACCGCTTTTGAGAACTTGCAGTACATCGCGGCCCTTATTGGCGGAGTTGCGGACGAGGCAATTCGCTCGCGCATAGCGTACGTGGGCCTCGATCCGCGGGACAAAAGGAAATATCGCCAGTTCTCGCTCGGCATGAAGCAAAGGCTCGGCATAGCTGCCGCCATTTTGGGAAATCCCGACGCAGTCTTTCTCGATGAGCCGACGAACGCTCTAGACGAGAGCGGGTACGGGCTTATGGATCGAATCGCAAGGGATATCAAGACGCGTGGGGCAATAGGTATTATCGCGAGCCATGATGCGGCCATGCTGCGTCGCGTCGCGGATGAGATCGTACGCATGGAAGACGGCCGCATTATTCAGCGGCAGAGGAGAGCCGCTTCACCGGTCCCGATGCAGAATGGCCTGGAAGGGGTGCCGAAGGTATGAAGAAGAAGGTTGTGCTCTTGCTGTCCCTCGTTCTGGTTGTCCTTTGCGTGGCGAGGATCGCTTTGGTGAACGCGACCGCGATTCGTTTTGAGACGAGGCGACACGCTGTGGGGGAGGCCATCGAGCTGGCGGGGTCCTTCATTAACGAACCCCTTGGGTCGGAAGACTACAGCGTGACGGTTCTTGGAATGGAGCGTATGACCCATGATGAGTATATCGAGCGCTACGGGATCGACAAAGAGACGGGGCTTGACGGCGACAGTTCCAAGTCTGTTATCTGCGTTGAGATGAGCGTGAGAAATGCAGCGGCGCCCGATTCCGAAGGGTCGGCGATCGAGCTTATAGGCATGGGCCTGAACCTTGCAAATGGAGATGCCGTGCTGCAGATTGATAACGAGTTGTGGTCGAAGTCCGAGCCGAGCGTTCCCTCAGGGGGTTTGGGTGCGCTTAGCATAGTGCCGCAAACCGATTACACTACCCATATTCCCTATAGCGCTGCCACGGGATATGTGGATTCTGATAACGGCGAGTTACCCGCCGGCACATATGAATTGCATCTCAGTTCGGAACCGATACGGAATTTGGTCATGGCGGACGTTGCGTAGCATCTGACGGCGTTGGTCATGTTCCGTAAAGCAATAAACTGGCTTTGGCGTGGTGCCCTTATTCGCGCTAATCAAAGCGGTTGGTAATGACGTTAGCGATGGGGTTCGGTCCAATCGAACAAGACGTGCGGTTCCCGTGGTGACAATTTAATACGTACAAATGTTCGTGCAGAGTCCTCGTCCATGCGCTAGACTGTGAAGCTGCAAAACTATTGAGAAGGGGTCTTGTTTGGCCCAGCATGGGAGTTTGCAGCATGTCTGATAATTCGATCGTCATCCGCGGCGCGCGCGAGCACAACCTGCAGGATATCGACGTCACCATACCACGCGACGAGCTGGTGGTCATCACCGGTCTTTCGGGCTCGGGCAAGTCGAGTCTGGCGTTCGACACCATCTACGCGGAGGGCCAGCGCCGCTACGTGGAGAGCCTCTCCAGCTACGCCCGCCAGTTTTTGGGCCAGATGGATAAGCCGGACCTGGATTCCATCGACGGCCTGTCGCCGGCGGTCTCCATCGACCAAAAGACAACCAGCAAGAACCCGCGCTCCACGGTGGGTACCGTGACCGAGATCTACGACTACCTGCGCCTGCTCTTCGCCCGCATAGGCACCCCGCACTGCCCGGAGTGCGGCCGCGTGATCGAGCGCCAGACCACCGACCAGGTGGCGGATAAGATCTTGGAAGCCGGCAACGGACGTCGCGCTTTTATGCTGGCTCCCGTGGTTATGGGTCGCAAGGGCGAGTACACCAAGCTGCTCGAGGACCTGCGCGCAGAGGGCTTTTCGCGCGTTCGCATCGACGGCGAGGTCCGCAGTTTGGATGAGGATATCGAGCTGGACAAGAAGTTCAAGCACACCATCGAGGTTGTGGTGGACCGCATCGTCATCCGCGAGAACTCCCTGGGCCGCATCGCTGAGGCCGTGGAGCAGGCGACCCGCCTGGCGCACGGCAACGTGGGCGTGTACCTGCTGCCGGACCGCGATGCGCCGGAGGGTACCGAGGGCGACCTGCTGCAGTACTCGCTGGCCCTGGCGTGTCCGGAGCATGGTCACTCCATCGACGATTTGCAGCCGCGCGATTTCTCGTTCAACGCACCTTATGGCGCCTGCCCGGAGTGCGATGGCCTTGGCTTTAAAAAGGTGGTGGATGCCGAGGCGCTGATTGAAGACGATTCGCTCTCTATCGAGGACGGCGTCTTTGGCACCTTCTTTGGCAAGTCAAATTACTACCCGCAGATCTTCCGCGCGCTGTGCAAACACCTGGGCGTAGAGGCGACCACCCCGTGGCGCGACCTTCCCGCCCGCGTGCGCCGCATCTTCCTGGACGGCCTGGGCGACAAAAAGATGCGCGTGGACTACCACACGCAGGACGGTCGCGACACGCATTGGGACACCAAGTACTCCGGCGTGCGCAACATCCTGTACGAGCGCTATACGGAGACCACCAATGACAACACCCGGGCCCGCCTGGAGCGCTACATCCGCGAGGAGCCCTGCACCGCGTGCCACGGCGCCCGCCTGCGCCCGGAGATGCTGGCCGTCACGGTGGGCGGCAAGTCCATCTACGACGTGTGCCGCCTGTCTTGCCGCGAGTCGCTGGAGTTCTTCGAGGGCTTGGAGCTCACCGAGCGCCAGCAGTTCATCGGCGGACGCATAGTCAAGGAGATCCTGGAGCGCCTGCGCTTTTTGGTGGACGTTGGCCTGGACTACCTTACCCTGGACCGTGCCTCCGCCACGCTTTCCGGCGGCGAGGCCCAGCGCATCCGCTTGGCGACCCAGATTGGCGCGGGACTCATGGGCGTGCTCTATATCTTGGACGAGCCTTCCATCGGCCTGCACCAGCGCGATAACGAGCGCCTGATCAAGACTCTGGAGCGCCTGCGCGACATCGGTAACACCGTCATCGTTGTCGAGCACGATGAGGACACCATCCGCGCGGCGGACTTTGTGATCGATATGGGTCCCGGTGCGGGCGAGCACGGCGGCAAGGTGGTTTGCGCGGGCACGCCTCAGCAGATCATGGCGTGCCCGGACTCCATGACCGGCGCCTACCTCACCGGCAAGCGCATGATCCGCGTGCCCGAGAAGCGCCGCAAGCCCGGCCGCGGCGCCCTCAAGATCACCGGCGCTTCTGCCAACAACCTTAAAAACGTCACGGCGAAGATCGAGTTCGGCACCCTAACCGTGGTGACCGGCGTCTCTGGATCGGGCAAGTCGTCGCTGGTGACCGATACCATCGCACCCGCCCTCACCAACGCCATCCACCACTCCACGCGCGTGGTGGGTCCGTATAAGAAGCTCGAGGGTATCGACCAGATAGACAAGGTCATCGATATCGACCAGAGCCCCATCGGCCGCACGCCGCGCTCCAACCCGGCGACCTATATTGGTCTGTGGGACGATCTGCGGGCGCTGTTCGCCAGCGTTCCGGAGTCGAAGGCGCGCGGCTACTCGCCGGGCCGCTTCTCGTTCAACGTCTCCGGCGGCCGCTGCGAGGCGTGCAAGGGCGATGGCCAGATCAAGATCGAGATGCACTTCCTGCCGGATATCTACGTACCGTGCGAGGTCTGCGGCGGCAAGCGCTACAACCGCGAGACGCTGGAGGTCACCTACCGCGGCAAGTCGATCTCGGACGTACTCGAGATGAGCGTGACCGAGGCCCTGGCGTTCTTTGGCAACATTCCCCAGATCAAGCGCAAGCTGCAGACCCTCTACGATGTGGGCTTGGGTTACGTGCGCCTGGGCCAGCCCGCCACCACGCTTTCCGGCGGTGAGGCCCAGCGCGTCAAGCTGGCCAAGGAGCTGCACCGCCGCCAGACGGGCAAGACGTTCTATATTCTGGACGAGCCCACCACCGGCCTGCACTTCGAGGACGTGCGCCAGCTGCTCGACGTGCTGCAGCGCCTGGTCGACGCCGGCAACACCGTGTTGGTGATCGAGCACAACCTGGACGTCATCAAGGTGGCGGACCGCATTATCGACATGGGCCCCAACGGCGGTAGCGGAGGCGGCACCGTGGTTGTCACCGGCACGCCGGAGCAGGTCGCCAAGTGCCCGGAGAGCTTCACGGGCAAGTTCCTCGCCCCCATCTTGGAGCGCGACCGCGCGCGCCAGGCTCGGCTAGGGGAGTAGTGGGGGTTTCCGCGCTGCTTGCGTTGGATGGTAGGATGCATTTCTAAGAAACGGGCCCGCCCCCGGGAGGTGCGTGCCTATACATAGCGCGAACGCGCTGTCGATATCTAAGTGTCGGCAGCGCGTTCGTTGTTGTTGGGTGGACTTGTGGGGCTGGGCTTCTCGTTGAGCGCCTGCCAAACCTCCAGTTTTTTCCTACTGTCGCTCTCGGTAGATGAGGTATTGAAATGAACCATTTTTAGTGGCTCAAATGGGTCTTTTTAATACATATGTTGGAATCGGTATTACTAAGTACCGTTTTTTAGGAAAAAGTGGCACATGGTAATACCGATGTTGATATTGGTATTAGAACGAACCACTTTAAGCGCTTCAATGTGGCACGTTCTAATACATAGATATGAGGTATTAAAACGTGCCATTTTCTTGTTTGGTAGTGCTGGAGAAAAAGGGCCCCGACACGATGCCGGGGCCCTCTGTTTGAGCTATGCCTAGCGCGATGCGCGATTAATGCGGCGCGATTAAGGCGTCGCGATTAGGATCGGGCTGCTCCGTCGACGGGGATGACGGCGCCGGTCACGTAAGAGGACATATCGCTTGCCAGGTAGACAAAGGCGTTCGCGACGTCCTCGGGTTCGCCGATGCGGCCCAGCGGGATGGTGGCGATCAACGGTGCGATCATCTTCTCGGGCAGCGCGGCGACCATGTCGGTCTTGGTGATTCCGGGGGCGACGGCGTTCACGCGGATGCCCTTGGGCGCGAGCTCGCGGGACAGGCACTGTGTAAGGCCGTTGACCGCGTACTTGGAAGTGGGGTAGCCGCAGCCGGAGGGCTGGCCGTACTTGGAGACCATAGAGCTGGTGGTGGTGATGGTGCCGCCGTGGTCCGCCTCAGTCATGATCTGCGCGCCGGCGCGGCAGCCGTTGAAGACCGCGGTGACGTTGAGGTCCATGACCTTCTGCCACTCGTCTGCGGTGTAGTCTAGCAGCGGGGTGGACTGGGAGATGCCGGCGTTGTTGACAACGGTGTCAAGACCGCCCATGTCCTCGGCGGCAGCCTTGAAGGCTTCGGTCACGGCGTCAAGGGAGGTAAGGTCGCAGGTGCGGCCCCAAACCTTGGCATCGGGGTGCGCTGCCAGCAGTTTCTCGACTGCGGCGTCAGCGGTTTCCTGGCGGGAGCCAAAGACGGTTACAACAGCGCCCTCCTCGATAAAGCGTTCTGCGATCGCGTAGCCAATGCCGCGGGTGCCGCCGGTGATAACTGCCTTCTTGCCTTCCAGTAGCATGTATATGCTCCTTTCACATTTGCCGGGCAAGCCCGGATCCGGACTGTACTCGTCCAGAACATACGAACTATTCCATTTTCCCCTGCGATTGTGTGGAATATTCCGTCTTGTCGGCATGCGGCGCGTACGTATTCGGGGGACGGGGTGATGGATTCCTTTTGGTGCCAGAGAGCTCGCCATAGGGGAGTGAAGGGGCCATGCCAGGGTCCCGTCGGTCGCCTCGCGATGAGGCTTCGTGTTAAAGATGTGCATATTCCCCTTCGGCCCCGTGTGCGGCGGCAAGCGCGCGTACTATATATCTCGCTGCAAGTGCAGCGCATATATGCCGGTGTAGCTCAATGTTAGAGCGGCGGTCTCGTTTTCCGCAGATTCTAGGTTCAAATCCTTCCTCCGGCTCCAGATTTCTTCAGGCCTCCTAGCGGGGGCCTTTGTTGTATCGGGACTCGTTTTAGAGGGTTTCCACCCAAAAGCTCGTCCAAGTAATCAGCCCGAGGGCTCGCCTACGGAGCCGGGGCGTGGGGATCGCAAGGAGGAAGCGCGATGGCAAAGCGCGAGAAGCTTCAGAAGACCAATGCAATGCGCGAACTCGATCGCGCCGGGCTCGCCTATACGGTCCATACGTATGAGGTGGACGAATCCGATTTATCCGGTACGCATGTTGCCAGCGTACTGGGTCAGGATCCCGATTGCGTGTTCAAGACGTTGGTGACGGCGACGCCCGAGGGCGGTCATGTGGTGTGCTGCATCCCGGTTGCCGAGGAGCTGGATCTTAAGCGCGCGGCAGCGGCGGCGGGGGAGAAGTCTCTGTCGATGTTGCATGTTCGCGACCTGCTTGCAACAACGGGTTATGTCCGCGGCGGGTGCTCTCCGGTGGGCATGAAGAAGCGTTTCCCCACACTCATCGATGAAACTGCACAATTATTCGACACCATCATGATCTCTGGCGGACGCCGCGGTGTGCAGATTGAAATCACGCCCGATGACCTTGGAACTTACTGCGCGGCGACGTTTGCCGACATTTGCCGCGCGACCGACGCGAGCGTGTGATTGGGGCCCGTAAACGGCCTGAAAGGTGTTGAGGACGTGAACGCCATTGGCGCGATGGTTGCGGGGCTGCTAGTATAGAACGGTCCGCCGTCGATAGAAAAGGTCGATGAAATGATGCTAAAACGTACTCGCGCGGCTGTTACGGTTGCCACTGCATTTGCACTCGCGGCTTGCACTATTCCCGCTCAGCCCGCCTACGCTGAGCCTTCTGACCAGTTGCAGCAGCGCGTTAACGAGGCGTATGCTCAGCTTATGAGTTACACGCAGGAGCTCGAGCTCGCTGGTAATAAGCTTCAAGAGGTTAAGACCAACCTGAGCAACGTCCAGAGCGAGATCGAGTCCACCAAGACCGAGATTTCGGAAAAGGAAGCTGAGCTCAAGGTCGCCCAGGAAGAGTTGAGCGGTCGCCTGTCAGATAGCTATAAGCGAGGCGATGCGAGCCTTCTCTCCGTCATCCTTGGTGCAAATGACTTTAGCGAGCTCTTTTCTCGCATGTTCTACGCGAATAAAATCGCCGAGCGCGATCAGCAGGCAATCGATGCCGTGCGCACTGCCAAGTCCGAGCTTGAGAAGAAGCAGGAGGACCTGGCGAAGCAGGAGGCCGAGCAGAAGCAGCTGGTCGCCGACCAGCAGCAGCAGACCGATACGGTCGCCGCTCGCGTCAACGCCCAGCAGAACTTCTACAGCGGTCTCGATAACCAGCTGAAGGAGCAGCTTGCCGAGGAGGAGGCCCTTCGCATCGCCCAGGAGGAGTATGCGAAGCAGCAGGCCGCCCAGCAGCAGAACAACGGCTCCTCGTCCAACAACAACTCTTCCAGCAACGGTTCCAATAGCGGTTCCAACTCGGGTAATGCCGGTAATGCTGGAGGAAATGGAGGAAACACCTCTGCTGGCAACCAGCAGCCCTCCCAGCCTCAGCAGCCCAGCCAACCCCAGACCCCCAGCCAGCCCGAGACTCCGTCTAAGCCCAGCAAGCCCAGCACTCCTGATTACGGCTCTAATTCCGGCAACGCTCCTTCTAGCGTGGTCGATATCGCGTTGGCGCAGGTGGGCAAGGAGTACGTATACGGTACTGCCGGCCCCAACACCTTCGACTGCTCCGGCTTGGTGTCTTACAGCTACGCGCAGGTTGGTTATTCCATCACCCATTGGTCGCAAGGCCAGTTCAACCTGGTTCAGTCCAAGGGTCACCTGGTGCGTTCCGCAAGCTCGCTGAAACCCGGCGATCTGGTCTTCTGGGGTTACAGCGCAACCTCGATTTACCACGTGGGCATCTACATTGGCGGCGGCCGTTACGTTCACGCCTCCATGCCCGGCGTTGGCGTTGTTACCGCTACGCTCAACACCGGCAGCGCCACGTATATGGGCGGCGGATCTCCGGTGTAATCCGTTCGCGAGATTGCAGTTACATAGAAAACGCGTCAACGTGTGATGATTATCAGGCTTCGGGTCATTCCCGGAGCCTGATTTATAGTTAAGAGACTATGGAGCAATGAAGGGACCTAAGGGGGACCCAATGGATATGGACGAACGACCGCGGGGCAGGCATTTTGCGTCCAAGCCCACCGTAAGGAGCGAGGCGCCTCGTCCCGATGAGACGACGGCGTTTCTGGCCGCTGCGCGCACGCGCTTTGAAGGCGATGGCATACCCATGCGCCGACCGGACGAGACGTCTGTCTATCTGTCTGCTGCGGAGCGCTCGCGTTTAGAGGCGGCGCTGGCCCCTGTTCCCGTGCAGCCTATGGGCGAGATGGACAACGTGGGCGATCTGTTCCCCGCTGATTCCGAGCTTGTGGCAGAGGAAGGGAGCGATTTCGCCACCGGCGAGTTGTTTAGCGACGCCGGTGTGACCGGTGCGCTTGGTGGTGACCATGCAGCTCTGGTTTCGCACGCTACCCCGTCGCATGTTGCCGCTCGCGCTCATGCGGCCGCCCGCGGGGATGCTGCGTTGGAATCTGAACCCGTTGAGTCCACGGGTGTAATTCCAGCTATGGACGAGGATTTTGAGAGCGAGGAGGAGGTCGAGCAGATCGCCTCGCAAAAGGCGAACACGGCGAGCATCCTCGTCATCATCAGCCGCATTACCGGCTTTGGCCGCACCATGGCCCAGGCCAACGCGCTGTCCGGCGCCCTTATGGCGGTGGCGAGCTGCTACACGGTTGCCTCGACCATGCCTAACTTCTTGTACGAGCTGGTCATGGGCGGCATGCTCATCACCTCGTTTTTGCCCGTCTACGTTTCCGTACGCAAGCGTCTGGGACGCCAAGGCGCGGCGGATTACGCGTCCAACCTGCTCTCTCTCGTGGTCATGCTCATGGGCGTGATGTCCGTGGTGAGCTTTATCTTCGCGGCGCCGCTCATTTGGACGCAGTCCGCAGGTGCCAGCTCTGACTTCAACTTCGACCTCGCGGTATGGTTCTTTAGGTTCTTCGCGTTCGAGATCGTGTTGTACGGTCTTTCGTCCATTATCTCCGGCGTACTCAATGCTGAGCGCGACTACTTTTGGAGCAACGCCGCTCCCATTGTGAACAACGTCATCACCATCGCGTCGTTCTCGCTGTATGCATATGTGGTCAAGAGCGGCATCCTTACGTGGGAGCAGGCGCTGATCATCTTGGCCGTGGGCAATCCCTTGGGCGTCGCCGCGCAGGTCTTTATGCAGATACCCGCCCTGGCGCGCCACGGTGTACGCCTGCGTTTCCGCGTCGATCTGCACGACCCCGCCATCAAGGAGACCTTGGCTATCGGTCTGCCCACGCTGGTGGTCACGTTCGCGTCGTTCCCAACGTCTGCCGTGCAGTCCTCTTGCGCCCTGCAGGTCACGGCCAACGGCGCCGCCATCGCGTATTACTCGCGCGTGTGGTACGTGCTGCCGTACTCCATTTTGGCGATCCCCATCTCGGTCACCATGTTTACCGAGCTGTCCAACTTCCGCGTTGCGGGCCGCATGGACGCCTACAAGCGCGCGCTGGTCTCCGGCATGCGCAAGCTTATGTTCACGCTCATTCCGTGCTCGCTGCTGCTGATCGTCTTCGCCCCGGTGTTCATCGCGGTCATAGGCGGTTTTGATGCCGAGGACGCCGCACTTACGGCTGCCTACCTGCAGGTCCAGGCCGTGGCGTTGCCGTTCTACGCGCTGTCCACCTATCTGCAGAAGGTATGTTCCTCGCTTATGCGCATGAAGTTCTACGCCATCGCCACCTGCGTGGCCGCCGTGGTGCAGGTGACGTTCTGCATCGTCCTCACGCCCGTCTACGGCCTGTACGTGGTTCCGTTTAGCTCCACGTTCTTCTTTATCGCCGTCGACGTGGTGACCATTTTGAATGTTCGCCGCGAGATTGGCTCCCTGGGTCTTTCGTCCGTGGTGTCCAGCTGCGTGCGCGGGTTGGTCTTTGGCTTGTTGGGCGCGGCGACCGGCGCCGGTATCCTGCTCGCTCTCAGCATGTTTGCGGGCGAAGTGGGCGGATCCATGATGCGCGGCTTGATCTATGCCTGCGCCGCCGGAATCCCATCCTTGATTGTGTGCTATGGCTTGTCATACGCTATGCATAAGTCCGAGGCGCCGTTCTTCGACGCTATCTTTGGCAAGGTAGGTCGTCTGGTGCGCAGGGCATAGGACAGCGGGGGCGGGCCCGCTTCTGGTTGCGCCGCCCTTCATCGTCCACCTACCTGTCTGCCAATCTTTGTAATGAAGCCCGGCATGGTTGCCGGATATTAGAGATAGATGGAGTATCAACCGTGGAATATCGTCTGATCGACACGCAAGAGGCCTGGGACCAGATTGTCCGAACCCATAACGGCCACCCCATGCAGTCTTGGGGCTGGGGATCGCTCAAGGAGCAGACCGGTTCTTGGACCGCGCATCATGTGGTGTGCGAGGATGCCGGCTCATTTGTCTGCGCCGCGTTGGTACTGGTGCGCAAGCTTCCCTGGCCGTTCAAGAGCATCTGCTATTCTCCGCGCGGCCCCATTGTTGAGGATGCCGCCGATCTGCCCCGCGCTGCGGACCTTATCGCCCAGTGGTGCCGCGAGCACGTGCACGCCGTTTCGCTCAAGATCGACCCGGGCGTTTCCGGCGTGATCCTCAATGACGGTTGGAAACAGGGGAGTACCATCTTGATCGCCAACACCGCGGTGATCGATACCGTGCCGGATGAGGACGCCATCCTCAAGAGCTTTCATTCCAAGAAGGCCCGCCAGTACATTCGCAAGGCCGGGCGCATGGGCGTCGAGGTGCGTCGCGCATCCCGCGAGGACCTGCCGGCCATCCTCGACCTCTATCACAAGACGGCCGAAGAGGATAACTTCTTTATCCATGATGACCACTACTACCAGGTGGCGTTTGACGCTATGGACGATGTGAACCAGGTCTTTGTCGCCGAGTGCGAAGGTCGCCTGCTCGCGTTTCTGTGGAACGTCACCACGCCTGCCGCTGCGTTTGAGCTCTGGGGCGGCGTGAACGAGGAAGGTAAAACAAAGCGCGCCAACTACTTGCTCAAGTGGACGGCGATTCTTGAGGCCAAGCAGAGCGGAGCTGTGCTCTACGATCTCAACGGCCTGCTCAACGACGGTATCAGCAAGTTCAAGATGCTTTTTATCGAGGAGCCCACGCAGTGGATCGGCACGTTCGATAAGCCGCTGAGCCCGTTGTTTAGCGTATGGGAGGGCTCGCTCAAGCTTTATCGCAGGCTGTTCAAGTAGGTCTTTGGGGCCATGCCCGCCGCGCGCGGCCTTTCGTGCCCGCCGTTTTATTCTCTTGCAAAAACGGTCCCCCGTAATACCAATTCCAAAATCGGTATTACGGGGGACCATATGAAACGGTTCAAAACGGTCCAAAGTAATACGCGAGCTCTGGGTGGCTCTGGGTATTACTTGGGACCGTTTTTTGCCTCAGCGTCGGCGGCGCGCGCCAAGGCGGCAAGGCGCGCCGCCGCTGTCGCCCGGCGGCTTAGAACGAGGTCTCGGTGGGCTCGGGGTAGTAGCGGGCGAACTTGCGGTACTGGTTGTTCTCCGTCAGCTCCACGTCCACCATGCGGCGCAGCGAGCGGTCAGCGGCGTAGCGCTGCGGGTCAAACACAAGGTTCTGGCTCACCAGGCGGTCGACGCGCGCCAGCAGTTCCGGGTCGCGCACGTAGCGGCGCAGCAGGCGGGTGGGCACCAGCGAGTAGAGGATCTCGTTGGTGATGCGCACCGGCTCCACGTCTTGTCCGCAAACCAGGTCCTCAACGCAAAACGCCATGGGGTTGGCCCCCGCCGCGCAGTTGTAGAACGAGTTGCGGCCAATGCGCGGGTTGACTTCCAAGAACAAGCGGCGGCCCGTGGCGGGGTCGCGCTTGATGTCGAAGTTGGCAAAACCGCGGTAGCCGATGCTGGTGAGCATGTGGGCGCACTTGTCCCATACGTCCTCCATGGGCTGGGTGATCATGGCCACGGGGTTGCCCAGCATAGAGGGCGCGTGGTCTTCCAGCAGCACCTGAGCCCCGCCAAACATGGTGGTCTTGCCATGGCTATCTATGTAGAGGGTGACGCTGTCCATATAGGTGTCGTCACCGCCGATAAGCTCCTGCGCCAAAAAGTTGCCGGCGAACCCGGCGTCGCGCAGCTTGGCCCACAGCTCGTCCAGTTGCTCCTGGCGTTCGATGAAGTAGACCTTCTTAAAGCCCATGTTGATAAAGCTGGCGTATTCGGGCGAATACGCGGGCTTGGCGACCAGGGGAAAAGCGATTTTGCTGGGGGCGATCGGCTCGTTTCCGGCCAAGCGCACCAGTTCGGTTGCGGGCGTGTCCAGGCCGTGCGCGCGGCACAGCTCGTTAAAGCGGTTCTTGTTCGAGACCTGCGCGATCACCTCGGCGGACGGGGTGGGCGAGACGATGCCCTCGATCTGCGCCTTGGCGGCGTTGACGGCGGGGATACACGGCTCGGAGTTGGTGATCAGCACCACGGTCTTATCGCGGTTGCGCACCGCGATGCGGCGCACGTGATCGCAGATCTCCTCCGGCTCGGTGGTGGTGCAGCGAACGTGTTCAAAAATGCGCGAGTGCTTGATGATGCCTATGGGCTCCTGAATCAGCGAGATCGCCTTGCAGCCGTATGCCTCGTGGAACTCGCGTCCAATAGCGTAGGCGCCAATGTCGCCTCCCAAGATGACTGGTAGGATAGATGCATCATGCGAGATGCGGACCATATTCGTCCCCTTTGCATCGAGATGTTTCACGGGCAAGGTCGCGCGGCCCCTCGGCGCGCGGTCGCTAAGGGGACATGATACCGCATGGCCGTGCGCTTGCTTTCACGGCGGTGCGCGCGGTGCGTTTTGGACGAGGAATCTACAGCGTTTGGAAGGAGCTGCATGGACAACGCGGGCGGTCCCGTGCCGAGTATCGCCGAGCAGGTGGCGCAGGTGCCCACCGACCCCGGCTGCTATCTGTGGAAAGACGCTTCCGGCCAGGTTATCTACGTGGGCAAGGCCAAGAACCTGCGCGCCCGCATGCGCCAGTACGTCACCTTGCAGGACGATCGCCAAAAGATCCCCCTCATGATGCAGCTGGTCGCCAGCTTCGACTACATCGTGGTCGATAACGAGCACGAGGCGCTGGTGCTCGAGCGAAACCTCATCGGCCAATACCATCCCTATTTCAACGTTGATTACAAGGACGATAAGTCCTATCCCTACATCGCCATCACCAAGGGCGACGTCTTTCCCGCTATCAAGTACACACGCGAGAAGCACCGTCCGGATACGCGCTATTTCGGTCCCTACACGGACAGCCGCGCGGCGCGGGCGACCATCGATACGTTGCGCAAGGTGTGCCCCATCTGCAGCGCGTCCTGCACGGAGTGGAAGCGCGTGCGCCGCCTGTTGGAGAAAAGCCCCCAGGATGCGGACCTCATCGGCCTTATCTGCGCGCAGAAGGGCCGCCCCTGTTTCGACTACCACGTGGGGCGCGGTCCGGGCGTGTGCGCGGGCATGATCGACGCGGACTCCTACGCCAAGAACGTGCGCCGTGTGGAGCGCTTCTTGTCCGGTCAGCGACGCGACCTCATCTCAGACCTTAAAGAGGAAATGTCCGCCGCCGCCGCGGAACTTGATTTCGAGCGCGCCGGCCGCGTCAAGCGCCGCCTCGAGGTGATCGACGGGCTGGACGATCGCCAGCAGGTGGTGTTCCCAACCAGCGTGGATATCGACGTCATCGGCTTCTACCGCGAGGAGACCATCGCCGGGGCCTGCGTCTTTGTGGTCCGCGAGGGCCGCACGCAGCGCACCTGCGAGTTCATTCTGGATAAGGGCTTCGACGTCTCGGAAGAAGAGCTCATAGAGGGCTTCGTCAAGCGCTATTACGATGAGACGGCGGATATCCCCGCAGAGGTCGACATCGCCTGCGAGCTTGAAGACGGCGAGATGATAGGGGAGTGGCTTACCTCTAAGCGCGGCCGCGTGTGCCGCCTGCACCGCCCCCAGCGCGGCGAGAAGCACCACCTTCTCGAGACGGCGCAGCGAAACGCCCGCCATGCGCTGCTTCGCTACATGATGCGCACCGGCTATGCAGACGACCGCACCAACCAGGCCCTGCTTCAGCTGGAGAGCGCCCTTGCCCTGCCCGCGCCGCCGCTTCGCATCGAGTGCTTCGACATCTCCACCATCCACGGTCGGTTTACCGTGGCGTCCATGGTGGTGTTCACCAACGGTCGCGCGGACAAATCGCAATACCGCCGCTTCAAGATCCGCGCTGAGCTGGACGAGGCGAACGACTTCGTTTCCATGCAAGAGGTCCTGGGTCGCCGCTATGCTCCGGAGCGCATGGCGGACGAGCGCTTTGGCTCGCGGCCGGATCTTCTGGTGGTCGATGGCGGCAAGCCGCAGCTGACCGCGGCGCTCACGCAGCTGGAAGAGCTGGGGCTCGACATCCCCGTGTGCGGCCTGGCAAAGGCGGACGAGGAGGTCTTTGTGCCCTGGGACGAGACTCCCGTGGTGCTTCCCACCGGCTCGGCATCGCTCTACCTCATCAAGCAGGTGCGTGACGAGGCCCACCGCTTTGCGATCACGTTCCACCGCGAGCTTCGCGACAAGGCCATGACCGTGTCTATTTTGGACGAGGTGGAGGGTATCGGCCCGCGGCGCAAAAAGGACATCATGAAGCACTTTGGCTCCATGAAGCGACTGCGCGAGGCGAGCGTGGAGGAGATCGCGGCGGTAAAGGGCGTAAGCGAGGACGTTGCCCGGGCGCTTTACGATACCCTTCGCGCATAAGGCTGCTTAGCACACATTTCATCCTCTGTCATAACAGACGGTAAAGTGCAAGTTTTCATCCCGTGAACGGCATGTTCCACGGGATGTTTTTTGTTATCTGGTTATAACAAGTGGTATGGAGAAAAAAGGGCTGAAAGAATTCGATGAAAAACGAGAGTGATAGGGCGTTTTATTAAAGTGGAGTGCTCAACTGGGGTAACTCTAAAAATGTACAAATGTACACGAAACAAGCACGAAATAAACTGGTATTAGTGGTCTTGGCAGTAACACCTTGGCAATAAGAAGTCAACAAATCCGTGAACGGTCGGTTTTTCCGTATGCGCGATTCAGGGTAACGCTCGCCGAGCGGACAACCGAGCGTTCGGATGTGGTCGGTATGGTTAGGTTGTCCGTAAATTGCACGGCGGGTTTTGTCCTGCCGCGTGAAAGCTCTAGTGATTGGAGAGCTCTAATGCACGATCTGATGAACAGGCGTTCCTTCCTCGGTCTCGCTGGCGGCGCTGCCGCAGTTGCCGGCCTGGGTCTCGCCGGCTGCGGTGGCGGCGGCGACAAGCCCGCCGGCTCCACTCCGGCCGAGGGCGGCACCAAGGGCGGCGGCACCATCACCGCAGGCTCCGCCTACACCACCACCAACTTCGATCCGTCGAGCACCTCCTCCGCTCTTGCATGCGGCACCAACTGGCACGTCGTCGAGGGTCTGTACGGCCTGGACTTCCATGACTACAGCGTCTACAACGAGCTGGCCGCCGGCGACCCCGAGCAGATCGACGACACCACCTATGAGATCACCCTGCGCGACGGCGCCAAGTTCTCCGATGGCAACGCCGTGACCGCTGACGACATCGTCGAGTCCTTCGTCCGCGCTACCGCCGAGGGCAACATCTACATCCCGATGCTGGCTCCCATCGCCTCCGTCGAGAAGAAGGACGACGCCACCGTTACCGTCAAGACCACCGTTCCCAACTTCTCCCTGCTGAAGGAGCGTCTGGCGATCGTCCGCGTCGTCCCCGCTTCTTCCACCAAGGAGGACATGACCGCCAAGCCCGTCGGCTCCGGCCCCTGGATGTATGAGTCCATCTCCGACTCCGCCGTCGACATGGTTCCCAACCCCGAGTACAACGGCGATCATCCCGCCAAGGACAAGAAGCTGCACTACGACATCCTGGTCGACCCCACCGCTCGCGTCACCGCTCAGCAGGAAGGCTCCACGCTCGTCATGGAGATGGTTACCGCTGACGCCGTCGAGCAGCTCGAGTCCGCCGGCTGCAAGATCGACGTCGTCGACGGCTTCGGCACCCGCTTCATGCTCTTCAACACCCAGAAGGCTCCGTGGGACAACGTCAAGGCCCGCCAGGCCATCATGTACGCCCTCGACTACGACAAGATGATCGAGAACGCGTTCGCCGGCCTCGCCTCCGCCCCCACCTGCTATCTGCCCAAGTCCTACACCAACTATCATGAGGCCTCCACGGTCTACACCCATGATGTCGACAAGGCTAAGTCCCTCCTGGAGGAGGCCGGCGCTACCGGTGGCGCCATCAAGCTCCTTACCACGGACAACGAGCAGGTCAAGACCATGGCCGTCCAGGTTCAGCAGGACCTCAAGGAGCTCGGTTTCGACGCTGAGATCGTGACCCGCACCTCCGCCGACACCTACGCCGACATCGACGCCGGCGGCGACTTCGATCTCCTGCTCGCCCCTGGCGATCCTTCCTGCTTCGGCGCCGACCCCGACCTGCTCATGAACTGGTGGTACGGCGACAACGCTTGGATGAAGGTCCGCGCCCGCTGGAGCGAGTCCGCTGAGTGGAAGCAGCTCACCGAGCTCATGTCCTCCGCTCTGGGCCAGACCGGCGACGAGCAGCAGGAGACTTGGAACAAGTGCTTCGACATGATCGCCGAGCAGGCTGTCCTGTACCCGGTTCTCCAGGTCAAGACCGCTACCGCCTCTTGGAGCGAGAACCCCAACGCCGAGGGTGTCCGCATCGAGGGCTTCGAGGGCATCGGCACCACCGGTATGTCCTTCATCGACTGCGCCACTGTTACCGAGTAGCTTCGGTATCACGAGCACGCCTTTGCGCGTGACAAATAGTACGTGAAGTGGGGGGTTTGGGTGACTCGCTCTACCTGAACCCCCCATTCATCGTTTGCTGCAGTATCAGTAGAGAGAGGGGAAGCAGTGAACAATCTTTTGCGCCTCATTGGCCGACGTCTCGTCGCGCTGCCCATCATGGCACTCGGCGTCACGTTGCTCGTGTTCGGCCTCATGTCGTTCACCGACCCGAGTATTCCCGCGCGCAACGCCCTGGGTGAGGGCGCCTCGCCGGAAGCGATCGAGCAGTATATGGAGGAGCAGGGTCTTAACGACCCGCTGCCCGAGCGCTACGTGAATTACATCGGCGGTCTGCTCCACGGCGACCTTGGCACCTACGGCGCGGCGCGCACGTCCGTGTCCTCCCGTATCGCCACGGCCTTGCCCGTTACGATGCAGCTGACCTTCATCGGTCTCATCATCGGTGCCATCGTTTCGTTCGTGCTCGGCGTCATCGCGGCGCTTTACCGCGACAAATGGCCCGATCAGTTGATCCGCGTGTTCTCGATCGCCGGCATCGCTACGCCTTCCTTCTGGTTGGCAGTCTTGATGATCTTGGTGTTCTCGTCTTACATGCACCTGCTGCCGGCTTCCGGTCCTCTGCCGCATTTCACCACCAACCCCGGCGGCTACTTCGCGCGCATGCTCATGCCCGCCATCGCCTTGGCGTTCCCGCTGACCGGCCAGATGACCCGTATCGTTCGTACGGCTATGGTCGAGGAACTCGATAAGGACTACGTCCGCACCGCTCGCGGCGGCGGCCTTCCCGAGTTCGTGGTCATCGCCCGCAACGTGCTTCGCAACGCCCTGATCACCCCCGTCACCACGCTGGGCCTCAAGATCGGTTACCTCATGGGCGGCGCCGTCGTCATCGAGGTCATCTTCAACCTCCCCGGCATGGGCACGGCGATTCTCGCTGGCATCACCGGTGGCGAGACCATGCTCGTCCAGGGCGTCGTCATCGTCGTCGCGCTCGCCTTCGTCATCATCAACATCATCGTTGATATGCTGTATCTGCTCATCAACCCGCGCATTAGGACGGTGTAGGCCATGGTTAAGATTCGTGAAGAACAGACCGAGCGCCTCGAGGATGCCGCTTCCAAGGGCCTTAAGTTCGGCGGCTTCAAGAACATGAAGCTTGGAAGCAAGATCTCCCTCATCCTCCTCGTGCTCGTGGCGCTTACCGCCATCTTCGCTCCCGTACTCGCTCCGCATGACCCGCTGGAGATCTTTACCGCGCGCCAGGCGCCCGGTGGCGGTTTCCTGTTCGGTACGGACGATAAGGGCCGCGACATCTTGTCCCGCATGCTCTACGGTGGTCGCTACTCGCTGGTCATCGGCTTTGGTGCAACCCTGTTCGCCCTGGTGTGCGGCTCCATTGTCGGCGCCGTCGCCGCCGTTTCCCGCAAGGCCGTGTCCGAGGTCATCATGCGCCTGCTCGACATCATCATGTCGGTTCCCGGCATCGCCCTCGCAGCCGTTCTGGTCTTGATCCTCGGTAACTCCGTGCCCGCCATCATCTTCTCCATCGGTTTCATGTACACGCCGCAGATCGCCCGTATCGTGCGTGCAAACATCGTTTCCGAATACGGCGAGGACTACGTTCGCGCGGTCATCGTGTCCGGTGCCCAGGCTCCCTGGATCCTCGTTAAGCACGTCCTGCGCAACTGCATCGCGCCCATCATGGTCTTTACCGTTACCTTGGTCGCAGACGCCATCATCTTCGAGGCATCCCTTACCTTCATCGGCGCGGGCATCACCGAGCCCACCGCTACATGGGGCAACATCCTCGCTGACGCCCGCGGCGGCGTGCTTGCCGGCCGTTGGTGGCAGGCGCTGTTCCCTGGCATCGCCATTATGGTTACCTGCCTTGCGCTGAACATCCTTTCCGAGGGCCTGACCGATGCCATGGCTGCCAAGCCCGGCGCCCCCGTCAAGTCCAACGACTCCGAGTCCAACCGCGCTGACGACATCCTGGTCAATAATCCCGTTCTTGCTTACGAGCAGCAGGCTGAGTCCCTGAATCGTCGTCTCGGCGCCCTGCGCGACGTCGAGCTCGAGCGCACCGACCGCCACGTGCCCGACCTGTCCGTCGAGCCCCTGCTCGCGGTCAAGGACCTCTCCATCAGCTTCGAGAGCCACGGCGACGTTAAGGTTGTCGACGGCGTGTCCTTCGAGGTCCGCCCCGGCCAGTGCATGGCGCTGGTGGGCGAGTCCGGTTGCGGCAAGTCCATTACCACCAAGGTCATCATGGGCCTTACCGACCCCGGCGAGCAGATTACCGGCCAGGTGCTGTTTGATGGCAAGGACCTGCTCAAGCTCACCAAGGAAGAGCACCGTCAGCTTCTGGGCCACGAGATCGCCATGGTCTACCAGGACGCCCTGTCCTCGCTCAACCCCTCCATGCTCATCTCCAGCCAGATGAAGCAGCTTACCAGCCGCGGCGGCACCCGCAGCGCCGAGGAGCTCCTCGAGCTCGTCGGCCTCGATCCGCAGCGCACGCTCGAGAGCTATCCGCATGAGCTGTCCGGCGGCCAGCGCCAGCGCGTCCTTATCGCTATGGCGCTTACCCGCGACCCCAAGCTCATCATCTGCGACGAGCCCACCACCGCGCTGGACGTTACCGTTCAGAAGCAGGTCATCAAGCTCCTGAACGACCTTCAGGCAAAGCTCGGCTTCGCTATGATCTTCGTGTCGCACGACCTCGCCCTGGTGGCCGAGGTTGGCTCCGAGATCACCGTTATGTACGCTGGCCAGGTTATCGAGCAGGCTCCCACCGTCGAGCTGCTCACCAACCCCATCCACGAGTACACCCGCGGCCTGCTTGGCTCCGTCCTCTCCATCGAAGAGGGCGCCAAGGACGGTACGCGCCTGCATCAGGTTCCCGGTTCGGTTCCCTCTCCGGAGGACTTCCCCCGCGGCGACCGCTTCGCACCGCGCTCCAGCCACCCCACCCTTGGCCTGGACGTCCATCCCGTTATCAAGTCCGTTCCGGGCAAGTACCATCGCTACTCGGAGCTTCCGGACGATTACCTCAAGGCCAACGGCCTCACGCCCTACCTTGAGACCATCAGTGCCAAGACTGCCTCGGAGGTGATGTAGATGAGCGCTGCGCAGAATGCCGAGAAGGAGCCCATCATCTTCCTCGACGACATTTCCGTCACGTTCAAGACCCGTACGGGCTCGCTCCTCCATCCCAACCTGGTCCACGCCGTCAACCATGTCTCGATCAAGCTCATGCCGGGCGAGACCGTCGGTATCGTCGGCGAGTCCGGTTGCGGCAAGTCCACCACCGCCAACGTCATGTGCGGCCTGCAGAGCCCCACGTCCGGCAAGGTCTACTTCAAGGGCCAGGACGTCACCAAGCGCACCGCCGATCTGCGCAAGCAGATGGGTCGCGTGGTCTCGGTTGTCTTCCAGGACCCCGCGACGGCTCTGAACCCCCGCATGATCGTCCATGACCAGCTGCTCGACCCGCTGCTGGTCCACAAGGTGGGCAGCCCCGCCGAACGCGAGAAGCGCATCAACGAGCTTATCGGCTTGGTCGGCCTTCCCAAGAGCGCGCTGCGCGCCCTTCCCGGCCAGCTGTCCGGCGGTCAGCGCCAACGCGTCGCCATCGCCCGCGCCATGTCGCTGAACCCCAGCGCCATCATCGCCGACGAGCCCACTTCCGCACTCGACGTGTCGGTTCGCGCCCAGATCCTCAACCTCTTGACCGACCTCAAGAAGGACCTTGGCCTGTCCATGATGTTCATCAGCCATGACATCCAGACGGTCCGCTACATCTCCGATAAGATCATCGTCATGAACCATGGCCAGATCATGGAGCAGGGTCCCGCTAAGCAGGTCTTCGAGAACCCGCAGGACCCCTACACCAAGCTGCTGCTTGGCGCCGCGCCCTCGCTGCTGCATCCCAAGCTCGGTGAGTAGTCGCATTATTTGAACGAGTTCGCGCGTCCGGCACTTTACGCTGGGCGCGCGTTCTTGGGTGCTCTATAATTCGCGTCCGTTCACGGTCGCTGCCGTTGCGTTGACGGTTAATGACCAACAGCCTTGGGCTTGGTGTCCAGGGCCTTACAGAAAAGGAGTCGTCATTATGACCACTGCTAAGTTCACCGGTGTTTATCCGCCCGTCGTAGTCCCCGATACCCCCGATCACCAGCTTGACGTCGTCTCCTTCGAGCGCAGCATCAACCGTATGATCGACGCCGGCGTCGATGGCCTGTTCTTCCTGGGCTCTTCGGGCGAGGTCGTCTTCTCCACCGACGAGCGCCGCCGCCAGATCATCTCCGAGGCCGTCCGCATCGTCGACCATCGCGTTCCCGTGATGGTCGGCATCATCGACACCGAGACCGAGCGCGTCCTCGAGCACGGCCGCGTTGCCCAGGAGCTTGGTGCCGACGTGCTGGTCGCCACCTGCCCGTTCTATGCTCTGGGCGGCATGGCCGAGGTTGAGGAGCATTTCCGCATCCTGCATGCCGAGCTCGACCTGCCCATCTTCGCGTACGACATCCCCGTGTGCGTGCACACTAAGCTCCCCTGGAAGCTCCTTGCCAAGCTGGGCGCCGAGGGCGTGCTGGCCGGCGTCAAGGACTCCTCCGGCGACGACGTGTCCTTCCGCTACCTGGTGCAGGAGAACGAGAAGCTTGGTCACCCGCTGACGCTGCTGACCGGTCATGAGGTTGTTGTCGATGGCGCTTACCTGGGCGGCGCCGACGGTTCCGTCCCGGGTCTGGCAAACGTCGAGCCCGAGGGCTACGTCCGCATGTGGAAGGCCGCGCAGGCCGGCGACTGGGCGACCGTCAAGGCCGAGCAGGATCGCCTGAACGAGATCAGCCACATCTGGGATGTCACCACCGGCGTCCAGGGGTATGCCGGGGGCGTTGGCGCGTTCAAGACCGCCATGCACCTCATGGGCGTATTCGATAGCCCCACCATGCCCCGTCCCGTTAAGGCGCTCGAGGGCGAGAACGTCGAGGCCATCCGCAAGGTCCTGGTCGACAACGGCCTGCTGTAGGGACGTCGTCTCTTCCTCGTCCGCACATCCTGTATATGAAAGAGGGCTTGTTCCATGGATACTAAGACGATCGTCTCCGTTGACATCGGCGGCACCAAGATCGCGTGCGGTCTTGTGACCCTTGGCGGAGAGGCGCCCGTGGTGGAGGGCGTAGTGAAGGTCCCCACCGATGCGCAGCTGGGTGGCGAGCATGTTCTGGCGACGGTGATCGAACAGGTCAAGGCCGCCATAGAGCGCTGCGACGGCGACCCCGTGGGCGTCGGCATCTCCAGCGCCGGCGTGGTCAACCCCCGCAACGGCGACATCACCTACGCCAACGAGCTCATGCCCGGCTGGGGCGGTACCGCCCTGGGGGCAGAGGTCACCGCCGCATGCGGCCTTCCGTGCCGCGTGCTCAACGACGTGCACGCCCATGCGCTGGGCGAGGCACGTCACGGCGGCGGCCGCGATGCGTCCAGCTGCCTGGTTGTGGCGGTCGGCACCGGCATCGGCGGCGCTTTTGTAGAGCACGGCCACATAATGCTGGGAGCTCATGACGAGGCCGGCCATATAGGCCACGTCTGCTGCCCTGCCGCCGCCGGCGTTCCGTGCTCTTGCGGCGCCAGCGCGCATCTGGAGCCCATCGCCGCCGGCCCCGGCATCATCCGCGAGTACATTCGCCTGGGCGGCGATGAGCTTTGCGCGGATGGAACCCCCATGCACGGCGCGGAGATCGATGCCCGCGCCGCCGCGGGCGATGAGGCGGCCGTTGGCGCCGAGCATCGCGCCGGCCTTGCGTTGGGCGAGGTTCTGGGCAGCATGTGCAATATGCTCGACCCCGCGTGCGTCATCCTGTCCGGCTCGGTCGCTCAGTGCGGCCCCAACTGGTCCAATGCCATGGCCGAGGGCTTCAAGAGCCAGGCCATGCCGCCCGTCGCCACCACGCCCATCGTGGGCGGCGAACTTGGCGGCGACGCACCGTTGATTGGCGCGGCAGAGAACTTCGTCTCCTCCGGTTACGCTGAGTGCTAGTCGCGCGCCGGCGTCGCTGCGCGTCAGCAGCCGCCTTGTAGCCTCATGGGGCCTTGCTGGATGAACTCGTCCACATGCGCTCTAGGCTTATAGGTAAACGTGTAGGGGAGGGGTGCCGTAGCGCGGCGTCCCTCCTTTTATCCATTCGCCCCCGTTTGAGGGGCGGCAGCAGAAAGGAAGCCTGCTTATGTCCGTGCATCCCCTGATCGAATCCCTCAAGGGCAAGCTCGTCGTCAGTGTCCAGGCCTATCCCGGCGAGCCGCTGCGCACGCCCGAGCACATGGCGGCCATGTCGCGCGCCTGCGAGCTGGGAGGCGCCGCGGCCATCCGCTGCCAGGGCCTCTCCGACATCGCCGCCATCAAGGGCCGCGTCGAGATCCCGGTCATCGGCCTGTGGAAGGACGGCCACGAGGGCGTCTACATCACCCCGACGCTGCGCCACGCCCGCGCCTGCGTCGCCGCCGGCGCCGACATCGTCGCCATCGACGCGACCGACCGCCCGCGCCCGGACGGCAGGTCCCTCGAGGACACGGTGCGCCCGCTCCAGGAGGAGGGGGTGCTGCTCATGGCCGACTGCATGACCATCGAGGACATCCGCCGCGCCGTCGAGCTCGGCTTCGACCTGGTCTCCACCACGCTGTCGCACAACAAGCCGGCCATCGAGACCACGCTGGACGAGGGTCCCGATCTGCCGCTGCTGCGCCAGGCGACCTCGGAGTTCCCGGGCCTGCCCATCATCTGCGAGGGCCACGTCCACACCCCGGCGGAGGCACGCTCGGCCATAGACGCCGGCGCCTGGGCCGTGGTGGTGGGTACCGCCATCACCCATCCCACCAGCCTCACCAGCTGGTTCAAGGCCGCGCTGGACGAGTAGGGGCCGCAGCGCCCGTCGGCCGTCCACCCGTGAGTACCTGAATGCGACCCTAAGACGATCGGCCGCGTAGGTTGCAACTTTTACGGGGCGGCGCGCACGGGTGAATGGCGTGAGCAACTTCGGGCTATACTTTGATAGAAACCGTGCGGGGGCGCTTCGTCGTCCCCGTTTCTATGTAAGGGGGCTTCAATGTCCGAGCGCTCAGAAATTACCGCCGCCGAGCTTGCCGACCGCGTTCCCGACGTGGTAATCATCACCGGTATGTCCGGCTCCGGACGCACGCAGGCCATGCATGTGTTTGAAGACATGGGCTACTTCTGCATCGACAACCTGCCGCCTCGCCTCATTATGCAGATCGCCGAGGTGGTGGGCATTAACGCGGGTATTGGCAGGCACCTTGCCGTAACGTGCGACCTTCGAAGCCAAGGGCTCTTCGACGAGCTTCTCGATGTTATCCGCAGTCTGGGCGAGCATGAGATTAGCTGCAAGGTTGTGTTTTTGGAGGCCTCGGACGAGGTGCTCATCCGCCGCTATAGCGAGAACCGCCGCCCGCACCCCCTGGCGCTTCCGGGCGAGACCACGGCGGACGCGATTATTCGCGAGCGCGTTCAGCTCCGCTTCATCCGCGACCACGCTGACATGATTATCGATACAAGCCGCTTAAGGACGTCCGCCCTGCGCACCAAGCTTCGGTCCGCGTTTTCCGAACTGTCCGACCAGCAGCTTATGGAGGTGCACGTCTTCTCCTTTGGCTTTAAGCACGGCCTGCCCGCAGAGGCGGACCTTATGATCGACGTCCGCTTTTTGCCAAATCCCTTCTACGACCCGGAGATGCGCACGCTTACGGGGCTTGATAAAAAGGTGTCTGACTTTGTATTGGGCCATCCCAAGACCCAGCAGTTCCTCACAGCGTGGTTCCAGCTGCTCGATGCCGTTATGCCTGGCTACGTGGCGGAGGGCAAGCCGCAGCTCTCCATCGCGATTGGGTGCACCGGCGGGCAGCATCGCAGCGTCGCCATCGCAGAAGCCACCTCTCGCTACCTCGAGAAGCAGCAGTATCATGTAAACACATCTCATCGCGACCTCGCAAAAGCGAATATCAGGAGCTAGCGCCTTATGGAACACGGTATTCGCGCGGTGTCCATAGGCGGGGGGACCGGCCAGCCCAGGGCTATCGCGGCCCTGCGCCATATGGGGGCGTCGATTGATTCGGTGGTCGCTATGGCAGATGACGGCGGTTCGACGGGCGTTCTTCGCGAACGGGCCGGCATCCTGCCTCCCGGCGATGTGAGGAAATGCCTCTCCGCGCTGGCGGGCGATCCCGAGTGCGCTTTCGCGCGCGCTTTCGCGCACCGCTTTCCCTACATAGATGATCACGCTCTGGGCAACTTGGTGCTTACGGCGCTGGCCGAGGAGACGGATTCGTTTTCCCAAGCCATTCGCGTATGCGAGGAGTTGCTGCGATGCGTGGGCCATGTGCATCCCTCGACGCTCGACCCGGTAACCATGTCCGGGGTTACGGTTGCCGGCCAGCAGATACATGGGCAGGCGCGCATCTCCTATGGCGGCAACGCCATGCGTCGCGTATGGCTTGACCAGCAGGATCCCGCGGCTAACCCGCGGGCGGTCGAGGCCATCCTCGCAGCCGACCTGGTGGTCTTGGGCCCGGGCTCGCTGTTCACCTCGATCGTGCCCAATCTGCAGGTGCCGGGTATCGCCCGCGCGCTTGCGGGCACCTATGCCGTTCGCGTGTTCGTGTGCCCTAAAATCGATTCCTTGGGCGAGACCCAGGGGATGAGCGTGGCGGACCACGTGGACCAGCTGTTATCGCTGGCGTCATCGCCCCTGCTCGATGCGGTTTTGGTCCACCATGCGGATGCCCCGGAGTTTGTTTACCCGTATGCCCCTGGTCCTGCGTACCGCACGAGCGCGTTGGCGGGCGATGTGGTGACCGCACGCGATATCGATACGGCCAAGCGCGCTCCTTTTGGCCCCATTCAGGCCGGCGAGCGGGAAATCTCCCGTATCGAGCAAAGCGTTCCGGTGGTTCTCGTCCGAGATTTCACGGGTAGCGAATCCGCTGCGGTTCATGATGTGAAGGCTCTGGCGAGCGCGCTTGAGGAGGTGCTTGATCAATGTCGTTCAGCGCGGAGGTGAGAGACGAGCTTGCCCGCTGCGAGCCCAAGTGCGAATACTGCGACCTGGCAACGCTCGCCGCACTGGTGCGTGTTTGCGGCACCCTGAGCTTTGCCGGCCCGGGGCGATATCGACTGCAGATAGCCACGGAGACGGGTGCCGTCGCTCGCACCATGATCGGCCTTACCCATAAGATCTTGAAGCTCAAGACCGAGTTCACCGTACGAAAGTCCGTGCTTCACAAGGTGAGGAACTACCTTATCGCGTTGCCCGACCAGCCGGATCTTGGCAAGGCGCTGGTGCTTTTGGGAATCCTCAACCGCCATGGTGCGCTGGTGCGCGGCGTTCCTCATCACGTGGTGGCTCGCGATTGCTGCCGACTAGCCTATATTCGCGGCGCGCTTATCGCCGGCGGCTTTGTGGCGGACCCCAAGGGCGATTTTCACCTAGAGATCGCCGTGCAGGGCGAGGAATTTGCGCGCGGTCTTGCCGGGCTGATAGGGGAGCTGGGCATAAACGCACGCGTGAATCCACGGCGCGCCTCGTTCGCGGTGTACATTAAGAGCGCGGACGATATCAAGAAGCTGCTCACGCTCGCGGGGGCAAGCCGCTGCGTGGCGGAGATTGAGGAGGCGCGAGCGGTAAAGTCGGTTAAGAACGAGGTGAACCGCCGCGTTAACGCGGAGCTGGCCAATCAGACCAGGAGCGCCGGTGCAGCCCAGCGCCAGATGGAGCTAATTGGAGAATTGGAGCATTTGGGGTTACGAGACGGTCTTCCGCAGGCGCTCGAGGACTTCTGCCTGTTGCGTGAGGCGAATCCGGATCTGTCTTTGAGGGACCTGGGCCAGCTGGCCGATCCGCCCCTGTCAAAATCGGCCCTGTACCACCGTGTTTTGCGGTTGGAGAAGATGGTCGAGGGCGCTCGCGATCGCTGAAACTTGTAGCGAGAATACTAATATGAAGCGCTTCAAAATACTTCTACCAGCACTTTTTGAAGCGATTTTAATCGCTGCGTGGTATCAAATCTTTCTATTCCCGCGATATTCAGGGAAGAAAAAAGGTATATTTGGTGAGTGGTTAGTTTGTGGGCCCAAGCGGCAGGCAAAGGGATCCTGCCGGGCCTAACGAAAGGAGACACAATGGCAGTAAAGGTTGCTATTAACGGCTTTGGTCGCATCGGCCGTCTGGCTTTCCGTCAGATGTTCGGTCACGAGGGCTCCGAGATCGTTGCCATCAACGACCTCACCTCTCCCGACATGCTCGCGTACCTGCTGAAGTATGACTCCACGCAGGGCAACTACTCTCGAGATCACAAGGTCGAGGCTACCGAGGACTCCATCATCGTCGACGGCAAGGAGATCAAGATCTACAAGGAGGCCGACGCTAACAACCTGCCCTGGGGCGACCTCGACGTCGACGTCGTTCTCGAGTGCACCGGTTTCTACACCTCCAAGGCTAAGGCTCAGGCTCACATCAACGCCGGCGCCAAGAAGGTCGTCATCTCCGCTCCCGCTGGCAACGACCTGCCCACCATCGTTTACAACGTCAACCATGAGTCGCTGACCGCTGAGGACAACATCATCTCCGCGGCTTCCTGCACCACCAACTGCCTCGCTCCGATGGCTAAGGGCCTGAACGACTTCGCTCCCATCGTTGCCGGCATCATGACCACCATTCACGCCTGGACCGGCGACCAGATGCCGCTCGACGGCCCGCAGCGCAAGGGCAACAAGCGTCGCAGCCGCGCCTGCGCCGTCAACATCGTCCCCAACACCACCGGTGCCGCTAAGGCCATCGGCCTGGTTCTCCCCGAGCTCAACGGCAAGCTGATCGGTGCCGCTCAGCGCGTTCCTACGCCCACCGGCTCCCTCACCAACCTCTACGCCGTCGTTGACAAGGTCGTCACCGTCGACGAGGTCAACGCTGCCATGAAGGCTTACGCAGAGACCATCTCCGAGACCTTCGCTTACAACGAGGACGACATCGTCTCCACCGACATCATCGGCGAGACCCACGGCTCCATCTTCGACGCCACCCAGACCATGTGCAACGATCTGGGCAACGGCCAGACCCTGGTTCAGGTTGTTTCTTGGTACGACAACGAGAACTCCTACACCTCCCAGATGGTCCGCACCATCAAGTACTTCGAGAAGTTCGTCGCCTAAGTTGCCGATGGCTTCCATTTTCGCTTGATAAGCGTCTAAGAGGGGCGCGGCCTCAAGGCTTCCAGCCCGGGGTCGCGCCCTTTTTATATCGTGGCCGCGAGTATTTGCGACCGCATTCGATTTGAAAGGTAGATGCACATGGCTTTCACCAAGAAGACCGTTCGCGACATCGATGTCGACGGCAAGCGCGTCCTCGTCCGCGTTGACTTCAACGTGCCCATCAAGGACGGCGTCGTTGGCGATACCACCCGTATCAAGGCTGCTCTTCCCACTATCAACTACCTGGTCGAGCATAACGCCCGCGTTATCCTCATGAGCCACCTCGGCCGTCCCGACGGCACCGGCTTCCAGGCCGAGTTCTCCCTCGAGCCCGTCGCCGCCAAGCTTGCCGAGCTCTCCGGCCTGGACGTCTCCTTCGTCGCCGACACCTATGGCGAAAAGGCCGCTGAGGCCGTTGCCGCCGTCGAGCCCGGCAAGGTCCTGGTTCTCGAGAACGTCCGCTTCGACAAGCGCGAGAAGAAGAACGACCCCGAAATCGCCAAGATCCTCGCTTCCTATGGCGACGTCTTCGTCCTCGATGCCTTCGGCACCGCTCACCGCGCCCAGGGTTCCGTCGTGGGCCCCGCCGCCTACCTGCCCGCCGTCGCCGGCTTCCTGCTTGAGAAGGAGGTCGACACCCTCACCGGCATTTTCGCCGAGCCCGAGCGCCCCTTCGTCGCCATCGTCGGCGGCTCCAAGGTCTCCTCTAAGATCGGAGTCCTGGATCACCTCATCGATTCTGCCGACACCCTGATCATCGGCGGCGGCATGGCTTACACCTTCTTCCTGGCCCAGGGCCTTACCGTGGGCAACTCCTTGAAGGAAGAGGATTGGGTCGAGCGTGCTGGCGAGATGCTCAAGAAGGCAGAGGAGAAGGGCGTCAAGATCCTGCTCCCCGTCGACAACCGCGTTGCCGATCACTTCGGCGAGGACGCCGTCCCCGAGGTTGTCGCCTCCGATGCCATCCCCGATGACCGCGAGGGCATGGACATCGGTCCCGAGACGGAGAAGCTCTACGCAGAGGCCATCAAGGGCGCTAAGACCGTCTTCTGGAACGGCCCGATGGGCGTCTTCGAGTTCGATAACTTCGCTCACGGCACCGAGGCCGTTTGCCGCGCCGTCGCCGACGCCGACTGCACCTCCATCATCGGCGGTGGCGATTCCGTCGCAGCCGTTAACAAGTTCAACCTGGCCGATAAGATGAGCTGGATCTCCACCGGCGGTGGCGCTTCCATGGAGCTCGTCGAGGGTAAGGCCCTTCCCGGAGTGGAGGCACTCAATGACGCAGAATAACCGCACCCTGCTCATCGCAGGCAATTGGAAGATGAACAACGACGTCCAGGCTGCAGCCACCCTGGCTGACGAGCTGGTCGCCGCCCTCGCCGGCGTCGACAACGGCGTCGAGGTCCTTGTCTGCCCGCCCACCATCGATCTCACCACGGTCGCTGCCAAGCTCGATGGCTCCGCTATCAAGCTGGGCGCCCAGAACGTCTACTGGGAGGCCGCCGGCGCCTACACCGGTGAGTCCTCTTGCGACATGCTGAAGTCCGCCGGCTGCACCTACTGCATCATCGGCCACTCCGAGCGTCGCGACTACTTCCATGAGACCGATGAGGACCAGAACAAGAAGGCCAAGGCCCTGGTCGCCGCCGGCCTGGTTCCGGTCTTCTGCTGCGGCGAGCCCCTCGAGGTCCGCGAGGCGGGCACCTACGTCGAGCACGTCGTCGCCCAGGTCAAGGCCGGTCTCGAGGGTCTCGAGATCACTGACCCGGCTCAGCTCGTGGTCGCTTACGAGCCCATCTGGGCTATCGGCACCGGCATGACCGCCACCGCCGATGATGCCCAGGAGGTCTGCGCCGCCGTCCGCGAGGCCCTGGCCGATCTGTTCGGCGCCGAGCTCGCTTCCGGCATCCGCGTCCTGTACGGCGGCTCCGCCAAGCCCGGCAACATCGCCGAGCTCACCGCCAAGCCCGACGTGGACGGCGCTCTTGTCGGCGGCGCTTCCCTCAAGGCCGCTGATTTCTCCCAGATGGTTGTGAAGTCTGCGGAGTAGTACCTGTTTGGTATTCGGGCCGTGGCGTTCACGCGCTGCGGCCCACTCTTTTGAAAAGAGGAAAATTAGATATGGCTAACCATCATCTTCCTGCGCTGCTCGTCATCATGGACGGCTTCGGCCTGGCGCCCCAGGGCGCGGACAACGCCGTCGCAGCTGCGGGCACCCCGTTCATCGACTCGCTGTACGAGAAGTATCCCCACACCACGCTGGGTGCTTCCGGCGAGGACGTCGGCCTTCCCGACGGCCAGATGGGCAATTCCGAGGTGGGCCACCTCAACATCGGTGCCGGCCGCATCGTGTTCCAGGAGCTCTCCCGCATCAACAACGCCATCAAGGACGGCTCCATCAAGACCAACGAGGTCTTTACCAAGACCATGGACGATGTCGCCGCTTCCGGTAAGACCCTGCACCTCATGGGTCTCATGAGCCCCGGCGGCGTCCACTCCATGGAGTCTCACTGCGAGGCCCTGGTCTCCATGGCTGCCGAGCGCGGTGTCAAGACCATTCGCGTCCACTGCTTCATGGACGGCCGCGACGTCGATCCCCATTCCGGCGCCGGCTACGTCGCCGACCTCGTCGACTTCCTAGCCAAGGTTTCCGCCGAGACCGGCTGCGACGCCCGCGTCGCCACGGTCGAGGGTCGCTATTGGGCCATGGACCGCGATAACCGCTGGGAGCGCGTCCAGCTCGCCTACGACGCCATCACCAAGGCGTCCGATGTCGAGTCCGATCCGGTTGAGGGCATCAAGGCGTTCTACGAGAAGGACCCGCGCGGTGACGAGTTCATCGATCCGTTCGTTTGCCACAACGAGGGCGTCGCTGATGGCGATGCCGTCATCTTCTTCAACTTCCGCCCGGACCGCGCCCGCCAGATGACCCGCGCGTTCACGGAGGAGGGCTTCGACGGCTTCGACCGCGAGGTCGTTCCCTCGCTGTCCCACTTTGTCACCATGACCGAGTACGACCCCTCCTTCAACGTCGAGGTCGCCTTCCCCAAGACGTTCCCCAAGAACGTTCTTGCCGACGTCATCGCTGCCAATGGCCTGAAGCAGCTTCACACCGCTGAGACCGAGAAGTACGCGCACGTCACCTTCTTCCTCAACGGCGGCATAGAGGAGCCCAAGGAGGGCGAGGAGCGCGTGCTCGTCGCTTCCCCCAAGGTTGCGACCTACGACCTCAAGCCCGAGATGAGTGCACCGGAGGTTACCGAGAAGCTGGTCGCTGCCATCAACGAGGACCGCGCTGATTTCTATATCGTCAACTTCGCCAACTGCGACATGGTGGGCCACACCGGCGTATTCGATGCCGCCAAGGCCGCCGTCGAGGCCGTTGACAACGCGCTTTCCCAGGTCATCCCCGCCATCCAGGCAAAGGGCGGCTTCGCCCTCATCACTGCCGACCACGGCAACGCGGACCACATGTTCGACGTGGTGGATGGCGTGAAGAAGCCCTTTACCGCGCACACCACCAATCGCGTGCCCTTCATCATCGTAAGCGATTCCGCCAAGCTCACCGGTATCGAGGACGGTCGCCTGTCCGACATCGCTCCGACCATGCTCTCTATGGCCGGCCTTGAGCCCAGCGCCGAGATGACCGGTCGCGTCCTGGCCGTCGAGGAGTAGCCGCGCCCCTCAACCTTCTTTAGGTATTTTGGACGAGGATTCCTTGACTTGAATCTTATAGAGCTCGTTCCTCTCTGCGCAAACAGGGGAGGACGAGCTCTTTTAGTCTTTGCCGAAAACGTGCAATTTCCCTTGGTTCCACCGAACAATCGCATGCTGTGATACCATGATGGGCTGTCAGTAATCCACTCAAAGGAGTCAATGTGGGTCCGTTCCAGATTCTTCTCTTCGCCGTTTGGGCGCTTTCCGCGATCGCGCTGATCGCTCTCGTCTTGATGCATTCCGGTAAGGGCACCGGCGTATCCGACATGATCGCCAGCTCCCTGTACAACTCCAGCGCTGCTACCGGCGTTATGGAGCAGAATCTCGATAAACTTACGGTTATTGTCGCCGTCGTGTTTTCCGTCTGCGTTGTTCTCGCCATGTTCTTCTTCCCCCAGGGCATCGTCGGCCTGTAAGGCGCTTGCCCGTAATAGGGGAGAGCGCTCTAATCAAGAGAGCTGTTTTTTAAAACCCGTCTCGGTATCGAGGCGGGTTTTTCATTTACATCCTCTATGTGCTTCGCATCGCGCGCTGTTCGATATTTCCTTCTAAGTGCATGGGGAACGGTATTGCTAAATGCTGACCATAATTGATGCGATTAATTTACGCAGCCACGCTTGACAACGAATAACAAACTGTCAAGCACAATTCTACTAGCGGAAATACAAAAGCGAATATCTAATTAACTTTATACGTTAATCCGCTAATATAAGAGCATTAGATGGCGATAATATATACAAATTATTGCAAATAATATGCAAATAATGCAGTTGATTAACGGCTGTCCATCAACTTTTCTACAAAAAATCGTCCACTAAACGGTTACAATATTAAGCCGTGGCGTGCGCAAAGGTATGACCAGCCACTGCGCGCTCCAATATCCGCAAGAAGGGATTAGAGTCGGATAAAAGGAGGTTGGAGAGTTGGTAGGAATTGTTATCGCTAGCCATGGCGAGCTCGCACCCGGAATCAAGCAGGCGGGCAGCATGGTGTTCGGTGACCAGCCCAACGTCGGCGCCGTGTCGCTGATGCCAAGCATGGGTCCTGACGATATCCGTGCCAAGATCGAAGAGTGCATCTCTTCGTTCGACGACCAGGATCAGGTTTTGATTTTGGCCGATCTCTGGGGTGGTACCCCGTTCAACCAGGCGAGTGCCGTGCTTGATGGCCATGAGGATTCTTGGGCCATTGTAACCGGTCTCAATCTGCCTATGTTGATCGAGGCATATGCATCCCGCATGTCATGTGAGTCCGCGCATGAAGTTGCCGTCGCGGTTCTCAAGACTGCCCGCGAGGGCGTTCGCATCAAACCCGAGGAGCTCGAGCCCGCAGAGGAGAAGCCCGCTGCAGCCGCCGTCGCCCCCCAGGGTGCAATTCCCGAGGGCACCGTTCTTGGTGATGGTCACATCAAGTACGTGCTTTGCCGCATCGACACGCGTTTGCTCCATGGTCAGGTTGCAACCACGTGGACCAAGATGACCGGTCCGGACCGCATCATCGTGGTCTCCGATGCCGTCGCGCATGATGATTTGCGCAAATCCATGATCGAGCAGGCTGCTCCTCCGGGAGTCAAGGCTCACGTTGTGCCCATCGACAAGATGATCGCCGTTTCAAAGGATCCGCGCTTTGGCGCTACCAAGGCGATGCTTCTGTTCGAGAACCCGCAGGATCTCCTGCGTGCCATCGAGGGCGGAGTTGACATCAAGAAGGTCAACCTGGGCTCAATGGCCCACTCCGTCGGCAAGGTCGTTGTTTCCAACGCCGTCGCTATGGGCAAGGAAGACGTCGAGACCATCGAGGCTCTTATCGCTAAGGGCATCGAGTTCGACGTCCGCAAGGTTCCGGCAGATTCGCCGGAGTCTATCGATGCCATGCTTAAGAAGGCTAAGGCCGAACTTGCCTAAAAGGAGGTAGAAATGTCGATTATCACGATTGCACTCATCGTCCTCGTCGCCTTCCTTGCAGGCATGGAGGGCGTTCTGGACGAGTTCCAGTTCCATCAGCCCCTGGTGGCGTGCACGCTCATCGGCCTGGTGAGCGGTCATTTGGCCGAGGGCATCATGCTCGGCGGCTCCCTGCAGATGATTGCCCTTGGTTGGGCGAACGTCGGCGCCGCCGTCGCGCCTGATGCGGCACTTGCTTCCGTCGCTTCCGCGATCATCATGGTACTCGCGCTCGACGGCGGTACCGCGAACTCGACCGATGCGATCAACGCCTCGATCGCCCTGGCCGTGCCGCTGTCCGTCGCAGGCCTGTTCCTTACCATGATCTGCCGCACCATCGCAATCCCCATCGTCCATGCTATGGACGCCGCGGCGGAGAAGGGTAACTTCGCCGCTATCGACCGCCTGCAGATCGCCGCTATCGCCCTGCAGGGCATCCGTATCGCCATCCCGGCGCTCGCGCTGTGCTTCATTCCCGCTCAGGCCGTTACCGACGCCTTGAACATGATGCCTGCATGGCTCTCCGGCGGCATGGCCGTCGGCGGTGGCATGATCGCCGCCGTTGGTTACGCCATGGTCATCAACATGATGGCGACCAAGGAGGTCTGGCCGTTCTTCGCGCTGGGCTTCTGCCTCGCCGCCATCAGCCAGCTCACGCTGATCGCCCTCGGCGTCATCGGTGTCTCCCTCGCCCTTATCTACCTTGGCCTCAAGGACCTTGCCAAGAACGGTAACGGCGGCGGTTCCGGTGACCCGCTCGGCGACATCTTGAATGATTACGAGTAGGAAAGGGGGACAACGATAATGGCAGAGAAGATTACTCTCTCTAAGAAAGACCGTATGGCCGTTGCCTGGCGTCACCAATTCCTGCAGGGCTCTTGGAACTACGAGCGTATGCAGAACGGCGGCTGGTGCTATTCCATGGTCCCGGCTATCAAGAAGCTGTACTCCAAAAAGGAGGACCAGGTTGCCGCGCTTAAGCGCCATATGGAGTTCTACAACACGCATCCGTACGTCTCCGCTCCGGTTATCGGCGTTACCCTGGCCCTCGAGGAGGACCGTGCTAACGGCGCCAAGGTTGAGGACGCCGCGATTCAGGGCGTTAAGGTCGGTATGATGGGCCCGCTGGCCGGCGTCGGCGACCCCGTCTTCTGGTTCACCCTTCGCCCCATTCTCGGCGCTCTGGGCGCTTCGCTGGCGCTCGGCGGCTCCATCCTGGGTCCGCTGCTGTTCTTCTTCGGCTGGAACATCATCCGCATGCTGTTCCTCTGGTACACCCAGGAGTTCGGCTACAAGGTCGGTACTTCCATCACCAAGGACCTCTCCGGCGGCCTGATGGGCAAGATCACCGAGGGCGCTTCCATCCTCGGTATGTTCATCATCGGATCGCTGGTCCAGCGCTGGGTTTCCATTTCCTTCACCCCGGTCGTTTCCAAGGTCACCCAGCCTGCCGGTGCCTATATCGACTGGGCCAACCTGCCCGCCGGCACCGATGGTATCCGCGAGGCCCTTACGCAGTTCGCCTCGCTTGGCGCCACCGGCCTTGATGTCATCAAGACCACCACGCTTCAGGCCAACCTCGACTCCCTTATCCCGGGTCTCGCCGCTGTCTGCCTGACGCTTCTGTGCTGCCAGCTGCTCAAGAAGAAGGTTTCCCCCATCGTCATCATCCTTTGCCTGTTCGCCGTCGGTATCGGCGGACGCCTGCTCGGCATCATGTAAGTCCTTGTTCGACGTGCATGTACGGCTTTTCTGGACGATGAATCCGATAGCAGCCTGATTCTCGCATTCGCGCCCCGTGTATTCGACTTTGCGTCGCGTGCACGGGGCGTGCTGTATTCTCTGGTACCTATGTGGTACGGTTAATTGGTTTCTGCATATTCTAATGAGGGGAGTGGGGATGGCTCAGTCGCAAAACAGCGTCGTGGACCTTACGATTCCCGCAACGTCCTACCATGGTCTTGCCACCTACGGCAACGTCATGATCGGCAACAAGGCCTTTGAGTTCTATAACGAGAAGAACCCCGAGGATTTCATTCAGATACCGTGGGAGCAGATCGACCACGTAGCGGGCTCCGTCATGTTTGGTGGCAAGTGGATCGCGCGCTTTGCGATCATGACCAAGAACGATGGAGACTTCTCGTTCTCTACCAAGGACAACAAGAAGACCCTGCGCGCTATGCGCGCTTATATTCCAGAGGACCATCTGGTGCGGTCGCTGAGCTTCTTCGATGTGGTCAAGCGCGGCTTCTTAAGCTTGTTCAAACGGTAGGTAAAGCGCTTGTAAACGCATATTGTTTCTAAATGGTTTCATCCATCTGGGCATGACACCGTTCGCCGAACTTGAACTTGACTTATTTGAGTTTGGTGAGCGGTGTCATGAGTTTGCAGGTAGATATTGTGCGATTTGCTAAAAAGTATCAATATGCACAATCTCACTTTTTCCAAATAAAGAAAATCCTTGCGGTTACACAAAAAGAGGCGTTACTTATGCATTAAATGCGCTAAGGTAATACAACATCACAGCCTGTTACCCAGGTGTGGGCAATGGGCTGGACGATGATACGGTGCGCGGTTTTGCTGCGGTCGAGTGCGCTCGAAATCACCGTGCATCGGAAGGTTTCATCTTAAAGGAGGATGGCATGACTGAAATGAAGAACCAGCCCGTAGTCGGTCGCCGCGCGTTCGTCGGCGGCACCCTCGCTGCGAGCTCTCTGGCGTTCCTCGCCGCATGCGGCAAGAAGGAGAACACCGCTTCCGGTAGCGGCAGCACCTCTACCGCTGCTGAGGGTGGCACCCTGAACTACTACATCAACAACCCGGTCTGCATCGATCCCTACAACGTCCAGGAGGACCAGGGCACCCAGGTCGAGTTCCAGCTCTTCGATTCCCTCATGAAGTTCGACTTCGAGGCCAACGAGCTCAAGCCGCTCGCCTGCGAGAGCTATGAGGTTTCTGATGACGCCAAGACCTTTACCTTCCATCTGATCGAGGGCGCCACCTTCCACAACGGCGACCCCGTTACCGCTGCCGACTTCAAGCGCGGCTGGACCCGTCTGGTCAGCCCCAAGAGCGCAGTCCAGGTAGAGTACGGCCCCTCCCAGATCGCTTACCACCTGTCCATGGTCAAGGGCTACTCCGAGCTCGCCGCTGGCGACGCCGATGACTTCGCCGGCGTTACCTGCCCCGACGACAACACGCTGGTTGTCGAGCTCACCGCTCCCTACGCTGACTTCCCCTATGTCTGCTCTCACCCCGCTCTGGCTCCCGTGCCCGAGGCCGCTGAGTCCGACGCCAAGAACTTCTACCTCGCTCCCATCGGCAACGGCGCCTTCATGATGAAGCCGGACACCAAGTGGGAGGACGGCCAGTACATCGACCTCGTCCGCTTTGATGATTATCACGGCGACAAGGCCAAGATCGACGGCATCCACTTCGGCGTCCAGAAGGACATCGAGACCGCGTACAAGGAGTTCCAGGCTGGCAACTTCGACGTCTGCGACGTTCCCACCGCTCAGATCGATGCCGCCAAGAAGGAGTACGGCACGTCTGAGGACGGCTACACCATGAACGACAAGGGTCGTATGCTTCTTGGTCCCGAGCCCTCCACGTATTACCTGGTCTGCAACACCACCATCGAGCCCTTCAACAACGCCGACTTCCGTAAGGGCGTTTCTCTGGCCATCAACCGCGAGGCTATCTGCGAGTCCATCTTCAAGGGCACCCGCACCCCTGCCGACGGCATCGTTCCTCCGGGAATCGACGGTTACAAGGAGGGCGCATGGGAGTTCTCTACCTATGACGTCGACAAGGCCAACGAGTACCTCGACAAGGTCGCTCCGATGAACGGCGATTCTCGCGGCATCTCCATGGTCCTGTCCTACAACCAGGATGGCGGCCACAAGGAGATCATGGAGTCCGTCATCGGCGACCTCGCCAAGGTTGGCATCGAGGTCACCTCTGATACCCCCGAGTGGTCTGCCCTTCTGGACAAGTACGACAACATGGACTTCCAGATCGGTCGTCTGGGCTGGGTTGCCGACTACCCGATCATGGACAACTTCCTGTACCCGCTGTTCCACTCCGATTCCCTGGGTGGCGACAACAAGTCCGGTTACAGCAACGCCGAGGTTGACAAGATGATCATGGACGCCCGTGGCATCACCGACGACGCTGCTCGTATCGCTAAGATGCAGGAGGCCGACGCTCTCATCGGCGCCGACCTGCCCGTCATCCCGCTGATGTTCTACACCCACACTCTTGTCGGCTCCAGCCGCATCAAGAACCTCTACATCGATCCTCAGAAGAAGGCTTACATTGGCCGCGCTGAGCTGTCCGCGTAGATAATGTCAATTAACGTACAGTAATCGCCTTTTAGGTTATACTAACTGTTCGCGAAAACGGGGTGCCGATGCTCGCGTCGGCATCCCGTTTCCTGATGGAGAGGAACCCCGACCGTCTCCATCTTCACATTTAGTCCCGACGACAGGGGAGAGATCGTATCTATGGGAAAGTACATCCTCAAGCGAGTGCTGCAATTCATCCCGGTGTTCTTTGGCGTAACGCTTATCCTGTTTGCGCTGCAGAACATTGTCCCGGGCGATCCGATCAAGCTTATAGGCGGCGGCGGTAAGGCCATGACTCCGGAAGCGGAGCTCAACCTGCGCATTCGCTATAATCTTGTTCAGGTCGATGAGAATGGCCACGCTATTCTCGACGAGAACGGCGATCCCGTTCCGGTCCCCATGCTGGACCGCTACGTCACCTACATCACCGACCTGTTCCATGGTGATCTGGGTGAGTCCTACCAGCGCAAGATGGAGGTCACGGATATCTTGAGTGCTAAGTATCCGTATACCATCAAGCTTGCTATCTGCGCCATCGTTTTGGAAGCCATCATGGGCGTCGGCGCGGGAATCATCTCGGCAGTGAAGCGATACTCGTTCTGGGATATCCTCGTTACCCTCTCTACATCGGTTTTGGTCGCAGTACCGGCGTTCTGGTTGGGCATGCTGCTTCAGCTGATTTTCGGCGTCTGGATCAAGGACTTGACCGGCGGCGCGTTCTCGCTGCCCATTTCCGGCGCCGGCGGTGCCGCATCCCAGTACCAGGATTGGGTCCACTACATCCTGCCTTCCATCACCCTGGCTTCCGTATCCACCGCCTACGCCGCGCGCATCATGCGTTCGCAGCTGTTGGATGTCATGAACCAGGACTACATTCGCACCGCTAAGGCCAAGGGCCTCTCAAATCGCGCCATCATCTGGAAGCACGCTCTTAAGAACGCCCTTATCCCGGTTGTCACCTATATTGGCGTTGACTTTGGCGCTATGCTCGCCGGCGCAATCCTCACGGAGACGGTCTTCAACTGGCCAGGTGTTGGCTATGAGATCTATCGCGCTATTACGCAGCGCGACTGGCCCATTGTTATGGGCGGCGTGACCGTGGTTGTCGTCGTGGTCATGGTTATCAATCTTCTGGTCGATATCAGCTACGCATTCCTTGATCCTCGCATTCGTTACGGTGCGCCCAAGGACAAGGCGTAGGGGAGGGTTAGCATGCAAGAACCGAGTCCTACTCAGCGCGCCGGCATGGCCGCAAAGGCGGAGACCATGGGTCAGGTTAAGCCCGCCGCCAAGTCCCGCACGCTTTGGGGCGATGCCTTCAAGCGTCTTCGTAAAAACAAGCTCGCCGTCCTGGCGGTGATCTGGATCGTTTTCGTCGCCCTGGTCGCAATCACCGCGGACCTATGGGCGCAGGATTGGTTGGGCTCGCCCACCGCGTCCGACTCTACGCTCATGGCGACCACCTCGCTGCTGCCTCCTTCGGCTGAGCACCCGTTCGGTACCGACCCTCTTGGCCGCGACATCCTTGTCCGCGTTATCTACGGCGCACGCGTCTCGCTGTCGGTCGGTATCATGGCCACCGCCATCTCTACGGCAATCGGTCTGATTCTTGGCGCGATCGCAGCGTTCTACGGCGGCATTTGGGACACCATCATCATGCGTCTCGCCGACGTGTTCCTGGCGTTTCCCTATATCCTGTTCGTCGTTGCCATGATCGCGGTTATCGGACAGAGCCTTACCAACGTATTTATCGCTATCGGTATCCTCGGCTGGCCGTCGATCGCCCGCGTGTTCCGCTCCGCGATCCTCACCGTCAAGGAAAATGACTACGTCGACGCCGCACGCGCTATGGGCGCATCTGATGCCCGCATCATCGCGCGTCATATCTTCCCCAACTCCGTAGCTTCCATCGTCGTCTACGCGACCATGAACATCGGCGGCGCCATCCTTACCGAGTCCTCCCTGTCCTTCCTGGGCATGGGCGTTGTTCCGCCCACCCCGTCTTGGGGCTCCATGATTCAGGCCGGACAGGCGTACCTTGAGACCGCTCCGTGGATGATGATCATGCCGGGTCTGGCGATTCTCTCCACCGTTCTCGCCTTCACCCTGCTTGGTGACGGTCTGCGCGATGCTCTCGACGTCAAGATGAAGGATGCGTAAGTTCATGAAGAAGAAGTCCAATAAGAACTACGTCGACCTTAAGACGCAGCCTATCCCCGAGGGTCAGCACCTGCTCGAGGTCGATAACCTCAAGATGTATTTCCATACCGAGGACGGCATCGTCCACGCGGTCGACGGCGTTTCCTACACGCTCGATCGCGGCGAGACGCTCGGCGTCGTCGGCGAGTCCGGTTCAGGTAAGTCCGTGACCGCCATGACCATCATGGGTCTTATCTCCATGCCTCCCGGCCATATCGAGGGCGGTCGCGTCATGTATCGCGGCCACTCGCTGCTCGATATGTCCGAGGAAGAGATGCAGCACATTCGCGGTAACGACATCGCAATGATCTTCCAGGACCCCATGACCTCCCTGAATCCGGTTTACAAGATCGGCAAGCAGGTGGGCGAGGGTCTTCGCCTGCATCGCGGCTACACCAAGGAGCAGGCTCTCAAGCGCGCTACCGAGCTTCTCGACCTGGTCGGTATTCCCGAGCCGGAGAAGCGCGTCAACGAGTATCCGCACCAGTTCTCCGGCGGCATGCGCCAGCGCGTCATGATCGCCATGGCCCTTGCATGCGATCCGGACATCCTCATCGCCGACGAGCCCACCACCGCCCTGGACGTTACCATCCAGGCGCAGATCATCGAGCTCATGCAGGAGATGCAGGAGAAGAACGGCAACGCTATCGTCATGATTACCCATGACCTGGGCGTTGTTGCGGACATCGCCGACAAGATCATGGTCATGTACGCCGGCCGCCCCGTCGAGTTCGGTTCCGCAGACGAGATCTTCTACGATAGCCGTCATCCCTATACCTGGGGCCTCATCCGCTCGATTCCTGAGCAGGCCGTGGACGAGAAGAAGCCGCTGACTCCCATCGACGGCAATCCTCCCTCGCTTATGAACCTTCCTAAGGGATGCCCGTTCTCACCGCGCTGTCCCTATGCCAAGGAGATCTGCCACGAGAAGCTCCCCGAGCATTACACCACTTCTACCGGACATTACTCCGCTTGCCACTTCGCCGGCGATGACGAGTTCGTTAAGAAGAACGCTCCGGACACGTCGCGCTCCCGCGGCAAGATCGCAACCGGTACCCCTGACGTTCTCGACCCTTCCGTGATTGGAGGTAGGGCATAAATGACCGAGAGGCAACCCCTGCTCAAAGTCGAGCATCTTAGCAAGGAATTCCCCGCTGGCTCCGGCGCCTTCGGCGGCCGTTTCTCCAAGCGCGTTGTTTCCGCCGTTAACGATGTTTCGTTTGAGATCTATCCCGGCGAGACTTTTGGTTTGGTAGGCGAGTCTGGCTGTGGCAAGTCCACCACCGGTCGAACCATCATGCGCCTGACCGCCCCCACCGCGGGCAAGGTCTTCTTCGAGGGCCGCGACGTCTCCGCGATGAACAAGCACGAACTCAAGGACATGCGCCGCGAGATGCAGTTCATCTTCCAAGATCCTTACGCGTCGCTCAACCCGCGTATGACTATCGGCGAAATCGTCTCCGAGCCCATGACCATCCACGGCGTGGGCACCAAGGAAGAGCGCATCGAGCGCGTTCGCGAGCTGCTCGACGTCGTGGGCCTCAACCCGGAGCACATCAACCGCTATCCGCACGAGTTCTCCGGCGGCCAGCGTCAGCGCATCGGTATCGCCCGCGCGTTCATTCTTCGTCCTAAGCTGATCATCTGCGATGAGCCCGTTTCCGCTCTGGACGTCTCCATCCAGGCTCAGGTCCTGAACCTGCTGAAAGAGCTCCAGGACAAGTTTGGCACCGCGTATCTGTTCATCGCTCACGACCTTTCCGTTGTGCAGCACATCTCCGATCGCGTTGCCGTTATGTACCTGGGTAAGATGGTCGAGCTTTCTGACTGGAAGACGCTCTACACCGAGCCCCATCATCCGTATACTCAGTCTCTGCTGTCCGCCGTTCCCGTGCCGGATCCGGACATTCAGAAGACTCGCAAGCGCATCATCCTTGCCGGCGATCCTCCGTCGCCCATCGATCCTCCTTCGGGCTGCCGTTTCCACACGCGTTGCCCCATTGCCCAAGAGATCTGCAGCAAGGAGGCTCCGGAGTTCAAGCAGGTCGCTAACGGCCACTTCTGCTCCTGCCACTTTGCCAAGCCGTTCCCCATCAAGGAGTCGCACATCAACATCTAAGATATGCGGTCCGCTCAAGGGATTATGCACATCTAAGGGATGCTGGTTTATAGCCGGTGTCCCTTTTTTCTTAGGGCGATGGTCCGTATCAGGCGGGGGAGCGCGCTCTATTCTTCTTTCTTTGTCGATGCAGATCGCTTCCTACCTGCATAAACGTTGCTTTGAAAGATCAGGCGAACTTCGTCCAAACTTTTTGAAAAAAGTGCTTGCACTGAATACGGCGTTCGGGTTAATATACTCTTCGTTGCGAGGAGCAACACAAGGAAGTCGGAGTGGCGGAATTGGCAGACGCGCTAGCTTGAGGTGCTAGTGACCATTTCTCGGTCATGCGGGTTCAAGTCCCGCCTCCGACACCATCGAATCTTAAGAGGTCTCTTCAGAGGCCTTTTTTGTTATCTATCGACTCTTGTCAAGGGGGACGTGGTTCACGTGGAGGCCATCGCTCACGAGGAGTTTCCCAATCTCGCCCGCTTGGTGGAGATCACCAGCGACGCCGTTGTTGTTTGCCAGCCTGATGGATGCGTTCTGCACGTTAACAAGCAGTTCTTATCGCTTGTGTCGTGCATGCGCGAGAACGTTATTGGCATCGATATCAAGGACATGCTGTTTAGCGATACCTTCGAGCGCTCGGAGGACCATCGCCTGCCGTTTGGCGTTGACGGGTCTGAGAACACGCTGATGCTCAAGCTGTCCGATGGCTCGTTCATTCCGGTAAGCGTTCGCTCGCTTATGATGACGCCTCCCAAGTTCACCGGCCTTAGCCATCGTCCACCTCGCGTGTTGGTTGTGCTGCGCAACTTGGAGGAGCAATACGCCAAGGATCGCCGCGCCAAGCGTCTGCTCTCGGAGCTTCAGGCGGCCAATAAGCGCCTTTCTGGCACCTTGTCGGTCATCATGTCCACCGTGGGATCAGAAGACCTCTCGGCGCTGCTCGACACCGTCCTGAACAAGCTGGCGGACACCTTGAACGCCGACGGCACCACTATTTACTTCTCAGAGAGCGGCGGTTTTAAGCTCCGCGGCGCCTCAAAAAGCCTTGCGGGTGAGTATCTTCCGGATTTTATTCCCTATGGGGCGGGCATCGGCACCTATGTGACGCGCGAGGCGCATGCTTGCAGGTTCTCTATCGCCCCCGCCACGGAGCCCCGCGGACCCTTTAGCGCCGTGTTCTACGATATCGATGCGCGCGTAAGCACGCCTATCCGGGTGCAGGACACCCCTCCGTTCAAGACCGTTATCGCCGCTCCCGTGTTTTATGGCACGCAGGTGCTGGGCATCATTGAGCTTGGCTGGAAGCGCCACACAACGCCACGTGTGAGCGAGGTGCGCGTGCTGGAGGTCATTTGCGACTATCTGTCCATAGAGCTGGTTGGTCTGGTTGGATCCATGCGTTCTCAGCGCGCAGCCGAGCTCACCCGATCGCTTAACCAGATGCGCGACGCCATGTTCTCGCTCGAGGACCAGCCTCGCGAAAGCCGCGGGCAGATCGTATCCGAACTCAAGCGCATGCTTTCATGCCGCATATGCCCCGTAGTGTTCGATACGACGCTGAAGAGCTACGTTATCGATTTCGAGGGCGGCAGCCGCGTGGCGCTGCCCTGTTCTGTGGACGATGCCTTCTTCTCGTCCAAAGTGCCCGCCTCGCGCCTTAGCGCGCCGGCGGATGCGCTTTCGCCCGGCGCCGGCGCAACGCAGCCGGATCTTAAGAATGCGCGCCTGGTGCGTGTTGACAAGACCACTAAGATGGGCGACTGGCTTTATGCGCACGGCTTGCCCAGTCAGGGCGTGTTCATCGATATGGGGCGCGGAGCCGTGCTGGACGCGATGAGCCCCGAGCATGACATCGCCGATGGCGAGGACTCGGCGCAGACCGGTGGCGCAACTACCGGCGACCCCTCGTCCGCCGCATCCTCGTCCACCTCGTTGGCATCTGTCGAGCAGCCAGATGCTTCCGTCCGCATGTTCTTGCTGCTTCGCGACGGCACGCAGGAGCCCATCGATGACATGGAGTACGACTACCTGCTGCGTTTGGTCCATGACCTTGAGTTGATTGAGACCGGCGTGCGCAACAAAAAGGAAGAGCAGCGCATCGCGCAGACGCTGCAGGGCGGCATGCGCAGCCAGCTCGGCCGCGTACCGGGCATAACGTCAGACTCGCTGTACTCGTCCGCAACCAAGCAGGCGCTGGTGGGCGGCGACTTCTACACCTTGATCCGCCTTCCGGACGATCGCGCGGTCATGATCTTGGGCGATGTGTCCGGCAAGGGCGTGGAGGCCGCATCTATGTCCGCATTGGTCAAGACGGCGCTCACCGCCTACGCATGGGAGGGCCGCAGCCCCGTTGGCCTGGCGCGCTCGCTCAACAGCATGCTCATGGGCTTCTCGCGAGTGGAGACCTTCGCGACCATGTTCATCGCCAAGATCGACCTGCGTGCGGGCACGGCGGTGTACTGCTCTGCGGGGCACCCGCCAACAATGATCGCGCGCGTGCCCCATGAGGGGCGCAATATCGCGGCCGAGGTTGAGATGCTGAGCGTTCAGTCCGGTGTGGTGGGTGCGTTCGAGAACATGGTGTATGAGACCGGGTCGTTCACGTTTGAGAAGGGCGACATCATGTTTATGTACACGGATGGCGCCATTGAGGCTAGAAACGCCCAAGGTGATTTCTTTGGCGAGCAGCGCCTGCGAGACTTGTTGCTAACCCAGAGCCTGCAGGGTATCGAGGGCTTGTGCGACAACGTTCTTTTGTCTTTGGATGAGTTTACGGGATCCGTTTTGGACGATGACATCGCCATGGTGGCCCTGCGCTTCGACACGGGTCGTTCAGACGCGCTATAGGGGAGCTTTGCCGCGCACGGGTGCCGCGGTGTTGTGCCATGGACGTGGGAGAGCTTTCTTAAGTAATGATTAAGACGCGATTAAAGCGGGAACCATACCAGCATGAATGAGTGGAATGACATAGCGGTACTGGTTCCCGTGCGCGATATCGATATCGCATCGGTGCCCCTGCTGCGCGAGCAGGTCGATGGTCTTATCGACATGGGCACGCGGCGCATCATCATCAATTGTCAAAACGTCGCCTTTATCGACTCGACCGGGCTGGCGTTCTTGCTCACATGCGCGCGCCGGCTGGCACGCGGCGAGGGCCTGTTATCGTTGGTCAACGCGTCGCCCAATGTGATCCGCTTTATCCAAATCGCCCGGCTGATCGATGTGCTGCATGTTCGCCCCGCGCAAAAGACGGCGTTGCCCGTTCTTTCTGCGGGGGTACTGCCCAAATGGAACAAGACGATATCCGTCACCGGGGGAATCGAGTGCCTGGGCGCGTATCGCCATCGCGTATCAGAGCTGCTGGCCACCTTGCCCATGACGGCGGACGCTCGCTTTGATACGGCGCTGGCTGCCGGCGAGGCGCTTTCCAACGCCTTTGACCATGCCGGCGGCGTGGGGTGTTCCATGACGGTGCAGGCTTATCCCGATCGGGTTGTGATTGAGGTGCGCGACGGCGGTGCCGGCTTCGAGTTGTCCGCTGATCAAGAAATTGAGGCCAGCGAGGAGCGTGGGCGCGGTATCAAGCTCATGCGCATGTTAGTCGACAGCGTAGACGTGTCTAGGCGTCGCGACGTTCCCGGTACCTGCGTGAGGCTTGTCAAGTTGATTGGCGCTGCTGCAGTCTAGCGCCTGTGGGTGCGGTTGCCGATTGGCAGTTGTCGCGAGATCGTGTATCCGCGGAGCTGCGGGCGCGAGGGGCGCGTGTTTGCCCTACGTCTTATTATTGCGTCTATAGGGGAGAGCTTGTAGAGATAAGAAAAAAGCCGATCTTGCGACCGGCTTTCTCAATGCAATGGAGCGGACAACGGGGCTCGAACCCGCGACCCCAACCTTGGCAAGGTTGTGCTCTACCAACTGAGCCATGTCCGC
>OFMJ01000064.1_pt1 | contig 111816 bp, 103 predicted proteins | sample 1541801 | NCBI WGS metagenome assembly OFMJ01 (sample SAMN04209234, study PRJEB22552) | human gut metagenome | biome: gut; material: feces | host: Homo sapiens | place: USA: Oklahoma
TGACCGAGCCGGCAGGCGAGAGTGTCATGCCTTTGGCATGACGGAGAGGGCAACCCGCCCACGGCGCGCACGTGCGCTATCCTCTCGATGAGCACGAGCGGCAGCGAGCTGCCATGGGCGCGAATTGACAGCGGAGGCACTCCGCCGCTACCGCTCGGCCTGCTCTTACTCCGCGATAACGGTGACAAACCGGGCCTTTACGTCCCCGCCGCAGCGCTGGCCGTGGGGGATGGTGGGGTTAAAGTAAATGGAATCCCCCGCTGTCAGGGTGAACTCCCTGTCCCCAATGCACACAATGACCGTCCCCTCCAGCACCAGGTTGAACTCCTGCCCGGCGTGGGTGATAAGCCCCGCGGGCTTATCCGTGGGCTCCAGCGTCACCAGCAAGGGCTGCATCACCTTGTCGGCGTAGCGGTAGGCCAGGTCCTCAAAGTGGTATTCCGGGTTGCGGTTGACCACCCGGCCGTGGCCCCGGCGCACAATGTGGTAGGTATCCAGGCGGGCGGGGGTGCCGGTGAGAATCTCCGCAAAGTCCACCCCGAATTTATTGGCTACCTCATAGATTAAGCTGATGGGGATGTCCTTCCCATCCTGCTCGTAGCCCCGGTATACATCCGGGTCCACCTTCAATTCTGCGGCCAGGCGCTCTACCGTGTAGTCGCTGGCCTCTCGCAGCTCCCGCAGGCGGGGGCCGATTTCGTTCATCTCGTTCATGGTACCCGTCTCCTTTATTTTGGATTTCGATTTCTCTCGATTTTCGTATTATACCACTTTAAATCGCTATCCGTCAATATTGCCCCAGCAGGGCCACGGCGTTTTCCAATTCCTTGGCGGCCTGCTGGCTGTTGAAAGCTTCCCAAGAGTACAGCAGCACCCCCTGGCAGCCGCTTTGCAAAGCCGCCTCCGCCTGCAGGGCGATGATGTCGTCCCGGCTGAGCCAGGTGCCGCCGTCGGCGTCGGTGCCAGCCTTGTACAGCGCCAGCCCGGCGTAGAGCTTGAGCCCCGGGTGGCGGGGCAAGGCCACCCACTTCTCCAGGGCCTGCTGGTAGGGCAGGGCCTGGTTTTCAAAGCTGTAATACAGCTGGGGGGCCAGGTAATCCACATAGCCGGGCACAGCGGCCCAGGTGGCCACGTCGGCGCCCATGTTCTCGTCGTTTTGGATGTTCCCCTGGGGCGAGATGCCAAACGCCGCATTCTCGTCCACCGCTTTGATGCTCTCGTACACCTGGGCCACCATGGCGTTGCTATTGGCCGTCCGCCACGCCGGCAGGGACAGGGGCTCCTCCACGCTTTGGGTGTAGGCGCTGTAGGCGGCGCTGTCCAAGGAGGCGTCCTGGGCGGGATAGAAGTAGTCGTCAAAGTGGATGCCGTCCACGTCGTAGTTCTCCACGATTTCCGCGGCGCCGTCGGCAATCATGGCGCGCACGGCGGGGTAGGCCGGGTTCAGGTACACCCCGCCCTCCCACTCCATAAAGTACTGGGGGTACTCCCCCGCCAAAAGGGTATAGGGGTTGTTGTCCGCCAAGGCGGCGGGGGTCTCGGCGGTTTTCACCCGCAGGGGGTTCAGCCAGGCGTGAAACTCCAGGCCCAGGCTGTGGGCGGTGTCAATCATAAACTGCAGGGGGTCAAAGCCCGGGTCCTGGCCCTGGGTGCCGGTGAGGATGTGGGACCAGGGGTACAGCGCCGAGGGGTACAAGGCGTCGCAGAAGGGCCGCACGTGGACAAACAGGGCGTTCATCCCCTTCTCCTGGGCGGTTTGGGCGATGGTTTGGAAGTTTTCCGCAAAGGCCTGCTGGGTGTGCTCCGCCGTGTGCAAGGAGAAGTAGGGCACCCACACCCCCACCAAGGTTTCCTCCTCCTCCCCGGCGGGGGCGGGGCTGGCCTGGGGCGTTGGGGAGGGGCCGCTTTCCCGGGGGGCGGGCTCCCTGCCAAAGAACCACACCCCGGCCACGGCGGCCAGCAGCGCGGCCCACAGCACCAGGTAACAGTATTTGCGCAGATGGAATCTTCCCATAGAGCCTTCCTTCCCGGCGGCTTCCTTGACAAGGGGCCGCCCTTTGTGTATCATCCATAGTAGATAGTTCATCTCTATGCGGCCCGACCCGGGCCTATGATGGGAAAGGAGTCTTCCATGAAACGCTACCGCTTTCTGCTCTTCGACGCCGACTACACCTTGCTGGATTTCGACAAGGACATGTTCCACGCCTTCCAAGCCACCTATGAGGCCTGCTTTGGCAGCCAGCGGCCCTACTCCCCCCAACTGCTGGAACAGTACGAGGCCTGCAACAACCGCTGGTGGGCGAAGCTGGAGCGGGGGGAGTGCACCAAACCCCAGCTGTATGCGGGGCGCTTCCAGGACTTCCTCCAGGAGACGGGCCTTGCCGGCGACCCAGAGGAAATCCACCGCCTGTACTTTGAGAACCTGGCCCAAGGCGGCGCGCTGCTCCCCGGGGCGCTGGAGCTGGTGCGGGACCTTTCCGGGGCGTACCAGCTGTACATTGTCACCAACGGCAACGCCGTCAGCCAGATGTCCCGGCTGGAGCGCTCCGGCCTGCTGCCCTATGTGCAGGACGTGTTCGTCTCGGAGGACGCCGGCGCGGCCAAGCCGGATGTGCGCTACTTTGATTACGCCTTTTCCCGCATCCCCGGCTTTGAAAAAGAGCGGGCCCTGCTCATTGGGGACTCCCTCACCTCGGACATGCTGGGCGCCCAAAACGCGGGGATCGACTCCATGTGGTACTGGCCCCAGGCGCTGCGCTACTACCCGGAATGGGAAGAAGAGGCCAAAAAGCTCTCCATCACCTACCAGGTGGGAAGCTTTGAGGAGATGCGGAGGGTGTTGCTGTAAGCCCCGCCCAGCAAGAAAACCCCCGGCAACCGCCGGGGGCTTTCCTGTATCCAGTTCTTCTCTGGGACCTTACTTCCCCTTCTTCCGCCGGTGGTTCACCCACAGGGCGCAGGCGAGGAGGAACACCAGGGCCGCCAGCAAAACGCCGCAGGCCACAAAGTACAGGGGCGTCCACTGGGAGGACACATCCCAGCCGCCAAACAAGATGCCCCCCACGGCCCGCACCGGCCACAGGACCGCCGAGGCCACCGCCCCCAGGATATCCCACAGGCCCCGGCCCAGGGCGCCCAGCACCTGGAAGAAGGCGCTTACGATGCTGCTTAAAACGTCGAAGATGGCGGAAAGCACAACCATATCCCCTTTCTATCCTGCCGCTTTAGGCGGCGGTCTCCACAATGTTGTAGTAGGTGCGGGCGGTAAGGGCGTAGATGATGAGGTACGCCACGGCGAACACGGCCACGCAGCCCAAGGTGGAGAGCAAAATCAGCTGGGTGTTGGCCAGGCCCATCACCAGCAGGATTTTCTCCAGCATGGGGAAGGCGAAGGCCAGGTGGAGCACGGCCATCACCAGGGGCAGGAAGAACACCAGCAGAATCTGGCTGTGGATGCTCTGCTTGACCTCTTTGTGGCTCATGCCCACCTTCTGCATGATGTTAAACCGCCGGGCGTCGTCGTAGCCCTCGCTGACCTGCTTGTAGTAGATAATCAGCGCCGTGCCCAGCAGGAACAGCACCCCCAGGAACAGCCCCAGGAAGAACAGTCCGCCGTACAGGTTCATAAAGTCCTGGCGGGAGGAAACGCTGTCCTCGATCATGCAGGAAAAATGTCCCACGGACTTGGGGCGGTCGTAAAAGAGGTCGTCCATCAGCGCGTCCTTGATAGCGACAATGCTTTCGGGGTCGCCGCCCACCACGTCAAAATCAAAAGAAAAACTAGGTTCCACATAGGTGACGCTGGGGGCCAAAAGCGCTTCTACCACTGCTTCGTTTTGGAACACCAGGTAATATTGCTCATAGATCTGGGCCATGGTAGAGGCATCGGGCATTACATAATCGGAGTGGACGATCTCGAAGGTCTTGTCATCGATATTTAAAGTTTCCCCTTCCGGGAAGGTGTCCACCGGGTCGAACAGCAGCACTTGGCCCTCCGACAAATTGACTTCTTGGCCCGAGAAGCGCTCAAACTCGCTCTCGGTGAAAATATCCAGCACAGCGTAAGCCTCCGAGGGGACCTCCTGGGTGTGGAGGGTGTTGCCCACCCGGGCGGTGGTAATGTTCCACCCCTCTCGGTCCACCACGTTTTCGATCTGGATCCCCAAGGCCTGGGTTTCTTTTTCTACTGCAGTGCGAACCAACTCCTGCACATCCTGGTTTTCCGCTTGGGCGGACACCAGCACGTTGCGGGGATAGCGCGCCCGCAGCAGGCCGTCCATGCTGGTGTACAGGGAGAAGGTGGTGGACACCGTCACCAGCAGGGCGGTGAACAGCACGCAGATGGAGGCCAGGCCCGCGGCGTTCTGCTTCATGCGGAACAGCATGCCGGAGAGGGCGGTGAAGTGGTTTGTCTTATAATAGAAGCCCTTGTTCTTTTTCAGCAGCTTCAGCATGGCCGTGATGCCGGTGATGAACAGCAGGTAGGTGCCAAGGATGACCAGAATCACCGCCACAAAGAAGAACACCAGGGCGGAGAGGGGGTCCTGGATGGTGACGGCCATGTAATAGCCCGCGCCCAGCAGCAGGGCCCCCAGCAGCGCCAGGAACCAGTGGGCCTTGGGCTCCCGCTCGCCGGTCTCGCCGCCGTGGAGCAGCTCAATGGGCTTGGAGAGCTTTACTTGCAGCAGATTGTAGCACAGGGTCAGCAGGAAGATAAGCCCAAACAAGCCCAGCGTGCTGGTGATAGCGGACACAGGGATGACAAAGGCCACGGCCAAATCCGTGCCCAGCAGAAGCCCCAGCAGCCAGAATAGAACCCGGGAGAAGACAATCCCCAGCCCCAGGCCCAGGGCCAGAGAGCACACCGCGATAAGCAGCGTCTCCCGGAACAGGATGTGGGCGATGTGCCGCTTTTCCATGCCCAGAATGTTGTACAGGCCCAGCTCCTTTTTCCGGCGCTTGATGATGAAGCTGTTGGTGTAGAACAGGAACAGCACCGCGAACAGCCCGATGACAAACACCCCCAGGCCCATCATGCTGGCCACGGTAGTGCCGCCGTACAGCGCCCCCTGGTCAATGCCCTGGCCCAGGGCGTTGATGGAGTAGAACATCATGATAATCCCCATGCTGGAGAGCAGGTAGGGCAGGTACACCCGCCGGTTGCCCTTCAGGTTGGTAAAGGCCAGCTTCCAGTAGAAGCCCACTCCCCGCTTACCCATGGACGGCCACGCTCCTTTCCCGGCTGGTGGCAAGTTCGGTCAAGGTGCGGGAGATGGCCTGGTACAGCTCGTCGTCGGTCATGGCGCCGCGGTAAATCTGGTGGTAGACCTGGCCGTCCTTGATGAACAGCACCCGCCCGGCCCGGCAGGCCGCCTGCACCGAGTGGGTCACCATCAAAATGGTTTGGCCGCTGTGGTTGACATCCGCGAAGATGTCCAGTATCTGCCCGGCGGAACGGGAGTCCAAGGCGCCGGTGGGCTCGTCGGCCAAGATGAGCTCCGGATAGGTGATGATGGCCCGGGCGATGGCCGCCCGCTGCTTTTGGCCGCCGGAGACCTCGTAGGGGAACTTTTGCAGCAGCTCCCAAATGCCCAGCCGGTGGGCGATGGGGTCGATGCGCTTTTTCATCTCGTCGTACTTCTTGCCCGCCAGCACCAGGGGCAGGAAGATGTTGTCCTGCAAGGAGAAGGTGTCCAGCAGGTTGAAGTCCTGGAACACAAAGCCCAGGTGGTCCCGGCGGAAGGCGGAAATCTCCTTCTCATTGAGGGATACGATGTCCCGCATATTCAAAAACACCTGGCCGCTGGTGGGCTTATCCAGCCCCGCCAGGATGTTTAACAGGGTGGTCTTGCCGGAGCCAGACTCGCCCATAATGGCCACGAACTCCCCTTCCTCCACGGTGAAGCTCACCCCGGAGAGGGCCGTCACCTTGGCACCGCCCAGTCGGGTGGTGTACACTTTTTTCAAGCCGTTCACGTTTAAAAGCGCCATACTTCATTCTCCTTTTTCCGCGTTTGGGAAACGCCTCTCGTTTCTTTCTGGAGAAAAGTATAGGCCCCATTTCTTACGGGTTTCTAAAGGAGGGCTTACAAAAAGAGAAAGCAAACCTTACGGTTTGGAAAGGGGCCGGGGAAAAATCCCCAGAAGTGGCCCCAACGGCTTGCGGCCTGGCCGCAAAACAGGTATAATAGGTACACTTCATCATAGAAAGCGAGCGTTCATGCCATGAAATTAGGAATCGTGGGCCTTCCCAACGTGGGCAAGAGCACCCTGTTTAACGCCATCACCAACGCCGGCGCCCAGTCGGCCAACTACCCCTTCTGCACCATCGAGCCCAACGTGGGCGTGGTGGCCGTGCCGGACAAGCGCCTGGACAAGCTGGCCGAGATGTACCAGCCGGAAAAGTTCACCCCCGCCACCATTGAGTTTGTGGACATCGCGGGCCTGGTGAAGGGCGCCTCCAAGGGCGAGGGCCTGGGCAACAAGTTCCTCTCCAACATCCGGGAGGTGGACGCCATCGTCCACGTGGTGCGCTGCTTTGAAAACGACGACATCATCCATGTGGAGGGCAGCATCGACCCCAAGCGAGACATTGAGACCATCGACGTGGAGCTGATTCTCTCGGACATCGAGGTGCTGGACCGCCGCATCGACAAGACCCGGAAAATGCTGAAAGCCGATAAGAAGTACCAGGCCGAGCTGGATTTCCTGGAGCGGGTCCACCAGGCGCTGGAGGAGGGCAAGTCCGCCCGCAGCGTGGAGTGCACCGAGGAGGAGGCGGAAATCCTCTCCACCGTGAGCCTGCTGACCAACAAGCCCATTATCTTCGCCGCCAACATGAGCGAGGACGACTTCCGGGGCGGCGTGGAAAACAACAAGTACTTCCAGGTGGTGCAGGCGTTCGCCCAGGCCGAGCACGCCGCCGTGCTGCCCATCTGCGCGGAAATTGAGGCGGAGATTTCCGGCATGGAGCCCGAGGAGAAGAAGCTGTTCCTAGCGGACATGGGCCTGGAGGAATCCGGCCTGGACAGGCTCATCCAAGCCTGCTACTCCCTGCTGGGGCTCATCTCTTACCTGACCGCCGGCAAGCCCGAGGTGCGTGCCTGGACCATTAAAAGAGGAACCAAGGCCCCCCAGGCCGCCGGCAAAATCCACTCGGACTTTGAGCGGGGCTTCATCCGGGCGGAGGTCATCGGCTTTGACGAGCTGATGGAGTGCGGCACCATGGCCGTGGCCAAGGAGAAGGGCCTGGTGCGCAGCGAGGGCAAGGACTACGTCATGCAGGACGGGGACATTGTGCTGTTCCGCTTTAACGTGTAAGCCCACGGCTGGGGATGCCCGGCCTTTCTAAAAGAGGAGGTGTTTTCCATGGAACCCCTTGTTGTGTGGCTCCTCATCTTTGTGGTTTTCTTCTGTGTGCTGTACTTCACCGTAAAAGCCGCCGTGCGGGACGGGATACTGGCGGCCCGGCAGGCCCAGCGGGAGGAACCGCCCCAGCAAGACGCGCCCAACGAGAAAAAGGATGGCTAAATGCCATCCTTTTTTCTTTTATCCACAGGGTCCTGCCCCATTCAAGACGCCGGAGGAACAGGGCCGCTAAGCTCGCGTTTTGCCCACAAGGCCGACGGAACTTTACGCGCCCTCGGCGTGTTTTAAAAAGTCAATCTTCCACTCTATCTCCTCCAGGTAGTGCTGAAGCTCCTCAATCTCTTGGAGCACCCGCTGGTGGTGGTCGGTGAAGATGTGCAGCCGCTCCTCCAAGGTGGCGTCTCCCTGCTCCACCAAGTCGAAATACCGCTTGATTTCCTTTAAGGGCATGCCGGTGCTTTTCAGGCACATGGCCATCTCCAGCTGGGCCACGTTCTCCTGGCTGTACACCCGAATGCCGTTTTTCGTCCGCCCCGGGTGGATGATGCCCTCCTTCTCGTAAAACCGCAGGGTGTGGGGCTCTACCCCAAACCGCTGGGCCACTTGGGAAATGCTGTAGCTTTCCATAGCGCGCCTCCTTGTGCCGGATACCGGCAATAAACTGTACTTTAAGTTTAGGCCCAAAGGTGGGCTTTGTCAACCGCTTTTTTCGGCGGCGGGGCTGTCCGTTGTATTTTTATACAAATATGCCTGCATAAATTCTCCGATAATCGCCGATTTACCCCCTTGTAAAACGGGAAATAAGTTGTATAATGTGTATATTCCCAACAACGAAACCCAAAGGACGAAGGAGAGAATCACTCATGAAGAAAATTGCATCCCTTCTGGCAGCCGTTATGCTGCTGACCGCCACCTTGGCTGGCTGCGGCAACTCCGGCTCCGGCTCTTCCACCACCGACACCAGCAGCGCTTCTTCCACCGCCAGCCAGTCCTCCGCTGCCGAGGACAGCTCCGCCGCGGAGGGCGAGACCTCCAGCGAGGCTTCCGCCACCGAGGCCGGCGACTACGGCGAGTTCACCACCATTGAAGAGGGCAAGCTGATTATGTCCACCAACGCCCAGTTCCCTCCCTACGAGATGGTGGCCGACGGCGAGGGCTTCAACGGCACCGGCTTTGAGGGCATCGACGTAGAGATTGCCTCCGCCATTGCCGACAAGCTGGGCTTGGAGCTCCAGATTGACGACATGGAGTTTGACTCCGCCCTGCTGGCCGTGCAGAACAACACCGCCGACGTGATGCTGGCCGGCCTGTCCTACTCTGAGGAGCGGGACGAAGTGGTGGACTTCACCGACAGCTACGCCACCGGCGTGCAGGTGGTCATTGTGAAGGACGGCTCTGACGTGACCATGGATAACCTGGGCGAGAAGATGATTGGCACCCAGCGGGGCACCACCGGTTACATCTACGCCTCTGACACACCTGAGAACGGCGGTTACGGCGAAGACCATGTGCTGGCCTACGACAACGGCGCCACCGCAGTGCAGGCCCTGATGAACGACCAGATCGACGCCGTCATCATCGACGAGGCCCCTGCCAAGGAGTTTGTGGCCGCCAACGAGGGCCTGACCATCCTGCCCGGCAACTGGGTGGAAGAGCAGTATTGCGCCGCCGTGGATGAGGGCAACACCGCACTGCAAAACGCCATCAACACCGCTCTCAACGAGCTGATGGATGACGGCACCGTGGACGAGATCATCGCCAAGTACATCAGCGCGGAATAAGCGAAATGATACCATTGTCCCAAGGAGCGGCCCTGCGCCGCTCTTTTGGTCTATGGAATCCCTAAGGAGAGAGGAGTGGGCAGATGAATTTTTCCCAGTTGTATGAGCAGTTCGCCGCCCTGGAGGACCCCGGCTTCTGGCAGACCGCTTATATGAACTTTTACCGGGCCTGGTTTGAGGGCAACCGGTGGATGCAGTACTTCGAGGGCCTGGGCGTTACCATTCTCGTCACAATCATCGCCTTGCTGATTGGCGTGGTGCTGGGCGTGCTGGTAGCCGTTGTGCGCACAGGCCACGACCAACAGCGAAAAGGCCACCACAACCCCATTTTAGCGGTGCTCAACATGGTCTGCAAGGTGTATGTCACCGTCATTCGCGGCACCCCTATGATGGTGCAGCTGCTGATTATGGGCTTTGTCATTTTCAAAAGCAGCCGCAACCATTCCATGGTTGGCGCCCTGGCCCTGGGCATCAATTCCGGAGCCTATGTGGCAGAGATCATCCGCGGCGGCCTGATGAGCCTGGACCCCGGCCAAACAGAAGCCGGGCGCTCTCTGGGGCTGGGCTACCTCACCACCATGCGGTGCATTGTGGTGCCCCAGGCTTTCAAGGCCATTCTGCCCGCCCTGGGCAACGAGTTCATCACCCTGCTGAAGGACACCTCTCTCATCTCGGTGGTGGCCGGCACAGAGATCGTCTACTTTGCCCAGGCGATTGTGGCCCGCACCTATGAACCCATGTGGCCCTACCTCATCACCGCGGTGATGTACCTGATCCTGGTGCTGATCTTCACCTGGCTCCAGGGGATTCTGGAAAGGAGGCTGCGCGCCAGTGATAGACGTTAAAGACTTGACCAAGACGTACGGGGACCACCAGGTCCTCAAGGGCATCAACGAGCACATCCACAAGGGCGAGAAGGTGGCCATCATCGGCCCCTCCGGCTCGGGCAAGTCCACCTTCCTGCGGTGCCTGAACCTGCTGGAGGAGCCCACCAGCGGCACCATCACCTTTGAGGGCGTGGACATCACCGACCCGAAAAACGACATCAACAAGCTGCGGGCCCGCATGGGCATGGTGTTCCAGCAGTTCAACCTGTTCCCCCACATGACCGTAAAGCAGAACATCACCCTGGCCCCCACCAAGCTGAAGCTGATGACCAAGGCCCAGGCCGACAAAAAGGCCCTGGAGCTGCTGGAGCGGGTGGGCCTGCCGGACAAGGCCAACGCCTACCCCAAGCAGCTTTCCGGCGGCCAGCAGCAGCGCATTGCCATTGCCCGGGCCTTGGCCATGAACCCGGACGTGATGCTCTTTGACGAGCCCACCTCTGCCCTGGACCCGGAAATGGTGGGCGAGGTGCTGGAGATTATGAAGGAGCTGGCCGACGAGGGCATGACCATGGTGGTGGTCACCCACGAGATGGGCTTTGCCCGCAGCGTGGCCACCCGGGTGCTGTTTATGGATGAAGGCGTCATCGCCGAGCAGAACGAGCCCGAGGCCTTCTTCACCCACCCCCAGAACCCCCGGCTGCAGGAGTTCCTCTCCAAGGTGCTGTAAGACTTGGAGGGCTGTTCCAATCGCCTGCTTGAATATCCCCCACATGGAATGGAGCCTTGTTTGGGCCCTATTCCATGTTGTTTTTTGGGGAACTTCCGCCAGCCTCTTTCAAAAGGCCACGGGGAACCGCGCCGGATGACGCGCCCCAAAGTCTCCAACGCCTAGCATAAAGGGGCTGCCGTTTCCACGGCAGCCCCTTAGGCGCATTATAAAGAGGGTGAAATGGGAAGAAAAACTTACTCGGCGCAGTTCTTCTTCAAGGTCTCCAGCTGGTTGCGGAGCTCCTGGGGCAGCTTGTCGCCAAACTGCTTGTAGAACTCCTCAATGCCCTCAGCTTCCTTAGCCCAGGCAGCCTTGTCCACTTCCAGGATGGACTTCAGGGTCTCGATGTCGAAGTCCTGAATGCCCTCCAGGTTGATGTCCTCAGCGTAGGGCACATAGCCGATAGCGGTCTCCTTGGCGTCCACCTCGCCCTCGCAGCGCTTGAGAATCCACTCCAGCACGCGGAAGTTGTCGCCGAAACCGGGCCACAGGAAGTGGCCTTCGCTGTCCAGACGGAACCAGTTGACGTTGAAAATCTTGGGGGCATTCTCGCCCAGCTTCTCGCCCATCTCGAACCAGTGCTGGAAGTAGTCGCCCATGTGGTAGCCGCAGAAGGGCAGCATGGCCATGGGGTCACGGCGGACCACGCCCACAGCGCCGGTGGCGGCGGCGGTGGTCTCAGAAGCCATGATGGAGCCTACGAACACGCCGTTGTTCCAATCGCGGGACTGGTACACCAGGGGCGTGGTCTGGGCGCGGCGGCCGCCGAAGATGATGGCGGAAACCGGCACGCCTTCGCCCTTGTCGAACTCAGCGCTGATGCAGGGGCAGTTCTTGGCGGGAGCGGTGAAGCGGCTGTTGGGATGGGCGCCCTTCTTCTCGGAGGTCTTGCCATTCCAGGGCTCGCCGGTCCAATCCAGAGCGTTCTCAGGCGGATTCTTGTCCAGGCCTTCCCACCACACGGTGTTGTCGTCCAGGTTGTGGGCCACGTTGGTGAAGATGGTGCCCTTCTGGGTGGAGATCAAAGCGTTGGGGTTGGACTTCATGTTGGTGCCGGGGGCCACGCCGAAGAAGCCGTTCTCGGGGTTGATGGCGTACAGCTTGCCATCGGCGCCCTGGCGCATCCAGGCGATGTCGTCGCCCACGGTCCAAACCTTGTAGCCCTTGTTGCGGTAGCCTTCCGGCGGGATGAGCATGGCCAGGTTGGTCTTGCCGCAGGCAGAGGGGAAGGCGGCGGTGACGTACTTCACCTCGCCCTGGGGATTCTCAATGCCCAGGATGAGCATGTGCTCAGCCATCCAGCCCTCGTTCTTGCCCAGGTAGGAGGCAATGCGCAGGGCGAAGCACTTCTTGCCCAGCAGCACGTTGCCGCCGTAACCGGAGTTGACGCTGATGATATAGTTGTCCTCGGGGAAGTGGCAGATATAGCGCTTCTCCTCGTCGATGTCGCACTTGCAGTGCAGGCCCTTCACCCAGTCCTCGCTGTCGCCCAGCACGTCCAGCACAGCCTGGCCCACGCGGGTCATGATGGCCATGTTCAGCACCACGTAGATGGAGTCGGTGACCTCCAGGCCGATCTTAGCCAAGGGGGAGCCGATGGGGCCCATGGAGTAGGGAATCACGTACATGGTGCGGCCCTTGTAGCTGCCGCGGGCGATGTCGAACAGCATCTTGTAAGCGGCCTGGGGCTCCATCCAGTGGTTGGTGGGGCCGCAGTCCTCTTCCTTGCGGGAGCAGATGAAGGTGCGCCCTTCCACACGGGCCACGTCGTTGATGGCGGTGCGGTGCAGGTAGCAGCCAGGCAGCTTCTCCTCGTTGAGCTTAATCATTTCGCCGGTTTCGCAGGCCTGCTTGCGAAGGCTCTCCAGCTGCTCCTCAGAGCCGTCGATCCAGACGACCTCATCGGGGGTGACCAGCTCTTTCATTTCGTCAAGCCAAGCCAGCACGGACTTATTGTTGGTCATTTGTATTAACTCCTTTCGCCCAATGGCAAAATTTGTGCTTGTCTTCCAGTGTCTATTCTAGCACAGCGGGCCCTAAGAATCAATGACTAATTTGTTAAAAAGACAGCAATCCCGCCGGGATGCCTCAGCTTTCCCCGTTTTCCCGGCTGCCCCGGCCCTTGCGGGGGTAGGGCCGGGGCTGGTCTGTTAAGCCTAACAGGTAATCTACACTGGTGCGGTACAGCTCCGCCAGGCGGATGAGCACCCAGGTGGGCACGTCGTTTTCCCCTGTCTCGTATTTAGAATACCCCGTCTGGCTCATTTTCAGCAGGGCCGCCAGCTGTTTTTGGGTTAAATCCTGGTCCTGGCGCAGGTCGCGCAAGCGTGGATACATACTCACCTCCAGAAAAAGCCGCCGGTTTCCCCTGAATTTTCAGAAACCAGCGGCCTTTTGCAAGCCTATTCCTCCACCAGCACCACATGCCCCTGCTCCCTGGTTTTCCTCATATCGATGAGCCGCTGGTTCTCGCTGCCTCGGAAGCGCAGCTCCAGGTTGCGCTGCGCCAGCACAAAGGGCCCGTCGATGAGCAGGTCCACCTGGGCCAGCAGGGTGTTGACGGCGGGGTCGTCCTTTTCCAGCAGCTGCTCGTAGGTCCAGCCGGTGTAGCAGGCCACGTCCTTGCCCGCGCCGTGGACCAGCCGGGCCAGCTCCGCCAAGGCCTCCGCCTGGCAGAAGGGCTCCCCCCCGCTGAAGGTGACGCCCTTTAAAATGGGGTCCTTCTGGAAGTCCGCGAACAGCTCCTGGGGGGTGGTTTTCTGGCCGCCCTCAAAGGCCCAGGTCTGGGGGTTGTGGCAGCCCGGGCAGTGATGGGGACAGCCCTGGGTGAACACGGTGTAGCGGATGCCCGGCCCATCCACAATGGATTCTTTGATAACGCCGGCGATTGTCAGTTCCATAGCAATTCCTCCCAAGGGTAAAAAGGGCCGGGCGGGTCTCCCCATCCGGCCTTTTTCACAAGGTGCATTCTTTCCCGGAAAAACCCGCCGGGTCGGTCATTTCATAGGTAAGGGGCGTCAAGGTGACGTAGCCCTTTTCCAGCAGGGAGCGGTCGTCGTCCCCTTCTGCCTGGGAATAGCCGCCGTAAGTGGACCAAAAGTACCGCCTGCCGCTGGGGCTCACCCGTTCCTCGTACGCGCCCAGCCAGATGCAGTCCCCCTGGGGGGCCCACCGCACGCCTTGGATTTCCTCCCAGGGCCGCGCGGGCACGTTGATGTTCAGCGCCTGGCGCACGTCCGCTTCCAAGTCCAGCTGGGCCAGGAGCTTTAAGAACACCTGCACCACCGTGGGCTTGTCCGCCTCCGCAGGCGCGGACAGGGCGATGGCTTTCACGCCCAGCTTCGCGCCCTCCATGGCGGCGGCCACGGTGCCGGAGTACAGCAAATCCCCGGCGGTGTTGATGCCGTTGTTGGGCCCGGAGACCACCAAATCCACCGGCTTGGGGGCTAAAGCTTTCAGCCCCAGCTGGGTGCAGTCGGCAGGGGTGCCGGAGCAGCTGTAGGCGGGGATGCCCTCCCACGGGACCTCCTGGACAAACAGGGGGTCCCGGGTGGTGATGCCGTGGCCCACGGCGCTGCGCTCCCTGTCCGGGGCCACCACGGTGAGGCTGTGGCCGGCGCCGCGCAAGGCTTCCGCCAGCAGCCGCAGCCCCGGCGCATGGATACCGTCGTCATTGACCAGCAAAATGTCCACGGGAACCGCCCCCCTTTTTTGCGTTGTTCCTTACAGGTTGGAGAGAGTGTGCTTTACCCGGTCCTTTTCCTCGGCGCGCTTGGCGTTGTTCCAGCGGTCGATGGTGCCCACCAGGTAGCCGGTGATGCGGCGGATACGCTCGAAGTCCCGGCCTTCGCCCACCAAAATCTGCTCTTTGTTTTCCACAACTGTCTTTGCCATGACAAATTCCTCCTTGTTCTTAACTCTAAAATCCAAAAGAGATTGTATTCAAAATTGATAACTGTTCTTATTTTAACAGGATCTTGTCCTCCTGTCAACGGGGAAGACGAGATTTTTAAGCGTCCAGGGGGGCCACTTGCCGCAGCTTCCTTAGCTTCCGAATATATCCTTCATTTTCTCCACGGTGTAGTGTGCCAGTCCCACGCTTGCAATCAGAGCGATCACCCAGCAGGCAACCGCCGCGATACTCGCCAGCGCACTCAACGTATTTCGAAAGATCCAATCTATGAGAAACAGAAAAACCAGGAAGTACACAACGGCAAAAAGGATCTTGAGCGCTATGGTAAGGGCCTTCTTGCTCATAGAGAGATTCCTCCTTCCGGCCGGGAAAAGCGGGGCGTTTCTCGGCTGCCGCCTCGGTCGGTCCTGAACGGTCCCCACTGGGGACCAGGACCCCTGTTTCCCTAGATCGTTTCGGCGCAAAGCTCCGCTTTGCTTCAAGGCCGCGCCTTTTTGAAAAAAGGCGCCCGAAAAACTTTTTATCCGGCTCCGCGGCGGAGTGCCTCCGCTGTCTCTTCGCGCCGCGCTTGTGCAGGACGATGTCTCGCGTCCGCGCCGCTGGCTTCGCTGGGGCCTTCCCGCCCGGTCACGGACTTATCGGATTAAGCAGGAGTAATCCGGCACATCGTGGTACTTCTTGCGCAGCTCCTCCAGCTTCTCCAGGGGCACGCCCTCCCCGGCATGGCGGCCGCAGCGGGGGCACACGTCGTCGATGATGCCGTTATACCCGCACACGGGGTCCCGGTCCACCGGGTGGTTTACGGAGCCGTAGCCGATGCCCGCTTCCTTCATGCAGCGGATGACGCTCTCAAAGGCGTCGATGTTCTTGCACACATCCCCGTCCAGCTCCACATAGCTGATGTGGCCGGCGTTGGTCAGGGCGTGGAAGGGGGCCTCCTTCTTAATCTTCTCAAAGGCGCTGATGGGGTAGTACACCGGGACGTGGAAGGAGTTGGTGTAGTACTCCCTATCGGTAACGCCGGGGATTTTGCCAAATTTTTTCTGGTCGATGCGCACAAAGCGCCCGGAAAGACCTTCGGCGGGAGTGGCCAGCAGGGTGAAGTTCAGGCCCGTCTCCTGGGACTTGTCGTCCATGCGCTTGCGCATGTAGGAGATGATTTCGTAGCCCAGCTTGTAGCTTTCCTCACTCTCGCCGTGGTGCTTGCCGGTCAGGGCCACCAAGGTTTCCGCCAAGCCGATGAAGCCCACGGAGAGGGTGCCGTGCTTCAACACTTCGGCCACGGAATCGTAGCGGTCCAGCTTTTCAGAATCGATCCAAACCCCCTGTCCCATGAGGAAGGGGTAGTTATACGCTTTTTTACTGCACTGGATTTTAAACCGGTGCAGCAGCTGCTCAATGCAGAGGTCGATGCGCTCATCCAGGATTTCGTAGAACTTCTTGATATCCTTCTGGGCCTCGATGCCAATGCGGGGCAGGTTGATGGAGGTGAAGCTCAGGTTGCCCCGGCCGCAGGTCACCTCGCGGTTCTTGTCGTGGACGTTGCCCATCACACGGGTGCGGCAGCCCATGTAGGCCACCTCGGTGTCGTAATCGCCGGGCTTGTAATACTGCAGGTTGAAGGGGGCGTCCAAAAAGCTGAAGTTGGGAAACAGCCGCTTGGCGCTCACCCGCATGGCCAGCTTGAACAAGTCGTAGTTGGGGTCTCCCTCGTTGTAGTTGACGCCTTCCTTCACCTTGAAAATCTGCACCGGGAAGATGGGGGTTTCCCCATCGCCCAGGCCGGCCTCGGTGGCCAGCAGCAGGTTGCGGATGACCATGCGGCCCTGCTCGCTGGTGTCGGTGCCGTAGTTCAAGGAGCTGAAGGGCACCTGGGCGCCCGCCCGGGAGTTCATGGTGTTCAGGTTGTGCACCAAGGCTTCCATGGCCTGGTAGGTGGCCTTGTCCGTCTCCCGCCAAGCGGTCTGGGCGGCGTACTGGGCAGCCTGCAGGGCCTCCTCCTGGGTGATCTCCTCAAAGCCGTTCTCCCGCTGGTGGCGGGGCAGGTACCCGGCCACCTTCTGGCCGTACGCCTGGGCCTTGTCCATGTCCACATGGCCGCCCAGGTTCTCCTTTACGTTGTCCACCATGGCCTTCACCTGGTCGTAGGGCATGGCCTTGGACACCTGGAAGAACTGGATGAGGGCCTTAAAGTACTCCTTGGAGTAGGTCTTGTCCACGCCTTGGGCCATGGAGTAATCGAAGTTGGGCACGCTCTGGCCACCGTGCATCTCGTTCTGGTTGGCCTGGATGGCAATGCAGGCCAGCGCCGCGTAGCTGGAAATGGCGTTGGGCTCCCGCAGGTAGCCGTGGCCCGTGGAAAAGCCGTTGTGGAACAGCTTAATCAAATCAATCTGGCAGCAAGTCTCTGTCAGGGTGTAGAAATCCTTGTCGTGGATGTGAATCTGCCCCTCGGCATGGGCCTTGGCGATGTGGGGCGGGATGACGTACTTGTCGTAGAAGCTCTTGGCGCCTTCGGAGCCGTACTTGAGCATGGTGCCCATGGCGGTGTCGGCGTTGATGTTGGCGTTCTCCCGCTTTAAGTCCGCGTCCTCAGCCGGGACAAAGGTAAGGGCGGAGTAGATCTTTACCAGCTCGTCGTCCATCTCGCGGAGCTTCTGGTGCTCGGCCCGGTACAAGATGTAGGCCTTGGCCGTTTTGGCGTAGTCGGCGGCAATGAGCTTTTCCTCCACCACGTCCTGGATCTGCTCCACGGTGGGGACCGCTTTCATCTTTTCCAGCTCTGCCACAACAGCCTGGGTCAGCTGGTCCAGCTGCTTGTCGCTCATCTTCTCGGTGGCGTTGCGCACGTTGGCCTTAAAGATGGCGCCGCGTATCTTGGAAGCGTCGAAGGGGACCTTTTCCCCGCTGCGCTTGATGATGGTTTTCAGCATGGCATGTTCCTCTTTCCCTAGTAGTATCCCTTCCCAGCCCGCTGGGGAAGAACACTTTTTATTATAGCCCACCGGGCCCTCCCTGTCAACAGGGCGGCCAAGAAAAAACACAATATATAGTGCCGTGAATATTTATAATGCAAAAATACCCCAAAATGTATAACCCCCGGCCTGCGGTTCACACCGGGGCCGGGGGCTATTTCACAAGGTTTTTCTAGGGCTCAGCATCCCTCTTGGGAATGTTCCACAACTTGGATGGATAGCTCCTCCAGCTGGGCGGGGGACACCGCGGCGGGGGCGTCCATCATCAGGTCCTGGGCGCTCTTGTTCATGGGGAAGGCGATGACCTCCCGGATGGAGGCCTCCCCGGTGAGGAGCATCACCATGCGGTCCACGCCGGGGGCGATGCCCGCGTGGGGCGGCGCGCCGTAGCAGAAGGCGTTGTACATGGCGGGGAACTTCTGCTTCACGTCCTCCTCGCCCAGGCCCACCAGCTCAAAGGCCTTCACCATGATTTCCGGGTCGTGGTTCCGCACGGCGCCGGAGGACAGCTCCACGCCGTTGCACACCAAGTCGTACTGCTCGGCCAGAATGGTCAGGGGGTCAATCTCCCCGGCCTCGGCCTTTTCCAGCACCTCCAGGCCGCCGGAGGGCATGGAGAAGGGGTTGTGGCAGAACTCCAGCGCGCCGCTTTCCTCCCCAATCTCGTAGAGGGGGAAGTCCACGATCCAGCAGAATTCATAGCGCTGGGCGTCCATGTGGCCCTCGCACTGGGCGCCGGCCATCTTCACCATGACGCCGGAGGTCTTCCACACCTGGGCGCGGGTCCCGGCGCACAGCAGCACCAAGGTGTCGTTTTCCAGGGAGAGGCTTTCCTTCACCTGGGCGGCCAAAGCCGGGTCGGCGTTGAGGAACTTGGCGATGCCGCCCACAATCTCGCCCTTGTCGTCCACCCGGAACCAGTAGGGCTTCTGCCCCGCCTGGACCTCCACGTCGGCGCAGAGCTTGTCAATGGCCTTTCTCGTTAGCTTGCAGCCCGACACCGGCACGGCCTTGATGAGGTTCCCCTCGAAGGGGCCAAAGCCGCAGCCTTGCAGCAAGTCCGTCACGTCCTTCACCCGCAGGTCGATGCGCAGGTCCGGCTTGTCCGAGCCGAACTCCTCCATGGCCTGGAGGTAGGGGATGCGGGTGAAGGGCGCCTGAGAGGCGATGTTGTAGGCGCCGTACTTGGCGAAGATGGGCGGCAGCACCTGCTCGATGACGGTGAACACGTCCTCCTGCCCGGCAAAGGCCATCTCCATATCCAGCTGGTAGAACTCGCCGGGGGAGCGGTCGCCGCGGGCGTCCTCGTCCCGGAAGCAGGGGGCAATCTGGAAGTACTTGTCAAAGCCGGAGGCCATCAGCAGCTGCTTGAACTGCTGGGGCGCCTGGGGCAGGGCGTAGAACTTCCCCGGGTGCTTGCGGGAGGGCACCAGGTAGTCCCGGGCGCCCTCGGGGGAGGAGGCGGTGAGGATGGGGGTGGTGATTTCCAGAAAGCCCTGGTCCTCCATGGCCCGGCGCAGGGCGGAGACCACCTGGCTGCGCAGGACGATGTTCCCCTTTACCTGGGGGTTGCGCAAATCCAGATAGCGGTACTTTAAGCGGGCGTCCTCGCCGGCGTCCTTGGAGTAGTTCACCTCAAAGGGCAGCTCGTTGTGGCGGCAGCGGCCCAGCACCTGGATTTCGCTGGGCACCACCTCGATGTCGCCGGTGGGCAGCTTGGGGTTCTTGCTGGCGCGCTCTCGCACGGCGCCGGTGACAGCCAGCACGCTCTCCTTATTGATGGCCTTTACCTGGGCAATCATCTCCTCTGTCTCAATGACCACCTGGGTGACGCCGTGCATATCCCGCAGCACCAGGAAGCCCAAGTTGCTCCCCACCTCCCGCAGGTTTTCCAGCCAGCCCGCCACGGTGACGGTTTGGCCCACGTTCTCCATGCGCAGCTCCCCGCAGGTGTGGGTGCGATACTTTGTCTGTGTCATAGTTCCTCTTTCCCTTTCTTACGTTTCTTATAAGCCGCCCTTCACACAGGGCTTGTCCTTATGGCCATACAAATTGTCACCTATTCAAAACAGGCGGATACCATCCCGTTAAAAGAAAGTCCCGTCTTGCGAGAAATCCTCCGCCTCGGTGCTCACCGTGACGTAGTCGTTGATGAAGTCCTCGCCGCTGATGGAAATTTTCCTCTTCTCCCCGGTCTTCATGTTTTTCATTTCAGCCTTGCCCTGTTGGAGCTCGTTATCCCCCAGCACCATGGTGAACTTGGCGCCGATTTTGTCGGCGTACTTCATCTGGGCTTTCAGGCCGCGGCCGCACAAGTCCGTATCGGCGGGAATGCCGCAGCGGTGCAGCTCACCCAGCAGCAGGAAGGCCTTTTTCTGGGCTTCCTCGCCCATGGTGGCGATATACATCTCGCACTTCGACAGTTGGGGGAACTCCACCTGCTGGGCCTCCAGGGCCATCATGATGCGGTCCAGCCCCAGGCCGAAGCCCAGGCCGGGGGTGGGCTTGCCGCCGAATTCCTCCACCAGGCCGTCGTACCGGCCGCCGCCGCCCAGGGCAAAGCCCAGGCTCTTGGAGGGGAACTCGAACACGGTGCGGGTGTAGTAATCCAGGCCGCGGACCAGGCCGGGGTCAATCTCAAACTCGATGCCCAAAGCGGTCAAGAACTCCTGGACCTTGGCAAAGTGCGCCTTGCAGTCCTCGCACAGGTAGTCGGTGATTTTCGGCGCGCCCTTGCACACCTCCTGGCACTCGGGGCTTTTGCAGTCCAGAATGCGCATGGGGTTGCGCTCCAGGCGGGAGAGGCAGGTGTCGCACAGCTGCTCCTTGCGGGCGGTGAAGTACTCCTTCAAGGCCTTGTGGTACTCCTTGCGGCATTCGGGGCAGCCGATGGAGTTCAGCTGCAAGCCCACGTCCTCCAGGCCCAGGCGCTTAAAGGCGGACAGCGCCATGGCGATGATCTGGGCATCGGCCACGGGCTCGGCGGCGCCGAACATCTCCACGCCGAACTGGTGCAGTTCCCGCAGGCGGCCCGCCTGGGGCTTCTCATACCGGTAGCAGGAGGTGAGGTAGTACAGCTTCACCGGGTAGCCCGCGTTGTACAGACCGTTTTCCAGCATGGCCCGCACAGCGCCGGCCGTGCCCTCGGGCCGCAGGGTGATGGAGCGGCCGCCCTTGTCCTCGAAGGTGTACATCTGCTTTTCCACCACGTCGGTGGTATCGCCCACGCCCCGCTGGAACAGCTCGGTGTGCTCAAACACTGGGGTGCGCACCTCGCCAAAGCCGTTGAGCTCCGCCTCGCTGCGGAAGACGTCCTCCACCACTTGCCATTTTTCCGATTTCCCCGGGACGATGTCCACCGTCCCCTTGGGTGCTTTTGTAATGAGTTCCATACCGTATCATGTCTCCTTTCGCCCTTCTTTCTTGAAAGAAAGAAGCAAAGAACTTTTCCTTCGCGGAGCGGGGCGCAAACCGCCCCTTCACCCGGCACTAAGTTTCAGCCTTGCGTCCGCGCTTTTTCACAGTGTCTCAGAGGTTCCGCTCGAACTCCCTCCCGCTGGCTTGGTGCTTCCTAGAAAAGAAACAAAGCACCTTTCCTTCGCGGAGCGGGGCGCAAGCCGCCCCTTCGCCCGGCACAAAGTTTCATCCTTGTGTCCGCGCTTTCTCACAGTGACGGAGAGGTGTTGCCGGAACTCCCCTCCTGCTGGCTTGGTGCTTCCTTATAAAAAGAAGCCAAGCGCCTTCCCTTTGTGGGAGTGGGGCGCAGCCTTACGTCCGGTGGCCGATCGTGCCCCTTTCGGCAAAGCGCTTTTCGTACTTTTCCAGCGCCTTGCCCAGGGCGGCTTCCCCCTCCAGGCCCAGGCACTGGCTCAAGCACAGCAGGGAGAACAGGCAGTCCCCCAGCTCCTCCTCCAGGGAGGCCGTCGGGGTAAAAGGCTTTGTGCCGTACGCCGTGGATTTCAGCACCTCTTTGGCCAGCTCCCCCACCTCGGAGGAGAGGTCCAGCATCCGGGCCTGGGGGTCGGTGCCCAGGCCGTAACGGGCCATTAAGTCTTTTACGCGCTGTTGTTGCTCGTCCATGGGAATCCCTCCTTGCCCGCGGCAAATACAAAAGACCTCCCCCAGGACGCGGCGAACAAAGGCCGTGCCAGGGACGAAGGTCTCTCCGTGGTGCCACCCTGATTTAAAGGCGGAAACCCGCCTTCCTTTTTTCTATCATGTTTTGGCTGGCGGGCGTCTTTCCTTCCCTCGTCTCCCAAGGGGGCTTCCAGCGCCCCAAGGGCGCCCCCACTCTCTGCTGGGCCTCCGGAAGTACTCATCCCGCTTCTATCGCCGCATGGTATATTATAGCTTGTCCCCGCGGGTTTTGCAACGGGGAAAATCTCTTTCACAGGACGGCGCCGCCTGAGCCGCCCCAAAGTTCGCCGGGAAAGAGCCCGCTCAATCCCGCAGGATGTTGCGCCAATCCAAATCGCCCCGCTCCAGGCCGTGGATGAGCACCTCGGCAGTGGCGATGTTGGTGGCCACCGGGATGTTGTGCATGTCGCACAGGCGCAGCAGGTTCATGTCGTTGGCCGTCTCGTGGGACTTGGGGTTTAAGGGGTCCCGGAAGAACAGCAGCAGGTCAATCTCGTTGCAGGCAATGCGCGCCGCGATTTGCTGGTCGCCGCCCTGGGCGCCGCTTAAAAACCGCTGAATCTCCAGCCCCGTGGCCTCAGAGACCATCTTGCTGGTGGTGCCTGTGCCGCACAGGGTGTAGCGGCTTAAAATGCCGCAATAGGCAATGCAGAACTGGACCATCAGCTCCTTTTTCGCGTCGTGTGCTGTGATTGCAATGTTCATGTTGGCAATCTCCTCTCCTTTGGTATGGCTGCTCCGCGCAGCTTAGTTTGCTCCCCATCTATGCAGTGTACCCACCGGCGCCTACAGGCCCGCGATGGGTATGCTCTCTCCTTCTATGCGCCCGGCAATGCGGCACAGCGCCTTCATCCCGGGGGAATCCTCCGGCGCGCCCTGGCCCCGCAGGAACGAGGCCGCCAGGGAATAGTCCTCCGGCACCACGCCCAACAGGCGGATGCCCGCCCCGTCGATGACGCCGTCCAAGTCCCCATAGGCCCCGGTCTGCTGGAACAGCTTCCCGTGAAACCGGTTGATGACCAGCCGGGCCTGGGGCACCTCCAGCCGCTCTAACAGCTCCCGGGCCGTGGCGGCACCCCGCACGCACACGGGGTCGGGATTGCAGACCACCAAGGCCCTGTCCGCGCCGGCCGCCGCCGAGCGGAACCCGCCGCCCACTCCCGCGGGGGAGTCCAGCAGCACGTGGTCGTAATAGCGTTTTAAAAGGGGTACCAGCTTTTTCATCACACCGGGGCGGATGAAATCCTCCCCCAAAGAGGGCGCGGGCAGCAAAAACAGCCCTTCCGCCCCGCCGCAGGGATAGATGGCCTCTGCCGGGGAACACCGGGCAAAGACCACGTCGGCTATATCGAACACCAGGTTCTCTTCGGTGCCGGTCATGCGGTCCAGGCTGCGCAGGCCCGCGTCGCAGTCCACCAGCAGGACACGGCGGCCCCGCTGGGCCAGCGCGCGGCCCAATCCCACCGCCAAGGTGGACTTGCCCACGCCGCCTTTCCCAGACGTGATTACTGTTGCTATACCCATAGAAATTCTACCTCAGCTATCATCTTAGCACACCTAAGGCAAATTGTCAAAAACAAATGCGCGCAGTTTACTATTTTGTGCGCTATAGACATTTTCCAGGCCTTTTCTTTGGCTAAGAATTCTGGACGATTCCTCTCTGTAATATCCCCGGCTTTCAGCCGCTGGAGTAATAGGGCCCGTCGGGGGCGCTGGCGGAGCTTCCCTCGTCCCCATCGTCCCCGCCGCCGTCGCTGGAGCTGCTATCCTCGCCGCTTTCCTGGCCGCTGTCAGGGCTGGGGGAAGGGCTGGCGCTCTCCCCGGTGAAGGGGGTGTCGGGGATGTCGCTGCCCCGGTCCGTGGTGGGCGCGGGGGTGGAGGCGGGCTCTGTCCCAGAGGAGGCATCGCTGTCCCCCTGCTGGGCCTGGGAGGCGCCTTCCTGCTGGGCCTGCTCCTCGGCGATTTCCTCGGCTGTCTTAATGATAACGCCGCTGTCGTCCACCTGGTTGCCTTCCTGGTCGTACTTGTTGCCGTCCTCGTCCCAGGTGTAGAAGCCGAAGTACTGGTCCAGGATGTCCTTGGCCACATTTTTGGCGTAGTTGCCGGAGTTGCCATGCTCCATCATCACGGCGATGGCGATTTCCGGGTCGTTGGCAGGGGCGTAGCAGATAAAGCTCAGGTTGGGCTCGGTGTAATCCGGGTCGGTGGTTTTCAAGTTGGAGGTTTCCGCGGTGCCGGTCTTGGCGGCGATGGACACCGGGTAGTTGGCAAAGACATTGGAGGCCGTGCCCTCGGTGGCCACCATCTGCATGCCGGCCTGCACCACGCCCAGCACATCGCTGGAAAGGCCCGCGTCGTACAGCTCCACAGGCTCATAGGCCTCCAGCACCGTTTCGCCGGTGTAGTCCAGCACCTTATCTAAAAAGTGGGTTTGCAGCCGCACGCCGCCGTTGGCGATGGTGGCGCACATGGTGGCCAGCTGGATGGGGGTGAACATGTTGTCCGCCTGGCCGATGGCTGTCTGGGCGGAAACGCCGTCGGTCCAGTTTACGCCGTGGTTCTCCCGGTACTCCTGTGGGTTGGACATGGTGCCGGTGGACTCCCCAATCTCCACGCCGGTGGTGGTGCCCAGGCCGAAGTACTCCGCGTAGGGCGCCAGCCGGGCGATGCCCAGGTTCAGGCCCACATTGCTGAAATAGGTGTTGCAGGAGTGGGCCAGGGCCCCGTACAGGTTCCAGGTGCCGCCGCCGCAAAGGCAGCCCTGGCTCAGGTCAAAATAGTTCCACACGCCGTTGCAGGTATAGGTGGTGCCGGAACTGGTAACGCCCTCCTGCAAGGCCGCCAGGGCCACCACCGGCTTAAACACAGAGCCAGGGACAAACACGCCGTTTAAGGCCAAGTTCACCATGGGCTCGTCCTCATCGGCCAACAGGTTGTTGTAATACTCCCCGTCCCCGGCGATGCTCTCCACCAGCTGGTTCACATCGTAGGTGGGGTAGGAGGAGCAGGCCAGCACCCCAAAGGTATCCACATCCAGCACCACCACCGCGCCGGAAGTGGCGTCTCTGGCATCGGTGTTGCTCTGGATATTTTTCTCCAACGAGAGGTTTGCCACCCGCTGCAAGTCAGAGTCCAAGGTGGTTTGGATGGTGTGGCCCTCCTCGGGGGCGGTGGTCACCGCCGTGCTGGTGACAGTGCCGGTGCCGTCGGTGTAGATAGTCTCCTCGCCCCGCTTGCCCCGCAGCTCCTCCTCAAAGGCGGCCTCCAGGCCGGAGCGGCCCATGGTGTCGCTCCACTTGTAGCCGGAGATGTTATCCTCGGCGTCGTAGGTGTTGCCGTCCTCCACGGCCTGCTGGTACTGGGTGTCGGTGATGACGCCGGTGTAGCCCACCACGTGGGGGGCCAAAGAGCCATCCTCCCCGTAGGTGCGGGTGACAGCCACCCGGGTCTCGATGCCGGGCCACTCGCTGGCGTGCTCGCTGATGACGCCCACGGTCTCGGCGGAGACGTCCTCGGCGATAACGTAGGGGCTGGTGCGGGAAAAGCCGTCCTGGGTCATGGAGTAGCGCACGGACACCACGTTCCGGGCGTCCTCCCGGGAGTAGCCCTGGCAGTCGTACCGGCGGGTCAGGGCGCTCATGCAGTCCTCGGCAGTGGCGTACTCGGCCAGCTCCAAAGACTCCTGCAAGGTGGCGATGGCGTTTTCGCTGTCCTCGGCGTACTGATAGGTGCCGTCCTCCGCCAGGACAATGGGCAGCCTATCCCGCCACGCCTCGCCCCGCTCCATGAGCAAGTCCAGCACCTGGAGGATGGTTGCGTTGCGGGCACTGTAGTCCATGTCCAGCGCGTCGTATACAATGTTATAGCTGGAGCGGTTGCCCGCCAGCACATTGCCGTCCCGGTCCAGAATCTCCCCCCGGGCCGCCTCTATCTCGATGGTATCGGTGCGGTTGGAAAGGGAGATTTGCTCGAACTCGTCGCCCCGAAGCACTTGCCACTGGAACAGGCGGAGCTCATACACTGCAAACACCGCCAGCACCAACAGGATGCAGGCGGCGGAACGGCCGAATTTTCCGATTTTAGGCATTTTCAAAGGGGGGAAGCCTCCTTTCCGGCGGGGGATATGTCACAGCCTGCTTTCCTCCTGGGGCCGCAGCGCCTGGGAGAGGCCGCGGTTTAAAAAGTACACCAGGGGCAAAAACAGCAAGGTGTAAAGGTACTTGGGCAGATAGTGGTGGGTAAAGGCGTAGCTGGGGTGGGAGTACCGGAAGAAGTACAGGAAGAACCACTGCAAGCACACCGTCAGGCCGATGCCCACAATCCCCGTGAGAAGGGCCGTGGCGATGTTGCTCTGCAAGTACACCCGCACCAGCAGGCTGATAAAAAAGCAAAGCACCCCCAGCACCAGGGCGTGGAAGCCCAAGGTGCCGGAGAGGCCGAAATCACAGAAAAGGCCGCCCACCACCCCAAAGGCCAGGGCGGGGATCTCCGTCTCGAACATGGCGATGGTAATCACCGCCGGGAACAGCAGCACAGGCCGGGCCCCAAAAAGGGGCGGCAAAAGCCCCGGGGTCTCTTGGAGCATGAACAGCACCAGCAGCTCCAGGGTGTAGGCCAGGTAGCGGATGACTTTGTTCCATTCCACCCTCATTCCGCGTCCTCCTCCCCTGAGGTATCCTGCCCCACGGGGATTTCCTCCCCATCGCCGGCGCCGGGGAAGTCGATGACCACAAACACGTCCTGCACGCTGGTCAAGTCCTCGTAGGGCTTGATAACCGCGTAGTTGGAGATGTCGTTTTCAGACTTCTGCACGCTTTGCACCTGGCCGATGATGACATCCGCCGGATAGGTGCCCCCCACCCCCGAGGTGGTGACGATGTCCCCCTCTTGGACCTGGGTGTCGTTGGAGAGGTAGCTCAGCCGCAGCAGCCCCGCGCTGGCGGAGGTGATGTCGCTGGAGATGACGCCGCTCTCCCCCCGGGAGGGCACCACGGCGGAGACGTTCACGTCCTCCGAGAGCAGCGTGGTCACCTTGCTGGTGGTGGCGTAGGCCTGGGTGACCACGCCCACCAGCCCCTGCTGGGTGATGACCGGGTCCCCCACGGAGATGCCCGCCAGGGTGCCCTGGTCAATGGAAAAGCCGTAAAAGGCATCGTTGGGGTCCCGGCCGATGACCGTGGCCGCCCGCAGGGTGTTCTCCGGGGCGTCCTCCGTGATGTCCAGCTGGACTTTCAGCTGCTCGTTTTCCTTTTGGGTGTTCTCATAGTCCACCAGCTGCTCCCGCAGGGTGGCGTTTTCCTGGGAGAGGCTGTTCACCATCTCCTTGAGCTCGTCCCGGGAGAGGGCGTCCAGGTCCACGAACTCCGTCACCGAGCCGGTGACCTGGGTGCTCACGCTCTGCATGGGGGAGGTGACAAAGCCCAGCAGGCTTGCCACCACCGAGCCCCCCGCCGTGGCGGTATAGATGAGCAGGCCCAAAAGCACCACCACTACAATGACCAGCACCTTAAAGGAGCTGGTTTTGAAAAAATCCTTCAAGTTCGCGCTCTCCTTTTTTGGATTTCCCACTAAAACCGAATGCGGACTGCCAAGAGCCCCTGGCAGTCCCCACATTCCTCACTTGCCTCGTCCCAGGGCAGGGCTGCCCCAGGCATACTGCGCCGGGAAGCCTTCCCCTTACGCGCCGTGTTTTACTTTCTGCGGCCCCTGTAGCGGTTCTTGGGCAGCTCCACTTCCAGGCTTTTGCCGGTGCCCTCCACCACGCAGTCCAGGGGGCGCTCCGCCACATGGACGGGGATGCCCGTCTCCTGAGCCACCAGCTTGTCCAGGCCCCGCAGCAAAGCGCCGCCGCCGGTGAGCATAATGCCCCGGTCGATGATGTCCGCCGCCAGCTCCGGCGGGGTCTTTTCCAAGGTGTCCTTAATGGCGTCCACCACAATCATCACGCTGTCGGCCAAGGCCTCCCGGACCTCGTCGGCGTGGATAGTCACGTTCTTGGGCAGGCCGTCCACCAGGTTGCGGCCCTTGATTTCCACAAAGGCATTGATGGTCTCCTCGGTGGGGAAGGCGGAGCCAATGCGGATTTTAATCTCCTCGGCGGTGCGCTCGCCAATGAGCAGGTTGTACTTCTTCTTCACGTAGGAGACAATGGCCTCGTCGAACTTGTCGCCGGCCATGCGCACGGAAACAGAGGTGACAATGTCCCCCAGGGAGATGACGGCCACCTCGCTGGTGCCGCCGCCGATGTCCACCACCATGCAGCCGGTGGGCTCCCCTACGGGCAGGCCCGCGCCAATGGCGGCGGCCATGGGTTCCTCAATCAAGTCCACGTTGTTGGAGCCGGCCTGGCGGGCGGCGTCCTCCACGGCGCGGCGCTCCACCTCGGTGACGCCCGAGGGGATGCACACCACAATGCGGGGGCGGTTGAGGGTGTTGGACTTCAGCGCCTTTTTGATGAAGTACTTCAGCATGGCCGCGGTCACGTCAAAGTCGGCGATGACACCGTCCTTTAAGGGGCGCACCGCCACAATGGAGCCGGGGGTGCGGCCCAGCATCTCCTTGGCCTGCTTGCCCACAGCCAGCACCTCGTCGGTGCGCACGTCCACAGCCACCACGGAGGGCTCCCGCATCACAATGCCCTTGCCCCGCATAAACACCAGTGTATTCGCAGTCCCCAAGTCGATGCCGATGTCCTTGGAGAACATAGTAAACATAGAGAATAACCCAGAAAGAAATCCAGTTGCTGCCATACAATACCTCTGCCTTTCCAGCCCTTCGGGCCCGTTATTTCCAAACTCTATACCGCAGTAAAAAAGCCGCTTGGCTTTATGGTTTCCCATTTTCGCGGAAACACCCGCATGAAGCCGCCCCGCGCCCGGTAAAGCCCCAGCTGCTCTGGGACCTGGGCATGGGCCCGGCTTTTACCATTATAGCCTATTTCCCAACATTTCTCAAGGTGAAAGTTTACATAAACCTATAAAATCCTGAAAATCCTAATATATGCGCCTTTCTCGCGAATCCCCCACAAGATATGCGGCCGGGGCGGGTTTTACCGGCCTGTGCTGCCAAAGCCGCCCTGGCCCCGGGCCGTCTCGGAGAGCTCCTCCACCTCTGCCAATTCCGGCAGGCACACGGGCAGAATCACCAGCTGGGCGACGCGCTCCCCCGGCTGGACAGCGTAGGCCTCCCGGCTGTGGTTGCGCAGTCCCACGTGCAGCTCCCCGCGGTAGTCGCTGTCGATGACGCCCACCCCGTTGGAGACGGCAACCCCATGCTTGACCCCCAGGCCGCTGCGGGTGAAGATGAGCCCCACATGGCCCTGGGGAATCTCCGCGGCCAGGCCCGTGGGGAACAGGGCGCTGTCCCCCGGCTCCAGCACCACCGGCTCCTGGATGCAGGCGCACAAGTCAAAGCCCGCGCTGCCCGCCGTCTGCCGCTGGGGGAGCTGCGCCCCCGGCCGCACTTTTTTCATCCGCAACACCATGTTTCCTTCCATGTCCCGCTCCTTCCACTGTCGTGAGTTTTCCACATTTTCGTTTTCCACGCTTTTCCACAGGGGTAAAATCCAGCGGCCAAGCCCTTTTCCAGGGGGTGGCCCATAGATTTTAAACATTTTCCACCGAGTTTTCCACTTTCATTCCACGCCCCGGTGAAAAAGCCCCCGGGTGTAGTCAAATCCAGGGGGATTCCCCTGAAAACAGGCGTCTAAGATATCCCCACATTCCACAGAGTTTTCCACCGTAAAGCGCGCCACCCCAAAATCCACGGGGGCCAGCTCCTTGCCCAAATCGCACAGCCACAGGGGCACGGAATTGAGCACTTCGATGTTTTTCCCGCCCCGGCACACCACCGGGAACTCCTTGCGCTTGCGGTCCGTCAGGCAGCCGGGCTCCTTGCAGCGGAGGCACCCTTTGGGGGAGTTGGCCAGGGGGCAGTTGCGCACCAGCATCATGGGCTGGCGGCCGTAGACCATCAGGCCCCGGGGCAGGCTGTCCCCCAACTGGGACACCTCCCGGGCGGTGAGCTCCAGAGACAGCTCCGCCGTGGAGAGGCCCAGTGTCCGGAAAAACTCCAAACTGGCGGTGTTGTAGATGTTCAGCCCAAAGCTGCCATGGACCCCCGCGCCCAGCTGCCGGGCCAGCGCCACGGCGCCCAGGTTCCCGCAGAGGAATTGGTCAAAGCCCGCCTGGACGCACTGTTCCATTTTTCGGGCTGTCCGATTTTCCTCCCCGAACAGTGCCCGGGGAATGTCCAGAAAAACGGACGGATACCCCTGCTCCCGCAGGCGCTCCAGCTGGGCCAGCGGCGTCTCCAGGGGCAGCACGATTTCCCGGCATCTCTTCGCCTGGGGGCACACCTGGGAAACCAGCCGGAACTGGGCCCGCAAGGGCAGCTCTCCCCGCCGGGAGGAATGGGCGGAAAAGGACAGCGGCATCCTCTGGAAGAGGATGGGCTCCCGCTGTTCCCGCAGGCGCAGCAAGGTGTCCAAGGCCTCCCGCCGCAGGGCGTTGAGGGTGGACACACCGCAGGGCACCCCTGCCTGGGGCACTTGAACGCTCTCCGCGCGGAAAGGCGTACCCCCTGTCTTTTGCAGCTGTTGGACGCACCGCTCCTGGGGCAGCAGGGAAAGGCCCTCCCCCAAAGGCGCGGTGGAGACAGCCCGGCGGCCTTCCCCATCCCGGGCGGTGAGGAGCAATGCCTCCCCCTGCACTTTTAAGTCCAGAAAAACGGACACCCGCTGGTTCTCCCCCCGGTACAGCCCTCGCAGGGAGGCGAACACCTTCTCGGTGGCCTGGGTCACGTCCTCCTTCCGGCGCACGCCGAACATGGCGCGGCCCCGCTCCCCGGTGAGATACCCCTGGGTAAACCCGGAGCGGGAAAACACGGCCTCCAGCTGGTCCAGCAGGGCCTGGGGCACCTCCTCTCCATCGGCGGCGCGGCGGCAGGCAGAAACAGCGGCCGCCACGTACTCCGGCCGCTTCATCCGCCCCTCGATTTTGGCGGAACACACCCCGGCCTGCTTTAACTGTCCGATTTCCCGGACAAAGGACAAATCCTTTAGAGAGAGGTCGTGGCCGGTGCCCCCCGGCGCGGCAAAGGGCAGGCGGCAAGGCTGGGCGCACAGGCCCCGGTTGCCGCTGCGGCCTCCCAGCAAGGCGCTGAACAAGCACTGCCCCGAAACGGACATGCACAGCGCCCCGTGGACAAAGCTCTCCAGCTGGATGGGGCAGGCCTGGTGGACCTCCTCAATCTCCTCCAGGGACATCTCCCGGGAGAGCACGGCCCGCTCCGCCCCCAAGTCCCACAGCAGCTTCACCCCCGCCGGGGTGTGGAGGCTCATCTGGGTGGAGGCGTGCAGGGGCAGCTGGGGCGCCCGCTGCCGCAGCAAAGAGAACAGCCCCATGTCCTGCACCAGCACGGCATCCACCGGCAGGGTGCATAAATATTCCACAAAATCCAACGCCTGGGGGAGCTCCTTCTCTTTCAGCAAGGTGTTCACTGTCACGTGGACCCGCACGCCCCGGGCGTGGCAGAACCGCACAGCTTCCGCCAGCTGCTCCCGGGAGAAATTCTGGGCGTTGGCCCGAGCCCCAAAGGCTGGGCCTCCCAGGTACACCGCGTCCGCCCCGGCATACACCGCCGCCCGCAGGGGCTCGGGACCGCCTGCGGGGGCCAATACTTCAAAATACTGTTCCTTCATTTCTTCTCAAAAAAGCTGACAAAGCCATCCTGTTCAAATTCCTCGTCGTGGCGCAGGGGGTTCTTCCGCCGGTGATGGGCCTGGGGGTCGTCCCCGGCCTCGTCTTCCTCGGGCAAAGCCGGCTCCACAAGCTCGCTTTGCTCCGGCCCGGCCGCTCCCGTGGGGGCCTGGGCCCGGGCCTGGTCCACCAGGCGCTTGGCCTCCTCCACGGCGCGCTTGGCCGCGGCCACGGTGGACTGCTTCTCCTGCTCCGCCTTTTGGAGCTGGGCGTCCTTCTCCTCCGCGGCCAGCTTCAGGGCAGCGTTGTCCGCCGCCAGCTTTTCCAGCTCCTCCAGCAGGCTCTCGTTCTCCGGGGTGGCCACGCCCTGGCGCAGGCGCTGGTTTTCCTCCCGCAGCTGCTCCAGCTCTTGGCGCATGGGCTCCAGCTGAGAGGCCTTCTGGGACTGCTCCTCCAGGGCGCGGTTCTCCTTTTCCAAAGAGACCACCCGGCGGCGCAGCTCGTCCACCTGGCCGGCGATTTCCTGCAGGGCGTTGTTGCGCCGCTCCAGGTTCTCCATGCGGGCCCGGGTCTCGGGGTTGGGGCCGTTTTGGACCATGTCGGTCCGCTCCTCGTGCCAGACTTCCGCCTCCACCTCCAGCTCGTCCACCCGCTCTTGAAGCTGCTTGCGCTTTTGGCCGTTTTTCCTGGCGTCGTCGCAGTAGTTGAGGGCCACGGTGAGGGCGGCGGCCTCCCGGGTGATATAGGGGGAGGCAATCTGGATTTCCTCCAGCATCTCGCTTACCTCGTCCGCCAGGGACTTCATATATTCGTCGCTCTCTTGGGTGATGAGGCCGCAAATCACGCCGTTGATTTCCAGCCGCACCCGCCGTTTTTCCATAATGCAAACCCATCCTTTCCCACGGCATTTCTCAGCGCCGTGTAACCGTAAAACTATTATATTGCATAATTCCCGTTTCGAAAAGCCTTTTCCGCCATTTTTCAAAAAATGCCGCCGCCCCTGGCGCAAACCCCTTTTTTACCGGATTTTTATTGTATCCCCGGCCCATCTGTGCTATGATTTGAGGCGGAAATAAGCGCATTTCCCCAGGCAAAAGCCTAGGTTTGTAGAGAATGTACAAAACTGTGCTTTCAGCTTGGGGATTTATTGCGATTGTTTTCCCGCCCGTTTTAGTGTATAATGCACATGGTATCGTTTGCTATCGCAAAAAAATTCATCATTTTTATGCACCTTAGATACATTTGGAGGTATTTAAATGAATTATACAATGAGCGTGGAGCAGATTAAAGAGGCCATCCGCGACAGGCTGGCCCACACTTTCGCTGTCTCCCTGGAAAACGCCACCGATGAGGAGTACTACAAGGCAAGCGCCCTCATCGTGCGGGAGCTGCTGGCCAAGGGCCGCTCCGAGTTTGTGCAGAACGCGGAAAAGACCGGCACCAAGCAGATTTACTACCTGTGCATGGAGTTCCTGCTGGGGCGTTCCCTGCGCAACAACCTGTGCAACCTGGGCCTGGAGGAGAACTTCCGCAAGGCCCTGGCGGACTACGGCATCAAGCTGGATAACCTCTACGAGCAGGAGCCCGACGCGGGCCTGGGCAACGGCGGCTTGGGCCGCCTGGCCGCCTGCTTTATGGACGGCCTGGCCACCCAGGGCTACCCGGCCATGGGCTACTCCCTGCGGTACGAGTACGGCCTGTTCCGCCAGAAGCTGGTGGACGGCTGGCAGACCGAGCTGCCCGACACCTGGCTGCCCGGCGGCGGCATCTGGCTGCAGCAGGTGCCCGAAAGCTCCGTGGAAGTCCGCTTTGGCGGCCATATCGAGGAGCAGTGGCACAACCAGTACCACTCCGTGCGGCACAAGGACTACACCTCCATCACCGCCATCCCCTATGACATGTGCATCGCCGGCATGGACGGCAAGGGCATCAGCCTGCTGCGGGTGTGGAAGGCGGAAAACGACAAGTTCGACATGAAGCTCTTCAACGGCGGCAACTACATGCGCGCCATGGAGCAGCAGGCCATGAGCGAAATCATCACCAAGGTGCTCTACCCCGAGGACAACCACACCGACGGCAAGCTGCTGCGGCTCTCCCAGCAGTATTTCCTGGTGAGCGCCTCCATCCAGGACATCATCCGCCGCCACCTGTACGCCCACGGCAACCTGGATAAGCTGCCCGAGCTGGCGGCTATCCACCTCAACGACACCCACCCCGTGCTGGCCATCCCCGAGATGATGCGGGTGATGCTGGACGAGTGCGGCTATGGCTGGGACGCTGCCTGGGACATCGTCAAGCGCACGGTGGCCTACACCAACCACACCGTGATGAGCGAGGCCCTGGAGACTTGGAACCGGGACCTGTTCAAAATGCGCCTTCCCCGCATCTACCAGATTGTGGAGGAGATCGACCGCCGCTTCTGGGACGAGATGCGCCAGAAGGGTGTGGACGAAGCCAAAATCTACCGCATGGCGCCCCTCAACGACGGCTATGTGAAAATGGCCAACCTGGCTGTGATTGGCTCCCACAATGTCAACGGCGTCTCCGCCCTGCACAGCGAAATCCTCAAGGACGACGTGTTCCACGACTTCTACGAGGAGGAGCCCCAGAAGTTTACCAACGTGACAAACGGCATCGCCCACCGGCGGTGGCTGAACCAGTCCAACCCCAAGCTGGCCGGGCTGATTACCGATTTGATTGGCAAGGACTATATCTACGACGCCGACAAGCTCCAGGGCCTGCTGAAGTATAAGGACGACGCCGCGGTGCTGCAGAAGCTCCAGGAAATCAAGCAGGGCAACAAGGAGCGCCTGGCCAAGTACCTGAAAAAGACCCAGGGCGACATGGTGGACCCCAGCACCTTGTTTGACGTACAGGTAAAGCGCCTGCACGAGTACAAGCGCCAGCACATGAACGCCTTGAACATTCTGGCCACCTACCAGTGGCTGCGGGAAAACCCCAACGCCGACTTTGTGCCCCACACCTACTTCTTCGGCGCCAAGGCGGCCCCGGGCTACTACTTCGCCAAGCAGATCATCCAGTTCATCGCCGCCCTGGCCAAGACCATCAACGCCGACGAGCGGGTGAACAAGAAGCTGAAAGTCATCTTCGTGGAGAACTACTGCGTCACCTGGGCCGAGCTGCTGACCCCCGCCGCGGAAATCAGCGAGCAGATTTCCCTGGCCGGCACCGAGGCCTCCGGCACCAGCAACATGAAGTTTATGATTAACGGCGCCATCACCTTGGGCACCTTGGACGGCGCCAACGTGGAAATCCACGAGACGGTGGGCGATGAGAACATCTTCCTCTTTGGCATGACCGCCTCCCAGGTGGAGGAGCTCAAGCGCGCCGGGTACCACCCCCAGAACCAGTACCAGAACGACGGGCTGATTCACCGCGCTATGGACGAGCTGGGCAGCATGAACGGCGGCCAGTTCAAGGAGATTTTCAACACCTTGCTGCGGGAGGACCGCTACATGGCTTTGGCCGACCTGCGCTCCTACCACGAGGCCCAGCAGCGGGCCCAGCAGCTCTACCGCGACCAGACCGCGTGGAACCGCATGTCTTTGGTGAACATCGCCGGGGCCGGGCGCTTTGCCGCGGACCGGGCCATCCGGGACTACGCCGGGAACATCTGGCACGCCTCCCCCGTGCCCCCGGTGAAGAACCTGAGCGCCAAAAAGCCCGAGAAATAATCCGTTGTAAATCCACTTCATCCTCCTTCTGAAAAGCGCAGCGCGAGCCGGGGACGCTGAAACCGCGGCGGCGCTGCGCTTTTCCTATGGGATGGACACTGTAAAAGGCCTGTAAACTTCAAGGCAAGAAAGGTAGGCGCAGCGCAATGTTTAATTCCCGCAGCCGGAAGTACCGGGACCCTGTTGGCGCGGTGGCGGAGGGGACGCCCATCCACTTCCGCATCACGTTGCCCCGGGAGCTCTCCTGCTCGGCGGCCCATCTCGTCATCCAGCGGGAGGGCTCGGACACCCAGGTGATGGACCTGTTCTGGTGCGGCATGAACGGCAACAACCAGGAGTGGTGGGAATGCCACTTCACCCCCGGCGCCCCCGGGCTGTACTTCTACCACTTTGAGGTGCGCACCCACCGGGGCAGCCAGCGGCTCTCCAAGGGCTTTGCCGGGGACGGCATCTTCGGCGGCAACAACCAGTGGCAGCTGACGGTGTACGACAAAGCCTTCCAAACACCGGACTGGCTGGAAGGCGGCATTATGTACCAGATTTTCCCGGACCGCTTTTACAAATCCGGCGCGGCCAAGGGGGAAATCCCCACAGGGCGCACCTTCCACGAGAACTGGCAGGACCAGCCGGACTGGGCCCCCAACGCCCAGGGGAAAATCACCAACACGGACTTTTTTGGCGGCGACTTGCAGGGCATCCGGGAGAAGCTGCCCTATCTCAAGGAGCTGGGCGTCACCTGCCTGTATATGAACCCCATTTTCGAGTCCCACTCCAACCACCGGTACGACACGGCGGACTACTCCAAAATCGACCCCCTGCTGGGGGACGAGGAGGACTTCCGCGCCCTGTGCCAGGCAGCGAAAGAGCTGGGCATCCGGGTGGTGATTGACGGGGTGTTCAGCCACACAGGCAGTGACAGCGTCTACTTCAACCGGGAGGGGCGCTACCCCACCCCCGGGGCCTACAACTCCCAGCAGTCCCCCTATTACCCCTGGTACTCCTTCCGGCAGTGGCCCGATTCCTACGACTGCTGGTGGAACTTCGACACCCTGCCCAACGTCCAGGAGACCAACCCCAGCTACGACGCCTACATCAACGGGAAAGAGGGCATCGTCCGCAAGTGGCTGGCGGCGGGGGCCTCTGGCTGGCGGCTGGATGTGGCCGACGAGCTGCCCGACTCCTTCCTGGACAACCTCACCGCGGCGGCCAAGGCCCAGCGCCCTGATGCCCTGGTGCTGGGGGAGGTGTGGGAGGACGCCTCCAACAAGACGGCCTACGGCGTGCGGCGGCGGTACCTGCTGGGCCAGCAGCTGGACACCGTGATGAACTACCCCTTCCGGGACGCCATTTTGGGCTTCCTGCTGGGGGGCGACCCGCGGAACTTCGCCGAGACGGTGGAGAGCATCTGTGAAAACTACCCGCCCCAATGCCTGCGGCTGCTGATGAACCACATCGGCACCCACGACACCGAGCGGGCCTTGACCATCCTGGGCGGGGAGCCTGCCGGCAACCGGGGCCGGGAGTGGCAGGCGGCTCAACACCTGTCACCGGAGCAGTGGGAGACGGGACTGAAGCGGCTGCGTCTGGCATCCCTGATCCAGTACCTGCTTCCAGGAGTGCCCTGTCTCTATTACGGGGACGAGGCCGGCATGGAAGGTTACCGGGACCCCTTCAACCGGGCCTGCTATCCCTGGGGCAGAGAGGGTCAAAACCTGCTCACCTGGTACAAGGGCCTGGGGCAGCTCCGCGCCCAGGAGAAAGGCATTTTAGGGCAGGGCTCGTACCGCACCCTGTTCGCCAGCGGGAACCTGCTGGCCTTTGAGCGCTTCGTCTTTACCGAAACCACCCGGGAAAGCCTGACGGTGGTGGTCAACCGCAGCAGCCGCCCCCAGAGCGTTTTAAAGGCCGCTTTGGACATGGAGGACGGTCAGCTCCTGCTGGGCGAGTCCTTGGGCGCGGTGAATGTCCTCTCCCCCTTCGGCTTTTCCGTGACAAAGTTTCAAAAAACTTTAAAAAAGGCTTGACTTTTCGCCCCGGGCCAGCTATAATAAGTAGGCTGTTAGAAAACAGCCCAATGCGCCAGTAGCTCAGCTGGATAGAGTGTTTGGCTACGAACCAAAAGGTCGGGGGTTCGAGTCCCTCCTGGCGCGCCACGTCGCGGCGAACCCTTGTGGTTCGTCGCATTTTTCTGTGCAAAATGCGGCTTCACCGTACGGGTTGCCGCCCCTCTCCGCGAAAAGTCACGCTCGGCTCGGCTGCTCGGTTGCAAGCGTCCTCGCTTACGCCTCGCTGTCGCTACCAACTTTTCGCGGTTGAAGGGCATTGTTCTTTGGGCATCTATTTTGTCACCCTAACCCAGGGGTTGCACCCCAGGCAAGTCGCGAATCTCACTTTGTGGGGTTCGCGATTTTTCTTGCCCGCGTTTTTCATTGACTTCTATTTTATCACCCTAACCCATGATGGAGTGACAAAGTAGATGTCACTCCATTTTTGTTTGATTTCAAGCGGTTTTCAGCCGTTTTTAAGAATAATTCTCACACCACTCTCACCGTAGATGTCCAAGGCTCTCTACGGCCCAAAGCGGGGCTTCCCGCCTGGTTTTCCCAGGCTGGAGGCCCCGTTTTTTGTTTTTTCTCCCTCTTTCCAACAGGCGCATCTCCTAACGTCAGGTTTCTGAATCGCGTCCCTTTCTGGAGAGTCCGGCTCTTCAAATCCCAAACAACCCGTTGAGCCAGTTGACGCACATAGGCACCCACAGCTTCACGTTGGGATTTTCTTCGTTGAGCTTTCTCGCCTCTTCGTTGTAGGAACTCAGATTGTTGCACACGGACATGCCGTGCTCTCCGCCCTGGAAGATGTGCAGCTCGAAGGGCAGGCCGTACTCGATCATCACCGGGTTGATGGCAGGCACAAACTTGTCGTACCGGTTGTGCCAGATGAACAGGGGCGGCATGTGGGGGCCGGCGTAGTGGATGAAGTCCAGCTCCGGGGAGCAGTCCTTGGCGATTTTCGCCGCATCGGGGTTGTAGAACTCCGGGTTCTTCTGAATGGTGTTGGTGTTGTCCCAGGGGGCGTAGGCGATGACCCCCGCGTTAGGCTGGATGTCCTCCGAGGTAAGGCCCAGGCGCTCCGCCAGGGCTGGGAGGGAAAGATCTGGCAAAGCTCCGCCTGGGTCATCTGCTGGATGGCCTGGGCCACCCGGTAGGTGTTCCCCAAATAGGAGTAGCACACGATCAGCGCGTTCATTGAGCGGCCTTTCCAAAACTCATGCACTTGGCCAGCACGTCCCCGGTCTTCAAGTATTCGTAGGTGGGCATCTCAAAGAGGACAGGCTTCAGGGTGTGATACTCCAGCTTGCCCTGTTCATTGAGGACGCTCTCCTCGGCGAAGGTGTTTTGAATGGTGCAGATAAAGTTGTCAAAGCCTTGGGTCTCGTAGATGTCCTCCACCTGCCACTCCATCACCACGGGAGCATTGTCAATCATGGGTGCGCCTGACTCGCCGATGGTGTAGGCGAACAGCTGGGACTTGTCCTCCTTGCTGCCGCTGACGCACCCGGCCTTGTCCGCCAGGGGAAGCAGGGCCTCGTCCACAATGTTGATGGACAGGGCTTTCGTCTCCTTGATGCCCTGGTTGGTGTAGTGAGGCTTGGCCAGGCTGACCATCACATGATCGTGGCCCATAATGCCCAGGTGTCCCACCAGCACCCAGTTGGGCTTGCCGTTTACCATCGTTCCCACAACCACCAAGGGCGTGGGATAGAGAGCCAGAGCGTTTCCAAGGTTCTTTTTCATGAGAGAATCCTCCTTATCGTTTTTTCTTTTGATGATGAAACCCTTTCCGCAGCAGTTTTGCCGCAGTGTGGGCCAGAAAGATGAACAGCCCCATAATAGCCAAATAATCCAGGTAGAACAGGGGAATGGGCTCGCTAAAATCGAAGAATACAAAATGCGTTTGCAAAAACAGGTATGTGGGCAAATCCCGGCGGAAAAAGGCCACTACCCCATAGAGCGCCACCGCCCCACCCAAGAGGTTCAGCACAATAGTCCGCCGCCGGGAGGGCTTCTGAAAAGCCGGCGCTTTTCGGGCCATCCCCAAAAACACGCTCCAGTGCAGCCCCAAGTGCAGCGCCATGAGCAGGAACCCCCAGAAGGAGGCCAGCATGTGCAGCGTCCGGGCAAAGCCCATGCCGCCCAGGATGGGGAGAAAGTCAAACACATGGTTGGAGAGGATCACTCCGCTGACCATCAGCCCCAGCATATCCAGGAGCACCAGCAAATCGATGACAAGCTGAAAAATCCGAGCCGGGCTGTACTTTCCCCGGAACAAGCTTTTGTACCATCCGCCGTTGAGGGCGTGGTGCAGGATGAACAGGACAAACATCCCCGCCCCCGCCCATTCGTGGGCCACGTCCCCCCAGAACTGGTACCCCATGAGGAACAGCATGCCCAGGGTCATGAGCACGTCTACGGCGATTTTGACCTTAGCTTTCGGCTTCATGTTCCGCTCCTTTACAGGCCCAGGCCGCTGAGCCAGGCGGCAACATCCTCAGCGGCTCCGTCCACGCTGCTGCCGTTCACATGGAAACCCTCCAGAATCGTGGCGCTGGGGGCGCTGGCGGGGAGGTTGTCCAGGCTCCGGCCAAAGCCGCTGCCCCCGCTGGTGCAGAAGGGAATGAGGGTCTTCCCTCCCAGTCGTAGGACTCCAGGAAGGAGTAGAGCAGCATGGGAGCATCGCTCCACCAGTCGGGGTAGCCCACGAACACGGTGGAGTTATTCCACCGTTTCCACGGTGATGGTCCCTGTCATCTGGGAGATGTCCTCCGCCCCGGAGACGGCCTCTCCCAGTTCAAACAGAGAGCTGTTGGCCGAAAAGCTGTCGTAAAACAGCACCACATCCCCCCAAGGGGCGTAGTAGGCCAAGGTGCCTGCGCCGCCCTCCGCCAGGGGCGTATCGCTGGTGTCCAGCTCCTGGGGCGGGTAGAACACCTTCTCATTGGTGCTGAAGTTCTCCACCTCCACCGTCAGGGGCAGCTGGGAGAGAAGGCTCTGGGCAGCGGGGCTGTCATTGAGTTCGTATACAACCTGCGTATCGCCGCAGGTGACAGAAATTTGATTGGTTTCCACGTTGGATTCCTCCATTTCAATTGAAGTGGTTTCTTGCGGCTGGGAGAGACCCAGCTCCGCCACCCAGGCTTGGATGTCCTCCTGGGAGACGGGGGCGTCCTCCTCGTAGCAGTCGAAAATGTTGTCAGAGATGTTGGCCTCCGGCGCGGCTTCGGTGATGATTTCCACGCTCCGGGCCAGGCCGCCCGTGCCGTGGGAGCAGAACAGGTACACGTCCTTGCCGGAGAGGTCGTTCTCCTCCAAGAAGGTCAGCAAAGCCATGGGCACGCCGTAACACCAGTTGGGGTAGCCCAGAAATACTGTGTCGTAACTGTCCAGGTTTTCCACCTGGGGCTCCACCAAGGCGGGGCGGGCGTTCTGGCCCCGCTCCTGGTTGGCCCGCTCCAGGCAGGTATCCCAGTCGCTGGGGTAGGGGTCGGTGACTTGGATGGAGAACAGTTCGCCGCCCGTCTCCTCCTGAATCCACCCCGCCAGCTGCTGGACGTTCCCCGGGTCGCTGACGCTGGGGGAGGTCATGGCGTCCACGCCCTCCTCCAGCACGGCGTTTTCCGCCCAGGAGAAGTAGGCAATGAGCACGCTGCTCTCCACTGCTTCCGGGGAGTTCTCCAAAGCGGAGCTTTCCGCCGGGGCCGCGCTGGATTCTTCCAGTTGGGAGGAGGCCGCGCTCTCTCCCACAGCAGAGGAAAGCTGAGAACTTTCAGACGGCGCCGGGCTGGAGAGGACGCTGGAGCTGGGCGCCGTCTGGCAGGCCGTGAAAACAATCGCCAAGGCAAAGGCCATCAGCGGGGTCAAGAGTTTTTTCATCCGGGATACCTCCTTTGCTTTTCTGGTTTCAGTATAGCGGCTGGGTTGGAGAATGTCTAATACTTATCTTTTATCCTTTTCTATGCGTTTTTGTAATGGTCAGTAGACCGTGCTACCATACGTCCTCCGCATTTGCCAGCATAAAAAGCAAGTATTGGACACCCGGCCCATTTGCGGGTATACTGAATGCAAACAGTGTGAGGAGGCGGTATCATGAACAAAATCCAGGCCAAAGCGCCTGACCCCATTCCCTTTGGCAAAGAGGCTTTCAGCCCCCAGGCGGGCACCACCGTCCGCTGGCTGGGCGGCGCGGGGGCGCTGGTCAACTGCCGTGGGACGAACATTCTCATCGACCCGGTGCTGGAGGGCTTCGACATTCCCTTGCTGGTGGAGTCCCCCCTGCGAGTGGAGGACGTGCCCCAGGTGGACGCCGTCCTGCTGACCCACAGCGACAACGACCACTTCAGCCGGGACACCTGCCGGGACTTGGCCCCGGTGTGCGGCGCTTACCACGCTCCCCGCTATGTGGCGGGGCTGTGCCGGGACATGGGCCTGCTCGGGATGGGCCACGACATCGGGGAACCGTTCTCCGTGGGGCCGGTAAAGGTCACCCTGACCCCGGCGGACCACGCCTGGCAGAATGAAGTCGCCGGTGCAGCGGACCGGGTGTTTTTGCCCGAGGACTTCTGCGGCTTTTGGCTGGACACCCCGGACGGTTCCCTCTGGGCGGTGGGAGACTCCCGCCTGCTGGAGGAACACCTGCACATGCCCGCCCCGGATTTGATGCTCTTTGACTTCTCCGACAGCGAGTGGCACATCGGCCTGGACAACGCGGTAAAGCTGGCCAACGCCTATCCCCGCACTCCCTTGCTGCTGTGGCACTGGGGCTGTGTGGACGCCCCGGACATGACCCCCTTCAACGGGGACCCGGCGGATTTGATGGCCCGCATCCAAAACCCGGAGCGAGCCCTGGTGTTAGCTCCCGGGGAGCCCTTGGAGCTTCGCCCTTTGAACCAGGAAACGAGATGAAAAAAGGAGGCGCTTTCCAGCGTCTCCTTTTTAGTGCCGTCACACGGCTAGTATCTTTCGCTTTCCCCATACCGCTGCACCATCTGCACAAACAGGGAAATGGCAGGGTTGAACACGTGGTTTTTCTTCCAAATCAGCACGCCCCGGATGGAGCGTTCCGGCACCAGCGGCACAAACCGCAGCTGGGGGCTGTGATGGATGGCCAAGGCCCCGTTTAGGCACACCGCCACGCCAAGTCCCTCCTCCACCAGCAGAACCGTATTGGAGAGGATATTGTAGTTATCGATGTACACGGGCGCACCTTCATGAAGAAAGTGCGCCCGGCTTTTTTAATGCAGTTTGGAATAGCTTTCGTCGTCTACCGCCTCAAGCCACTCGTTGCTGGTCTCTTCGCCAGGCACTTCCACGGCAATGTGGCTGAACCAGCTGCCCGCTCGTCACCCGGCAGTAAGAAACAGCTGAGGCGGGAGACCTCGCCACTGCTCCGAATGAGGAAAAAGAGAATCCCCTAGAGTTTTCGTCGGGATGCGAATGCGCTGCCTAATGTTTTCCGTTTCGTTTTTCTTACTCCGGCCTGGAAAGTTCCTCGGTCAGCTGGAGGATGCGGGGCGCCAGCTTTTCCCGCTCTTTTTTGGTGACACGCTGGTACACGGGGTGGGCCGCCGCCACCAAGGCGATGCCCAGCAGCCCCAGGATGATACCGGGGATAAACAGGTTCCCCATCCACACCATGGAGCAGCACATGCCCACGCCCATCAGCAGACAGCCCGCCACGCCCACCACAATGGAGAGAGCTGTCCCCTTCTTGGTGGCGCTTTTGTCCAGGCGGCGCAGCTGCTCCATCTTGTCCTCCTGGGGCGGCAGGTATTTCTTGCGGATGGCCTCGATCTCCTCCTGCTGCTTGGCGGAGTAGGTGTATTGAAAAACGTCCTTGTTGGGTTCCATGGCTCACGCTTCCTTTCTTTGTTGCCTCTATAGCATCCCATCCTTTTGTTTGGGAAAGGATGGCGTTGTGTTTCTAAAATGTTATGTTTGGGGCTGTTTCAGCTCTTTGGTGGCCCGGACAATCATAGCGCTGGCCATGCCCACCAGAATGAAGCACACGGCGCCGCCGGTGGAGGCTATCATGGCGCGGCGGAAAAACTCCCCGCCCCCAAACTGGGCCAGCATGGCCACCTCTAGGGACAGCATGGACACCAGCGCCGCGGCCAGGCTCACCACACGGGCCGCGGAGAGTACTGGGCTTTTGTACTTTCGGGTGCGCACCAGGCTTATCACCCCGGAGATGGTGACGTAAAAGGCGTACAGCGCCATCACGTAAATGAGCATGCTCCCATAGTGGAAGCCCCCCTCCTGATGCAAAACGAGTATCACCACCCCGGCCAGGGCAAAGTTCATGGGGATGAGCATGGCCCCGCACAGGCGGTAGCGCTTCCACTGGGCCGGCTTGTTCCCTTGAAAGCCGTGGCGGCTGGCGTAGCGGGCCAGCAGAAAGCGCATCACCGAAAGGAGCAAATAGTAGGCCGCCAGGGAGCCAAACCAGGGGGAGCGGTAATACAGTCCCGACAGGGCGTTGAAGCCGGCGTACAAGATATTCACCGCCAGGGAGGCGGCCAGCGTCAGCCGGGCGCGGTAGGGCACGTCTTCCAGCAGCTGGGACACCAAGGGAAGCCCCCGGACCCACTGACTGCCCTTCCGAAAGAGGGGCACGGCGTTGGCGCAAACCACCACCAGGGAGTAGGCGGAGAGCACGTAGCTCACAGTGGCGATGGGGCTTTCCTCCCCGGCCACGAGAAAGGCGTAGGCCAGCAGGCCAAAGCCCACGGGGATGCTGAGCAGCACCACCGGCGCCCCGGGAAACAGCAGCTTATGGAGCAGTTTCTTCCAATCCATCCCGCTTCCTCCTCAGCTTCACGGTGAACACGCTTCCCACCCCCACCTGGCTTTCCACGGAGATGTCGCCCCCTACAATGTCCATCACCCGCTTCACCAAAGCCAGGCCCAAACCGTTGCCCTGGGTGGCGTGGGAGGTATCCCCCTGGTAGAACTTCTCAAAGATGTGGCGGCCCACTTCTGGGGGAATGCCGCAGCCTGTGTCCCCCACCCGGACCACCGCCAAGTCCTCCTGAACCTCCAAGGTCAGGGAGAGGGTGCCCCCAGGCTCGGTGAACTTCACCGCGTTGGAGAACAAGTTGTTCCACACCAAAGAGAGCAGCTCGCTGTCCGCCTCCACCAGCACGTTTTCTTGGATGTCCGTCTGGATGTCCAGGCCCTTTTCCTCCCAGGCGTTTTCAAAGGTGAGCAAACACTGGCACAGCTGCTCCCCCAAATCGTAGGTCTCCGCTTGGGGGAAAATCTGCTGGTTCTCCAGCTTGTTCAGCTTTAAGATGTTGGTGATAAGGTTGGCAAGCCGCCGGGAGGCGTCGGTGACGGCCTTGGCGTACTCCAGGCGCTTTTCCTCCGAAAGCCCCGGCTGCTGGAGCATGGTGCCGTAGTTCTGGATGACGGCCAGGGGCGTTTTCAGCTCGTGGGAGACATTGGCGATAAAGTCTGTGCGCAGGGTCTCCGTGCCGGAGAGCTCCTGGGCCATTTTGTTGAAGCAGTCCCCAATCTCCCCAAAGCCGTCGCCGGCGTCCAGGCTGTGCAAATCCGGCACCCGGGCGGAGAAGTCCCCCTGGGTGATTTGCTCGGCGGCCTTGATGATCTTCCGCACGGGCCGGCCCACCATCCACTTCCGCCGCAGGCCGTCGATGAGGGTGCACACCAGCGCCAGCAGCAAGATGTTCAGGAATGTCACCTTGGCGGCAGCTTCCACATACGCTTGGGAAAACTCCAACCCGGTCACCCGGGTGATGGTGTTTAAAAACAGCAGCATGCAGCAGGTGATAATAAAAGCCATCAGCACAAAAAAGGTGAGGTACCGCCGCAAAGCGAACAGCCAGTTCCGGCGGCGGCGCCGCTTTTCCTTCCCGCTCATTTCAGCACCGCCTTGTAGCCCAGGCCGTGGACGGTGACAATCTCAAAATCCTCGCAGCGGGCGAACTTGCTCCGCAGCTTGGTGATGTACACGTCCACAGTGCGGGGGCCGGAGGTGGTGTCTCCGTCCCAAAACTCCTCCATCAGCTGGGAGCGGGTGAAGGTCTTTTTGGGGTAGGACAGCAGCTTGTAGAGCAGGTTGAACTCCCGCACGGTGAGGGGAATCTCCTCCCCGCCCACCGTGGCGGAGAGCTCGTCGGCGTCCAGCACCAGGCCGCCCACCTCCATCCGCTTGCTGGCGGCGATTTTCGCCCGGCGCAGCAAGGCCTGGATGCGCAGCAGCAGCTCGTCCAAATCGATGGGCTTTACCATGTAGTCGTCGATCCCTGCCCGGAAGCCCTTCTGTTTCGAGGCGAAGTCGTCCCGGGCCGTCATAAACAGGATGGGGATTTCCTGGTTAAATTCCCGCACCGTCTTGGCGAACTCAAAGCCGTCGATACCGGGCATCATGATGTCCGAGAGAATCAGGTCGAACAGGCTGCCGCCGTACATGGCGTCGTAGGCGGCGTTGGCGTCCAGGCAGCCTGTGGCCTGGTAGCCGTTTTGGTCTAAATAGGAACAGACGGTCTTGTTCAGTTCCCGGTCGTCCTCCACCACTAAAATTTGAAACATTGTGTATACCTCCTCCACGCGTGACAGCACAGGCGCGTCATGTTGACCCCCTGTGGCCAGAATAGGCCCATCGTATCTATGAGAATAGCACAGAATTATTAAGGAATTGTTTGCGCCGAGGCTCCCGCGAAAAAAAGCCCCGGCTTCCGCTGGGGCCTTCCGGGTTCTCTTTGGAAGAGTCACCTCTCCTTGGGCCGCTGGCCGCGAGAGGTCTCCTGCTCCTTTTGCCGCTGCTCCCGCTGGGCCTGCTCCCGGGCCAGGCGGGCCTTGGCCTCTGCCACGGTCTCCCCCTCTTTGGTGAGGAACTGGTCCACAAAGTGGTCGGTCATCTTGGTGAAGCCCTCCACCACGCCTGTCTCGATTTTCTTGTAGCCGTTTACCACGCCGTTTTCTATCTTCTTGTAGCCGTCCACAACGCTTTCGGCGATTTTCTCGTTGGCCTGTACCAACTTTGACTTTGCCATGAAAAATTCCTCCTCAATCGTTTTTGATTTCCTGTTTTCGAGACTTCGCCACACAGGTGATGGCCGCGGCCACACCTGCCAGGGCTGCCAAAGCCGCTATAACGGCTCCTACCACACGCATAGGTTTCACCTCACTTTAATCCCTTTACCAAAGGAATCAAGCACAGCAGCAGAAGGATGCCCGCCACGCCCATGACGATGCCGGGGACCAGCATGCCCCACACCATGGCCATGCACATGCCAACGCCCAGCACCAAAGCGCCCACAATGCCCAGCAGCACAGCGCCCACCGCCTTGCCGCTGATGTGGACAGCGGGCTTGCCCGCCATCTTCCGGCGGACCAGCAGCAAAACCAGCAGGACCACCGCGCCCACCGCCGCAATCACCACGCCGGGGGTAAAGGCGCCCCACTCTGGCAGCAGGCACATGCACATGCCCAAGGCGAACAGGATGCCGCCCACCGTGCCGAAAAGCAGGGATACAAAATTCTTTTTCTTCATGTTCCATCGACCTCCGTTTTTTGTGTCTTTCTCATTTGCTGGCCATATTCTACCGGGCGGGTGTTTGAAAGATGCTTCCGAATTGTTTGCGAAGTGTGAATTTCCCCCTTTTCAGCGGGGCAAAAAACAGGGCCTCACAGGGTGAAAAGAGGGGGTTCCCATGCAGCCACATTGGAAAACCAAAAGCCAGATCCCCCGCACCGGCATAGCCGGCTTTTCCGCCGGGACTTGACGAATCCCCCCGCCGTTGCTATAATGAAGGAAAAACAGGGGAGCTCGTGCTGGCGGGCTGAGAGGAAGTCATCAACTTCGACCCTTTAACCTGATACGGATAATGCCGTCGTAGGAAGTGACATCGCGCTTTTTATTTGTGGGATACCGTAGCAGGTATCCCTGTTTTTTTGCCCAAAAAGGAGGAATGGATATGGTAACAGTCAACGGCCAGCCCCAAAACGCCGCCGGCAAGCCCCTGGCCCAGCTGCTGGAGGAGCTGGGCTACCAGGCCGGACGCATCGCCGTGGAGCGCAACGGGGAGATTGTACCCAAGGCCCAGTACGGCGCCGTCACCTTGGAGGACGGCGACACACTGGAGGTGGTCCGCTTTGTGGGCGGCGGCTGAGCCCCTGCCCACCCGGGAGCAGCTGGACGCCGCCCTCCGGGGGCGGATTGGCCCGGCACTGTGGCAGCGCTTCCAGGGGGCCAAGGTGGCTGTCTGCGGCCTGGGCGGGCTGGGCTCTCACATCGCCGTTGCCCTGGCCCGGGCCGGGGTGGGCGCCTTATCCCTGATAGACTTTGACAAGGTGGACCTCTCCAACCTGAACCGGCAGCAGTACAAGGCAAGCCAAATCGGCCGGGAAAAGCCCCTGGCCCTGGCGGAAAACCTAAAGGAAATCAACCCCTACCTGGGGCTGGAGTGCCACACCCTGCGGCTGACCCCGGAGAATATCCCCGCGGTGCTCCAGGGGGCGGACGTCATCTGCGAGGCCTTTGACAAGGCGGAGGAAAAAGCCATGCTGGTGAACACCGTCCTGGAGCGGCTGCCCCAGGCCACCGTGGTGGCGGCCTCCGGCATGGCGGGGCTGGGGCCGGGGAACGCCATCCGCACGGAAAAAGTGGGAAAGCGCCTGTACCTGTGCGGCGACGGCCAAAGCGACGTGGAAGAGGCCGGCAGCCTGTTCGCCCCCCGGGTGATGCTCTGCGCCGGCCACCAGGCCCTGGCTGTCCTGCGGGTTTTGGCGGGGGAGCTTGACGTGTAAGTGATAAGGAGGCAACCTATGAAAATCCACATTGGCAAGGAGTTCCCCCCGCACTTTTGGGAGGCCTATCCGGGGGAGTTTGAGCTGTTCCACCACTTTGAGACAACGGGGGCATCCCCAACGTGCTGTTCGCCGTCACCACCTGGAAGGAAAACGGCCAGCCCAACGTGTGCTTTCACGGGTGGAGCTGCTTTCACGGGGACAAGACCGCCTTTTTCGCCGTGATGGGCAACCTGTACCAGCACACCCACACCTTCCAGAACATCCAGCGGGAGGGCTGCTTCTGCGTCAACTTCCTGCCCATGGGCCGCTACGAAAGCCTGGTGGAGACCATCCACCAGAACGGGCTGGAAACCGACGAGTTCGCCGCCGGGGGCTTCACCCCTGTCCCGGGCCACACCATCCACGCCCCGGCCATTGAGGAGGCTTTCCTCACCTTGGAGTGCACCCTCCACAGCGTCCAGGACCTCAGCGGCGCGGGCATCACCGCCATGGTCATCGGCCAGGTGCAGCACGCCACTGTGGAGGAGAGCTACGCCCGGGGCTACGGCCGCCGGTACGGCCAGAAGGGCTTTATGCTGCTGGTGCCCGCGCCCCAAGACCTGCTCACCGGGGCGCCGGGGCAGTCCGGCATTGCCACGCTGTGCATTGAAAAATTGGATTGAACCACAGGCTATTGGAAAATACAGAAAGAAGGAATCGCTATGAACACACAGGACACATGGAGCCTGGGGGGCAGGGAATTTACCTCCCGGTTTATTTTGGGCTCGGGGAAGTACTCCCTGGAGCTTATCGAGGCCGCGGTGCGGGACGCCGGCGCCCAGATGATTACCCTGGCGGTGCGCCGGGCCAACACCACCGAGAAGGAGAACATCCTGGACTACATTCCCCAGGGGGTGACGCTGCTGCCCAACACCTCCGGCGCCCGGAACGCGGAGGAGGCCGTGCGCATCGCCCGCCTGGCCCGGGAGCTGGGCTGCGGGGACTTTGTGAAAATTGAAATCATGCGGGACACCAAATACCTGCTGCCCGACAACCAGGAGACCATCAAGGCCACGGAAATCCTGGCCAAAGAGGGCTTTGTGGTGATGCCCTACATGTACCCCGATTTAAACGCCGCCCGGGACCTGGTCAGCGCCGGGGCCGCCTGCGTCATGCCTTTGGCCTCCCCCATCGGCTCCAACAAGGGGCTGGCCACCCGGGACTTTATCCAAATCCTCATCGATGAGATTGACCTGCCTGTCATTGTGGACGCGGGCATTGGCCGTCCCTCCCAGGCCTGCGAGGCCATGGAGATGGGCGCCGCCGCCATTATGGCCAACACCGCTCTGGCCACCGCCGGGGACTTGCCCCGGATGGCCGCAGCCTTCCGCCAGGCCATTGAGGCGGGCCGCAAGGCGTACCTCTCCGGCCTGGGGCGGGTTCTGGCCCGGGGCGCCAGCGCCTCCGACCCCCTGACAGGCTTTTTGCGGGATTGAGGGGGCGGCGTTATGGCACAGCAAGAAAACCAGTTTTTTATCGATTCGGAATTCCTCTCTCCCCAGGCCTTGGAGAAAAAGCACCGGCTGGAGACAGACCCCGCCTCCCGGAAAAGCCACCTGGAGTACCTGCCCGGCATGGAGGTGCTCCACTCCGAGGTGATGGAGAAGGTGCTCTCCCAGATGGACAGCTACGACACCACCCAGTACACCGCCCGGGACGTGCGGGCGGCCCTGGAGCACGACACCTGCTCCATCGAGGACTTTAAGGCCCTGCTCTCCCCGGCGGCCGAGCCCTTTTTGGAGGAGATGGCCCAGCGGGCCTGCCTGGAGACCAAAAAGCACTTTGGCAACACGGTGTACCTGTTCACCCCCTTGTACATCGCCAACTACTGCGAGAACTACTGCGTCTACTGCGGCTTTAACTGCTACAACCACATCCACCGGATGAAGCTCTCCATGGAACAGATAGAGCACGAGATGGAAATCATCGCCCAAAGCGGCATGGAGGAGATTTTGCTGCTCACCGGGGAAAGCCGCTCCATGAGCTCGGTGGAGTACATCGGCGAGGCCTGCAAGCTGGCCCGGAAATACTTCCGCATGGTGGGGCTGGAAATCTACCCCGTGAACACCGACGAGTACCGCTACCTCCATGAATGCGGGGCGGACTACGTCACCGTGTTCCAGGAGACATACGACCGGGACAAGTACGAGACCCTGCACCTGATGGGCCACAAGCGGGTGTGGCCCTACCGCTTCGACGCCCAGGAGCGGGCCCTGCGGGGCGGCATGCGGGGTGTGGCCTTCTCGGCGCTGCTGGGCTTGGCGGACTTCCGCAAGGACGCCCTGGCCAGCGCCCTGCACGTCTACTACCTCCAGCGGAAGTACCCCGCGGCGGAGATGTCCCTCTCCTGCCCGCGGCTGCGGCCCATCATCAACAACGACAAGATAAACCCCCTGGACGTGGGGGAGCGCCAGCTGTGCCAGGTGCTGTGCGCCTACCGCATCTTTTTGCCCTTTGTGGGCATCACCGTCTCCTCCCGGGAGGACGCCGCCTTCCGCAACGGCATTGTGCGCATTGCCGCCACCAAGGTGTCCGCCGGGGTGAGCACCGGCATTGGGGACCACGAGAGCAAGTACCAGGGGAAGGAGGCCGAGGACGCCGGCGACGAGCAGTTTGAAATCAGCGACAGCCGCAGCCTTTCCCAGATGTACCAGGACATGGCGGCCGAGGGCTTGCAGCCCGTCCTCAACGATTACCTCTATGTTTAAGATTGTGTGCGTCACCGCCCGGGCGCTGTGCCCTGGGGACTTCCTCGCCCAGCTGGAGCGGGTGGCGGCCGCCGGGGTGGACAAGATCATCCTGCGGGAAAAGGACCTGCCGGAGCCAGAGTACAAGCTTCTGGCCGCCCAGGCGCTGGCGCTCTGCCACCGGTATGGGGTGGAGTGCGCGGTGCACAACTTCCCCCAGACAGCCAAAGAGCTGGGCGCCCCCGCCCTGCACCTGCCCCTTCCCCGACTGCGGGGGCTCTCCCCGGAGGAACGGGCAGCGTTCCCGGTGCTGGGGGCCTCCTGCCACAGCCTGGAGGACGTGCTAGAGGCGGCGGAGCTTGGATGCTCCTATGGCACGCTGGGGCACATCTTCCCCACCGGGTGCAAGCCTGGCCTGCCGCCCCGGGGCGTGGAGCTGCTGGCCCAGGTGTGCCAAGCCTCTACCCTGCCCGTGTACGCCATTGGGGGCGTGGGGCCGGGAAACATCGCCCAAATAAAACAGGCCGGGGCCGCCGGGGCCTGCGTGATGAGCGGCTTTATGACAGCCCCCGACCCGGCCCGCCTGGTGGGCCAACTGAGAAAGGAGGTGGAACTGTGAAATTTTCCGCGCAAAACCTGCTGCTCTACGCCGTGACGGACCGGGCGTGGGTGGGCAGGCAGACGCTGCTGGAGCAGATAGAGTCCGCGCTGAAGGGGGGCGCCACCTTGGTGCAGCTGCGGGAAAAATCCCTGCCGGAGGAGCAGCTCCTCCAAGAGGCCAAGGAGGCCGCCGCCCTGTGCCACCGCTACGGCGTGCCCCTTATCGTCAACGACTCGGTGGAGGTGGCCCTGCAAAGCGGCGCCGACGGCGTCCATGTGGGCATCGAGGACCAGCCTGTGGAGGCCATCCGCCGCCGGGCTGGGAAAGGCTTCCTCATCGGCGCCACGGCTAAGACGGTAGCGCAGGCCCAGGCCGCCCAAGCCGCCGGGGCCGACTACCTGGGGGTGGGGGCGGTGTTCCCCTCTCCCACCAAGAAAAACGCCATCCGCATCACCGTGGAGCAGCTGGGGGAAATCTGCGGCAGCGTGTCCATCCCCTGCGTGGCCATTGGAGGCATCAGCCGGGAGAACCTGCCCGCCTTGGCGGGGGGCGGCATGGACGGCTTTGCCCTGGTCTCCGCCATCTTCTCCCAGCCGGACATTGAAGCCGCCTGCCGGGAGCTGCGTGCCCTGGCGGAGCGCACTGTAAAGGAGGGTAACCCATGAACACCTGCCTATCCATTGCCGGAAGCGACCCCAGCGGCGGGGCGGGCATCCAGGCGGATTTGAAAACCATGACGGTAAACGGCGTGTACGCCATGTGCGCCATCACCGCGCTGACCGTGCAGAACACCTTGGGCGTCACCAACATTTTGGAGGTGGAGCCGGCCTTTTTGGGCCAGCAGATTGACGCCGTATTCCAGGACATCCGCCCCGACGCCGTAAAGGTGGGCATGGTGTCCTCGGCGGGGCTCATCCGCGTCATCGCCCAAAAGCTGCGGCAGCACGGCGCCCAAAACGTGGTGGTGGACCCGGTGATGGTGGCCACCAGCGGCTCCCGCCTGCTGGAAAGCGACGCCGCCACCGCCCTGCGGGAGGAGCTGTTCCCCCTGGCCACCGTGGTGACACCCAACATCCCCGAGGCCCAGGCGCTGTCTGGGTGGGAGATTTTCGCCCCCGTGGACATGGAGCGGGCCGCCCAGCGCATCGGGGATGCCTACGGCTGCGCCGTGCTGTGCAAGGGCGGCCACAGCCTCAACGACGCCAACGACTACCTGTACCGCCAGGGGCAGGGCCGGTGGTTCCCCGGCAGGAGAATCCAGAACCCCAACACCCACGGCACAGGCTGCACCTTGTCCAGCGCCATCGCCGCGAACCTGGCCAAGGGCCAAGACCTGGAAACCGCCGTGGCAACGGCCAAGGAGTACCTCTCCGGGGCCCTGGCTGCCATGCTGGACCTGGGCCACGGCAGCGGCCCCCTGGACCACGCCTATTCACTGAGAACCCACAAGGAGGATTGACCTATGGAATACACCACCCAAATGGACGCCGCCCGCAAGGGCATTGCCACCCCCCAAATGAAGGCCGTGGCGGAAAAGGAACACATGCCCCTGGAGCAGCTGATGGAGCTGGTGGCAAAGGGCCAGGTGGCCATCTGCGCCAACAAGGCCCACACCTGCCTGGACCCCCAGGGCGTGGGCAGCATGCTGCGCACCAAAATCAACGTGAACCTGGGCGTCTCCCGGGACTGCAAGGACTATGACATCGAGATGAAAAAGGTGCAAAGCGCCATCGACCTGGGGGCCGAGGCCATTATGGATCTGTCCTCCCACGGGGACACCCAGCCCTTCCGGAAAAAGCTGGTGGCAGAATGCCCCGCCATGATTGGCACCGTGCCGGTGTACGACAGCGTCATCCACTACCAGCGGGATTTGGGCACCCTCTCCGCCCGGGATTTCATCGACGTGGTGCGCCTCCACGCGGAGGACGGCGTGGACTTTGTCACCCTGCACTGCGGCATCACCCGCAAGACCATTGAGCAGATCCGCCGCCACAAGCGGAAGATGAACATCGTCAGCCGGGGCGGCAGCCTGGTGTTCGCCTGGATGACCATGACCGGGGAGGAAAACCCCTTCTACGAGCACTTCGACGAGATTTTGGACATCTGCGAAAAGCACGACGTGACCATCTCCCTGGGGGACGCCTGCCGGCCCGGCTGCCTGGCCGACGCCACCGACGTGTGCCAGATAGAGGAGCTGGTGCGCCTGGGCGAGCTGACCAAGCGGGCCTGGGAGCACAACGTCCAGGTGATGGTGGAGGGCCCCGGCCACGTGCCCCTGAACCAGGTGGCGGCCAACATGCAGGTGCAGCAGAGCATCTGCATGGGGGCGCCCTTCTACGTGCTGGGGCCCCTGGTGACGGACATCGCCCCGGGCTACGACCACATCACCGCGGCCATTGGCGGGGCGGTGGCGGCCATGAGCGGCGCGGCCTTCCTGTGCTACGTCACCCCGGCGGAGCACCTGGCCCTGCCCAACGTGGAGGACGTAAAGCAGGGCATCATCGCCTCGAAAATCGCCGCCCACGCCGCGGACATCGCCAAGGGCATCCCCGGCGCCCGGGAGATAGACGACAAAATGGCCGACGCCCGCCGGGCCCTGGACTGGGAAGCCCAGTTCGCCTGCGCCCTGGACCCGGACACCGCCCGGGCCATCCGGGACAGCCGCAAGCCCGAGGACGACCACAGCGACACCTGCAGCATGTGCGGCAAGTTCTGCGCCGTGCGCAGCATGAACAAGGCCCTGAGCGGGGAGTACATCGACATCCTCTAAGCTTTTACAAACTATCCTGCGCCCTGGGAAGAAAGCTTCCCGGGGCGTTTTTTGCCCCCAGACCCAACCCGGGGAATGTCGGAAAAGGAACATTGGCAGGTCGGTTTTTTAACACAGCCTTTCCTCGTTGTACGAACAAGTCGGATTTTCAACAATCCCCTTCGGATAAATGGTAGAACACAAGCCGGCTAGGCGATATAATGTGTATAAGCCGAACAATGTTCATGAATGGAGGAATTACAGTGAGAAATTTAGGCAAGAGGATTTTAACCGTCCTGCTCGCCGGGCTGCTGACAGCCAGCATGGCTGCTTGCAGCGGCGGCGGGGAGAGCCCCACCAGCAGCGCTGCCGGAGGCGATAGCTCCGCCTCTACCGCCTCCGAGGCGGGCGACAACTCTGCTGCGGATTCCAGCACCGCCACCGAAGACAACGGCGAGGTTGTCCAGCTGGTGGTCTGGGGCCAGGGTAGCGCGGACACTAACGATGTCAACGAGGTGGCCGCAGCTGTCAGCGAAATCACCCGAGAGAAGATCGGCGTGGAAGTCAGCTTTGTCCGCGGCCAGGACGGCGAGCAGATTAACCTGGCTCTTACTTCTGGCGAACAGATTGATTTGCTCAACTACACTTCCGCTTCCGGAGGATTAACCGGCTTGGTTCGCAGCCAGTACGCCACCCCCCTGGACGATTTGCTGGAAGAATATGGTCAAGGCATTATGGAGATTATCAATCCCATCGATTTGGAATCTTGCCGTATCGGCGGCGTGCTCTACGCCATTCCCAACAACCGCGAAACTGCCAGTGCTGTTGCGCTGAATGTTCGGGCCGATATTGCTGAAGAGCTGGGCATTGAAATTCCCGAAAAAGCTACTTATGATGAAATCCATGACATTTTAGTGCAAGTCCATGAGGCCAAACCCGACCTATATGCCCTTTATCCCTCTTGGGCGCAGGGCGGTATGCACAACCCGTTGCCTTACGACCCGCTGGGCGACAGCCTGGGCGTGCTGGAAAATGCTTTTACCGATAGCACCGAAGTAGTAAACCTGTACGCCACTCAATCTTATAAAGACTTTGTAACCATGATGTATCAGTGGAACCAGGAAGGCTTGATTATGCCAGACGCAACTACAACCACTGAAAATAATCTGGCCCCTATGGGATTTGCGTCCTTCCAAAACTACAAACCCGGTATTGCTGAGGAACTCGAACGAGGAACTAAGTATCCGCGAGAGATGATTTTGATTACAGAGCCTTATAAACACACGGCTGTGGCGCAGAACAACAATTTCATCATTCCCCATTGTTCTGCAAGTCCTGAAAAGGCTATGGAACTGTGGAACCTGATGTACACCGATGCTGATGTTTCCACCCTGTTTGTAGACGGTATTGAGGGCAAACATTGGGTATGGACAGATGATTCTAAGACCTTTATCACCTTCCCCGAGGGGCTTGAGGGCTCTACCAGCGGGTATCCTTCTTGTGACTGGGCCATGCCCAACCAGCAGTTGACCCCTGTATGGGAAGGGTATCCTGCCGACTTGTGGGACCAGCTTAAAGAATTTAACCAACAAGGTGCTATCAGTCCTGCCATGGGCTTTGCCTGGGACAGCAGCTCTCTGACGAACCAGGTCACCGCTTGCAACAACGTGGTTTCCCAGTATGACACCGCCCTGCGGTGGGGCACCTTGAACCCCGATGAGGCCATTCCCCAGTTTGTGGCTGATTTGGAGAGTGCCGGCATCAACGAGATTATCACCGAGAAGCAGGCCCAGCTGGACGAATATCTGGCCAACAAGGAATAAAGTATCCCTTTTATTTACTCCAAACAGAATTGCAGCAAACGCGGAAGGGCCTTTCCAGAGGACTGGGGAGGTCCTTCTGTGTGTCAACAAAAAACACGGAGAGGAGTTTTGCCACATGAAGCCCTTAGCGGACTACAGCCACATCCGGGGGTTCAACTACACCCCCAGCTACGCCCAGAACGACTTGGACTTTTGGAACAACTACCGCCACGACGTGGTGGACCGGGAGATGGGCTACGCCCAGCGCCTGGGCCTGAACAGCGCCCGGATTTTCCTGGCCTATAAGGCCTACCTCCGGGACCCCCGGCAGTTCCAGGAAAACCTGCGGGACTTTGTCCAGACTGCCTGGGCCCACGGGATTTCCACCACGCCCATCCTCTACTGCGGCGGCCCCTTCTACCCGGACTTTGTAGAGGAAGAGGCCCACGACGGCCTGCCGGCCATCCCCAGCATTTTAAAGCCGGAGAATTACCACCTGGCCGATGCGTTCTTTGACGACGTGTACCAGGCGGTGGGCAGCGAGCCCGGCCTGCTCTTCTGGGACATTGCCAACGAGCCCGGCTACCACACCCCCAACTTTGTCACCTTCTACCCCGAGGAGCCGGAGTTCCGCCACCTGCTGGACCCCAAGCCCCAGGACATGGAGGCCTTCCGGGCCAAGCAGGAATCGGTGTGGGCTTTTATCCGCCACGCCATTGCCCATGTGCGGGAGAAGGACCCTGTCAACGCCCTGGGCGTGGGCAACACCTACGCCTATGAGATCGAGCCCAGCCAGACGGCGCCCTTGGTGGACGTGCTGATTTTCCACAACTACTTTGAGACGCGCAAGCGGGTGCGGGACGAATGCGAGATTATGAAGCGCCTGAGCCAGAAGTACAACAAGCCCGTGGTGAACAACGAGTGCTGCTGCCTGTGCCGCTCCAACCCCTACGACATGGAGCTGGAAATCCTGGCGGAATACGGCTTTGGCTTCTACGTGTTCGAGCTGATGATTGGCCAGAGCATCTGGCGGAAGGTCCACGGCATCTGCTATCCCGACGGCACCGTACGCGACCCCTCCATTGTGGCGGCGGTACAGGGCTTCTTCCGCAACCGGGGGCCCTCCGCCATCCCGGAGGACGTCAACGAGGAGGGCTCGGCCCATCTGGCCATCCGCCTGGCCACCGAAACCCTGGCCAAAACCGCCGACCGCTCCCGCCGGCACATGGAGCGGGAAAACGCCGAGCTCCTGCTGGAGGCCGCGGAGTACATCGCCAACCTGCTGGAGGCCGGCCAGTACGTGCCCATGCGGGTGCCGCCCACGGCCCGCATTGAGGCCTACCGCCGCCAGGAGCACCCCAACCTGGACGAGATTCGCACCTGGCTGTACCAGCTGGTGCAGCAGCTGCGGGAGGTCTGCTGCATTTTGGGCAGCGGCGAAAGCAACAGTCGGATTTAACTTCTATCGCGGCAAAAGCGCCCGGACCTTTGGTCCAGGCGCTTTTTCGTTTGCGGCGTGTATGGGGCGGCGCCGGCAGCCTGTACACCACCCCCAGCTCACCGCCCAGGTGATGGACGGCCCCGACTTCCCCGATGCCTTTCGCCAGGCGGCCCTCTTTCTGTTCTTTGCGGTTACAAGCGCCCCGGGTAGAGGCTGTTCCAAAAGCCCCGGAGCCACGTCTGGCTGCGGCGGGCCCACTGGCTGGTGGCGGCGGTCTGCTGGGGGGTGGGGAACACGCTTTGGGCCACCCGCTCCATCTGGCGGTGGATGCGCTCCCCCATGCCAGGGCGCTCCCCGGCGGCCACGCCGTAGGCGTCCAGCATGACGCCCATGCGCTGCCGGACGGTGGCGTAGCTGTACTCCTCATTGCCCAAATCCAGCCACAGCCACAAGGCGTAGGCCAAGTCGTCCAGGGGGTGGCCAAAGGCGGCGGCGTCCCAATCGATGATGCCCACCGGCCGCCCCTCCTGGAACACATAGTTGCAGGGGGACAAATCGTTGTGGCACACAGTCCAGCCAGGGGGGCAGCCGGGAAAATCCCGCAAGCAGCTGTGGAACGCCTTCATCCGCTCCACGGCCTGGCAGCACTGCGCCTGGGTGAAAAAGCCCAAGTCCGGCGGCACCTGCCCCGGCAGGAAGGTGAGCACCTCCCGCCCCTGCTGGTCCAGCCCCCGGTAGCGGGGGACGCCCTCCACGCCTCCCGCCTCCAGGAACTCCAGCACCTGGTGGACAAAGGCGGCGTTCTTGCAGGGGGTGCGATGGACAAACTCCCCCCGGCGCACCACCTGGGCCGTCACCCGGCCCCCTGTTAAAATCTCTTCCTCCATGGGATTTCCCCCTTTCACGCGCGGTCCCCGGCCAGGCGCTGGGCAGCCTGCTGGGGCGTCAAGTCATCCACCCAGAGCTTTTCCGTGGGCAAGTCCTGGTACAGGGGCAGCCGCTGGAGGCTGCGCTCCAGCACGTCCCAGGTGCGCAGGCCCGCGGCCACATCCTTGCCGATGCGCGCTTGCAGCGTCTCCGCCGTGGCCAGCAAGGACACCGCCCGCACCTCCACGCCCTCCAGGGGCAGGCTGGCAAGAAGCTCCTGGATGATTTCCCGCTGGTGCATCACCCAGCAGAAAATCACCGTTTCATAGGCAGAACACCGAAGGAACTGCCCCAGCAGAAAGGCGATGTTCTCCTGGACCATGGCCTTCGTCTCCGCCGTCACCTGGAAGGGCTCCATGTCCCAGCACCAGTCCCCGTCCAAAAAGACGCTGGGGGCGGTGAGGCGTTTCAGCTCTTGGCAGACGGTGGTTTTGCCCACACCCATGGGCCCGCCAATCAAATACAGACGTTTCATGGCAGACACCTCAGCCCTTGCGCACCTGTTGGGGGTTGTAGACGACGTTCCCAAACCGGCCGTCCTTGCGGCTGAAGGTGCCGGGGGTGCGCTCCTTGGCCAGATAGCCGGAACGGCCTAAAAAGTCCACGGGGACGCGGTCGTCGGTGCCCGCCAAAATGTCCCGGCAGCACTGGATGTTGTCGTCGATGCAGCTCTTGTCCTGGAGGCTGGGCCCGTGGAACAGGTAAAACCGCTGGATATCCCCCTGGCGCTCCTTGAGGGCCAGCAATGCCTCCAGGTACTCCTCAATAGTGGCGGAGACGTCCATCATCAGCAGCGTGTTGTTGTTGCAAGCGTCCCCGGCGAAGAAGTCCCCGCTGGCCGTATCCAGGTAGCACAGAGAGCCCCTGGTGTGCCCCGGCACGTGGAGGACCTCCAAAGCGCGGCCGCCCAGGTCCAGCTTGTCCCCCGCCTTGAGGGGCACAAACTCCACCGGGCCGTCCGGCACAAAGGCGGACGCCTCCGGCGCCTCCCCAGGGGGAAGCTGCCCCCGCACATAGCCCACCCGGGCGGGCAGCGTGCGGCCGTCCAGCATGGGGATGTCCGCCGGGTGGATGTAGCAGCGGCCGAACTCAAACACACCCCCGGCGTGGTCCATGTGGCCGTGGGTCAGGGCCACCTCCACGGGCAAATCCGTCAGGGTGGCCACAAACGCCGGCAGGCCCCGCAGGCCTGTCATGGTGTCGATGAGCAGCGCCTTGTCCCGGCCTTCCACCAGGAAGCAGTGCACCCCCGAAAGGTCGGTGATTTCCGTCACCCCATCGGGCAGCCTTTGGGCGGTAAAGTTTTGGGTATCCTTCATGCAAACTCCTCCTTTTCTCGCGATATTTTCATTATATTGCTTTTGCCGGGCCCGCGCAAGAGGGAAATCCCAACGGGGCATGGTTTTGAGGGGCAGGCCACTCCCCCGGGGAAAAATATTCTCCTATGCCCCCTTGACAAGCTTCCTGTATGATATTAGAATGATAGTATACAGAAAGCTTGAAAAGGAGTGTTATTGTATGGAAACCCAAGAGAAAATCGTCAACCGCTACGTAGAAAAGCCCGTGAAAACAAAAAACGGCTTTGCCATGCTGGCCCTGATTCTGCTGCTGTTCTTTGGCAGCATTGCCGCCATGGTGTGCGGGCCGGTATTCCTCTCGGCCACCAACGTGGGCGCCGCTGTGGCCATCGCCATTGCCGGGGCGCTGGTGCTCATCTTCGATTTGTTCCTCATGCCCGGGCTGAAAATCTTAAACCCCAACGAGGCCCTGGTGCTGACCCTCTTTGGCAAGTACCACGGCACGCTGAAAAAGGACGGCTACTTCTGGGTGAACCCCTTCTGCGAGGGCATCAACCCCGGGGCCCAGGGCTCCTCTATGACCACCAACCTCAACGGCTCCACCACGGTGAGCCTGGGCGGAAACAAAAAGATTTCCCTGAAGACCATGACCTTGAACAACGAGAAGCAGACCGTCAACGACGAGCGGGGCAACCCCATCATCATCGGCACCATTGTCATCTGGCGCATTGTGGACACCACCAAGGCGGTGTTTAACGTGCAGAACTACCGCACCTTCCTCTCCACCCAGTGCGATTCCGCCACACGGAACATCGCCCGGATGTACCCCTACGATTTGCTGGAGGAGGACAGCAGCAACGAAAAGACGCTGCGGGGCAGCAGCCAGGAGATCGCCGACATGATGAAGCAGGACCTGCAGGAACGCGTGGCTATGGCCGGGCTGGAGATTTTGGAGGTGCGCATCACCCACCTGTCCTACGCGCCGGAGATTGCCGCGGCCATGCTCCAGCGGCAGCAGGCAGAGGCCATTGTGGCGGCCCGGAAAAAGATTGTGGAGGGCGCCGTGGGCATGGTGGAAATGGCCCTGGCCCAGCTGAACGACGACCGCATTGTAGACCTGGACGAGGAGCGGAAGGCGGCCATGGTGTCAAACCTGCTGGTGGTGCTTTGCGGCAACAAAGACGCCCAGCCCATTGTAAACAGCGGGTCCATCTACTAAACCAAAGGCAGTGATGGAATGGAGCAAAAGGACAAAGGCAAAAAGCAGATACTGCTGCGCATCTCCCCCAAGCTGTGGGAGGAGCTGGCCGCCTGGGCCGAGGACGATTTCCGGTCCATCAACGGCCAGATAGAGTATCTGTTGACCGAGTGCGTAAAGAAGCGGAAGAAGGGGAAAAAGGAGCAGGAGTAAGGGTTCGCTCAACTTTTTTCAAAGGGGTGGCTGAACCGGCAGGCAAGAAAGGGCAGAACCCTACAGCCTTAAAGGGTCCGGCCCTTTCGATAACACAAGAAAAGAGGACACCCAGGCAAAAACTTGGGTGTCCTCTTTCTTTGCGCAAACCAGCCGCGCCTTGGCCTATCGCCCTTTGGGCGCATGCGGCCTCGGCTGCGCCGCTCCTTTTAAGACCTTGGGGCTTTGCCCCAAACCCCACCAGCCTTTTGAAAAAGGCTGGACCGAAAACTTTTACGTTTGCTCCCCGTTTACCACTTCAATCTGGCAGGCCTTCATGGCCTCTAACGCCCGCTGGTGGCTCTCCGGCGTGACGCCCGCGCAGCAGCTGGCGTCTACTGTGAGTTTCACCTCGGGCAAAAAGGCTTTCAGCAGCAGCGCGTTGGAGATGACACAAATATCCGTGCACAGCCCCACCAGCTGGATTTCCTCCAGGGGCCCCTCATAGGTGTGCCGGGCTTTCAGCACTTCCGCCAGGCCCTTGCTGCCAAAGGTGGGCTTCTCAATGGGGGTGCTGGCGCGCACCGCCTCCACCCGGGGCTCCAGCTGCCAGCCCCAGGTGCCCTTCAGGCAGTGCTCCACCGGCAGGTTTCGCCCCTCCTGGGTTTGGAGGTAATCCGCCCCGTGGGTGTCCTGGGTGTAGAGCACCGTCCCCCCGAACCCCTGGATTTTCTCCACCACCTTGGGCACAATGGCCTGGGCCTCTGGGGTGCCCAAGCTTCCGGTGATGAAGTCGTTCTGCATGTCCACCACAACCAGCACTTTCTTTGCCATTTGCCTCTCCTCCTTATTCCTGGCCCGCCCCGCACAGGGACAGGCACAGCTTTTCCAGGTCCGCCACCGTGGGGACAATCCACTCCGCCCCCGCCTCTTCCAGCTCTCCCGGCGGGGCAAAGCCGTACTGTACGCCAATGGACTCCAGCCCCACTTTTTTGGCCCCCAGGATGTCGTGCTTCCTATCGCCAATCATCACGGCCTGCTCCTTGGGGGGATGGCCCAGCTTCTCCAGCACGGCCTGGATGACCTCCGCCTTGTCTGTGCGGGAGCCGTCCAGCTCGGCGCCCACCACCACCCGGAAGCAGGGCAGCACCTGCCGCGTCTCCAAGATGGTTCTGGCGAACACCTCCGGCTTAGAGGTGGCCAAGCACACCACCGCCCGCTGGGACAGCCGCTCCAGCAGCGCCCCCATCCCGGGGTAGAGCTGGTTCTCGTAGACGCCCTTGCCCCGGTAGCGCTCCCGGTACTTCTCCACCGCCGCGAAGGCCTGCTCCCTGGAAAAGCCGTACAGCTCCATAAAGGACTCGTGCAGCGGCGGCCCCACAAACCGGCGCAGCCTCTCCTCCGGCTCGTTGTAGATGCCGAAGGCGTCCAAAGCGTACTGGGCGGATTTGAGAATGCCCTCGCCGTTGTCCGCCACGGTGCCGTCCAAATCAAAGAGAAAATATCGTTTCATGGCGCTCCTTTCTGGGCAGCGAACGGATTGCTGTCCTCCCGAACTCCTCATCGTAACAGACAGGCCCTTGTTCACAGGCCTTCGGCCTGGTATGACAAGGGCCTTGTTTACGTTTGGCAGCTGCGCCGCCGAACAGGCCGTAGGGCGTTGCCCTACAACCCAAAAACTTTTTGAAAAAAGTTTTATCAAAAACTTTACGCCGCTCCGCGGTGCGTTCCTTGTTATCGCCTGCCGGCACCGCCGCCGCGGCTGCCGCCGCCACTGTGGAAGCCTCCGCCGCCACCGCGGCCCGCGCCGCCGCCAAAGCCGCCGGAACCGCCTCCGCGGAACCCGCCAAACCCGCCGCCTCCACGGGGAGGACGGGGGCCGGGCCGGGGACCAAAGCCTCCAGGGGGAGGCGGGGGCGGACGCCAGCCACGGCGGTAGGTGCGGCCCATCATGTTGCCCAGGAACAGCCCGGACCAGAAACCGCCGCCTCCGCCACCGCCGGAGCGGGGGCCACCGCCCCCGCGCATCCCGCGGAGCACCGCGATGATGAGCCCCACCACCAGCACAAGCACCACGATGCTGACCACCCGCTGGAACAGGTTCCCGAAGAAATAGCTCATCCGCTCCCCAAAGCTGGGCTCGTAGTAGGAGGTGTCGTAGTCCTCCTCATAGGTGGGGGAGTCTGTGTACTCGTCGGAGTAGTTGGCGTAGTAGCTCTCCATGTCGGACAGGGCCGCCTGGAAGAACTTCTCCACCCCGGCGTCGTACTCCCGGGCGGCGAAGTCCGGCTCCAGATACTGGTCGAGCATGTCCTGGAGCTTTGCCCCGTCAAAATAATCCTCAATGCCGGTGCCCGCCTGGGCGTAGTAGTTCTCCTCGCCAATGGCCAAAAGCAGCAGCAGGCCGTTGTTGCGCTCCTGGGAGCCGATGCCCCAGATGTTGAACAGGGAGTAGGCGTAGTCGTCGATGTCCTCGCCGTCCAGGAAGTCCACCGCAACCACCACAATCTGAGCGCCTGTCTCCTGGAACAAGTCCTGGTTCTCCGCGATAATCTCCTGCTCCGTCTCCTCCGAGAGGACGTCTGCCTCGTCCAGCACATACTGGTTCTCCGGCCGGTCGGGATAGGCCGCCAGCGCCGGGACAGCCAGGCAGAAGGCCAACGCCAAGGCCAGCAGCAGGCTCAGGACTTTTTTCGGCAGGCGTGTTTCCGTGGCTCCCTTCATGGGGGCGCCCCCTTTCATTCGTAGTCAAAGGTGGCCAGGGGCTCTACCCCTGCCACGCCCCGGAGGAGGTTCACCGGGAATTTCTCCAGCCGGGCGTTGAACTCCCGGGCGTCCTCGTTGTAGCTGGAACGGTTGATTTTATCCTGCTCCGACTCCATCTGGGCAATGAGCTGGTCGGGGTACTTCTGGTCCGTCTCGGAGAGCTGGGTGTTTTTCAGCTCCTCGTAGAGGGCCTGGGCCGCCTGGCCCATCATCTGGTTGGCCTCCGCCAAGCCCTCGTCGCCGTCCCAGCAGTTTTGAGAGTACTCCACCGCGTACTCCAAATCCCCCACCAGACCGGTGAGGGCGGGGTTGTCGTCGGTGTAGCGCTCCGCCACGGTAATCATGTTGCTGGCGGCGGCCTCCCGCTTCTCAACGCCCTCCCAAATGGCAAAGCCGGTCTTGTCGTAATAATACGATGAGTTGGCCTCCTCCCGCAGAGACGTCAGGGACGTATGCACCCCCAGGGGCACGGAAAGCACCACCGCGGCGGCCAGAACGCAGGCACCGATCACACTGCTCTTTTTCACGTGGGAAAACCTCCTTTTCTAGGCACTGGGGAAAGCCGCCTCTCAGGTGTGGATGTCCAGCAGCTTCTGCTTCAGCTCGCCCTCCAGGCGGCCGATTTCCGCCTCGGCCTCCCGGCGCTTCTGGCGGCCCTCGTCCTGGATCTTCACCACCTCGTCCAAGGTCTGGATGAGGGACTGGTTTGTCTGGCGCAAAGTCTCCATATCCACCACGCCCCGCTCGGACTCACGGGCGGTCTCGATGGTGCTCATCTTCAGCCGCTCGGCGTTTTTGCGCAGCAGCTCGTTGGTCATGTTGGAAACTTCCCGCTGGGCCTTCACCGCCTGCTCGGAGTGGGCCAGGCCCAAAGCCAGCACCATCTGGCTTTTCCACAGGGGGATGGTGTTCACCAAGGTGGACTGGATTTTATCCGCCATCAGCTTGTCGTTGTTCTGCACCAGGCGGATTTGGGGGCTCATCTGCACGCTGACCATGCGGGTCAGCTCCAAATCGTGGAGCTTCTTCTCAAAGTTGTCGCACATCTGGGCGTAGTCGTTGGCGGCCTGGGCGTCCTCGGCAAGGCCGGTCTGCTTGGCCTTGTTCTCCAGCTGCACCAAGGTGGTCTCCCGCTCTTTTTTCAGCTTCTTCTTGCCCGCGATGATGTACATGGAAAGCTCCTTGTGGTAGGAGAGGTTCATCTCGTAGAGCTTGTCCAGCATGACGATGTCCTTGAGCAGCTGCACCTGGTGGGATTCCAGCGCCCCGGCGATTTTGTTCACGTTCACCTCGGCGGTGTCGTACTTGGCCTTCATGGCGGTGAGCTTGTTGCCGGTGTTCTTAAAGAAGCCAAAGAAGCCCTTTTTCTCCTCCTCTTCCAGGTCAAAGCCTTTCAGCTCCACCACCAGCTGGGAAATCTGGTCGCCCACCTCGCCCAAGTCCTTGGTGCGCACGTTGTTCAAGGTCGTGTCGGAAAAGGAGGCAATCTTCTTCTGGGCGGCGGAGCCGTACTGCAGCACCAACGTGGAGTTGGTCAAGTCGATTTTCTCGGCGAAGTCGTCCACCACTTTGCGCTCCTCGGGGGAGAGCACGCTCTCGTCCAAGGTGGAAATCTCGTCCTCCTGCACCTGCTTGGGGGCCGGGGCGGCCTCCTCGGGCGTCAAGGTGAGGGACGGGGTCTCCACGCCCTCCAAGGTGAGGGAGGGCGTCTGGGGCACAGGGGCATCCATGGTCAATTTGATTTCATCGGGCATGCTTCTAACCTCCTTGGTTTTTCTGGCTGTATGGGGCTGCCGGCTGGGAAGGGCGCGGGCGCCGCCCGCCGGTTCCCTGGCTTTCTCTTTGACAGCGCCGCGCGCTGCTTGCAGGCCGTGCCGCAGCTTTTGAAAAAGCTGGCAAAACTTCTTCGCCGCTTCGCGGCCTTATTTTTTCGCTTCTTCCTGTTCCTGCTTGTCCTCGTCCACAAAGCCCTCTTGCTTTAAAAGGGTCTCAAACACGGTGATGTCCGCGGAGATGTCCATGGCCTCCTCGGCATAGAGGGAATCCAGCTGCTTTTCAAAGGCGTTGGCCACGGTGTGCATCATCCCGGCGATGTTGAACAGCGTAGAGGTGATGTTCTCCCCCTTCACGTTCTGGGCGGAAAGCCGCTGGTAGCTGCCCAGCAGCTTCAGGGTGGTGGGCAGGTAGTAGTTCATGAATTTGCGGATTTGCGGGGCCTTTTCCGGGTGGTCGGCGATGTAGCGGAAGATGTCCGCGCTGGCCCGCTCCATGCGGGTGATGTCCTCCGAAAGGGTCTCGTCGGGGATGGCGTCGTCCGCGGCCCGGAGCTTTTTCAGGTATTCCCGGCCCTCGTCGATGATTTTGTCCACCTCGGGGTTGCCGGTGTGGGATTTCTCCTCTTTCTCCGGCTCCTTTTTGGGCTCTTCCTTGGGCTTCTCCGGCTGGATGGGCACAAACTCCTTTTTGCCCTTAAACAGCGCGCTGGAGCCCAAAAACACCAGCACCAGCACCGCCGCGAAAATCACAAAGTGATAGGGCTCGTACAGCGGGGCAGAGGTGGCATAGACCAGCGCCGCCGCCGCGGTGATGTAGAACTTGGCGGGGCTGCCCCGGCGGACCATCTTCATGGGCACCTGGTGGTTGACCTGCTGGGCCGCGCCCTGCTTGGCCGCCTGTTTCGCCGCGGCTGCCTGCTGCTTGGCGGCCTGCCTGGCGGCAGCGGCCCGGTTGGCCGCCGCTTGGCGCTGGGCCTTGGTCTGGGGCTGGTACACCGGCGGCTGGGTCTGCTGGGGAGGAGGCGGCGCCTGCCCGCTTTTGCGGTAGCTGTAGTGGTAATAGCCATTCCCCGCGGGGCCGGCGGTATTCGGCCCGCCCGGCTGGGCGCTGCCGCTGGGCGGCGGGGCCTGGCGGGTCTGGGTGGTGTTCTGGGGCGGGCGGTAGGCGCTTTGCTGGGGCGGCGCCTGATAGGGGTGGCCGCCCTGGGCCTGGCCCGGGCCCCGGCCCAAGTTTAGGGCTTGGTCCAGCCCTTGGGCAGCCTTGCCCAAGCCCTCGGCCAGCTTCCCCGCCATGGGGATGCCGGAGCCCTTTAAGGTCTTATATACCTGGGAGGAGCGCAGCTCCTCCTGCAGGGGGTCGTTCCCTCGTTTATCCATGGGTTTTTCCTCCAATCCCGGGGCGGCTCCCCGGAAACTAGACAGTATCATTGTACTTTGGAACACCGGCCGGTGTCAACTGCATTCTACAGGCCAAAGGCCCTTTTCCCGGGATTTACCAAAGGCCCTTACAGCGGGTGGGGATTGCCCACCGCCGGGAACTGGGCTTTCACCTGGCTGCCGGTGGCAATGCCCTCCTGGAAAGCTGTGGCAGCCCCGGCGGCAACGCCCCATTTCAGGCCGCCCTCCAAGGTGCCGTGGAGCTGGCACCCATAGAGGAACCCGGCCACCAAAGAGTCCCCCGCGCCCACGGTGGAGACAGCCTGCCCCCGGGGGCTGCGGCAGCCCAGGCAGCGGCCGCTTTCCTCCAGCAGCAGGGCGCCCTTCTCCCCCAAAGAGACCACCACGTTCCTGGCTCCCATGCGCTGGAGCTCCTTGGCGTACTCCTTGGCTTCCAAGGGGGTGAGGGGGCCCTCCGCCTGGAAGAGCTGGCACAGCTCCTCCAGGTTGGGCTTGATGAGGAAGGGGTGGTAGGGCAGCGACGCCAGCAGCGGGTCCCCGGCCATGTCCACCACCAGCTTGGCGCCGGCCCGGCGGGCGGCCTCCAGCAGCTGGGGGAAGGCGGTCTCCGGCAGGCCCTGGGGCAGGCTGCCGGAAAGCACCAGCACGTCCTCTGGACCCAGGGTAGAGAGCTTGCCCAGCAGCTGGGCCACCGCCTGGGGCGGGATATCCGGGCCCGGGCCGTTGAAAGCTGTCTCCTCCCCGCCGGGGGTTTGGAGCTTCACATTCACCCGGGAGCAGCCCTCCTCCAGGAAGACCATGTCCGCCGGGCAGCCGCGCTCCTCCAAGAGGCGGGCAATCTCCCGGCCGGTAAAGCCGGCGGCAATGCCCAGGGCCCGGGTCTCCACCCCCAGGGAGGAGAGCAGCAAAGACACGTTGATGCCCTTCCCCCCGGGGGAGAAAGAGCTGTGGGAAAACCACTGGATTTCCCCTGGGGCCAGGCCCGGCAGGGTGATGTGATAATCCAGCGCGGGATTCAGCGTCACTGTAGTTACCATCATACGTTCACGCCCTTACAAGATTCTTAAGGTATTCTATCATTTCTATCAAATTTTTTCAACGCCGCCCGGCGGCCCCGCGAACTTGGGAAAATCACCGCATATCTCCCCCGCGCCGGGCCATACTACAAAAAGGCCCCGCCCAACCGCGGCGCCAATTTGAAGGTGGAAAGGAACCTTTCTTATGCTGCGAAACAAGTTTATCTCCGCCGCCCTGTGCGCGGCGCTGGCCTTCTCCCTGGCCGGCTGCATGGAGCAGGCCGCCAGCGATGTCTCCGATACCGCTTCCCGCATAGAAAGCGGCGCCGGGGAAGCCGTCTCCCGGGTGGAGAGCGGCATGGAAGAGGCCGGCAGCCGGGTGGGCTCGGCGGTGGAATCCGCCCTGGACCCGGACGAGAGCCGGGAGCCAAGCCCCAGCCCCCAGGCCCGCTAAGGCCCTGGGAAACCAAACCAGCCGCCCGTCCCCCCTATGCCAGCGGGGCGGGCGGCCTTTTTCTGCCCGCTTGCGCCCCTGGGGCGTTTCTGCTATACTGGGACAAGAATTTCTCAAGGAGGGCATTCCATGATTCGCTGCTGTGTTTTTGACGCCGATGGCACCTTGCTGGACTCCATGCCCATGTGGCGGGACATCACCTACGAATACGCGGAACAGAAAGGCGTACACGCCCCCGCGGGCCTGCACAACACCTTAAACCGCCTGAGCCTGGAGCAGTGCGCCCAGCACTACCAGGGCCTGGGGGTGCGGGGCACCGTGGAGGAGATTGTCAAAGAGCTGGGCCAGTGCGCCTTGGAGGGCTACCGCACCCGGGTGCCGGAAAAGCCCCACGCCCGAGAATTTTTGCAGCTGCTCCAGGAGAACCGCATCCCTGTGGCGGTGGCCACCGCCTCCAACCGGGAGGGCGTGCTGCTGGCCCTGGAGCACCTGGGCATGCTGCCGCTGGTGGACTACTTCACCACCTGCACCGAGGTGGGCAAAAGCAAAGAACACCCGGACATCTTCACCACCTGCGCCGCCCAGTTCGGCGCCGCGCCCCAGGAGACGGTGGTCTTTGAGGACTCCGCCTACGCCATCCGCACGGCGCGGGCAGCGGGCTTCCCGGTGGTGGCGGTGGAGGACGCCATCTCCACCCAGGGGAAAACCAGCGACGAAACCCGGGAGGGCCTGGCCCGCCTGGCCAACCTGGTCATCGCCGACTACGGGCAGCTGATAGGCCGGCTCACCCCGGCGGAGGACCTTTCCCAGGGCTTGGGAGAGCTGCTGGGCTAAGCCCGGCTTGCACGGGAAATTTTGAGGAGAGGGAGAGACCATGAGCTTTCGGAAAAAATTCATCGGCACCCGGGCCTTTTACGCCTCGGTGCTGGCGCTGCTGGTGCCCATGATCGTCCAGCAGGGCATCACCCAGTTTGTAAACCTGCTGGACAACGTGATGGTGGGCCGCCTGGGCACCGCCCCCATGTCTGGGGTGGCCATTGTCAACCAGATCGTCTTCATCTTCAACCTGACCATCTTTGGGGGGCTTTCGGGGGCCTCTATCTTTGGGGCCCAGTTCTACGGCAAGGGCGACCACCAAGGCCTGCGCTACACTTTGCGGTTCCGGCTGGTGTTCAGCCTGGTGGTCACCGCCTTGGGGATTCTGGTGTTCCTGCTCTTTGGGGAGCAGCTGTTCTCCCTGTACTTAAACGAGGGCGCCTCCTCCCCAGAGGAGATTGCCGCCACCCTGGGCCACGCCAAGGAGTACATCGCCATCATGCTCTTTGGGCTGCTGCCCTTTGCCATCAACCAGTGCTTCTCCAGCACCCTGCGGGACGTGGGCGAGACCTTCTCCCCCATGGTGGCTAGCCTTATCGCCATCTGCGTCAATTTGGTTGGCAACTACCTGCTGATTTACGGCAGCTTTGGCTTTCCCAAAATGGGGGTGGCCGGCGCGGCCCTGGCCACGGTTATCGCCCGGTGGGTGGAGATGGCCTACCTGCTGCTGCGCACCTACCGCCACCGCAGGCGGTTCCCCTTCCTCCAGGGGCTGTTCCGGGACTTCCGCGTGCCCCTGTCCCTGGTCAAGCAGATCGCCATCACCGGCACGCCGCTGCTGCTCAACGAGACGCTGTGGTCCATTGGCACGGCGGCGGTGAACATGTGCTACTCCTTCCGGGGGCTGGAGGCCGTGGCCGCCACCAACATCAACTCCACGGTGTGGAACCTGTTCGCCATTGTCATGGCTGCCATGGGCAACGCCATTGGCATCCTCTCCGGCCAGCTGCTGGGGGCCAACGACATCCCCGGCGCCAAGAACACCGTGCGCAAGCTGCTGTTTTTCAGCGTGTGCGTCAACGCGGTGATTGGCGTCATCATAGTGGCGGTGTCGCCCTTTATCCCCTACATCTACAACACCGAGCCCTCGGTGCGCCAGACAGCCACCCACCTGCTGATGGTCTCCGGCTCGTTTTTGCCCCTGTCCGCCTACACCCAGGGGACCTACTTCACCATCCGCTCGGGGGGCAAGACCTTTGTCACCTTCCTGTTTGACTGCGTGTTCACCTGGGTGGTCAGCCTGCCCATTGCCTTTTGCCTGTGCCAATTCACCGGGCTTTCGGTGGTGTGGGTGTTCTTCTTCGTGTCCGCGGCGGACATCATCAAGGCGGTTATCGGCACGGTGATGCTGGTTTCCGGTGTGTGGGCCAAGAATATGGTGGGCGCTTCCACGGGGAAATAACCGGGGCGTGAGCCTGCCGCCTTAAAATAGCTGTGAGAAAAGCGCCTGGGCAAAAAGTCCAGGCGCTTCAACTTGCCAAAAAATCCCACCTACGGGGCAACTGGCCGCAGAGACGGAGCCTCTGTCCCCTGTCTGCTGGTTCTGCTTTTTAGCCGCTACGCGGCTTTTTAAGGCCGTAAGGCTCCGCCTTACCAACCGCAAGCTTTTTGAAAGAAAGCAAGTACGTCCTGCGGACGTACAGCAAAAACTTTACGTTTGTTCTCTTTTTTCTTTGTAGCTGCCTTACATATCAGCCGCGGCCAAACTTCTCCCACTTCAAGGTCTTGGGGATAAACCGCTTGATGGCCTCCTGCATCTCCTCGTCCGGGTCGAACACCACCAGAGTTTTGCCGGTTTTCTGGCTGCGCACAATCATGTACCAGGAATTGCGGTGGTCCGCATACTCCGTGGCGAAAATGCGCGCGTCGAAGCTCTGGTTCTTCAGGCGGGCCTCGTTCTTCTGGTACTCGCCAATGTCCTCGGCAGAGCTGCACTCGAAGGCGGTCATCCGCTTGCGGCTGGCGCGGTTCATAATCTTATCCACCGCCACATAGCCGTTGGTCAGGCTGTATTCGTACTCCAGCAGCCGCATGGTGAGCAGCTTGTAGCCGCCAAAGCCCGCGCCAATCACCACCAAAAAGGTAATCATGGGCATGGGCATCAGCACAAAGCCCACTATAAACCCGATGAACACCACCACCACCATGGCCACGATAATCCCCAAGAGGACCAGCGCGTCGGTGGATTCAAATTTCTTTTTGACCATCCGTTCCATAAATACGTCGCCCATTGCTTGCGTTTTCATCCTTTCACCGCGGCTGGGGCGCGCCCGCCCGCGTCTCATTTTTTGTGGAAAAGCACTCCATGGGATGTATCATACCACAAAATCCGGCGGGATTCAATAAAACTTTTGTGAACGGGGGAAGAATACGGCCCAGCCCTTTTCCCCGCAAAATAGACTTTCCCCTTGAACCCGCCTGGGTTTTATGCTATAATACCCCTCGAAAAAACAAACGCGCGGATGAAAGAAAGTACCCCCGCCCCGCCTTGCCAGAGAAGCGGCGTCACCGGCTGCAAGCGCCGCCCTGGGCAGCGGGGGGAAGTTCCTTTCGGAGCGGCGGCGCTGAACGGCTAGCAAAGCCAACTAGGCGCCGACGGCAGGCCCCGTTACAGGCCGCAAAGAGGGCAGGCTGTCCCACGCCGTGGGGCGCCCTGCTGAATTTGGGTGGTACCGCGAAGAAGTCACTTCGCCCCTTTTGCTGGGGGCGGAGTTTTTTTGTCCCCAAAAAACACAGGAAACTTTTGTTTTAGGAAGGAAGGTCAGCACATGAAGGAACAGATGGAAGCCCTGCGGCAGCGCTTTGAAAGCGAGCTGCAGGCCGCCCAGAACAGCGAGGCCGTGGAGAAGCTGCGCGTCGCCTACCTGGGCAAGAAGGGCTCTGTCACCGAGCTGCTGAAAGGCTTGAAATCGGTGGCGGGCGACCAGAAAAAAGAGATGGGCCAGCTTATCAACCAGCTGAAGCGCCAGGTGGAGGAGGGCATTGCCCAGCAGGTGGAGAAAATCCGCGCCGCCGAGGAGCAGGCCCAGATCGCCTCTGCCGAGCAGTACGACGTCACTCTGCCCGTGGACCAGAGCGAGGGCTCTTACCACCCCATCACGTTGGTGCAGCGGCAGCTGGAGGAGATTTTCTCCTCCATGGGCTTTACCATTGAGGACTACAAGGAAATCGTCACGGACTACGAGTGCTTCGAGGCGGTGAACATCCCCAAGCACCACCCCGCCCGGGACATGCAGGACACCTATTACCTGGACAACGGCCAGCTGCTGAAGACCCACACCTCCGCGGCCCAAAACGCCATTATGCGGAAATACGGCGCCCCCCTGCGGGCGGTGTTCCCCGGCCGGTGCTTCCGCAACGAGGCCACCGACGCCTGCCACGAGAACACCTTCTTCCAGATGGAGGGCCTGATGATTGACAAGGACATCTCCATCTCCAACCTGATTTACTTTATGAAGACCATGCTCTCCGAGGTGTTCGAGCGGGACATCACCGTGCGGCTGCGGCCCGGGTTCTTCCCCTTTGTGGAGCCCGGCTTCGAGCTGGACATCTCCTGCCTGATTTGCGGCGGCGAGGGCTGCCCCAGCTGCAAGAACTCCGGCTGGCTGGAGCTGTGCCCCTGCGGGATGATTCACCCCAACGTGCTGAAGATGGGCGGCATCGACCCGGATGAGTACACGGGCTTTGCCTTTGGCCTGGGCCTTACCCGCCTGGCCATGATGAAGTACGGCATCAAGGATATCCGCGATTTGAACAGCGGCAACTTGAAGGCCCTGAGCCAGTTTAAGCACGAATAAAGAAGGGGGAAAACCGCTATGTATATCTCTATGAACTGGATTGGGGATTTTGTGGACTTGTCCGGCCTGGACCTGGAATCCCTCATCCACCGCTTCACCCTCTCCACCGCCGAGGTGGAGGACATCTTCCACAAGGGCGAGGACCTGCGGGATGTGGTCGCGGGCAAAATCCTCTCGGTGGAAGCCCATCCCAATTCCAAAAAGCTCCACCTGCTCCAGGTGGACGCGGGCAACAAAATCTACGACGTGGTCTGCGGCGCCCCCAATGTGCGGGAAGGCATGATTGTCCCCTTTGTCAAGGAGGGGGGCATGGTGGCCGGCCAGGATATCACCTGCGCCGCCATCGCCGGGGTGGAATCCCACGGCATGTGCTGCTCCGAGCGGGAGCTGGGCATCTCCGATGACCACGCGGGCCTGATGGAGCTGCCCCAGGACACCCCCGTGGGCGCGGACATCTGCGACCTGTACGCCATCAAGGACACGGTGTTCGAGGTGGATAACAAGTCTTTGACCAACCGCCCGGACCTGTGGGGCCACTACGGCATCGCCCGGGAGTTCGCCGCCCTGTCCGGCCGGGAGCTGAAGCCCCTGGAGACTGTGGAACTTTCCCAGTTTGACGGGCTGGACCCCATCCAGATTGACGTGCAGGACGACCTGTGCTACCGCTACACCGGCTTGAAGGTGCGCAACATCCAGAAAAAGGTGAGCCCTGTGGATATGCGCATCCGCCTGTACTACTGCGGCAGCCGGGGCATCAACCTGCTGGCCGATTTGACCAACTACCTGATGCTGGAAATGGGCCAGCCCATGCACGCCTTTGACTGCGCCAAGGTGGACCAGATTGAGGTAAAGCGCTTTGAGGCGCCCTTCCAGTTCACCACCTTGGACGGCACGCAGCGCACCGTGGACGAAAACACCCTGATGATTTGCTGCAAGGGCCAGCCTGTGGCCATCGCCGGCATTATGGGCGGCCTGGACTCCGAGATTGAGGACGACACCGACAGCCTGCTGCTGGAGAGCGCCAACTTCGACGCGGTCAGCGTGCGGAAGTCCTCCACCCGGCTGGGCCTGCGCACCGACGCCTCCATGCGCTACGAGAAGACCCTGGACCCGGAGATGTGCCCCACCGCCATCGCCCGGTTTGTCAAGCTGCTGCTGGACATCGACCCCCAGGCCCAGGTCATCTCCCGGCTGACGGACGTGTACTGCAAGAAGTACCCCCAGGTGTCCCTGCGCTTTGACAAGGCCTATGTGGACCGCTACACCGGCATTGCAATCAGCAACGAGCGCATCTTGGAGACCCTGCGGGCCCTGGGCTTCGGCGCCCAGTTCGACGGCCAGGAGTTCCAGGTGGAGGTGCCCTCTTGGCGTGCCACCAAGGACGTGACCATCAAGGCGGATATCATCGAGGAAATCACCCGCATTTACGGCTACGATAACTTCCAAATCCAGACCACCCGCAGCGCCCTGTACCCTGAAAAGCGCAGCGCCGGCAACAAGGCCGACAACTTCACCAAGGACATCTTGGTGCAGCGGTACCACCTCCACGAGGTGCACTCCTACATCTGGTTTGACGCCAAAAAGTGCAAAGACCTGGGGATTGCCGTGGAGGAGAACGTGAAGCTGCTCTCCCCCCAAAGCCCCGACCTGGAGACACTGCGCACCAACATGGGCCCCACCCTGCTGAGCTTTGTGGGCGAGAACAAGTCCTTCGCCCCGGACTTCGGCATCTTTGAGATTGGCCGCGTCTGCCAGGGCCTAAAAGAGGACGGCATGTGCAACGAGCGGAAAAAGCTGGGCATTGCCCTGTACAGCCGCACCCGCAGCGAGAAGGAGCTGTACCTGGAGCTGCTGGAAATCCTCACCGCCCTGGGCCGGGACATCAAGCGGGCGGACTTCGCCTTCCAACATGTGGAGCCCCGGCACGGCTGGCAGCATCCCCGCAACACCGCCGCTGTGTCCTTCGGCGGCCAGGAGCTTGGCTGGCTGTGCGCCCTCCATCCCGCGGTGGCAGCCAAGCTGGATAAGAAGGCCGCCGTGGTCTGCGCCCAGCTGGACATGGACGCCTTCGCGGCCATCCCCGCCAAAGACACCGCCTACCGGGAGCCCTCCCGCTTCCCCGGCATTGACATTGACCTTTCCTTGGTGATGCCCCAGGGCCTGACCTTCGCCCAGCTGGTGCCCGCCTGGGCGGACATGGACCCGGAGACCCTCACCAGCGTGACGCTGATTGACTCCTTCCAGCAAAACGGCGTGATGAGCATCACCCTGCGCTTTGCCTTCTCCTCCCAGGAGCGCACCCTCTCCAAGGAAGAAGTGCAGCCCTGGGTGGACCAGATTGTGGAAAAGGTGGGCAAAGTGGGGGCCACCCTGCGCGCCTAAGGCTTTTTTCCACAAACAGGGGGCAAGCGGTGGAAAAACAGCTTGCATTCCCGGGCAAGATACTGTATGATATAGTATAGGATATTTTGGGACGATACGGAGGTGTTCCCCATGCCGGAAGATTATTCCAACAACACCATCACCTTTTCCATGGAAGAGGTGCGCGAAGCGGACATGAAGCGCATTCTGCTGACGGTTTACGACGCGCTGAAGGAGAAGGGGTATAATCCCATCAGCCAGATTGTGGGATACATCCTCTCTGAGGACCCCACCTATATCACAACCCACAACAACGCCCGCAGCCTCATCCGCCGGATTGACCGCGACGAGCTTTTAAAAGCCATGGTGCGTTCTTACCTGGGCGAGTGATTCTTACAGATTTTTTGAAAGCGCGGTGATTCTTTGAGCGAGCAGAAAAAGCAGAGCTTCCCCACCTATAAAGGCAAGCCCCTGGTGCGCAGCGGCGATACCATCTACTATGGCAGCATGAAGGATAAGTATGTCATCAAGATGGACATCAAGTCCAAGAAGAAGGTGGGCGACCTGGAGGTGGCGGACAAGGTAACTGTCCAGCTGATGTACACCGACCCGGAAATCCGCACCCGGAAGCAGATTGTAAAAACCAGCGAGAAAAACGGCCTTTACCTGGCCTTGGACATTGCCGACGCCTGGCTGACCCGGGCTCTGGCAGAGTAAAAAACGCTTCACGGCACAAAAGGGCCGCCCCAAAGGGGGCGGCCCTTTTTCACATCACCTGGGCCCCAGCGAGGAAGGCACACAGGTACACACCTAAAAGCACCCCTTCCCCTCCCAGGAGCGCGGCCCGCAAAGCCGGGCGGCGCTGGGTCAGCTTGGCCAGGAATAGAAACAGCACAAAGCAGGTGGAGAGGTACCTCCCGGCGCTGAGCAGCCAGGAGAGGGAATAGGTGGCCACAAAGAAGCAAAAGCCATAGGCCAGCAAACCGGCGGGGTGGCCCTTCCGCAGGGCGGCCCAGTAAAGCAAGGCCAAGCCTACCACAAACAGGGCCAGGGCAGGGGCCCACACCGCCCAGCCAAAGGAGCTGCCCAGGTTGTCCCCCAAGTAGCGGCCTATGTACTCCACCACCTGGGAAATCCACAGGTAGCCCTGGTGCCAGTGCTCCTGGTGGGAGGCAAAGGCGAAGGGGTCGCCGTCCACCCAAAGGTTCAGCAGCAGGTAGAGCAGCGTCCCCGCGGCGGGGAGCAGCGTCAAGGGCAGCCGCAGCAGCAGGGGCTTCCAGCAGCGGCCCAGGGACTTCCCCACCGGCGGCTCCAAGGGCCGGTAGGCCTCCAGCAGCCGGATGACCCCCACAGCAATCACCAGCAGGCCGGTCATCCGGGTGAGGGCGGCCAGCGCCCCAAAGAGCCCAAAAGCCAGCCACTTTCCCCGCCAGGCGTACCAGCAGGCCCCGGTGGTGGCCAGCAAAAACAGGCCCTCGGTCATCACCAGGCCGGAGAAAAAGGAGAAGGGGAACAGGGACATGTACAGCAGCGCGTCCCGGGCCACCCGGCCGTTGTAGGCCTCCCCGGCCAGGCGGTAGAGGTAGCAGCAGGCGCCGCCGTAGCACAGGCAGGAGAGGGCCGTCCCCGCCAGGGCGGTGGAGGGAATCACCAGCCGCAACAGCCGAACCGCCCACACGTACCCCGGAAAGAACACCAGAAACAGGTGCTGGCCGTTTTCCGTGTAGCCCTGGTAGCCCTCCTCTATCAGGTGGATGTAGTGGGCGGCGTCCCAGCGCTGGAGCTGCTGAAAAGCCCCCTCCCAGGTGAGGCCCCCGTCCGAGAGGAGCATAGCCGCCGCCATCCCCGCCAGGAGCAGTCCCACCCGGGAGCCAGCGCCCAGCAAAAAAATCTTCCAGCCGGGCTGCAAGCCCTGGGCGGCGGGAGGGCCTTCCTCCACGGCATGGCGGGCCAGGCCGCCCGGCGCCCGCAGGCCCCAGGCAGCCAGGCAGCGGTACACCACCAGCAATCCCAGCAGACACACCGCCAGGGAAACCACCACGCCTGCCATGAACCATCCCTCCCCCGTGAAACGTAACAATTAGAAATTGCCGCCGTTCCAGCCCCAGTCCGGGGTGGCCAGGTAGCGGATATACATATCCTGGGGCGCCACGCCCAGCTCCTTCTGGAACAGGGCGCAAATCTCCTGGGTCATAGCCTGGGAGCCGGCCTTATCCACGCTGTCCCCCAGCACCTTCACCTCCACCATAGCCAGTGGCTTGGTGTCCTCCCCGCGAAACCACATGCGGCAGTTGTCCTCCAGGGTAATCATCAGCCAGGGCTCGCTTTTGCCGGGCAGGTGGGCAATGCTCTGCCCCAGGGCGCTTTTCACGGTCTGGGCGGCCTCTTGGGAAACCTTAACGTTTGTCTTGATCTGAATGCAGGGCATGGAAAAAACCTCCTTGAATTTTGGGTTTGAAACTTTTTTTGCAACCTTCTGTGAAATATAGTATAATCGTTTTACAGAAAAAATGGAACTATCTCTGCGAGAAAAGAGTGGCATAACCCATGAAAATTACCCAAACACGGGATATACGCGCCGCCAACCGGTGGGAGATTATGCACCAGGTGCTGGAGCACTCCCCCATCAGCCGGGTGGAAATCTGCCGCCGCACTGGCCTGAACAAGGCCACTGTCTCCACCATTGTGAAGGAGTGGATTGACAAGGGCCTGCTGGCCGAGACGGAGCTGGGCAAATCGGGGGGCGGGCGCAAGCCCATCCTTCTGCAGCCCCTCCACCAGGCGGGGGCCGCGGTGGCTTTGGAAATCGACATCAGCCAGGTGCAGGCCATTTTGACCGACCTCTCCGGCGAGCGGGTGCTGGCCCGGGAGCAGTTCCCCACCTTGGGGGAGAGCTTCCCCCAGGTGTACCACAAGGTGTGCCAGGCCTTGGACAAGCTCCTGGCGGAGATGCCCCCCTCCCCCTATGGGCTGGTGGGCATTGGCGTAGCGGTCCACGGGGTGGTGGACCTCTCGGGGATGATTCGCTTTATCCCCCGGCTGGGCTGGCGGAACATCGACCTGCGCTCGCTGCTGGAGGAGCGCTACCACGTGCCTGTCTCCCTGGACAACGATGGCAACCTGGCCGCCCTGGCCCAGCAAAACCTGGAGCAGGCCAGCCTGGGCCCCGAGGGCCAGGGAAGCGAGGCGCTCCCCCAGAGCCTGGCGGTGGTCAACGTGGGGGACTCCATCTCCACCGGGCTTATCACCAACGGGGAGGTGTTCCGGGGCTTCCACGGCTTTGCCAACGCCATTGGCCACCACACCATCAACCTGGACGAGCCTGTCCAGTGCTCCTGCGGCAAGTACGGCTGCTGGGAGCAGTACTGCTCCAACGGCGCGGTGATTGCCTACGCCAACACGGTGCTGCCCCAGCCCATCTCCACCTTGGAGGAGCTTATCACCCTCATCCGCCACCAGGACCCCCTGGCCCGCCAGGTGATGGACAGGTTTCTCACCTACCTGGCGGTGGGGTTGACCAACATCATCTTTATCTTCGACTGCCAGGCTATTGCCATCAGTTCGGAGCTGCTCTCCGCCCTGCCCTACTACCTGCCGGAGGTGATGCGGAAAATGGTGCTGCCCATCACCCACGTGGAGAAGGTGGTGCTCTCCCGGCTGGGGAAAAGCGGGGCCATTTTGGGGGCTGCCAGCCAGGCGGTGTTCCAGTTTTTCCAGGACACCGCCCACGCCATGGAACCGGGCCAGTAAAACGTAGCCAAACTGGAAGGGGCTGTTGCGTACAGGCAACAGCCCCTTTCTATAAGGATGGATTCCGCCCGGTCAAAGCCTCGGATTGCAGCACTCAATCGTAAAGCAGCTTGTGGCGGAGATAGAAGAAGTGGTCACTGTGGGTGTGGATGGAGAGCATCCGGGTGTGGGGGTGGTCCTGGCTGGTAAATTCCTTGCCAAACTTGCCAATGGTCAGGGCCTGGCCGCCCACGTAAATGCAGGAGTAGTTGAAGAACAGCTCGTCCATCATTTTCTGGCTTACCAGGTAGTGCATATAGGAGGGCGTCTCCACCAGCAGGCGGTCGATGCCGAACTTCTTCAGCACATACAGGGCCACCTTGGAGTCGGGGGCGGTGTCGCCGGTGCCGATGACCAGCACCTTGTCAGCGTTCTCCTTCATGCCCTGGATAAGCTCCTCTGTCACGTCCTCCAACGTGGGGGCGTCCACAAAGTAGGCGTCGTTTTTCAGGTTTTCCTTCACCAGCGCCGCGCCCTTGCGGGAGGTGGAAATCATCACAGGCACCTCGGGGCTGCGGAACAGGATGTGGTCAAAGGGGATGTCCGTGGCGTCCAGCGAGGTGACAATGTTCCAGGGCACGGGGTTCTTGCCGTTTGCAATGCGCATGTCCTCCATATCCTGGTCAAACACGTGGCAGGTGTAGTCCGCCTCAGCGTTCATGGTGCCGGCGCCCAGCATGACGCCATCGGAGACGGCCCGGAGCATATTCAGGATGAACCAGTCCGTGTCGGCCCCGACGGGGTCATACTTGTTCTTCTTGGCGATGAGGGGCCCCTGGGGGGCGTCGGTAAAAGCGATGCGCCCGTCGATGGAAGTCACCAGAGAGGTGTAGGTGCAGGGCCGGTCCTCGTGGAGCTCCAGGAACTTCAAGTCCCCGTAAATCTCCTGGATTTTGGGGCAGGTCATGGTCTCCACCTGGCAGTGGGACAGTTCCGGGCTCTGGTAAATGCGCTGGACCTTCAGCCGCTCTGGGTCGAAGGGCATTTTAAACAGGGAAGTTGCCATAGCGCGCCTCCCCTTAAATCAGGCTGCCGCCGCAGACCTTCATGATCTCGCCGGTGATAAAGCCCGCCTCGCTGCTGGAGAGGAACTTTACGGCGTTGGCCATGTCGGACACTTTGCCCATCTTGTGCAGGGGGTACAGGGAAGCGTAGGACTCCTCCAGGGCGGCGGGGTCCTGGGCCTCCTGGAAGCGCTGCTCAATCATGGGGGTGCGCACCAGGCCGGGCAGCACACAGTTGACCCGCACCTTGGGGGCGTACTCCAAAGCGATGCACTTGGTCAGCATGATGACGCCGGCCTTGGAGGGGCAGTAGCCAATACGCTCGGGGATAGGCCGCACGCCCAGGTCGGAGCCGATGGTGACGATAGAGGGGTCCTGGCTCTTGACCAGTTCCTTCACAGCGGCCTTGCACATGTTGAACACGCCGCCCAGGTTGATGGAAAGCTCCCGCATAAAGGTGTTGTACTCCGTGTTCTCCAGAGAACCGATGAAGGTGACGCCGGCGCAGCACACCAGCTTATCCACCTGGCCAAAGGCCTCCACAGCCTTGTCCACCACGTTCTGGGCCTGGTCGGGGTTGGTCAAGTCGGCCTGGACGTAGATGGCGTTTTCACTTTCAATCTTCATGGTGGGCTCAATGCCGCAGCCCACCAGGCGGGCGCCCTCCTCCAGGAACATTCTGGCCACGCCCTCGCCGATGCCGGAGCTGGCGCCGGTGACGATAACCACTTGATTCTCAAATTTCATTGCAAACAAGTCCTTTCCAAAAAAATCAGATGCGCTCGAAGCGGCTGTAACGGTGGATGCCGAAGTTCTCCTCGTTCTGGATGCAGCGGGTCAGCTTATAGGGGTGCTGGAACTTGGACTCGAACCGGGCGATCAAAGCGGCCTGCACTTCCTTATCGTCCACTTTGCGCCAGCTTTCGATGCTCTCCCACACAAAGATGAAGTGCATCTCGCCGGGCTTGTTGTCGTTGACCCACACTTCCTTATACAGGAAGGGGATGTGGTCGAACAGGTCGCTTTCGGCCTCGCCCAAAGTCCAGACCTCGTGGTCCACATCCAGGAACTCCTGGACGTGTTCGGGGGCGGTCTCAAAAATCAGGTGCTCCACGGGATAGTGCTCGCCTTTGACATACGTGTAACCTTGCATGATTGTATCCTCCTATTTTTTGTTTTTCAGGTTCAGGGATGGCTTTTCCCTGGTTTTTTTGTTCTGATGGGGGCTTTTCTGGTCCCGGCCGGGGCCGCGGGCTGGCCGCCTGGGGCGGTGTGGGCCCTTGCCCCTGGATTTTTGTTTTCAGCCCTTTGGGCTGTCAAAGCCGCAGGGGCTTTGCCCCATCTCGCCTGCCGGCTCGGTCGGCGCTGAACGGTGCCCACCGGGCACCAGCGCCCCCACAGCTTTTGAAAAAGCTGGCAAAACTTTTACGCCGCTTCGCGGTTTTTATTCCTGCGCGGCCTTCATCTTCTCCGCCAGCTCCACCACCTGCCGGGCGATGTCCGGGCGGGTCTCCAGGGAGTCGTGGTCCGAGTTGGGCAGGCACACTTCACCCAAACATTCGGTGCTCAGGTCGTTCAGCAGGTTCTTCAGCACCAGCTCGCCGCCCAAAAACTGGTTGGGGAAGCTGGGCGCGCCGCCCACCATGAGGATGGCGCCCTTGCGCAGGGGCTTCTCGGGCATATCGTTCCGGACATGGCCGGCCCAGTACACCTGGAACCGGTCGATGAGGGCTTTCATCTTGCCGGTGATGGAGTGGAAGTACATGGGAGAGGCCAGCACCACGTTGTCGGCCTCCTCCAGCAGCCGGTAGACTTCGTCCATGCCGTCGTGGATGGAGCAGCCCTTCTTGTGCCAGCAGTAGCGGCAGTCCTTGCAGGGGGCAATGTTCTCCACCCGGTAGGCGTCAATGATGGTGTACTCGCCGCCCAGGGTGTCCAGGAACAGCTTCACCATCTGGTTGGTGTGGCCGTTTTTCCGGGCCGCACCGGTGATGACTAGGGTTTTCATAGGACAGATTCCTCCGGAGTTATTCTTGTTTGGCGGCTGCCAGGGCGGCGGCCTTTTCCGCTTCCAGGTCTGCCTGGTGGGCCTTCTGGTTGAACTTGATAAGGTGCAGCACCAGGAAGCCCACAATCAGCACGCAGTACACCGCCACAAAGCCCAGGTTCGGGCTGTAGCTTTCCGTAAACAGCAGGCCGGGGGAGTGGATCATTCCAATGCCGGTGAGGGCCAGGGCCACCACGTTGGTGATGGAGGCTTTCAGCCAGTCGTTGTCGATGATGAACACGAACACACAGCCCACCAGCAGGCCCACAAAGGCCGAGCCGTTGTCAAAGGCGGAGAAGCCGGCCAGCTTGCCCTCGGCCACATTGTCCATGATAAAGTCCATCACCACAGGCAGGGAGGCCATAATCACCGCGGGGTAGTACTTCTTGGTGACCACCTCGAAGGCCTGGGAGTAACTGGAGATGCCCACAAACACCAAAATGGGCAGCACCACGGCCTCGGGGATAAAGGCGGTGATGATGGCGGACAGACCGGTCAGGCCCACCAAGGCGTAGAGCACCACAATGCCCAGGTGGTAGCCGGTGCCGGAGCCCATCTTCTTCCAGCCGGGATAGCCCCAGTACAGGCCCACAGCCAGGGGGTTGCCGAACAGGGCGCCCACCATGCTGGAGACACCAGCCAGCACCAAGGGCTTGGTGGTGGTGAAGAAGGTGTCGCCGCACTCCTTGGCCTGCTCCACAGCCTGGATGCCGGTGATGACCTCATTTAGGGAGAACACAATGATAATGGGCAGGAAGGGCAGCGTCTGGGAAATCACGTCCCCAGAGAAAATACCGAAAGTCACATTGGGGATGTAGAAGCCCAGGTTCTGCAAAGAGTCGGTGACAGTGGAAAAGCTCATGGCCCCGGTGGCCCAGGCAATGCCGGCGCCCACCACAATGGCGATAAGGGCGGCGGGCAGCTTGGTGTTCACCTTGCCCAGGTAGATGACAAAGAGCACAATCAGAGAGAGCCAGCCCACCAAAGGCATCTTCAGGGTGCCGTCCATAGACTGGAGAATCAAAAAGGCCATGGCTCCGCCGGCCAGGCTGCCGAACAGGGCGCCAGCGGGGACGATTTTCAAAACCAGCGGCACCACAAACGCGCCGATGATGAACACCGCGCCGCCGATGAAGTGGGCCAGCACGCCCACCTTAAAGGCCAGCTGGGCGTCGCCGGTGGTGTTGTACACCGGCAGCATGATGGAGTACAGCCAGATGAACATCCGGCCGGCCTGCAGGCCCGCGGGGATGGCGGTGAGGTCGCGGTCGCCGCGGCTTTTGGCCACGTGGCGGTAATACAGCCACAGGCCGCCGTTGAGCACAATCACGTTCACCAGCACGCCGGGCATCATGGTGCCAAACACCGTGGCGCCGTCCAGGCCAAAGGTGCCCAGCAAAATGGCCACGGCCACAATCACCTTGGAAAACCCATCGAAAAACACGCCGATGGAAGCGTCCAAGTCCGCTTTTTTGAACAGTGGGATTTTTACGCTGTCCGTCATTTTTCTTCCTCCTACATAAATCTTTCTATGGTGCGCACCCGAAACCCTCGGGCGCAATCGCCTAGTGCAGTGTGCCGCCGGCGGGCTTGCCGCCTTGCCTGTCCTGGCGGAACAGCAGCCCCTTGACCACCAGCCAGGCGGCCGCCGCCAGGTATACAATCCCAAAGGGGATGCCCTCTGCCGGGAACAGGGCCACAGAGGGGGCGTGAATCATCCCGATGAAGGAGCAGAAGGCCAGGGCCCCGCCAAAGGCCGCCGCGTGGAAGTATTTCTTATCCACCACGTAGGCCAGCAGCCCCGCCAGCAGCAGGCTGGAGAGGAACGCCCCGTTCCCCAAATACTGAATGCCCTGGATGGGCACGGAATATTCCGCGAACTGGGCGGCGGTCAAAGCTTCCACCGTGGTGCCCGCCGCCTGGACAGAGGAGCTGATTTGCGTCTGGATATACTGGAACAAAATGGGCACCAAAGAGAGGAGCACCACGTTGACGTACTTCTTGTCCAGCTCCTGGAAGGTGGCGGCCGTCACGGAGAAGCCCACAAACACCAGCAGCACCATCACCGCCTCGGTGGGGATGAGGGCCATCAGCACGCCGGTGAGGCCGGTCAGGCAGATGAGCAGGTAGGCCACGGCGTTCACCAAGGAGAACCCGGCCCGGGCGCCCAGCTCTTTCCAGCCGGGGTGCCCAAAGTACACCGTGGTGGGAAAAGGGTTCCCGAACAGGCTGCCCAGCATCGTAGAGCAGCCGTCCATCACCATGGAGCGGCGCTCCGGGTAGCTGTCCCCCACCGCCTTGGCGGCCTCGATGCCCTGAAGGGTGGAGAGGAAATTGTTAATCTGCAAGGGGATGATAACCGGCAGGAAGGGGAAAATATCTTTCATCCCCTGCACAATGTCGCCGCCGCAGAAGGTGGGCGGGTAAAAGCCCAGGTTGGAGAAGGAGGCGGTGAAGTTATCCCAGGTGAGGTACCCGCCGCACCAGGCAATGACGGCCCCCAGCACCACCGCCACCACGCCGGTGGGGATTTTCTGAAAGCGCTTGTCCGCCTTGCCCAGGTAGTCGATAACCACCATGCAGAAGGGCAGCAACGCGTAGAGGGGCTTGTCAAACACCATGGCGATGCCCACAAAGGAGAGCCACACCAGCGCCGAGGAGGCCATGTTGCCCATCAAGGCGCTGTGGGGCACCACCTTGACGATCCACCGGCCGATGAAGCCCCCCAGCACCTCGATGAAGCCGCCGATGAGGGAGGCCGCCAGCCCCACTTGGAAAGCCAATTCCGCGTCGCCGGTCTGCCAATAGACAGGGCCCATAATAAGGTACAGCCAGCCCGTCAGCTGAGAGGCCCCTATGCCAAAGGGCTGGGCGGTCACGTCCTGGCGGTGTTCTTTTTTGGCCAGGGACCAGGCCTCGTAAAAATACCACAGGTTCCCGGCGAAAATGGCCAGGCCCACACCGGGCACAATCTTCCCCAGCACAATGTCTGCCGGCATGCCGAACACAAAGAGCATAATCCCAGTGGCGGAAAGGATTTTGGAAAAACCGTCGAAGAAGATGCCTATCGAGGCGTCCACGTCGCCCTTTCCCCACCAGCGGTACTTGAATTTCATGCTTCACACTCCATCTTACGTTTCTTTGCTTTTTCTGGGCGCCGTGCCGCTCCCTCAATTTTAGTTTAAGACTTTTGTTTAAGACTTAAACTATCTCTTTCGCCCATAGCATACTACCATTTTTCGCCTTTGTCAATCTTTTATCACACTTTATGGGAAATAAACAGATTCTCCCCCAGGAAAAACCTGGATTTAGCCGATTGTCCGGGCGGGGGAACAGGGCCGAAAATTTCCTTTCCCAAGGGGCCTTTCCACGCTTGCCAACGGGCGGAAAATATGGTACCCTCTCCTTAGTTGATACTTTTGTAACGAAAAGCCCGGGGCCCAGCACACGCCCTGGGGAAAAGCACGGCTGCCGGGGCGGGCCAGTCCCTGGCGCCATCTTTGGAAAGGAGCAAGCCATGGTCTATACAAGAAACATCAGCGACTCTATCGTTTGGGTGGGCGGCAGCGACCGCCGCTTGGCCCTGTTTGAGAACCTCTTCCCCATCCCCCGGGGGGTGTCTTACAACTCCTACGTCATCTTGGACGAGAAAACCGCTTTGCTGGACACGGTGGACTCCTCCATCGCGCTGCAGTTCATCCAGAACGTGCGGGCCACGCTGGGGGACAAGCCCTTGGATTACCTCATCGTCAACCACATGGAGCCCGACCACTGCGCCACCATTGAGATGCTGCTGCCCTACTATCCCAACCTGAAGATTGTGGGCAACGCCAAAACCTTCCAGATGATTCGCCAGTTCTACGATTTCGACGTGGACAGCCACGCCCTGGTGGTCAAGGAGGGCGACGCCCTGGAGCTGGGCCAGCACACCCTGCGCTTCTACACCGCCCCCATGGTCCACTGGCCCGAGGTGATGGTCAGCTATGAGGAGAGCGAGAAGGTCCTGTTCTCCGCCGACGCCTTCGGCACCTTCGGCGCGGTGGACGGCGCCCTGTTCAACGACGAAGTGGACTTCGACAAGGATTGGCTGGAGGACGCCCGCCGCTACTACTCCAACATTGTGGGCAAATACGGCGCCCAGGTCCAGGCGGCCTTGAAAAAGCTGGGCGGGTTGGACATCGCCACCATCTGCCCCCTGCACGGGCCGGTGTGGCGCAGCGATTTGGGCTACCTGCTGGGCAAGTACGACCTGTGGAGCCGCTACGAGCCCGAGGACAAGGCCGTGGCCATCTGCTACGCCTCCATGTACGGCAACACGGAAAACGCCGCCAACCTGCTGGCCAACGGTCTGGCGGAGGCCGGCGTGAAGAACATCGCCGTGTATGACGTATCCAGCACCCATGTCTCCACCTTGATTTCCGAGGTGTTCCGGTGCAGCCACATTGTGCTGGCCTGCCCCACCTACAACAACAGCATCTACCCCGCCATGTACAACTTCATCCACGACATGGAGGCCCTGCTGGTGCAGAACCGCACCGTGGGCATCATCCAGAACGGCACCTGGAACCCTGCCTCCGGCAAGCTCATCCAGGCCGAGCTGGAGAGCATGAAGAACATCACCCTGCTGGAGCCCGTGGTCACGGTGAAGTCCTCCCTGAAAGAGGACAGCAAGGCCCAGCTGGACGCCTTGAAGGACGCCATTGTGGAGTCTTTGAAGGGATAAGCCACCTCTATCACACGCAAAAAAAGGACACCCAGGAAATTGGGTGTCCTTTTGTTTTATTGGATACAGGCGGAAACTCCGCAAGGTGAGCTTCTGTCAAAGGGGAAAGTTTCCGTCCCGCCGGCCGGGGCTGCGGGCTATCCGCCTTCGGCGGCGTGCGCCCTGGCCCCTGGTTTCTTTCCGGCTGCGCCAGTAAAGGGCAAGGCCGAAGGGCTCTGCCCTGCAACCCGCAAGCTTTTTTGGAAAAAAGCTTGACCAAAAAACTTTTATTCCGCTTCGCGGCGCCTCCCGTTTAGCTCAACCGGCTCTTAAAGTCCTCGTAGCCAAACTCCTTCACCACATCCTCCGTGCCGTCTTCATGGCGCAGGGCGATGGTAGGCAGGGGCATGCCGTTGAAGGTGTTGGTCTTGACCATGGTGTACAGCGCCATGTCCTCCAGGACGATTTGGCTGCCCTCTGCCAGGGGGTGGTCGAAGGAGTAGTCCCCGATGACGTCCCCGGCCAGGCAGGTGGGTCCTGTCAGGCGGTAGGTGTAGGGCTTCTCCCCCGCCTTGCCGGAATCCTTCACCGGCGGACGGTAAGGCATCTCCAGCACGTCGGGCATGTGACAGGCGGCGGAGGTGTCCAAAATGGCGATGTCCATGCCGTTGTGGACTATCTCCAGCACGGTGGAGACCAAAAAGCCCGCGTTTAACACCACGGCCTCCCCGGGCTCCAGATAAACCTCCAGGCCGTACTTCTCCCGAAAGTGCTTCACCACCCGCACCAGCCGGGGGATGTCGTAGTCCGCCCGGGTGATGTGGTGGCCGCCGCCCAGGTTCAGCCACCGCATCCGGGGCAGGTACTGGCCGAATTTCTCCTCAAAGGCGGCGGCGGTGGTCTCCAAGTCGTCGGAGTTTTGCTCGCACAGCGTGTGGAAGTGCAGGCCGGCCAGCAAGGGCAGCAAGCTCTCGTCGAAATTTGCCAGGGTGGTGCCCAGCCGGGAGCCGGGGGCGCAGGGGTCGTAGATGGCGTGGCCCTCCTGGGTGGAGCACTCCGGGTTGACGCGCAGGCCCACCTGTTTGCCAGCCTCCTTGGCCCGCTGGGCGTACTTGCGCAGCTGGCTGGGGGAGTTGAACACAAAGTGGTCCGCCAGGCCCAGCAGCGCCTGGAACTCCTCCTCCCGGTAGGCAGGGGAGAACACGTGCACCTCCCCGGGGAATTCCTCCCGGCCCAGGCGGGCCTCATACAGGCCGCTGGCGGTGGTGCCGGCCAAATACTGGCTGATGAGGGGATAGCAGGCGAACATGGAGAAGGCCTTTTGCGCCAGCAGGATTTTACAGCCCGCCTCCTGCTGCACCTGCCGGAGAACCTCCAGGTTTTTCTTCAAAAGCCCCTCGTCCACCAGGAAATAGGGGGTGTTCAGCTGTGCCATCTCAGTCTACCAGCGCGGGGTTCTCGTCAATCTGCCAGGGCAGGCCCCACTGGTTCAGGGCGTCCATATAGGGGTCCGGGTCGAACTCCTCCACAGTGTAGACGCCGGGCTTGTTCCACTTGCCGGTGAGCAGCATCATGGCCCCCACCATGGCGGGCACGCCGGTGGTATAGGAAATGGCCTGGGAGCCCACTTCCTTGTAGCAGGCCTGGTGGTCGCACACGTTGTAGATGTAGGCCTTCTTCTCCTGGCCGTCCTTCTTGCCGGTGAAGATGCAGCCGATGTTGGTCTTGCCCACGGTGCGGGGGCCCAAGGTGGCGGGGTCGGGCAGCAGGGCCTTCAGGAACTGGATGGGGACAATCTTGTGGCCCTCAAACTCCACAGGCTCGGTGGAGAGCATGCCCACGTTTTCCAAACACTTCATGTGGGTGAGGTAGCTCTGGCCGAAGGTCATGAAGAAGCGGATGCGCTTCACGCCGAGGATGTTCTTGGCCAAGCTCTCGATCTCCTCGTGGTGGAGCAGGTACATGTCCTTCTGGCCCACCTGGTCGAAGTTGTACTCCCGCTTGATGCTCATGGCGGGGATTTCCACCCAGTGGCCGTCCTCCCAGTAGGAGCCGGGGGCGGACACCTCCCGCAGGTTCACCTCGGGGTTGAAGTTGGTGGCGAAGGGATAGCCGTGGTCGCCGCCGTTGCAGTCCAGGATGTCGATGGTGTCGATTTGGTCGAAGAGGTGCTTCTGGGCGTAGGCGCAGTAGGCCTGGGTGACACCGGGGTCAAAGCCGGTGCCCAGCAAAGCGGTGAGGCCGGCCTTCTCGAACTTCTCCTTGTACGCCCACTGGTAGGAGTAGTCGAAGTAGGCGGAGAAGCCCTCCTCCTTGCAGCGCTTCTCGTAGTTGGCGCGCCAGGCGGGGTCGGAGAGGTCCTCGGGCTCGTAGTTGGCGGTATCCAGGTAGTTGACGCCGCACTCCAGGCAGGCGTCCATAATGGCCAAATCCTGGTAGGGCAGGGCGATGTTCATCACCAGGTCGGGCTGGTACTCCCGGATGAGGGCTGCCACCTGGGAGGCGTCGTCGGCGTTCACCTGGGCGGTGGTGATACGGGTCTTGGTCTTGCCCTCCAGGTCGGCCTTGAGGGCATCGCACTTGGACTTGGTGCGGGAGGCGATGCAGATGTCGGTGAACAGGTCATCGCACTGGCAGCACTTGCGGATGGCCACGTTGGCCACACCGCCGCAGCCGATAATGAGAACTTTGCTCATGAGAAACACTCCTTGTCCGTGGCCGGACGGGACGAGTCGCGTTATCACTCGTTCCACTTCGCTCTCTCCATCGAGAGGTGGGCTCGCCCGCGCGGCGCACAATGTAATGAAAAAAATGTAGAAAAATGTAGAAATGAATATCGCGAAGCGCATGAAAGTTTTGATCAAACTTTTTCAAAAGTTTGCAGGGGATTGGGGGCAGCGCCCCCAAGGTCTTAACCGGCGCAGCCGGGAGGAAAAACCAGGGCCGTTGTCATACCGGGCCGCAGGCCTGTAAACAAGGGCCCGGACGGTTTCCGCCCAGCTTCTCGGAAAGAGCGGCGGAAACCGGCCGCACCTTGGCCTATGCGCTGCGCGCCGTGCGGCCTGCGGTGCTGCACTCTTTTCCCGCAAAGCTGCGCTTTGCTTTCGGTCGTGGGGCGCTGCCCCACACCCCGCAGCCTTTGAAAAGGCTGGCGAAACTTTTACGCCGCTTCGCGGTTGTTTTCTTTTAGTTCAGCGCCAACAGCATTTCCCTGACAACCTTACAGGCCACCATGGTACTGACGCCGCTTTGGTCGTAGGGTGGGCTCAGCTCATTGACGTCGCAGGCCACCACGTTGGCTTTCTGGCACACCAACGTGACAGCCTTGCGCAGCTCTTCAAAGGAAACGCCGCCAGGCTCCGGGGTGCCGGTACCCGGGAACACGCTGGGGTCCAGCACGTCCAGATCCAAGGTGAAGTACACCGGGGTGTCCCCCAGCTGCTCCAGCCGCTCCTCCAGGCCGTGCAAGTCGAACTTGTGGGTATTCACGTGGGAAGCTCCCCAGCGGAACTCCTCCCTATCTCCCGAGCGGATGCCGAACTGGAAAATCTTCCCGTCACCCACAAGCTCCCAGCAGCGGCGCAGCACACAGGCGTGGGAGAGCTGCACCCCCAGGTAGTCGTCCCGCAAATCGGCGTGGGCGTCAAAGTGGAGGATGCGGATATCCGGGTACTTGGCGAAGGCCGCCCGGAAGGCCCCCAGCGTCACCAGGTGCTCGCCACCCAGCAGGAAGGGCCGCTTGCCCGCTTCTAAAATGGCGGCGGCACGCTCCTCGATCTGCGCCAGGGAGAGGGCGGCGTCCCCCAGGGGCAGCTCGATGTCACCGCTGTCGAACACGGCGATGTCCTCCAAGTCCTTGTCCTGGTAGGGGCTGTAGCTCTCAATGCCGTAGGACTCCCGCCGGATGGCGCTGCTGCCAAACCGGGAGCCCGGCCGGTAGGAGGTGGTGGAATCAAAGGGCGCGCCAAACAGGACGGTGCCCGCCTCCTGCCACTCGTTGCCGCAGGAGAGGAAGGTCTCAATATTCTTTCTCAACATGTTTTAAAAGCTCCTCCACATAGGCTGGGATGTAGAACGCGCCCTTGTGCAGCGTGGTGGTGTAGTACCGGCAGGGGATGCCCCGCATGTTCCACCGCGTCTCATCCAAATCTTTTAAGGGGTGGTATTTCTTGCTGGCAAACCCAAACAGCCAGTGGCCCGAGGGGTAGGTGGGGATGTGGGCCTGGTACACCTTGCTGATGGGGAAGCTCTCCACAATGTTTTTGTGGGCCCGCTGGCAGGCGGCGGCGTCCCCGGGGTAGAAGGGGCTCTCGTGCTGGTTGATGAGGATGCCGTCCTCCTTTAAGGCCTTGTAGCAGTTGCCGTAAAACTCCCGGGTGAACAGGCCCTCGCCGGGGCCGAAGGGGTCGGTGGAGTCCACGATGATCAAATCGTACTCCTCCTGCCGGGAGCGGATGAACTTCAGCCCGTCCTCATAGTGGATGGTGAGCCGGGGGTCCTCCAGGCGGCAGGCGGTTTTGGGCAGGTACTTTTTGCACACCTCCACCACCAGGGGGTCTATCTCCACCATGTCGATGTGCTGCAAATCCTGGTACTGCACCAGCTCCCGGATGACGCCGCCGTCCCCCGCGCCGATGACCAGCACCTTCTCCACATGGGGATGCACCGCCATGGGCACGTGGGTAATCATCTCGTGGTAGATAAACTCGTCCTTTTCCGTCAGCATCATGTAGCCGTCCAAGGTGAGGAACCGGCCAAACTCCGGGGAATCGAACACATCGATGCGCTGGAACTCGCTTTTCCCGCTGTACAGCTGCCTATCCACCCGGATGGACAGCTTGACATGGGGCGTGTGCATTTCGGAAAACCAAAACTCCATGGGTCAATACACTCCCTTCAACACATTCAGGCGGCGGATGTCCGGGTCCTCGGGGCCGGTCATGCTGCAGCCCTTTTCCTTGGCGTACTGGATGTACCGCACGATTTCGGGGGTAATCCGCTCCCCCGGTGCCAGGATGGGAATCCCCGGCGGGTAGCACATGACAAACTCGCTGCACACGTGCCCGGCGGATTCCTCCAAGGGCAGGCTCTGCTTTTCCGCGTAAAAGGCGTCCTGGGGGGAGAGCACCACTTCGGGGTCGATGTACTCCTGGCGCATAAGCCCGGCGGCGTCCGGCTTGCCAAAGCGGCGGCGCACCTCCGCCAGGGCGCTGACCAGGCGCTCCACCTCCCTGGGCCTGTCCCCTATGGACAGGTAGGCCAAAAAGTTGCCCAAGTCGCCAAACTCAATTTGGATGTCGTACTCGTCCCGCAGCAGGTCGTAGACCTCAATGCCCGCCAGGCCCACGTTTAAGGTGTTTACCGAGAGCTTGGTCCTGTCAAAATCAAAGACGCTGTCGCCGTTTACCAGCTCTTTGGAAAAGGCGTAGTACCCGCCAATCTGGTTGATTTCCTCCCGGGCGTAGTCGGCCAAGCGCACCACCTGGGAGAAAGCCTCCCTGCCCCGCAAAGCCAGGTTCCGCCGGGAGATGTCCAGGCTGGAAAGCAGCAAATAGGAGCCGGAGGTGGTCTGGGTCAGGTTGATGATCTGCCGCACGTGGCCCTCCTGCATGGCGGGGCCGCAGAGGAGCAGGCTGCTCTGGGTGAGGCTGCCGCCGGACTTGTGCATGGACACCGCCGCCATATCCGCGCCGGCAGCCATGGCGGACATGGGCAGCTCGTCGCTGAAGTAGAAGTGGGTGCCGTGGGCCTCGTCGGCCAGGCAGAGCATGCCGTGGTCGTGGGCCATTTTGGCGATGGCTTGGATGTCCGAGCAGATGCCGTAATAGGTGGGGTTGTTCACCAGCACGGCCTTGGCGTTGGGATGTTTTTTAATGGCGTTCTCCACGTCCTCCCGGCGCATACCCAGGGGGATGCCCAGCCGGTCGTCGCAGGCGGGGTCCACATAGACGGGCACCGCGCCGCAGAGCACCATGGCCCCCATGACGCTGCGGTGGACGTTCCGGGGCAGGATGATTTTCTCCCCCCGCTTGGCCACGGAGAGAATCATGGCCTGCACCGCGGAGGTGGTGCCGCCTACCATCAAAAAGGCATGGGCCGCGCCAAAGGCCTGGGCGGCCAGCTCCTCGGCCTCCCGGATGACGGAGACAGGGTGGCAGAGGTTGTCCAGGGGCTTCATGGAGTTGACGTCCATGGAGACGCACTTTTCCCCCAGCAGCTGGGTCAGCTCCGGGTTGCCCCTGCCCCGCTTATGGCCGGGGACGTCAAAGGGCACCACCCGGCGTTTTTCAAATTCTTGAAGCGCCTCATAAATTGGGGCGCGCTCTTGTGAAAGCATCGGTATCCCCCCTATAGCAAAATGAAAATACAGGCGAACGGCCACGAACGTACAAATGTGGGTCTTCTCGCCGGCGCGGTCTTCTGAGACCCATCGGAGAGCACGGCGGGAGCCGGCCGGCCCAGCGCCCTATCGCGGGCTTGGGTCCACGCTCTTTTCCCGCAAAGCCGCGCCTTGCTTTGTAAGGCCGCGGTTTTCTTGAAAGAAAACCGCCGAAAGAACTTTTACGCGCCTCCGGCGTGGCTCTCCTCTTTTCTCAGTAGATATTCCTGCCGCTGAAAATCTCAATCATCTCCCGGCGCAGGTTCTGCATAATCTCCAGCCGGGTTCTGGGCGGCAGCTCGTACACGTCCGTATTGAACAGGTAGTTCTGCAAATCGATGTCCTTCACCATCATCTTGGTATGGAACAGGTTGGCCTCGTACACATTGATGTCCACCGCGTCATACCGGCGCAAAATCTCCGGGTCGATATAGTGCTGGATGGACACCACGTCGTGGTCCATGAACAGCTTCTTGCCGTCCAAGTCCCGGGTAAAGCCCCGCACACGGTAGTCCATGGTGATGATGTCCGAATCGAAGGAGCCAATCAAATAGTCCAGTGTGGACAGGGGCGTGATCTCCCCGCAGGTGGCCACGTCAATATCCACCCGGAAGGTGGCCAGGAACGTTTCGGGGTGGTACTCGGGGTAGGTGTGCACCGTGACATGGCTCTTATCCAGGTGGCCCAGCACCGTATCCCCCGCCGGGGTCATAGAGCCCTCGGCGATGAGGATAGTCACAGAGGCCCCCTGGGGGTCATAGTCCTGCCGGGCGATATTCAGCACCTTGGCGCCAATCATATCCGTCAGGGTGGTGAGGATATTGGTCAGGCGCTCAGAGTTATACTGCTCGTCGATATAGGCGATATAGTCCCGCTGCTCCCGGGGCGTTTTGGCGTAACACACGTCATAAATGTTAAAACTGAGGGCCTTTGTCAAATTGTTGAACCCATAGAGGCGCAATTTTTCTCCCATACCCCATACCTCTTTTCGATAGAAAATGAAAAAACGGTGCGCTGTTCGCGCACCGCCTGTAAAATCCATGGTTTTTTAAAAAAGCGTCCGGGAGCAACCCGCGCGCCCCTTTTTAGGGCTGCCCGCGGAAGGCGTCCATCTTGGTCTCCAGTGCAAATAAACTCACTTTTACCACGCTTATTGACCTTTTACAAGTTGATGCGCACAGGGCGCTGGTTATAAAGTGACCAACTTATAAAATTGAGCTTTTAACTCAATCAATAACGACAAAGCCCGCGGCCCAGCCCAGAAAAGCTCCCGCCCTTCCAGGGGCAGCCACGACATATTTGCATGGAGGCCATACGGCCTCTATCCCATGACTATTTAAAGTATAGCTGTATTTTTCCCCCTTGTCAACCTTCTTTCTTCCTTCTTTCTTGAAAGAAAGAAGGAAGAGAACTTTTACGTCGCGGGGCGGCGCTTGACGCGCCTTTACCTTGCGGGATACGGCAGGTTTGTGTCCGCGTTTTTGGGCGGTGCCGGGGCTTTTGGCTCGGGCTCTCCTACCGCTGGCCTGTTCTTGAAAGAAAGAAGGCAAAGAACTTTTATGTCGCGGGGCGGCGCTTGACGCGCCTTTACTTTGCGGGACACACCGGATTTGTGTCCGCGGTTTTAGGCAGTGTCATTTTTTCTGCTCGGATTCCCCTCCCGTTGGTTTGTTCTTGCCGGAAAAAGGCAAAGAACTTTTACGTCGCGGGGCGGCGCTTAACGCGCCTTTACTTTGCGGGATACGGCGGATTTGTGTCCGCGATTTTGGGCGGCGTCGGGGCTTTTGGCTCGGGCTCTCCTACCGCTGGCCTGCTCTTGCCGGAAAAAGGCAGAGAACTGTTATATCGCGGGACGGCGCTTAGCGCGCCTTTACTTTGCGGGATACACCGGATTTGTGTCCGCGGGTTCTGGCAGTGCCGGGGCTTTTGGCTCGGGCTCTCCTACCGCTGGCCTGTTCTTGAAAGAAAGAAGGCAGAGAACTGTTATGTCGCGGGGCGGCGCTTAGCGCGCCTTTACTTTGCGGGACACACCGGATTTGTGTCCGCGGATTCTGGCAGTGCCGGGGCTTTTGGCTCGGGCTCTCCTCCCGCTGGCCTGTTCTTGAAAGAAAGAAGGCAGAGAACTTTTACGTCGCGGGACGGCGCTTAGCGCGCCTTTACTTTGCGGGATACGGCAGGTTTGTGTCCGCGTTTTTGGGCGGTGTCGGGGCTTTGGCTCGGACTCTCCTACCGCTGGCCTGTTCTTGCCGGAAAAACAAAAAAAGCGCGGCGGGCCATTTGCTTTCCTTCTCACACGGCTTGGCCTCACGGGGAAACTGCCTCTTGCAAGGGGATATGTTTCTCGGTATACTGGGGGAAACATCCAAAAGGAGCGACTGTCATGGACACTGTATTGCGCGTTGCCACCGCTGGGGACGAGGCCGCCATCCGCCGGCTGTTTGTGGAGATGCTGCGGACCATTTTCCACACCCAGGAGGTAGAGGGCTATCCCGCCGGGTATGTGGGCCGCTTTTTCACCGGCGGGGAGGACGAGATTTTGGTGGCGGAGCAGGCCGGGATGGTGGTGGGCTTTCTCTCCTTGGAGAGCCACCGGGAGGGGGAGCCTCCCTTTCTATACCTGGATGACTTTTCCGTCACGGCGGCCTGCCGGGGCCAGGGCATAGGCTCCCGCCTGCTGGACATGGCGGAGGAGTATGCCGCCGCGTTGGGGCTGGGGGAAATCCACCTCCACGTGGAGCGGGACAACCACGGCGCCCGCCGCCTGTACCAGCGCCGTGGATTTGGCGTGCTGGCGGAGCAGGGCGCCCGGCTGCTGCTGGGGAAGAAGCTTTAATCCTCCTGGGAGAAGCGCACGGGCACGCCGTTGACCTCCACGCCGCCCTCGGCCCGGATGAGCACATACCCCACCCCGTCGATGATGCGGGTCTCCACCAAGTCGCCGCGCTGGGGGTCCACCTGGATTTTCACGTCTGGGGTGCGCACCTCCAGCTTGCGCTTGTCCACCAGGTTCTGGGGGGCGAGCCGGGCGTCTGGGCCAAAGGCTTCCTCAAAGCGTTGGGAAAAGGCCTCCCGGTGCTCCTCCTCCACGCCGCTGGTGGAGAGCACCATATCCAGGGCGCCTTTGGAGAGCACCAGGGGCTCGGGGTCCTTGTCCTCCTTGTGCTGGGCCATCATGCCCACCAGGCGGCTTTGGACAGACTGCACCACGTCCAGGCTGCAATCCTCCCCTAGCGTCTCCGTCAGCAAGGACTGGAAGGTCTCCTTCTGCACGTCGGCGGGCGGGGGCAGCTCCTGGCGGAACAGCGTGTCCACCAGCTCTTGGTGGCTCTCCCCTGTGTTCTTGGTGTAGTAGAGGGCCTCGTACAGGTTGGCGCACCGGTCGTCAAAGGCGGGGAACAGGAACCCGGCCTCCGGCGGGGCGATGACCCAGTCCACCTCCCGGTTGCGGAAAAGGTTCTCCGGCACCCGGTAGCTGAGCACCGGCTTTGTCTCCTTCACCGGGCACAGGCTGCACAAAATGTAGGAGTACACCGTCTCTGAGGCGTCCTCCAAAGAGCCGCCGTCCTTCCCCCGGTAGGGCACGTCGTAGGAGTCGTAGGCCAGCAAAATCAAATAGCCCATGTCCTCCAGGCGGAAGCTGGCCGCCACCTGCTGGAAAAAGGCTTCCACCGCGCCCTGGTCCTGCAGCTGGGAGTCCCGCAGCGCCATCAGCAGCTTGTGCTCGGGGCTGTCCACCACCTGGGCGGTGGAGAAGGACAGGTTCAGCAGGTTGCGGCCCAGGCCCCCGGACAGCGTCTTGCGCAGCAGGTTCATCAGGTTTTCCCCTTCCTCCTGGGGCATCAGGGCCAAGGACTGGTCAAAGTGGGAGACCACCTCCCCCTGGGCGCTGACGTAGCACCCCCGCACATGGGTGACAGCGCTTTTCTCCGGCTTAAAGCGCCGGCGAATCTCCGCAACTTCTTTCTCGTTCATGGGAACGCCTCCTTTGTACACGATAGTCCCCATTATAGCGCAGAACAAGCCCCGGGCGCAAGGAAAAAACCCGGCGGCGGTATGAGAAAAAGCCCTCCCAGGCCGGAAGGGCTTTTCGTCTTGCTTATGGAGTTTATTGCAGCGCTTTCCCGGCTTCCTTTTCCACGGCCAGGCCTGCCCGATACCGGGCGATGTACCGCTGGAAGCCCTCGCGGTCGGCGGGGTTGGGCTCTACGCAGTCCCCGGCGGCGCCGGCAAAGACCCTCTGCTCCAGGTACTGGGGCAAGGTCTCCCCCTGGGCGCGGTTCTTCCGGTAGGCAGCCAGCAGGGCCATGCCCCAGGGGCCGCCCTCGCCGGCGGTCTCCATCACAGCCACCGGCACGCCCAAAGCGCTTGCCAGCAGCCGCTGGCCCACGCCCTTGGTCTTGAACAGGCCGCCGTGGCCGTAAAGCTTCTCCACCTGGACGTCCTCTGCCCACAGCAGCTCCATGCCGATTTGCAGCGTGGCCATGGCTGCGTACAGCTGGGCCCGCATGAAGTTGGGCAGAGTCAGCTTGTTCTCCGGCTGGCGCACCAGCAGGGGACGGCCCTCCTCCAGGCCGGTGACAGGCTCGCCGGAGTAGCAGTTGTAGCTCACCAGGCCGCCGCAGTCGGCGTCGCCCTCCAGGGCCTGGAAGTACAGCATGTCGTACAGCTGGGCCTTGGTCAGGTTGGCTCCGGCGGCCTCCAGCAGCTGGGCAAAGAGCTTCACCCAGGCGTCCAAGTCCGAGGTGCAGGTGTTCACGTGGACCATGGCCACCGGTTTCCCGTCGGGCGTGGCCACCATGTCAATCTCCGGGTAGACCTTGGACAGGGGCTTCTCCAGCACCACCATGGCGAACATGGAGGTGCCGGCGGAGACGTTGCCGGTGCGGGCCCGCACGGAGTTGGTGGCCGCCATGCCAGTGCCGGCGTCCCCTTCGGGGGGAGCCAGCGGCGCGCCGGGCTCCAAAGTGCCGGTGGGATCCAGGAGCTTGGCGCCCTCCTCCGTCAGGAAACCGGCGTCGCCCCCGGCGGGCTGCACCTGGGGCAAAATGTCCAGCAGCTTCCAGGGCAGGCCCTCGCCCGCCACCAGCTGGTCGAACTTCTCCGCCATGGCCGCGTCGTAGGTGCCGGTGGCACTGTCGATGGGGAACACGCCGGAAGCCTCGCCCACGCCCAGCACGCTGCGGCCGGTGAGCTTCTGGTGGACGTACCCGGCCAAGGTGGTCAGGCAGGCGATGGAGGGCACATGGGCCTCTTTGCGGCGGATGGCCCGGTACAGGTGGGCAATGCTCCACCGCTGGGGGATGTTAAAGCCGAACAGCTCTGTCAGCTGGGCCGCTTCCTCCTCGGTGATGGTGTTGCGCCAGGTGCGGAACTCGCAGAGCTGGTTGCCCTCCTTGTCCAGGGGCAGGTAGCCGTGCATCATGGCGGAAAAGCCCAGGGCGCCCAGCTTCCGCAGGGGCTCGCCATAGGCGCGCTCCACCTCTTGGGCCATTTGGGCGTAGGCCGCCTGGATGCCCTGCCAGGCCAGCTCCAGGGGATAGGTCCACACACCGCCGGCCCGCTGGTTTTCCCAGTCAAAGGCGCCGGTGGCGATGGGGGTGTGGTCCGGCCCGATGAGCACCGCCTTAATGCGGGTAGAGCCCAGCTCAATGCCGCAAACGGCCTCGCCTTGCCGGATGGCCTCTTGAATCTGTTCCAGTTTCATCATAAGGGATGACCTCCTGTGCGCTTTCATTGGTACGTACATTTTAGCATATCCCAACGTGTTTTGCACCTGTTTTTTTAAATTTTTGTGGGTCTTTTTTTCGGCGGCCCGGCAGCGTGGTTTTTCTTGCGCGCCGCCTTGTGGGATGGGCGGGAATCTGGTATAATAGAACGCAGAGAAAACAGGAGGCGCGGCCAAGCGCCCCCTTTTCCTTGCGCAATACAATTTAAATGGAACGGGGGAACATGTGGAATGGGGAACATCGGTTTTGACAACGAGCAGTATCTTCGCACCCAGTCGGAGAAGATTCGGGAGCGGGTCCAGCTGTTTGGGGGCAAGCTTTACATGGAGTTTGGAGGCAAGCTTTTCGACGACTACCACGCCTCCCGGGTTCTGCCCGGCTTTTTGCCCGACAGCAAGGTGAAGATGCTGCTGCAGATGAAGGACCAGGCGGAAATCGTCATCGTCATCAGCGCGGGGGACATCGAGAAGAACAAGGTCCGCGGGGACTTGGGCATCACCTACGACGTGGACGTGCTGCGGCTGATCGACGCCTTCCGGGGCATTGGCCTGTATGTGGGCAGCGTGGTGCTGACCCAGTACAACGCCCAGCCCGCGGCGGAGGCCTTCCAAAAGCGTCTGGAGTCCCTGGGGGTAAAGGTGTTCCGGCACTACACCATTCCGGGCTACCCCTCCAACATCCCCCTTATCGTCAGCGACGAGGGCTTCGGCAAAAACGAGTATGTGGAGACCTCCCGCAGCCTGGTGGTGGTCACCGCCCCGGGCCCGGGCAGCGGCAAAATGGCCACCTGCCTCTCCCAGCTGTACCACGAGTACAAGCGGGGGGTAAAGGCCGGCTACGCCAAGTTTGAGACGTTCCCCATCTGGAACCTGCCCCTGAACCACCCGGTAAACCTGGCCTACGAGGCCGCCACCGCCGACCTCAACGACGTGAACATGATTGACCCCTTCCACCTGGAGGCCTACGGCGAGACGGCCGTCAACTACAACCGGGACGTGGAAGTGTTCCCGGTGCTCAACGCCATGCTGGAAAAAATCATGGGGCAGTCGCCCTACAAGTCCCCCACGGACATGGGCGTGAACATGGCGGGCAACTGCATTGTGGACGACAAGGCCTGCTGCGGCGCCGCCTGCCAGGAGATTATCCGCCGCTACTACGACGCCCTGTGCGGCCAGCGCCAGGGCACCCTTACCGGGGACGAGGTGTACAAGGTGGAGCTGCTGATGAACAAGGCCGGCATCACCCCCCAGGACAGGCCCGTCATCGCCCCGGCCTTAAAGCGCGCCGAGGAAACCGGCCTGCCCGCCGCGGCCATCCAGCTGCCGGATGGGCGCATCGTCACCGGCAAGACCTCCTCCCTGCTGGGGGCCAGCTCTGCTTGCCTGCTCAACGCCTTAAAGGCCCTGGGCGGCATCTCCAAGGACATCCACCTCATCTCCCCCATTGTCATCGAGCCCATCCAAAAGCTGAAGACCACCCATCTGGGCAGCGTGAACCCCCGGCTGCACACCGATGAAATCCTCATCGCCCTGTCCATCTGCGCGGCCACCAACCCCACCGCCGAGCTGGCCATGGCCCAGCTGAAAAAGCTGCGGGGCTGCGAGGCCCACGCCACGGTCATCCTCTCCCACGTGGACGAGGACACCTTCCGCCGCCTGGGCGTCAACCTTACCTGCGAGCCCCAGTACCAGTCCAAAAAGCTGTATCACAAATAAAAGGCACCCGCCTGGTAAAACGCCGCCCTTTGGGCGAAATTCTATTCCCCGCCGCTGTAAAAATAGATTCCTTTTCCGCTTACAGACAGCGCCCCGGCAAAGTGGGCAAAAATACCATAGTTGTATGGGAGGATGCAAAAGATGTTCACAAGCATAATGGTATGCCTTGACATGTTTGGCTGCCCGAACCGCTGCAAACATTGTTGGATTGGACACTCTCCAAACGGCAATTTGACAAATGACGATTTAAGATTTGTTGCGGAGAAATTCCGCCCATTTACAAACAGCTTAACGGTTTATGACTGGTATCGTGAGCCGGATTACAAGGATGGCTATAAAGAACGTTGGAATTTATGCCAAAGCCTGTCGAATACTCATGAACAACATTTTGAGCTAATCAGCGTCTGGCGCATCGTCCGCGACAAAGAATACGCAAAGTGGCTTTCTTCGTTGGGACTGAAGAAGGCTCAGCTTACTTTATTCGGAGGGCCGGAAAAAACAGATTCTTATACCGGCAGAAAAAACGCATACAGCGAAATTGTACAGGCCATTGAAATTTTGCTTGAAAATGAAATTTCCCCGCGGATACAGGTTTTCGTCAATAAAGATACTATAGATGAACTGCCCTGCATAGAAAGCCTTCTGCAAAGCTTACATTTAGAAGAACGTTGTAAATCTTTCGGCGGGGAGTTCTCCTTCTTTCTGCATCAAGGCTCTTGCGATGGAGAGAACGAAAAACTATATGATATCAGGGTAACGCCGGAGGATCTGGAAAAAATCCCGCAAAAGCTTGTGGAGTACACATTAAAGCATTTTAACGAAACAAAGATAGAAAATGTATTTGGAAAAACGGAACAGGCATTGTATGAGGAACTGATACATGACCATTCAACAGCAAGCTATGTCAGCGAAACTCCTGTTTTCTACATAGACAAAGACTTTTCTGTTTATCCGAATATAACTGCTCCTGCTCCAGCTTGGTTTTTAGGCAATTTAAAAACAGAAGGAATTGAAACGATTCTAAAGAACTATACTGAAAGTAAAAGTGTTGCGCAAGCTATGCGTTTGACCGTTCCCCTTTGCGATATCGTTGCATCGCAAGGCGATTGCCAAAGCCAAAGGTTATTTGACAAAGGCGATTATATCGACTATCTGACAAATAAATATTGCAGGAAATGAGCAAAAACTGCTGTGGTGCAAAAGGGACACTGCCTATTTGTGGCGCTGTCCCTTTTGTTTCTTTCCGCGGGATTTGCCTTGGGCGCCAGAGCAAGCGTCCCGCGCGGCCCCAAGTCCCCCCTGGGGCAACGAGTTGAAAAAAGTTTTCCATTCCCCGCAACCGCCCGCCCCGCAAAGGGGTTCTTATAGATGGAGGGACAAAGGAGAGGATGCCGTTTGAAAAAGGAGATTGACAGAAAGCTTCTGGCCGCCCTGCGGGCCCGGGAGCCCCAGGGGCTGGAGGAGGCCATCGGGCGGTACAGCCCCTATGTGGCCGGGGTGCTCCGCAAGGTGCTGGGGCAGCTGGGCACCCAGGAGGACTTGGAGGAGCTGAGCTCCGACGTGTTTGTGGCGCTGTGGCAGTCCGCGGAAGGGCTGCGGGAGGACAGCGATTTAAAGCTGTGGCTGGGGGTGGTGGCCCGCAACCGGGCCCTAAAGCATCTGCGGGCCCTGCGGCTGGAGCTGCCCCTGGAGGACGCCTTCCTCCCCGGCCCGGAGCCCACCCGGTTTTGGGAGCGCCAGGAGGAAACCCAGCTGGTGCGCCAGGCGCTGCTGCGCCTCTCGCCCACGGACCGGGACATCTTCCTGCGGCACTACTACTGGCGGCAGACGGTGGCCCGCATCGCCGAAGAGCTGGGCATGAACCCCTCCACGGTGAAAAGCCGCCTGAAACGCGGGCGGGAGAAGCTGCGGAACACTTTGAAAAAGGAGGATGCGTGATGCGAGATTTGGAACGCCTGTTGACCGGCGCCTATCCCGAGGGCCTGCGGGACGTCCCCCCCGCCCCGGTGCGGAAAAGCGCCGTCCGGGACAAGACCTTTGAAAAGCTGGGGCTGGAGCGCCCGGAGCGGCAGCCCCTCCCCCACGAGCAGTGGAGCCAGGCGGAGCCCGTGGTAAAGCGCCGCCGCCCCTGGGCCATGGTGGCCGCCTGCCTGGCCGTGGTGGCTTTGGTGGGTGGGGCCCTGTGGGCACTGCCCTTGGCGACCGCCCCGGGCCAGGGACAAAGCGGCCCCCTCCCCGCGGGCACCTATTTGGAGTGCTCGGTGACGGAAGCCGCCTTCGATGAGGAAAGCTGGAGCATGGTCCTCACCGCGGAGGCCACCACGGACTTGGACTTGGACAATCCCAACGCCGCCACGGGCTACGGCATCAGCGCCAACGTGGCCATGACCACCGATTACAGCCGCATTTCTTTCGGCGGGCTGGACCCGGACACCCTCACCCGCTGGACGGAAACCGGGGAGAACACCTACCGCTGCGAGGACATCCTGGTGGAGGTAGACCCGGAGTTCCAGATGGTGAACGTGCTCATAGGCCAGCTGGATTTGAACCTGGAGCTGTACGTGGGCTTTGGGGAGCAGAACACCGCCGGGCTCTGGGAGGATTTCCTGCTGGCGGACGCCCCCTTCACGCTGGAGCTGCCCATGCCGGAGGGCAGCCGCTTAGACTTTGTGCGGCCCAATCCCCCCGCCACCTACTTTACCTGCCAGGCGGTGGAGGCCGCTTTCAGCCAAGAGCAGCAGGCGCTGGTCTTCACCCTGGAGGCCCAGACGGACATGGATTTGGATAATGCCGACTGTCAGTCTTTGTACAGCTTTTTGTACACCCTCACCTTCCAGGGGGAAAACGGCGCCTACCAATACCCCAGCTACGACGGCGCCACCGTGGACGCCCTGGCCCACTGGACCCAGACCGGGGAGGACACCTACCGCTGTGAGGGCTTCACCGTCCCCGTGGACCTGGCCCTTCTGGCGGAGCAGGGCGTCACCGGCACAGCCGCGGGCACCTTGGATTTGGTGGTCACCGACACGTCCTATGTGGGCGCCGAAGATGCCTGGCAGTTCTTCCCCTCGGTGGAGTTTGCCGTGGAGCTGGAGGAAACCAGCGCGCCTGTCTCCTTTGAAAGCGCCCAGGAGGAAGTCTACTACAAAATGCTCAACAGCATGGACTATTTCACCACCGCCCGGGTCAGCTTTACAGAGGTGCTCCCAGGCTTTGACGAGGAGCTGGCGTACACCATTGAAACAAACCTGGACACCAGCATCGCCCACCAAACGCTCACAAGCTCCGATGACCCCGATTTTTCCCAAGAAACCTACGCGGACGGCACAACCGTGTGGGAGTATGACAACCGTGCCAAAAGGTTCTCGTCCGCTGGCGAGGTGGAAAAGCGCCGCACCTTGGCAGAGGAGTGGCCCGGGATAACAGAGCGGTATTCCATTGACGAAAACGGCGACCCCCATTGCCGTTACCGGGGCAACCCCACCAACGTCTCCGGCGCCGGGGAATGTCTGCTCCCCCAAACGTGGGCCTTTGGCCTTCTGCCGGAGAAAGACCTGTGGGTTATAGAGGGCTCCCTGGAATACTGCGGCCGCACATGCTACGACATTGTGGGCACTGTGCGGGACAGCTACGCCGCCCAAATCGGGGCCGACCAGTTCCGGATGTACGTGGACCGGGAGACAGGCATCCTCTTGATGCTGGACGCCTGGAACGACCAGGGCAGCGCCTGCTCCGTGACTGTTACGGAAATCACGGTGGACGACCCCTCCATCTGCGCCGCCTTCAACTATGACATGAGCCCCTACCAGGACTACACCCAAGGCACCGGCCCTTCCCTTGGCGTCATCGGCAGCGAAGACGGCACCACGGCGGTGTACTCCGCCCCGTAAAACAAATGCAAAAGAGCCCCCCACCCGGGAGGCTCTTTTCTTTATTACTATAGTATGCGGAGACGGGATTCCGCCCCTTTGCCATGGGTCGCGGTTTATCCCTTCAATTCCACCCGGCGGATTTTGCCGGAGATGGTCTTGGGCAGGTCCTCCCGGAACTCCACAATGCGGGGGTACTTGTAGGGGGCGGTGTTCTTCTTGACGTAGTTCTGAATCTCTTTCTTCAGCGCGTCGGTGCCCTCGGTGCCCTTGGTCAGCACGATGATGGCTTTCACCACCTGGCCCCGCACCGGGTCCGGGGCGCTGGTGACGGCGCACTCCAGCACATAGGGCAGCTCCATGATGACGCTTTCAATCTCGAAGGGCCCAATGCGGTAGCCGGAGGACTTAATCACGTCGTCGGTGCGGCCCACATACCAGAAGTAGCCGTCCTCATCCCGCCAGGCGGTGTCGCCGGTGTGGTAAAGGCCGTCGCTCCAGGACTCCTTGGTCTTTTCCTCGTCCCGGTAGTAGCCCATGAACAGGCCGCAGGGCACGGCCTTGTCCGTGCGCACCACGATTTCGCCGGTCTCGCCTACAGGAGCGGGGGTGCCGTCGGGCAGGACGATGTCCACGTCGTACAGGGGGCTGGGGATGCCCATGGAGCCGGGCTTGGGCACGGTGCCCACGGGGTTGTAGATGGTCAGGGTGGTCTCCGTCTGGCCGAAGCCCTCCATCAGCGTCAGGCCAGTGGCCCGCTTCCACTGCTCAAACACCTCGGGGTTCAACGCCTCGCCGGCGGTGGTGGAGTACTCAATGGAGGACAAATCGTACTTGCTCAAATCCTCCTTGATGAAGAACCGGTACATGGTGGGCGGCGCGCAGAAGGTGGTGATGTGGTATTTCGCGAACATGGGCAAAATGTCGTGGGCGTCGAACTTGTCGAAATCGTAGGTGAAGATGGCGGCCTCGTTCATCCACTGGCCGTAGTACTTGCCCCACAGCGCCTTGCCCCAGCCTGTGTCGGAGATGGTGAAGTGCAGGCCGTCGGGGTTCACGTTGTGCCAATACTTGGCGGTGATGTAATGGCCCAAAGCGTACTTGTAGTTGTGCTCGGCGATTTTGGGGTAGCCCGTGGTGCCGGAGGTGAAGAACATCAGCATGGGGTCGCTGCCGCAGGGGGCGTCGGGCTTGCGCTCATAGGTGTCGGGGAAGGCTTCCACTTCCTTGTCGAAGTCGTGCCAGCCCAGGCGGTTCTCCCCCACCATGATCTTCACCTCCACGCTGGGGCAGTTCTGGGCGGCCTTCTCCGCCTCGTCGGCCACCTGGCCGTCGGCGGTGCAGAGGATGGCCTTTACCCCGGCGGCTTTAAAGCGGTAGTCGAAGTCGTGCTCCATCAGCAAATTGGTGGCGGGGATGATGACGGCACCCATCTTGTGCAAAGCGGTGATGACAAACCAGAACTGGTAGTGGCGCTTTAACACCACCATCACCCTGTCGCCCCGCTGAATGCCCAGGCTCTCCAGGTAGTTAGCGGTTTTCGCGGACCACCGGCTGATGTCGCCAAAGGTGAAGCGGCGCTCCACCTTGTCCCGGCTGACGTGGAGCATGGCCAGCTTGTCCGGGGACTTCTCCGCCAGCTTGTCCACAATGTCAAAGGCGAAGTTGAACTTCTCCTCGTTCTCAAAGCGGATGGATTTGAGGATGCCGTTTTCGTCCAGCTCAGTTTTGACAAAAGGCGTGGAGACGGTCTCCCTATCTTGGCGGGCCAGCTTCTGGTCGATGAGCCGCTGGAACCTGTCCTGCTCCGGTGCGAACTCCTCGGCGCCCTTCATGACGATGGCGTAAAACTGGCACTCGGCGCCCTCGGTGGCAATCATGCCGTGGGGGGTGGCGGAGTTGTAGTAGATGGAATCCCCCTCGTGGAGCACCTCAATGTGGTTGCCCACCTGCACCTTCATGGCGCCTTTCAAAATGATGTCCAGCTCCTGGCCCACGTGGGTGGAAAGCTTGATGGCCACCTTCTGCTGGGCCTCCTCATAGGGCATGGTGACGAAGAAGGGCTCGGCCGTCTTGTTTTTAAACAAGGGGGCCATGTTCAGGTACTTAAAGCCCTGCCGCCGGGTGATGGGCAGGCCGTCGCCCTTGCGGTTGACGGTGTAGCTGGACAAGGTGGGGGACACGCCCTTAATCAAGTCGGTGGGGTCAATGCCAAAGCGCTGGGCGCACTTGTAGATAAAGGTGAAGCTGAAGTCCTTCTCCCCGGCCTCGCACTGCTGGTACTCCTCCAGGGGGACGCCGGTGCACTTGGCCATTTCCCCTTCGGAAAGGCCGGTGATTTCCCGCATGGTGCGGATGCGCTCCGCCACCTCTGCCAGTTGTGTTTTCAAATCGGTTTTTTCCATGGTTGTGCTCCTTTCTGTCCGACCGCATGCCGCTTTTCGGCGTGTTTTTGTCCGGCGCTGGCCTCCGAACACAGGCAAAATAAAAAGCCCGTCTCAAGGAAAGTTTTTCCTTGAGACGGACTGAAAATCCGCGGTACCACTCAAATTGCGCAAACGCGCCACCTCGTCGGGCTCCAGCAAGCCCTATGCACTAACGCAGCATACGCGGGAGACGCCTACTTTCCACGGGGGATTTGGGGCCTCCGGCTCGGAAGGGATTGTCACGGGCGCCTTCCACCGGCTTGCACCTACCGCCGGCTCTCTGCAGGAAGGGACGCCTGGACGCTCTTCGTCACAGCCTTTCCCTGGCTTTGTCGCCAAAGCCCATTCACTTGTGGTTCTTTTATACCCTACACCATTTTTTGCAGGATGTCAAGAGGGAACTTTCAAAAACTTTTCCCAACCGGGCGGAATCACCGGGTGGCGGCCTCCAGCTCTTGGATGCCCTTTACAATCATCTCCACGGTGACCTCGTAGGGCCACTTGCGCACGTCGATGCCCTGCAGGGCCTTTTCCGCCACGGCGGGCAAATCCTCGGGCTTGGCGTGGATGTCCGAAAGCCGGGTGGGCAACCCAATAGACCGGTTGAAGGCCATCACCTTGTCCCGCTCCTGGTACTTTTTGTCGATGGTGAGCATGGCCAAAATGCCGTAGGACACCACTTCCCCGTGGAGGTGGTGGTGCTCCTCGGTGCTGGGCAGGATGGTGAAGCCGTTGTAGATGGCGTGGGCCAGGCCGGTGGTGTAGTCCACCTGGACGAAGTTGGACACCAGCCCCGTGGAGACGATGACGCTCAAAATAATCTCCGTCAGTTCGTAGGTGACCTGGTGAGCTTGGCAGTCCGCCATGGCCTTTTGGCCCCAGCGGAGGATGGGCTCGGCGCACATGGAGCTGAGGGCGATGCCCATGGCGTCGGAGTGGGAGGGCACGTCCCCCCGGGAGGAGGTGGTGCACTCAAAGTGCTTGGCCATGGTGTCCCCCATGCCGGCCCACAGGTACTTCACCGGGGCGTCGGCGATAATCTGCGGGTCGATGAAGATGTGGCTGGGCGGGATTTTGGAGAAGGAGTACTCCCGCAGGCTGCCGTCCGGGTGGTACAAAATGCCCAGGCTGGTGCAGCCCGCGCAGGTGGAGGCGATGGTGGGGAAGGTGAAAAAGGGCCGGTGGGTCATGTGGGCCAGCACCTTCACCGTGTCGATGGCCTTGCCGCCGCCCACGGCAAAGAGCATATCCGCCTGGGCCACCTGAGGCTGGAGCTTGGCGATGTTCTCCACCGAGGCCTCTCCCCCGTACCAGTAGGTGCCGGTGATTTCCACCGCCGAGCCCGCCACCGCCCGGCGAATCTTCTCCTCCGCCGCGGCCAGGGCCCGCTTGCCGCCGATGATGGCCGCCTTCTTCCCAAAGGGGGCGCACACGGCGGGGATGTTCTGATAGGCGTCCTCCCCGATGGTGTAGCCGGGGAACAGTGTCTCTTGGAAATTCATAGTCAGCAGCCTTCTTTCTCAAACTGGCCCGCGGGGGCGGGGGTGGTTTCTTCTTCCGGTTCCGCGGCCTGGCGGGCCTGTACAGCCTCCTCATAGGAGCGGCCCTGGGCCTGGGGGTGTTCCTTCAAATACTTGCGGTTTTTGTACACGCCTACGGTGAGGAAGGGCACGATCACCACGGCGATGGCAAAGTAGCCGCAGTAGCCGTAGCCGTACTTGATGATGTTGGAGAGCCCCACCAAAGAGATGGTCATGGACAAGACGATGATAAACGCCGCCACCACCGCGCTGCGGGCCGGGGCAAAGGTGATTTTCCGGAACAGGGGCAGCTTCTCAAACCGGGCCACAAAGCCGAAGGTGGTGGTCACCCCGGTGGAGATGAGACACAGCAGCAGGCACACGCCGTACACCACCGTCAGCCAGCCCATGCCCATCTCCCGGCACACCGTGAGGGTGGGGATGACTGTGCCGCCCTCCACCGAGGTGTAGAACCCCTGCCAAGAGAGGAGCATGAAAATGGACAGCACCAATGCCACGGCGTTCATGGCGAAGGAAATCCACATGGAGCGGGAGCAGGCCTTTTTGGTGGTGAGGGGCGTGCCGCAGGCAATCATGGTGGGCAAGGTGACGCACTGGAAGCCCGCGTAGGTAAAGCAGTTCAAAATGGCCTGGGGCACGTTGCCAAAGCCCTGGGTTTGGAAGTCCTGCCAGAGGACCTGCTGCAAATCGCCCCTCCAGGCGATGCCCACGGCGTAGATGGCCACCGCCGTCACCAAAATGGCAATGCCCATGTAGGTGCTAGCCATGCGCACCAGGTCCGCGCCGAAGATGGTCAAGCACAGCACCAGCATCCCCACCAGGAAGATGCCCGCGTAGTAGTTCAGGCCGAAGTACTCCGAAAGGGCCGAGGCCGCCCCGGAGATGGCCGCCGCCACCGCCATGAGCACCATGATGTAGAAGAACACCTCGAACAGGACGTACAGCTTGTCAAAGGGGTGGTACAGGGTTTTGAACAAATCCTTGTAGCTGGTGAGGCCCCGGGAGTTATACAGCAGCATGGCCTCCCGCATGGTGAGGGTCAGCAGCAGCATGGCGCCCACAGCGCTGATGGGCCCCAGCCAGCCCAAGCCCACGTAGTAGGTGTGGGCCTGGTTGCCGGTGGCGAAGCCGCCCCCCGCGTGGGCGGAGAACAGCACCGCCCCCACCGAGAACAGCACGGCAAAGGGGATTTTCGTTTTGGTTTTTTGCATGGGGACACAGCCTCCTTCAATGGATTTTTCCCCAGGCAACAAAAAAAGCTCCCTCGCCTTTCTGCCCAGGGTGGACAGAAAAGACGAAAGAGCAACCTTCCGCGGTACCACTTTTCCTTCGTTTCCAAAAGGGGGAAACGCACTTTGCGGGTACGGGCCGGCAGCCTGGCCAGCTGGATACCCCTGCGTTGCTAACGGGCGCAACTCCGTCCGGGCCTACTTGCTTCGGCACGGCCGCTCGGCGGTCAGTTCGGCCAGGGGCCTTCTGAATGCCTCGCACCAACCGGCATCTCTCTGGCAGGGCCCCTGCGCTTACTACTCCGCGTCCTCGCGTTGTCTGCTTGATAAAATAGCACAGCCCGCCCCACTTTGTCAACCACTTTTTTGAAATTTAACTTTAAAAATCTTGCAAAACGCCTTGAAAGCCAACGAGATGGTTGACCGCTATATCCATTTTTACAACCATGAGCGCATCTAGCTAAAGACAGGGGAGGCGCCGCTGACGCGACGCCCCCCTCCTAAAACTGAATCTTCCTGCACCCGAGGTTTTTTGTGCTGTCCGCACAATCTGGGGCGGTTCATTTCACCAGGGATGCTTGAAAAACCTAGCCTTACTGCTCCTTCTGAGGCAGCCCCTCGATGAGGTCGGCGGTGGGCTCCAGCCAGTCGCCCTCAAAGAGCTCGATAGCGCCCCTATCGCAGGCGGCGGCCAGCTTGGGCTCCATGGGCAGCTTGCCCAGCACCTTAAGGCCGTACTTGGCAGCCACCTCGTCGATGTGGCTCTCGCCAAAGACGTGGATTTCCCGGCCGCAGTCGGGACATTTCACATAGCTCATGTTCTCCACCAGGCCCAGCACGGGGACGTCCATCATCTTGGCCATCTCCACCGCCTTGGACACAATCATGCCCACCAGCTCCTGGGGGGAGGTGACAATGAGGATGCCGTCCAGGGGCAGGGACTGGAACACGGTCAGCGGCGCGTCGCCGGTGCCGGGAGGCATATCCACAAACATGTAATCCACGTTGCCCCAGATGACGTCGGTCCAGAACTGCTTGATGGCCCCGGCGATGACGGGCCCGCGCCACACCACGGGGGAGGTTTCCTCCTCCAGCAGCAGGTTGATGCTCATCACCTTGATGCCGGTCTTGGTGGCCACAGGGTAAATGCCGTTTTCATCGGAGAGGGCCCGCTGCTTCATGCCAAAGCACTTGGGGATGGAGGGGCCGGTGATGTCGGCATCCAGCACAGCCACATCGCTGCCGCGGCGGCGCAGGCTGGTGGCAAGCAGAGAGGTGACGAGGCTTTTGCCCACGCCGCCCTTGCCGCTGACCACGCCGATGACCTTTTTCACATGGCTCAGGTCGTTGGTTTTCTCCAAAAAGCTTTGGGGCTGCTGCCGGGAGGGGCAGTTCTCCCCACAGCTGGAGCAATCGTGGGTGCAATTTTCGCTCATTGGCAGATTCATCCTTTCTCATGGCCCGGGGGCTGCCCGGGGTGTCTTTCTCTATTGTACCCCTTTTTACAAAAAAGTAAAGTAGCCGCGCCTAGAAAACCTCCCAGCCCCGTGGTATACTGGCAGTGAAACCACACAGGGAGCATGGGAGGCCTTCGTATGAGCACACAGAAAAAATGGAAGCTGGCGCAAATGCTGTGCCTGGCCGTGATGCTGGCGGGCGTCATCGGCCTGGGGATATCTGTCTTTGGGGAGGCAGGGTCCGCCGCGCCCTGGGGCATCGCCGCCCTGGCGGGCCTGTGGGGCAATCTGATGTGCGTCCTGGCTCAGCGCCGCCGGAAGGGGAAGTAAGCGGCCATAGCAAAACCAACGGCGCGGACGTGCGGCGGCGTCCCCAGCAAGCGCGGCGTTCAGCCGCCGCTCCGTAGCGCGAAGAGACAGCGGAGGCACTCCGCTGTGGGGCAACCTGGCGTGCGTCCTGGCCCAGCGCCGCCGGAAGGGGAAGTGAGCGGCCATAGCAAAACCAACGGCGCGGACGTGCGGCGGCGTCCCCAGCAAGCGCGGCGTTCAGCCGCCGCTCCGT
>OFMJ01000067.1_pt1 | contig 108896 bp, 73 predicted proteins | sample 1541801 | NCBI WGS metagenome assembly OFMJ01 (sample SAMN04209234, study PRJEB22552) | human gut metagenome | biome: gut; material: feces | host: Homo sapiens | place: USA: Oklahoma
TTGAAAAACTACCGCGATTGGTATAGCGTGGTCTCCACTGCTGAACAGAAAGGGATACAAAAAGGGATACAGGAAGGAATAGAAAAAGGGATACAGAAAGGGATACAGGAAGGCGAGAAGAAAAAACAATATGAGATAGCCCGTAACCTAAAATCCCTTGGAATAGCCCCCGACATCATAGCAAAGACCACCAAGATGACATTAAAAGAGATAGCAGAACTGAACACATCTCCATCCGGAGATGAATAAAAAAAGAGCAAGAGCTGAAAACAGTGTACCATCCACTCTTTCAGCCCTTGCTTATTTTATCGGTTTTGCGCTTACTTTATCTCAGCCAGCCACTCATGGAATCCATCGTACGGGGTATAGTGCAATACATATTCGGACTGGCTATGACTGATGACCTTCTCCTGGGGAATCCGGTTTACATCGACTTCCGCCCTTGCCAGCCACAAAGCATCTTCCATCACATAACGGCCTAAAGAAAGTTCAGGTATCATCCGGCTCAGATAAAAAGCAGACTGCTCATAAGCATACCACTTGCCATCCTCTTCCCGGTAGATATATATCAAACCGTCATTGCTCAGTTCCCTTTCCAACATCGTTACCACCTCGCACATAATTCTATAGATTAGTCGTTTTTAATCAGCATCATCTCATCGTCCGAACACAGGGTTACCAACCAAGGCCCGTTCAGCAACTTGTTCAAATCCACTTCCACCTTGTCCAGCATGACACCGTAGAAGGAACACACCTCTTTCAGTTTCAATGCCGCCTCACTGAGTTTCTTCAACAACTGGGCCGAACGATGGTAGGCATACCAGCGGCCACCTTCTTCATACAGGTAAACTTCCGATTTACCGCATGATTCCTTGTCCATGATTTCTAATAGGTTGTTCATAACATCCTCCTTTTATTAAGGTATCAGAATTTGGATTGTTTTCCGGATATTCCCACTATAGATATAAAGGGATACATCTTGTTTGCTTGAATATTGGGCTTTCTCCAAATAGACCCATGTGGAATTGACTTTTTCTATTTCACCACCCAGTTCAGGTCTCCAACTATCCAATGTCACACTGACACCCTCAGGCAAGGTTTCAATCTGCCAGCCATTCTGATTGTTCGTTACAACCCTGATACGGGCGGTATAATAATTTCCTATTTCGGAAGCTGTGATTTTTCCTGCGGTAACACCTAAATAAATATAGTTGTCCGTCGTGATATCCATGATATCCTTATCATCAATGACAATCATTTCTATTTCGGTCTCACTGATACGATTGTCGGCGTCAGCACTGACAGCCGTATCCAAATCACCATGGCCTGCACCATCCGTCAAATAGTCAATATCAAAGATATACCGATGATTACGTTCGATATCCCCCAACGGCTCATATCGTACACCCGCACCTTCTTCCGTAATGCGCTTGATGAAATCCAAACGATAATATCTTTTGCTGGAAACTCCATCTTTAGAAGTATAGGTACCCCCCATGACAATAAATGTCTCACCTTTTCCATCAGCCCCATTGACACCGGCTATTTCCGGAATATATACGGAACCCGTACTGTTGCCTGCAACTGTTCCCACCACTCTTTCGTCCATGGGCTGATTATTGATAATACTGCCCTGCTTGGCAATGGTTCCGGTGCGATTCACCCGATAAACATACATTTCGTCCAATTGGAAGTTTGAGCCTTCGGTCCGCACTTCCACCTTTGCCATGGCACGAAGCAGGGAGATGTTCCCCTTCGCTCCCAAAGCAACCGCAAACGGAGTGGTCAGTTCGCCATACAGGGGCATATACTGTAAATCGTTGTTTATAAATGTGCCCAATGACGCCTTGGCTGCATCAAACGAAGTACCTACAGCGGGAGTGTCAACTTCTGCATTCGCTACAATCATCAGCGTTACAGCGGTATATTCTTCGGGCAGTATGATATACATCTGTCCTCCACTTGTCCCGTCCCAACTGATTCTAGGCTTTGTTTCCGTGCCCTCTGTGTACGTATCTCCTTTGCTCACCGCTTCCTTAAAGGCCCCGTCATTAAAGACCCACACCACATACTTGTCAATTGCGGCATCATTACTGATAGCGCGGCTGGAAGGAAGACCGGCCGGCGGCACCATGACCTCAAAAGAGACTTGCACATTCTTGCCTTTCCCGGCTATGATTTCCGCCGTTTGCTCATTCGCTTCCGTACATCCACACAAGGCTGTTACCAGCAAGAGAAAGAATGCTATATTAAATTTCGTTTTCATAAGTAGCATACGTTTTATTGTTCATCTTTTAGTTCACCGTCACAGTCACTTCACGGTCTTCCGTTTCATTGGCGATACGGAATGCCAGTGTAGTACTTGTTCCGCTTGGCATCTCCTTCAGCATTTTCAGGGTGATAGTCGTTCCTCTTCCCTTGTCGGCATTACCGCTGTCCGGCGTTACCTGCAACCAGGGAGCACCCGGGTTCACCAATTCCCATGTGGCATTGACAGATACAATGCTGATGGTGGTGGTGCTGCCTTTCGCACGGCTAATACTTGCCGTTGGAGTCAATGAGTTGATATCCCATTTGGTCTTTGCCCTGTCGCGGACACAACGGACGGCTCCGGCATAATGAGATTCCGCACGAATATTAGATTGAGTCAGTCCGTGGATATGGCGCCCATTACCTCCACCACCGATCTCTGCCCCATGCAGGAACATTGCACCCGGAATCCATTTGTTATCCTCACTTAGAATAGAAGAGTTCGTCCACAAAAAACTATTTACGGTAATAGAGGACCCTTGTTCTATTGAAATCGTAGAATTGTTTTGGCCTTTAAAAGTAAATCCCTTTGTCGGATCATAAGCACCTGTCAAGGGCAACCATGTAATAGGCTGGCCAGCTACGGGATTATAATAATAATTAGCTCTTTTATTTTCATGACCATAGAAACCCTGTTTTTTTTCAACCGTTAATTTAGGTTCATTCAAACTCTCATAATTCAAATAAAAACCATAATAACCTGCATTGCTTACATAAGATCCATCATATATAGATATTTCATCAGCATTGCTATCTCCCCATTGAATCTTTGTATCGTTCATGTTATTCACAAAATGAGGAACATACATTACATTAAAACGCCAGTTGTCTTTTTCGCTTGTTAATGTTTTCCAATCAATAGAAAGAACAGCCTCATAAACTTCATATATCTTTGCTGAATCCTTCCCTCCTTTTAATTTACCGTCTTCTTCAAACTTATATTTATTCCACTCCCTGTCCTCTGAATCCCATTCCCTATAATATATAGGCTTCCCATAATCCTTAGAATCTTCTTTCTTTAGAGTTATCTCATCAATCCAATTTCCTCGTTTATATTTTTTAACTTCTACTTTTTTACTAAACACGAACGCATCCACCGGCGGCACTCTATATCCCACAGGACACGGGTCATAAATAGTCTTTGAGCCTAAATCTTTTACAGTAGTACTTAACCCATTATTAGTTCCCCACAAATAGCCACCATAACCGGGTATACTGGATAATCCGGTAGGGCTACTATTACCACCACCATACACCAACCGTGTAGGATGCTGGATGGTAGTAGGGATAGCCTGATCATTCATTGCTATCGCAGCGCCACTCTGTACTCCCCAGCCCTCATAATAATGTACTACCGGTAACACACCGGTATCCTTGAAATTATCATTGGAATATCCGGCACCAATAAACGGGTCTTTACGCCCCCATTGGTAAAGCAATCCCATAGATGCCACGCTGCTATTACCCACAGGCTTATTGCTTAACGCACCCAGGTTACGGTCCAATACATCATAGTCATTCAAGGTCCAATTCTCTACCATGTGTTCATACACTTCCTGTGTATTCGGGTCAATCATGTCGGGAGCTACCCATATATGCCATGACCATACCACCTGATTCTGATCATTAAACGCACCGATCAATGCATTACCTCCCGTTACACCGCCAATGCTGGCACCGTTCAAGTTGACAGTATACTTGATGGAATTGGTATTTGGGTCATAATCGGCATAAGTCATTCTTCCCTGCGTATTAGAGACATAACTACCCGTTCCAGCATCTCTCAGCTGTATCAGTCCGGCTTCTGTTTCCCAAATGACCCCTATCTTGACCGGTGTCAAGGCAGCGTCACCCTCGCCGGGAACAATGTCGATCCCTTCGGGAGCGATACCATCGTTACCGTTGCCTTTAATGGAGACAATCAACTCGTGTTCGCCTTCGTCCACAATGTAGCAGTTTGCCGTAGGAGGCTGAGGCATAATAACCGTAATTTCCTTCTTGATACTACCTGCCACCACATAAAAACGTGTGGTGCGAGTAATACCTCTGTTCTCAAAATTCGGAGTGACGGATACGGTGGTCGTGCTATTAGCGCTGCCACTCTCCTTGTCTATTGTCAACCAACTCAAATCCTGACCGGCAATAGGTTCTATATACCAGCCGTCGCTATAATCCGTCCAGATGTCCAGTGTTTTTGTCGACACATCATTAAACTTTTTGCAGATAATGACACTTTTGTCGGTAGTCAGCGTATACTGATCGGGGACACCGCGCATGTAATCGTCCGCCCACCTGTCTACAGTAACCGTCAAGGCCACTACATCATTCTCCAACGCCTCATCGGGGGTGGGAGTTCCCGGGTTAGCCACCTTTGTAATGTTGAATACATACGAGTGATTGCGGATAATGTCAAAGTCGGCCACTCCACCGCCCTTGTCGTCTTTCATATCGATGCGGTAGTAGTTCATTTTACCGGCTCCTTCTATCCCTTCACCTTCATAGATACCACCTACCACTACCTTCAGCTGCTTGTCAGGGTCAGTGCCGGCGTTCTTTACCTCGGAAAGGTAAATCTGATTCAAGAACCTCTTACCGGTGACAATATAATCCGTATCCTCACTTTCAGGAACCACATACTTCAATGGATCTGTACGCGGACTTGCCGTTTCCGGTATATCTGTCTCCGAGAACTGGATTTGCATATCGCTACTCGGCTTTTGAGTAGGAGCCGCACAATACCCTTTATCATTCACACGATATACATATATTTCTTTCAATTGGAAATTCGTACAATCCTCATCCACCTGAACACCCATTTTAGCCACACCGCGATAAAGATTGCAACTGGCATCGGTAGTAGAGGAAATTGAAATCACACCGGTAGTTCCCCACATGGGCAGTTTGTTATTTTCCAAATTCCAATTAGCTGTAGGATAAGAATAGATGAGATCCTTGTATATTTCGCTTTGTGCCTGTCCGTTGTAACTGGTAAGCAAATCTTCCGCCGTGATGCTCGCAATGCCCTCCTGCTGATTCAGATTGGCCAGCACGACCAATTCCGTACGGCCGGGTGCAAAAAGAATATGTCCGGTCAAGGTACGTACTTGAAGGCCGTCAGGTTGTGAAATCGCCAAGTCAGTAATCACATGATACAGCTTGTCATCCACGAACTGCAACACATAAATGTCATTGGCGTCAATAGAGCGCTGTCCTTCTGTCTCAGGATCCAGATTATCCGGATATGCATTCTCCTCATATCCTCCAATCGCGCGACTTGTTCCCGGCAGGGCAATCGTCAGTCTCACCACAGGAGCACCGGTATCCGGACCCTGTCCTTCAAACGTCTCATCGCTGCACGACGAGCAGTAGAAGCCGCAGAGCACCGCCATTACTATATATGATAACCATCTTTTCATAAATTGCTTTTTTAGTTTCGTTATTACATGTCCATGTCATTGAAGCGCACCACCCAGTCATTGATAATGATGCTGGTCTGGATCCATTTCATGCTCTCGTCCAGGAAGAAAGTCATGTTGTATTCGTCCTGACGGTCCAGATACTCCTGGTTGGTCATGTCATGTCCTTCGGCTTCGGTAAGCAGCAGGTATTTCACCAAGGGGATGGAAAGTACAGGTTCTCCGGTTTCCTTGTTGGTGATGGTGAGACGGGGGTTGTTTTCAACCACCAGACGGCCTACGGTAATCTGTGCGATAGCTACGCTGATGTTGCTGTCCTCCTCCTCTCCGTCGGCTCGTGTCCCCATGTCCGTGCCGCCCTGCGTACGGTAATAGGGATAATATGTTAATGTTTCGTCCTCCAGCAGCTTGTTGTCATAGTTCATCAGGCCGTTGTCGTCCGTAATCGTAAATTCAAATTTATCCACCTCCACAGTCACTCCGTCCATTTGCTGGAGAATGACGCGTATGGTGTTGGTGTTCTTCACCAGTGGCACGGTCACTACTTGCGAGGTTGCCGCCCGCGAGAAAGATTGCTTGGTCACTTCGCCGTGCCACAACGAAGAGAGTTTGCTGTTCACCATAGCCGTTCCATCAGCCGCACGGCTGTACAGACGGTCCATCTTGCATTGCAGTTCGTCCAGCGAGGATTCTCCTGCCGTAACCAAAGGTACTGAGAATGAAGCCTCATTATTCAGTCCCGCCCAAGTGATCAGATGGTAGTCACCCGGTTCCAAATCCACTTTCATGGTATATCCTTCTTCTCCCAGCACATCGCCTTCTTCTGTCTTCTGATATACCAACTTGCCGTTATCGTCAAAAGCATAAAGTGTCACAGTCTCCACCTCGCGTGAGAAGGCATCGGCATACTTCATGTTATAATCATACTTGAACTTCACTCTGTACTCCACAGAGCAATCTACCTCTTCTTCACCGAGTATGCTGTCGCACGACACAACGGCGCTTCCCAATGTCATGGCCATCATCAGGCTGAAGGAGAATTGTCGGGCGAATGTTTTTACTGTTTTCATGCTTTTGGTCATTTTATAATGTTAGAATATAGAAAGGTATAAAGGGGAAGGAGATGAATCCTCCCCCTGTCTGTTATAGTGTTTATTCTTAGAACTCAATGTTGTTGAAACGTACAACCCAAGGTGCGATGGTAGTGGTCAATTCCAGGTAAGCACTTTCATCGTCTATGGTAGTACCATCTTCCGGTATAATGGTCGAGCTGCCTATGCCTTTGAAGCTAGTAATTTTCAAAGAATAGATATTGTTACGCATAATGGCATACTGCATATTGTTTTCATCGCCTTTGAAGTGTTCGATTGGAGCGTAGTAGTAACAGTGTCCGTTTGTATAAGTCACCAATTTTTCCGATTCATAATTGGGGACACTCGCTTTCAAAGCATCCATTGAACGGAAAAATAGACCGTCATATTTGTATATCGTACCTACGTTTTTACCAGTAGCATCCAACATCTCACCACGGAATACAATACCGGTCACCATACCTTTCTGTTGTTGAGTCTTCGTAACGACATTTTCAAGGCAGTAAGTCAAAAATACATCCTGTGATTTTGCATTTTCACCAATTTCAATAACTTCTGTAGGAAGCTTTTTCAAGAACTCAGAGTCATAAATATCCTGTGAAGTCTGCAATTCATTTACTGTATTGAAGAAATAGTTCTGAGCATCTTCTCCATTCCACAGTCCATTAGCCAATTCCACCTGATTCTTCTCAGTTGACTTCGGATCTACCAGATAGTCATTTCCTGTCAATAAGCCCATCGGAATGATAGTTTTCCAATCATCAACGGTCTTATGTCTTACCGCATAAACCGTCTTCGACAAGTTTACCATCGCGTATTTGTCCAGCTGAACATTCCAAATTTCCTTTGTCCTTTTAATTTCTCCTTCTGCATAGTGGAAAGGTCCAGTCTTGGTTGTATTTACAAATACAGAGGCTGTTGTCTCTTTTCCGTCTACAAAACCTGTATAATCTCCAAGATCGCCCGCTAACTCATAGCGAGCCTTTTCCTCACCATTCTCCAACAAAATCCAGATTTCCTCGTCGCTTTCATCCAGAAAAGCTCGGTTCAACACAGTGATATAAGTATATTGAGTATTTCCACTTACCTCTGTTTTCAGCCATCCGGCTTTTATTTCTGTAGCAATAGTAGTAACATCAACATTTACAGGATATTTATTCTTGTTATCATTCGGAGTGAAAGTAATCTTGGAAACCACACGTTCCACCAATACAGTCTTAGTAGTCGGTCTTTCCGGGTCTTGGTTTGTAATCTCCACTGTTACTTCCTCTTGATTGGCCATCATGAAGTGATTACGGGCATGTCCTTTTTTAGTCACAACATCTACAGAAGCGTCGTTATCAGCTCCTACTGGAATAGAATAGTTTGTCACATAGCTATATAGCTCGGAAGCAGTTACATCCTCTTGCGCTTTGCCTGCTATATCAGCACAAGGATTCAGAATCACCAATACATTATATTTACCCGTCTGCTTCAATTGGAAGCTAGGCTCAAAAGCCCCGCTCACTACATCAACACTCGCATAATATCTCACCAAACCGGTCGCCTGGCTCTCTCCGGCCGGACTGATAACCACTACAGCGTCCTGAATGTTGCCTTCTTCCGTTGTTCCATTCTCGGTATCATCTCCTACCTCAGCGTCAGCGGCACGTCCCGATCCTGTGGAAGTAGATATACTTAATGTCAGATTAGCATTCGCCTTCTCCGGTTGTCCGCCATTGTTGTTTTCCACAATGTCCTCGTTTGTACATGCCACCATTGCAGCGCATGCCAACATTCCTAACAATAACCCCTTAATCTTCATAATCCTAAGTTTTTAAATTATAAACTCTTTTTTGTAATTTCTATTCTTGTTTGTCGACACTGCAAAGGTAAGTGGCAAACCGCATAAGCCTTAATCGGTATTTTCGGCAAAATAGATTGGCGTCTTTGACAAAATGACTTTAGAGCGCCTTTTGCAGGGCATTTCCGTCATTCATGAATAAAACGCCCTGCTCATTGAAAGAATCGCCTCTTACATTTCACGCAGAAAAACACAGAGAAAGAACAGAAATAAAATGTATCTTTTTTTTATTTGCCTATCCCGATAAGGCACAGTGGTATTTTCAGCAGGATTCCCCCCTGTAGAGGTCATTTCCATCAGGCAATGAAGAAATAGAAGGCACCCTCTTTTTCTCCACAGATAGCGACAATGGCGTATTGGATGTCATTAACCAATAGAAAGTTGGACGCAAAAATGCCCTCATGCCCTCACTTTTACTGTAACTTGTTTATAATGACGTGCTTATTAGTGGTGGTAGCATATTCGTTAGTGAGGGCATTGCCCTCACTAACGAATGCCCAAAAATAAAGGATTCCAACTTCGCTACATGCCTTGTGCATAGGGTGGATGAATGGTTTATAATTGCTTAGCCACCTTGGTGGTTAAGTCTAACCACAAGGGTGACTAAAGTTAACCACCCGGGTAGTTAGACTTAATCACGTCCGTGGTTAACGGATATTGAACTTTCAATTCATCGAAGAAGAACTGTATAAGCCTGTGAATGAATAGTACCCTATAAAATTCAAAATCCGGGAATAGACTCCTCTATCCCGGATTTTACCTTGCGCTTTTCACAAAGAACAAGTTTCTTCTAACATCTTTTATTGTACTGTTTATTATAATAGGTCATTTTCCAAAAATTACTTCATCTTTACGCTTTTCCGCCACCTCATTCAAGTTGGCGCCGGCTTCGGCAGCTCCCTTGGCTTGCGCCTGTCTGAAAAACGTTTCGGCCGAGTCGAGGTCTCCTTGCAACAGTTTCAGCACGCCTCTGTTGTTCAGCGTCGCACTCGCCTGTGCATCCGCCTTGTCCAGATAACGCGCCGCCTGTTGCAAGTCACCTCGTTGGAGTTCGATAGCGGCAGCGTTTATATTCGCTGTTGGGTCATCAGGGAACATGCGCACTGCCACATCGAACACTTCGTTAAACTCGTCGCTCCCCTTTTCGTATGTCTGGGCCACCAGAAACATTTCCTGCAAGCTCAACTGCTGGGGACGGGTCTTTATAATCTGTTTCGCTTCTTCTACATTGAATCCGCGGACTACATACCGCACGGTGTAATCGGAGTGGCGCAAAGCCGGATAGCAATCTTGCAACAACATGGCATATACCTTCCCGCCATCCAAGGCTTTCATGCGTCCCTCCTTTACATCAAAATCGCTCTCGTTCGTATCTATTATGGACAAAATCTCTTCTTTCAGAGGCAAAGCATTCTTCGCCACATAGTCGCGCAATCCCGCCCAGTCCTCGGGCACGGAATTGACCTTGAACAAATCCGCCTTAAAACCATACTCGTTCATCACATAGCTCTTCAACGCTTCAGCACGGCCCTGAGCCAGACGCGCATTGGCGGTATACCTGCCTTCGGGAGAGGCATAACCCACAATCGCTATTTCGGTAATGGTGGTATTGGCATCATTCTTCACCACATCCACCGTATGCTTGATGGCAGCCAGTTCGGACGGATTACGACGATAGTCAGGATAAATCCGGGTCTGGTTTACCGGGAAATCCAAATAAGCGCGCCCTTCCTCGGCACGGTTCTTCACCGCCTCGACGGCTGGAGAGACAAATGCCACGGCAGGTTTCACCACATAGCGTTCCAAATGGGCACGGGTCACAAAGGCAGTGCTTTCCTCTTTCTGGCAATCGGCACAGCCGCGCACGGCAGCCAGCAGTTCCAGTTCCGCACCGTTCATCCATTTCTCGTAGGGGATGCGGGCCGAATAATTCACCGTCTGCTCCGTTCCATTCTTGCGGCGGAGAACGGTGTAGGCATCCGAGGGGACACTGCGCTCGCGCTGTTGCACGATGGAACGGGTACGTCCATACACCCAGATGGCGGGCAACACCTTGTTAGCACTGTTATCCTGTGTCCTCAAAACCGGAGTCAGCGTGGCCACACGGTTGGAAGAAAGCTCCATGGCAGCCGGCAGCGTGATGTCCATTCCTATCATCACCTGTCCGTTATCACCAATCAGGATGGACGGGTTACCGACCTGTACCTGACCACCCGCCAATGCCTGTGCGCCTGCCGGAGTAGCGGGTATCAACAATATGAGAAGTATATAGCGTATAAGTTTCATAATCCTTTATTTTTAGAATACATAAATCAGATTCAGAGCAGCCTTGGTAGGGCCAAAATAGTTCTTGTTGGATTTCTCCAGCATATCCCCACATTCCTCACACTCGTATTTCTTATAGCGTACATAAGCATAGCCCAGACCGATGGTGGCGCCCAGGTTCCAATGACGCCCCAGCACAAACTGATAACCGTAACTGACGCCGCCGCCATAAAAATGCCCCTTATAACGGAAGTCTTTCAAATCATCGAAAGGAGAGAACGGCAGGTCAATACCGGTCGTATTGTATGCGCCCCCCATCAAATGAAAACCGAAGAAATGACCATTGAACTTGTCGCAAAGCCAATAGCGCAACTCGGGTTGTACCATCACCAGCTTCAGCATCTTGCTATCACTGTACTTCCAGGGATTATAATAAAGCGGGATGTCCAGTGTAAGCTTCTTGCTTAACCCTACCTCCACTCCCAGGTTTGGTATGGCGACAGCATCCATCGCCACATTCGTCTTAACAGCTATCTGTCCATGTATAAATAAGGAAGAAGCCAGCAGACACACCAATGAAAATAAAAATCTTCGTATTACCATATTCTATTCTCTCTAGCTAAGTTATTTTTCACATCACAAAGGTAGGCTCTATTGTTTTAACAGGATATTGGCGAATTGATCTTTATTAAGAGGTGGTTTCGGCAAAATGAAAAATGAATAAAAAACAGTCTTACCTCCTGTTTTCATCCGGCCATCCCCTGAAAAACATTCCAACGACCGGACGAAGCACCAACGGCATTTTCCCCACCTGTGGACGAGATTCCTTTCACCTTGACAGAAACACCCCTTTTTAACAGAAAATCACTTCCTCCCCCTCCATATAGCAGGTATTTTCGTCAAAAGGAGGGTGTTTTTATCAAAAAAGCCCAAGAATAATTTGGATATATGAAAAGAATACCTACATTTGCAGCGGATGATAATGGGTCAATCATTCAAACAATCAAAAAGAAACATAAAAATTATAGCTCTATGAAGGCAATTCATTTAATGATTGCCATGCTCGTCATGATGAGTTTGGCATCCTGCTCCGCAGATGGTAATGACCCCGTTGAAAACTCCGTTTCAACGTATCTTTTGGAAAAAACGTATGGCGCCAGAAGCGTCACATACGAGGAAAACAATGCTGATCACTTAAAATTAAGTGAGTTGCCGGCTATCAGCCTTTCCGAAGCCGAGAGAATTTTATCCGCCCTCCGCAAACACACTGACGCTCAGGAAGAACTGGATGTCCAGGCCGCACCCCAAGGAGAACAAACATGGCTGAAAATTGCAATGAAGCAAACGATAGACCATAAATATGCTTTCACTATCCAGCTGAACATGAAATGCTACAGTGACGGAAGCCTGTACTACAGCGGATATCAGTCCGAATGCTCCTCGTCTTTGATAAAATGGTATCTCAAAGGCTTCAGTCTGGCTACCGATCCTGCCACCAAAAACTATAAGTTCGAATCCCAGAGCTATATTTATATGAAAGTAATAGACAATGAGGTAAAATATATGCAGATCCCCGTCACCATAAAGGGTTACTACAATCCCCGGAACCACGAGGCTGCCTTCTCCTATAATTTATGACGAAGCATACAATAATCACTTTATCATAGATACCGCCATCCCCCTTGTCCCGGGCTCGGCATACCTGCTTTACGGAAAAGAGCACAGACAAGGGGGTGTATTTCATTCAAACGCAATTACCTAGTAATCAGCGGCAAACAAAGTAACATGAATGAAACACCAACCCCTTTCTTTTTCCACCGGACTAGCCGATGCTAGAAAAAGAATATATTCCCATGATTTTTAGTTGGTTATGAAAATATTATTTGCTACATTTGTAGAAATTCCTAAAATAGATTAAGGAATGATATCAGACAGATTGTATATTATAAATCTGGCAACAGGGGAATAAAAGTGAAACAATTTATGATGATAAAATCTTTAATACTCACCTTACTATGTAGTTTTTGCCTAACAACTACTCATGCGCAAAGCTATTTCCGCCAGTGTGGCGTCCAGCTACTCACCAAACAAGACGGATTGAGCAACAATACATTGACCGGAATCCATCAGGACAAAGCCGGTTTTCTATGGCTGGGAACCGATGTCGGATTAAGCCGCTATGACGGAGTACATTTTCATAATTACAACCTGATAGAAAAAGAGCCGCGCTCCTTGACTCACCTGTATGAGACATCGGACAATCTGCTATGGTCACGCATTACCAACCTGAACCAAATAGCCTGCTTTGACAAGATGCGCGGGAAATACCTGCCACTCACCTCGCCTGCTCCCGAGGTATTGCAGGACATACTGGATATCTGTGTGCTGCAAGACAGACTATACGCCCTGACCTCCAATGCCATCGTAGAATTAAACATTGAGAGAAATACCGATGAAATAAGACTGACCGCACAGCCGCTTACAGATATAAAGGCAAAAGTGGTCAAACTTTATAATAACGAAGACATTCTATGCGCACTGACAGCCGACAATCAGATCCTGCTTTATGACATTGCCGATAAAAGCTGCGAATATATAAACGGCAACGACCTGGGCATTGCCCAAGCCGACGACATTGAGAAAATACATCTATATAATAATAATGTATGGATCTGCGGCCAGACCCAAGGAATCATCTGCTACAATACGGACACGAAAACATCCCGCAAGCTGAATGACAACAGCCAGCCATCCCTCATACAGAATTCGGACATACGCGATATCATCCAAATAGATGAAATCACATTCATCATAGCCACATGGACCTCACTGGCCGCCATAAGGTTTGAAACGGACAACTACCTCCAGTCGCCATTCCGCATCATAGAACTGACCCGGTATGATTCTTACTACGACCCTATCCTCAAAAACAGAATTACCGGCATTCATTTTGACAAGCCCAACAATGTGCTTTGGGTAGGAACTTTCGGCAGAGGATTGCTGAAACTGAATTTCAAAGGAAACGAGATCAACCGCATCCCTTTAAACAATGAAATAAGGAATGTGGAAAGCATAGAACAAGATGCCAACGGATGCATCTGGCTGGCCACCGAAAAAAACGGCATCTATAAAAGTACAGAAAAAAGCGTCTCCCCCTACCTGCGCTTTTCCCTATGGGAGAAGAGCAACCCCGGCAACCACTACTGCCTGCACAAAGATAAAAATGGAGAACTGTGGTTCGGCGATGAGCAAGGAAGCATTCTCCGGGTTAATCCTACCACCGGCGCAACGGTGACTTACCAGCCCAAACCCGAGACGGCAGACTCCGACGTGACCGCTTCCATCTTGAAGCTATACCTGAACTCGCAGAACCACTTATGGATTGCCACCGAAAAAGGAGTGATGATCTACAACCACCAGACACACGAATGCATAGCCTCGCAACCTTATGCAAAAGAGTTCAAAGAAGTAACCACCATGTGCGAGGACGGAGACGGAACCATGTGGCTGGGCACCGAGGAAGGAATACGCCGCGCCGACCGGGAAGGGAAACGGATCAAATTCACCGGCGGCTATGAAAAGGAAAGAGACTTGACCCCCGGAAAAGTATTGGCGCTTTACCTGAACAACTATAACCAACTGTTTATCTCCTATTCCGATAAAATTATCCAAATAGACGGAAAAGAGAAAACCGTATCCTCTACCATGATCCTGCAAAAAGAATTGTCCAACGGACACATAAGCTGCATGATAGATGACAAGAACGGAAATACCTGGCTGGGAACCAATGCCGGCTTTATCACTGTGAACAACAAAAACAATGCATCATATACCTACGCACTGCCGGAAAGTTATTATGATGTATGCCGGCTGAATGACGGGAAATTGCTATGGGCGAACTCTACAGGATTGCTCTATTTTGAACCGCGCGCCTTAAAAGAAAGCTCAAGCAACCGCCGGTTCCGCATCTCCGATATAGATATCAATTACAACAAAGTGGAAATTGGAGCGGAGATAAACGGACAAGTCATTCTGGACAGACCCGCGCACCTGGCAGAGCATCTGTCTTTAGACTACCATAACAACAACTTGATTCTCTATTTAAGTGACTTGAAATACGGCACCTCGCCCAACACCGTGAAATATCGCCTGCTGCCCACAGAGAAAGAATGGAAAACAAGTTATGACGATCAGATAAAGCTCAGCGATATCACTCCCGGAAAATATATGCTGGAAATACGCCCGTCTTATCCGCTGGACAAAGATGAGCAGATAACCCGGTTGTCCATCAGCGTAGACAGATATTGGGCCGCAAGCGGATGGGCCGCCGCCGTATACATCCTGACCATCATCTTTGTTTCCCTGCTCACATGGATGTACTTTAACCGGAAATTACAGAGACGGCAAACTTACAAGGCCAAAGAAATAAAACTGAAAGAGAAACTGGAAGAAGAAACGGAAATAAGAAAGGAAGAAGAGAAAAACCACCAGCTGCGCGACCAGATCAGATATATGCTGGCACAGGAACTACGCACCCCGCTGTCACTCATCACCGCTCCGTTAAAAGAAATGATTGCCCATACGGGCTTTCCCGAATCATTCCTGCAAAAAGCCAGAATGGCCTACCGGAACTCAATCAGCCTGCAGGACATCTGCAACCAGCTGCTGAATATTCATCAGCAGGAAAATTACAGCCCCCAATTAAATGTGGCGCCCTATCCCGCCAGCGCGATAGCCGACACGGTGGTCCGTGCATCGTATGAGCTGCTCAACGTCAGCCCCATCAACCTGCATTATGACAAGGACAACAAAATAAATACAGAAATATGGATTGACCGGAAAAAGATCATCTTCACGCTGAGCAATATACTATCCAATGCTTACCGGCATATCTCGTATTCCGGCTCCATCCGTTTTACTGTAAACACCAGCACGATCAACGGAAAGGATTTCTGCCTCTTCACCATAGAGGATGACGGGAAAGAGATGATAGAAGAATCCTCGGTCATCTTCCTTGGATCGGATAATTACAACCCTCCAAGCAACCGGCTGCACCCCGAATTAGGCATTGAAATCATGAAAAAGACAGCACTTGCCCACCACGGCGATATCCAGATTACCCAGGAAAAAAACAAAGGAACCCTGGTGGTACTTTATATCCCCCTGGGCAAACAGCACCTGGAGAATAATGAAAATGTCTGTTTCATCGAACCCGAGACGCTGGTGGAAGATTCCGATAAAGCAATGATCACCGCCGAGGACAAAAAACAGCAAAAAATAGCAAGCAGCATTATCGCCAACCCCATTGACAGTCCCGAAACCAAACTGAAACTGCTGGTAGTAGAAGACCATGCGGATATCCGCCTCTATCTGAAAGTGCTGTTCTCCTCCACCTATAATATTATCATGGCGGAAAACGGGGAAGAAGGGGTAAGAATGGCGCGCAAGGAAATACCGGATCTTATCATAACGGATATCATGATGCCTGTCATGAACGGTTTTGAATGTTGCCGCATCTTGAAAGAGGACCTGAAAACCTGCCATATACCTATTATCCTGCTGACCGCTCTGACGGACGACGCAGATATAGTAAAAGGAATAGAGCTGGGAGCGGACGACTATATTCTGAAGCCTTTCAACCCGGAAATTCTCCGCACCAAGGTGAAGCGTCTGATAAAAAGCCGGGTTGAGCTGAAACAGATTTATACCAAACTGCTGATGCCTTCCGTCACCGACAACAGCCCGCAAGAAGAGAATGCGGAAACGGTCACCATAGAGGACCCGTTCATCACGCAAATACTGAATATTGTCAATGAAAACCTGCAAAATCAGGAGTTCAATGTGAAAAAACTGGCCGAGATGCTGAACATGAGCCAGCCCACTCTTTACAGAAAAGTGAAACAACTCACGAATTTCACCATCATAGAACTAGTAAGAGGGGTCCGGCTGAAACGCTCCGCCGAGTTGCTGAGAAGCCGAAAACACAATGTCCAGGAGGTGGCCGAGATGGTGGGATACAATGACATACCCACCTTCAGAAAGCACTTTGTCGATTTCTATGGCACCACTCCCTCTACATTTAATAACAAAGAAGAGGCGGAAGATAAAAAATAATCGTTAACAGCCAAATATTTTTTGAATTAAAAATCGTACCTTTGCAGCCAAATATATAGGTATAGTATGCAAGACATTAGAAACATTGCGATCATCGCCCATGTGGACCACGGAAAAACGACACTGGTGGACAAGATGATGCTGGCGGGACATTTGTTCCGCAACGACCAGACAAACGGTGAGCTGGTACTGGATAATAATGACTTGGAACGCGAAAGAGGGATAACCATCCTTTCAAAGAACGTTTCAATTAACTACAAAGGAACAAAAATCAATATTATTGATACTCCGGGACACGCCGACTTCGGTGGCGAAGTAGAGCGTGTACTCAATATGGCTGATGGATGTATCTTATTGGTGGACGCATTCGAAGGCCCGATGCCCCAGACACGCTTCGTATTGCAGAAGGCGTTACAGATCGGTTTGAAACCCGTCGTTGTAGTCAACAAGGTGGACAAACCCAACTGCCGTCCGGATGAAGTTTATGAAATGGTATTCGACCTGATGTTCAGTCTGAATGCTACCGAGGATCAGCTGGATTTCCCCGTTATTTATGGCTCTGCCAAAAACAACTGGATGAGTACAGACTGGAAAACCCCGACCGAGAACCTGATTCCGCTGCTGGATGCTATCATCGAGCACATTCCGGCTCCGAAACAGCTGGAAGGAACTCCTCAGATGTTAATCACCTCTCTGGACTACTCGTCATATACAGGCCGTATCGCTGTGGGACGCGTGCATCGCGGCACCCTGAAAGAAGGCATGAACATTACACTGGCAAAGCGTGACGGCAGCCTGGTAAAGTCCAAAATCAAAGAACTACATACGTTCGAAGGTTTGGGACGCAAAAAGACAGATGCCGTTTCATCGGGTGATATCTGTGCTGTGGTAGGTATAGACGGTTTCGAGATCGGTGATACCATCTGCGATTTCGAGAATCCGGAACCATTGCCACCCATCGCTATTGACGAACCGACCATGAGCATGTTGTTCACTATCAACGATTCTCCTTTCTTCGGTAAAGAAGGCAAGTTTGTGACTTCACGCCACATTCAAGACCGTCTGACCAAAGAACTGGACAAGAACCTGGCATTGCGTGTACGCAAAAGCGAACTGGAGGACGGTAAATGGATTGTATCAGGACGTGGCGTGCTTCATCTCTCCGTATTGATCGAGACCATGCGTCGCGAAGGCTACGAATTGCAAGTGGGACAGCCTCAAGTGATCTTCAAAGAAATAGACGGGGTGAAATGCGAGCCCATCGAAGAGCTGACAATCAGCGTACCCGAAGAATATTCCAGCAAGATGATTGATATGGTAACCCGCCGCAAAGGGGATCTGGTTTCTATGGAGACACAGGGTGACCGCGTAAACATCGAATTTGATATGCCTTCACGTGGTATTATCGGTCTTCGTACCAACGTACTGACTGCCTCGGCAGGAGAAGCGATCATGGCCCACCGTTTCAAATGCTACCAACCCTACAAAGGTGAGATAGAACGCCGTAGCAACGGTTCTATGATTGCCATGGAAGGCGGGACAGCCTTTGCATACGCTATCGACAAATTGCAGGATCGCGGCAAGTTCTTCATTTATCCGCAAGACGAGGTATATGCCGGACAGGTGGTAGGTGAACATGTTCATGAAAATGACCTGGTAATCAATGTTACCAAATCGAAGAAACTGACCAATATGCGCGCATCAGGCTCTGATGACAAGGCCCGCATCATTCCTCCGGTCGTATTCTCATTGGAAGAAGCATTGGAGTACATTAAGGAAGACGAATATGTAGAGGTTACTCCCAAGAGCATGCGTATGCGTAAAGTGATTCTTGACGAAACAGAACGCAAGAGAGCCAACAAAAACTGATCCATCTACATTCATATCCATAAAATCCCGAAGGTGTTGCCGCCTCCGGGATTTTTTATCTCTAATCCAGAAACTTCACTTTACCAACCTCCCGTGGTTTGGCAGCCGGCGCCTCATCGGGATATCCGAAAGCGATGGCGTAAAGCAACTCATACCCTTCACTGAATCCCAACTTCTTCATATATTCCGCCGCAGCAGGTGATTTCATGAAGCGCACAGGCCCTCCCAGGCAGCAGGAGCCGATTCCCATTGACCAGGCGGACAAAATCATATTCTCGCCCAACAGGCCACAATCTATCGGTGACATATCATACGCGGGATCATTCGCTATAAACACGACCGTAGGAGCGTTATTGAACATATTCTTAAAACCCGGACGCTCTGCCGCTTTCGGGTTTTCCTGTTTGAATATCTCAGTCAGGCCATTGATAAATTCCGGATTATCCACGACACGGATCTCCCATGACTGTTTATTCATCCCATTAGGAGCATTGATTCCGCATTCTATGATAGTCTGCATCTTTTCACGCTCCACCGCCTCGGGTTTGTACTTCCGTATGCTGCGGCGGCTCATCATCGTTTCTACTACAGGATTTACCTGACTTACGGAAACACTATCCGCAACAGCTTCCGTCTGTCGGGAGCCTTGCGGTGTGCAGCTGCATAATACCAACAAGCCTGCACTTACTAACATTAATCTGAATGATTTCATTTACTTTTATATTTGGTCTGCAACAAATCTAGAAATTTTCAAGCATAAAAAAAAGTGGTTCCTGTATGGAACCACTTTTTATATGTTAAATCTGTAAAATTCAGATTACAACTTCGGACCTGCAGCAACCAACTTCTTACCAGCTTCGTTACCAGTGAACTTAGCGAAGTTCTTGATGAAGCGGCCAGCCAGATCTTTCGCTTTTTCTTCCCACTGAGCAGCATCAGCGTATGTGTCACGCGGATCAAGGATCTTCGGATCAACATTAGGCAATTCTGTAGGAACAACAAAGTCGAAGAAAGGAATAACCTTAGTAGGAGCCTTGTCGATAGAACCGTCCAGGATAGCATCAATGATACCACGAGTATCGCGGATAGAGATACGTTTGCCGGTACCGTTCCAACCAGTGTTAACCAAGTATGCCTTAGCACCGGTCTTTTCCATCTTCTTAACCAATTCTTCAGCATACTTAGTGGGGTGCAATGACAAGAAAGCAGCACCGAAGCAAGCAGAGAATGTCGGAGTCGGTTCAGTGATACCACGTTCTGTACCAGCCAATTTAGCTGTAAATCCAGACAAGAAGTAGTACTGAGCTTGTTCAGGGTTCAAGATAGATACCGGAGGCAATACACCGAATGCATCAGCTGACAAGAAAATAACTTGTTGAGCGTGAGGGCCTTTAGAAACTGGCTTAACGATGTTTTCGATATGATAGATAGGATAAGAAACACGCGTGTTTTCTGTTACGCTCTTATCAGCGAAATCAATCTTACCGTTAGCATCAACCGTTACGTTTTCAAGCAAAGCGTCACGTCTGATAGCAGCATAGATATCGGGTTCGCTTTCTTTATCCAGGTTGATAACCTTAGCGTAGCAACCACCTTCGTAGTTGAATACACCTTCGTCATCCCATCCGTGTTCGTCGTCACCGATCAACTTACGTTTCGGGTCAGTAGACAAAGTAGTCTTACCTGTTCCTGACAAACCGAAGAAGATAGCCGAGCTGGTTCCTTCCATGTTTGTATTAGCAGAACAGTGCATAGAAGCGATACCACGAAGCGGGTTCATGTAGTTCATGATAGAGAACATACCTTTCTTCATTTCACCACCGTACCAAGTGTTCAGGATCACTTGTTCTTTAGTCTTCAAGTTGAAAACAGTAGCAGTCTCAGAGTTCAGACCCAGTTCCTTGTAGTTGTCAACTTTTGCTTTAGAAGCATTGAAACATACGAAATCAGGTTCTCCGTAAGCAGCAAGTTCTTCAGCAGTGGGGCGGATGAACATGTTAGTTACGAAGTGAGCCTGCCAAGCTACTTCCATGATGAAACGTACCTTCATACGAGTTGCAGCGTTAGCGCCACAGAATGTATCAACAACGAACAAACGCTTGCCGCTCAATTCTTTAACAGCTTTAGCCTTCAAGTCAGCCCAAGCTTCTTCAGTACAAGGTTTGTTATCGTTTTTGTATTCGTCAGAAGTCCACCATACTGAATTTTCAGAAGCTTCATTCTTAACGAAGAATTTATCTTTAGGAGAACGACCTGTGTAAACACCAGTCATTACGTTTACAGCACCCAGTTCAGTAACCTGTCCTTTTTCGAAACCTTCCAATCCCGGTTTGGTTTCCTCAGCGAAAAGTACATCATAAGAAGGATTGTGGAAAATTTCCTTCACGTCGGTAATACCGTACTTGCTTAAATCTAAATTTGCCATCTTTAAATGATTTAATTTGGTTATTGTATAATGTTATTTTTACTCTTTATATTCTGAAAGAAGATGTTTTTCAACATCTCCTTGTCTAAGGCGCTACAAAATTAGTGCTTTATTTTAAAAAAAAGAAGCTATTAGAGAAAAAATTCCGTAATAATCAAAGATTTATATTTGTGTAACAAAAATGCAATTCGTACTTTACAAATCTAGAAATTATTTGTTTCTTTGCAGGTTAAAGTCAACAACATAACAAAAGCAGAAATATGAAAATCGTCAATCTCAGTGAAGGCAATTCTCTCCTAAACCAATATGTGGCGGAATTGCGTGATGTACATGTTCAAAAAGACCGTATGCGTTTCCGTAGAAATATCGAAAGAATAGGAGAAATCATGGCATACGAGATGAGCAAAGCACTAACTTATTCCGTAAAGCAGGTACAGACTCCCTTGGGAACCGCCACAGCCAGCACACACGATGACAAAATAGTGATCGCTACGGTATTCCGTGCGGGACTGCCGCTACACACCGGCTTCCTGAACATGTTCGACCATGCCGACAACGCTTTCGTCTCCGCATTCCGTTTTTACAAAGATGACGAGCACCACATAGTAGATGTGCACATCGAATACATCGCCGCCCCTTCATTGAATGACAGAACTTTGCTTTTAGTTGACCCCATGCTTGCCACCGGTGAAAGCATGGAACTAGCCTGGAAAGCTTTCCTGACCAAAGGCAGACCTGCAAAACTACAAATGGCCTGCGTCATTGCCAGCCAACAAGGGGTAGAACACATGGCAGAACTTTTCCCCGGCGATGATGTCACATTATGGTGTGCCGCCATAGATCCTGTTCTGGACGAACACAAGTACATTGTCCCGGGGTTGGGAGATGCCGGCGATTTGTCATTCGGCGAGAAACTTTAAAGCTCGCGCCATCAAGAAAGCCCCGCTTGTCCGCCCGGATAAAAAGACATCCCGATTGTATAAATAACGAATGGTTAGTAACCGGCAGTGATTCACCGCCCATTACTAACCATTCATATTTCAGACAGATCGGCAGATCCGTCCCTGCAAGGAGGATGAAAATCTTATTTCACCTCCCAGATATCATTCGTCATCAGTAATTCCTGGAAATTATGATATTTCTTCTTTGCAGCCACTTCTTCAATCTGTGCGTTAACGGCATCGTCATAAGTAGGAGCTTCCACATCACGAATCACCCCTAATGCAACCGGGAAATCCGGTCCTTCCATCAATGCCAGCTTCAGCTGCAAAGTATTGTCCATACAGTGAGCATCGTGCACCAAAATATCTTTTTCCGTCACACCATTCTCACCAAGCTTTACCACTTTCAGTCCGAAACCGTCCTGCATCAGTCCGTATTCTTTTTCCGCACCAAACAACATCGGTTTGCCATGTTCCAGATAAATGGCATTCTTGGAACGGCCTTCTTTCGTATATACCGATTCGTGTGTTCCATCATTAAAGATGACACAGTTCTGAAGAATCTCACATACAGCCGCACCTTTGTGATTGGCAGCAGCCTTCAGAATCTCCACTGTACCGGGACCATCCGTGGCTACCGCACGGGCAAAGAAACGTCCACGCGCGCCAAAACATAATTCAGCCGGATGAAACGGATCTTCCACGGTTCCGTAAGGTGAGGACTTACTGACAAATCCGCGCGGAGAAGTCGGAGAATACTGTCCCTTGGTCAAACCGTAGATACGGTTGTTCAACAGAATCATATTCAAGTCGATATTACGACGAACGGCATGTATAAAGTGATTTCCACCAATAGCCAGACCATCGCCATCCCCCGAAATCTGCCAGACAGTAATCTTCGGGTTAGCCACCTTGCAACCCGTAGAAATGGCTGCCGCACGACCGTGTATCGTCTGCATGGCGTATGTATTCATATAATAAGGAAGACGGCTGGAACATCCGATACCGGAAATAACGGCAGTATCATGAGGAGCCACTCCCAATTCAGCCATCGCTTTGTGCAGCGAAGCCAAGAAAAAATGGTCACCGCAACCCGGACACCAGCGAGGTTGTCCTTTTTTGAAATCTTTTGCTGTATATTCGCTCATAGTCTTTACTTTCTTTACGGTTATTATTTATTTAAGATCTCGGTGAAAGCATCAACTAACTCGCTGACTACGAACGGCTGGCCTTTGACCTCATTAAACTGATAAGGAACAAATCCGTCCACTTTCATACGGAGATATCCGGCAAACTGACCAAGATTCTGCTCAGCCACGACTACCTTCTTATATTTCCTCAGCACTTCTGCCGTATTTTGAGGCAGCGGGTTCAAATGAACAAAATGTGCCAGAGCAACCTTCTTGCCCACACGGTTCATTTCCTCCATGGCTGAATATAAATGACCGTAAGTTCCACCGAAACCTACTATCAGCAGATCCGCGTCCTCTACGCAACCTTGCACCTGAACATCAGGCACCGGAATCTTAGCCACCTTTTCGGCACGCAGGCGGCACATCAAGTCATGGTTTTCAGGTTCAGTAGAAATAGCGCCTGTATCACTGTCTTTCTCCAAACCTCCCAGGATATGCATATAACCTTCCTGTCCCGGCAATGCCCAATAACGGACACCCGTTTCGGCATTACGCTTGTAAGGAGTATACTTATCCTTCATTTCCGGAGTGACATACGGCGGGTTGATAGCCGGATAGTCTGCCAGATCAGGCAATTTCCATGCACCGGAGCCATTGGCTACAAAGCCGTCAGTCAGCAACACCACCGGAGTCATGTGTTCCAAGGCAATCTTACAAGCATCATAAGCGGCATCGAAGCAGTGAGTCGGAGAAGCTGCGGCAATGACCGGCATGGGAGACTCGCCGTTGCGGCCAAACAAAGCCTGCAACAAATCGGTCTGCTCGGACTTCGTAGGCAAACCGGTAGAAGGGCCGCCACGCTGTACATTAACAACCACCAGTGGCAATTCTGTAATAACAGCCAGGTTCATAGCCTCCGACTTCAGACAGACACCCGGTCCCGAAGTAGAAGTAGCCGCCAACGCACCTGCAAATGAGGCACCGACAGCCGTAGCACAGCCTGAAATTTCATCTTCACACTGAACAGTAGTCACGCCCAATGATTTATGTTTAGACAACTCATGCAAAATATCTGTTGCCGGAGTAATAGGATAAGATCCGAGGAACAAACGCAGGCCTGCTTTCTCGGCAGCAGCGATCAAACCGTATGCCGTAGCCTTGTTTCCGCTGATATCCATGTACTTTCCGGGTACTTTAGATTTGGTTTCCACCTTATAAGTATGATCTACAGACGCATGGGTGTTGTGACCATAATCATATCCGGCGTGTATCACTTTAATATTCGCTTCGGCTATTTGCGGCTTCTTCGCAAATTTCTCGCGCAAGAAGTTTTCAGCAACAGTCAGATCACGGTTAAACAACCAGCAAACCAATCCCAAAGCAAACATATTACGGCATTTCAACATTGACTTGTTATCCATGCCCGTATCTGCCAGACAGTCTTTCACCATCTGTGAAATAGGGGCAGCAATCACATCCTGCTTAATCCCCATCTCTTCAATCGGATTGTCTGTTTTGAAAGCCGCCTTGTCCAGATCTGATTTCTGGAAACAATCTGTATCAATAATGATACAAGCTGTGGGCTTCGCAAATTTGTATTGTGTTTTCAATGCAGCGGCATTCATTGCGACCAATACGTCGCATTTGTCGCCGGGGGTAAAAACTTTACCCGCACCGATATGCACCTGAAAACCTGACACACCGGTCAACGAACCTTGCGGGGCACGTATATCCGCCGGGTAATCGGGGAATGTACTGATATCATTTCCCACTGTAGCCGAAATATTAGAAAAGATATTTCCGGCCAGCTGCATACCATCGCCTGAGTCGCCTGAGAAACGGACCACCACCTGGTCCAACTCCTTGACTATCATTTCATCTGCCATAACTTATTATTTAGGGTTACAAAATTTCACTGTTTGCAAAGTTCGGAAAGTTCTGCCAAAGGACAAAATATTCCGCTATCAAACTACGTTCGAATATCAAAATGCACAAAATTAAAGGTTTATTTAATTACAAGCCAAGAAAAATCAGAGATAAATACCTGTTTAAAAGCATAATTTCTATCATTATGATAACGGATAGAAGCTGTTCGTTTTTACAATTTATTATTTTTATCCATGTTTTATAAACAACATGAAAGTCCATAGCCGGATAAATCCATTATCAGGCCCTCAAAAGCAGGCGAAAAATGACAAAACAGCAAAGAAAGGATTATTTTCTTTCCACTTAAGACATTTTTCAATCTTTCATATTGCCATTTTAACAAAAAGGAGTACCTTTGTAGCCACAAAGGGGCCTTGTAGTTCAACGGATAGAATAGAAGTTTCCTAAACTTTAGATAGGGGTTCGATTCCCCTCGGGGCTACAAAAAGCAGTAAACAGTTGTTATACAACCATTTACTGCTTTTATTTTATCCAGATAATCTTTAGAGCCGCTTATTTAATCACCCCAAGTTCCTTGCCCACTTTCATAAATGCGGCAATCGCCTTATCCAAATGCGCCTTTTCATGACCGGCAGACAACTGGACGCGGATACGTGCCTGTCCTTTCGGAACAACCGGATAATAGAAACCGGTCACATATATGCCTTCTTCCTGCATCTTGGCTGCAAAATCCTGAGACAGTTTCGCATCATAAAGCATCACAGCACAAATCGCGCTCTGAGTTGGTTTGATGTCAAAACCGGCAGCCAGCATCTTGTCACGGAAATAATTCACATTATCCATCAGCTTGGTATGCAAAGCATCACTTTCTTTCAGCATCTTGAACATTTCCAGACTGGCGCCAATGATGGCAGGGGCTACAGAATTAGAGAACAGATAAGGACGTGAACGCTGGCGCAACATATCAATAATTTCTTTCTTTCCGGTAGTGAATCCTCCCATCGCACCACCAAACGCCTTGCCTAATGTGCCGGTAAAGATATCCACATGACCGTACACATTAAATTGTTCGGCCACACCATGTCCTGTAGGCCCTACCACACCGGCTGAATGAGATTCATCCACCATTACCAATGCGTCATATTTTTCCGCCAGTTCACAAATCTTATCCAAGGGAGCTACATTGCCATCCATCGAGAATACACCATCTGTAGCAATAATGCGGTGACGCTGCGCCTGCGCTTCCTGCAAACAACGTTCCAGGTCAGCCATGTCGGCATTGGCGTAACGATAGCGTTTTGCCTTACACAAGCGTACACCATCTATAATAGACGCATGATTCAACGCATCCGAAATAATAGCGTCTTCTTCTGTAAACAGCGGCTCGAACAAGCCACCGTTAGCATCGAAACAAGCAGCATAAAGTATGGTGTCTTCTGTTTTAAAATAATCAGAGATGGCAGCTTCCAGTTGCTTGTGCAAATCCTGCGTTCCGCAGATAAAGCGTACGGAAGACATACCGAAGCCATGCGTGTCCATCGCCTCTTTAGCCGCATTGATCAAACGTTGGTTATCTGACAAGCCCAAATAATTGTTGGCACAAAAGTTCAACACATCTTCTCCGTCATTCACCTTGATGTCCGCACGCTGAGGTGTGGTAATGATCCGTTCATTTTTATACAGTCCGGCCGCTTTAATATCAGCCAGTTCCTTCGCAAGGAACTCCTTCATTTTATCATACATAGCTTTGCTTTTTTTTTATTAAGTATATTCGTTTGAATTAAAAAAATCAGTCCTGTTTGACAAAGTTCTTATTTTTTTTCGATATCCGGTTAAATTATAGAGAATTTTTTGATAAAATATGCAGTTTTCTCTCTATCTTTGCTTCCAAAAGGAAATTTATAGCAAATAGCAAACTATGAAAAATGTATTAATTATCGGCTCCACCGGTCAGATCGGTTCGGAACTAACCATGAAATTAAGAAGTATTTATAATGGTAACATCGTAGCTGGATACATTCCCGGTGCCGAGCCTAAAGGGGAATTAAAAGAGTCAGGTCCTTCTGCCATTGTAGATATCACTAATGAACAACAAATCGCCGAGACTGTATCAAAGTACAACATCGACACCATTTACAATCTGGCAGCTTTACTGTCGGCAGTAGCGGAAGCCAAACCTCAACTGGCCTGGAAAATCGGGATGGGAGGATTGTTCAACGTATTGGAAGTGGCACGTGAAATGGGATGCGCCGTATTCACTCCAAGTTCTATCGGTGTATTCGGAAACAACACACCCAAAGACAAGACTCCACAAGATACCATCCGTAATCCGCGCACCATGTACGGGGTGACCAAAGTATCGGGAGAATTACTGAGTGACTACTACCATATCCGTTTCGGCGTAGATACCCGCTCCGTCCGTTTCCCCGGATTAATCTCGTATGTCACACCTCCGGGCGGCGGAACCACTGACTATGCAGTAGATATTTACTACTCGGCTGTAAAAGGTGAAAAATTTGAATGTCCTATCGCAGCCAACACATTCATGGACATGATGTATATGCCTGACGGCTTACGTGCAGCCATTGAAATAATGGAAGCGAATCCCGACAAACTGGTTCATCGCAATTCGTTCAACATTGCGTCTATGAGCTTTGATCCGGAAATCATCTATAACAATATAAAGAAGTATATGCCCGATTTCCAAATGGAATACAAGGTAGATCCGCTACGTCAGGCTATCGCCGAATCATGGCCGAACTCACTGGATGACACTTGTGCCCGTGAGGAATGGGGATGGAAACCGGAATATGACCTGGACAGTATGACACAGGATATGCTTGCCAAATTGAAAGTACGGTTCAATAAATAAACCACTCATATTAAAGGAATAAAATGGGGAGTGCCTTTGGAGAGGTACTCCCCATTTTTATATGCAACAAGCCCCGGCATAAGCCGGAACTTGGCCATAACCTGTTTTATACAAGAAAAGGAGATGTGCCATGCTGACACATCTCCCACTTAAAAAAATCACAATTTAAATGACTAATCTCATTCTTCCCATCCCGGGTTCTGAGTCAGATTTTTATTCAGCACCAGCTGGTCTGTAGGCAAAGGATTCAAATAACGCTTGTCATTGGCCGACCATTTGCGTCCGGCGTCATCCAATGCTTTTTCGTAGATCTTCAAATAAGTCTTACCACCGATCGTTACCTTACGTCCGTCGAAAGTACCTTCCGGATAGTTGGCCATTGATTCTTCCGAAAGTGTCATGCCGAGATAAGTTTTCGGATTCTCCAATAACTTTCCTGCCTTCCAGCGCACGATGTCACTCCAGCGGAAGCCTTCGGTAGCCAGTTCCACACGGCGCTCGCGGCGAATTTCATAAAGAAGCGGTGAAATGGAATAACCATAGTCAACGCTGTTATCTACAACAGGGTTGATGGACAGATGAGCCATCTCCACACGGTCGCGCAGCAAATTAACCGTCTTGTCCAAATCAGCCTGTGTACATGTGCCCAATTCGGCTTTCGCCTCGGCATAGTTCAACAGAACTTCCGCATAGCGGTAAAGGAACCAGTCGTAAGTACTGCTGTTCGCTTCATTCTGATCGGGTATCGGAGACAAATATTTAGTCAAATTATAGCCCGACACACCCTGATTAGGAGCAATGTTCTGACTTTCCCATACATGCACACCTTCCAAGTCAATCAAAGTGGGACGATGGGGGTTGTTGATAATCTGATACATACGTGGATCTCTGTCCGCCAGTTCCTTTTCCAAGGTGGCATCATCATATTCCTTATGCGCTGAAATGGGCTTTCCGTCTCTGAACAAGAATGTTTCCAGGAAGTCTTTGGAATACCCCAGTCCTTTTTTCGCATAGTCACGCCCCAGCCAATGCATCAGCAAGTCTTTTATATAGATCCGGGGCAGAATACATTCTTTGTTCCCGGTCAAATCTTCCTGAATGAAAAGGTTGCCATAATATAAGGGATATCCCTCGAAAGCCTGCTGTCCGCATCCGGCATCCGTAGCTTTCACAATATCATACAATCCTGACGCCATCACCGCTTCGGCTGCCTTCACGGCTTTCTCCAAAAGCGCCTGTGAAGTAATGCTGCCGCTTTCATTGTGATATTTCATGTGTGTACCTTCGTACAGGCAAACACGCGAAAGCTGGGTATACGCCACATATTTATGTAGTCTTCCGGTCCCTGCCTTATCGGGGGTAGGCAGCCACTGGGCGGCAAATTCCAAATCCTCTATTATTTTACCGATAACAAAATTCCTGGGATCGCGCGCCTTGTAAAGCAATTCCTTGTCATCGGCTTTCAAATCGCTTTCATACCAAGGCACATCGCCAAAGGATTTTACTTTGGAGAAATAATCCAATGCTCTGAAGAAACGCACTTCCGCCACATAACGGTTTATCTCACTCTCAGAACCCACCGCTGTATGGTATCTGTTTAAGAAGAAATTACAAATGCGTATGTTTCCCCAACTCCATCCACCTCCCGAACCGGGCACGGTTACATCATCAAACAGAGTGGCGTTGGCGGTAGTGCTTACACAGTCGTCACTCTGACTGTCCAGGTTATAGTCCGGCCCCGGGAACATGGTGTAAAGGTTGTTCGCATACAGTTTCAAATCCTCTGCTTTACCCCAATAAGACTTGTCAGTCAGTGAATCCTTGGGAGAGATATCGGTAAACTCACAGGAACTCATCAAGGCCATAAAGCCCACTCCTGCTAATAAATATTTATATTTCATCTTTCTATTCTTTTTAGGGGTTAAAACGTAACATTAATACCTACCGAAATTTTACGGGTGATAGGATAAGTCAAATTATTTAAAGTCTCGGGGTCGAAGGACTCGACAAGAGAAGTAAAGGTCAACAGGTTTTCACCATTGGCATACACTCTCACTTTGTTCAAGCCGGCCTTGGTCACCCATGCTTGCGGCAGGGTATATCCCAACGTCACATTCTTCAGGCGAAGATAAGAAGCGTCCTGCAAATAGCGCGAACAAGTCTGACGGTTTCCCCAGTTGCTCCATCCCGGAGCCGGTAAGTAAGCGTCGCGGTTATCTTCGGTCCAGTAGTCCAGTGTCGTTTTCACCGGTACGCCCCATTCGTCCTGGAATCCCCAGAATTGCTCGCCACCCAACATCACGTCTTTTTTGCCGATACCTTGCCATATCATCTCAAAATCGAAGCCTTTATAAGTGAATCCGGCAGTAAACCCGTATTGGTATCTAGGTGTGCTGTTACCGATAATCTTGCGGTCGCCCGGGTCGCCCAAAGTGCTGCTCTTGTAGCTGATTTTTCCATCACCGTCCAAGTCCACATAGCGCACATCCCCCGCTTTCCAGGTTCCTCCCCATACGGCGGACTGGTTGGCTTTGGCCGCTTCTTCATCGCTCTGGAACAAGCCGTCGGACACAAGTCCCCAGATTTCTCCCAGCTTCCGGCCTACATAGTATGATCCCAAAGAGCCTGTTTCGTTACTGAAGCGTGTAATTTCCGAAGTATAATCGGACAGGATCGCCTTTACATAATAATTGAATCCGTTGCCCACGCTGCCATTCCATCCTAAAGAGAGTTCATATCCCGTAGTCTTCATATCGGCCGCATTTTCATTAGGGACTCCCGTACCCAGTACAGAAGGAAGTTCCTGTCCGCGGGTCAGCATATTCTTGGTATCACGACGATACCAGTCGAAAGTCGCTGTAAGGCGGTTGTTGAAGAAAGAAGCGTCAAAACCGAAGTCCATCTGATTGACAGTCTCCCAAGTAAACGAGTTGCTCACCAGTCCTGAAGGTCCGACAGCCACCGGACGCGCCCCTTCCAGGATATAGCCCATATTGGAATTTACTCCATAAGAAGGCAGATAGTAGAAGTTGCCCAGGTCACCGGTCGCCTGATTGCCCAGACTACCGTATGAAGCACGGATCTTCATGTCATTCCATACATTCTTGAGAGGAGTCCAGAAAGCCTCTTCCGAGATTCTCCAGGCTACCGAGCCGGAAGGGAAGAAAGCGTAACGGTCGTCTTTCGGGAAACGGGAAGAACCGTCGTAACGTCCGTTCAATTCCAGCAAATACCGCTGTTTGTAATCATAGTTCAGACGGACAAAGACGCCATTGATGGCCCAGTGTGTTTCCGAGGCACCGACTCCTCTTTCACCGGTCGCCAGGTTCAAGGCCGGATTGTCCGTGTCAATAAGTCCCTGGCGGGAAGCGTTAAATCCACGGCTGTGTTTATATTCTTGGTTATAACCCGCCAGCGCCTTGAAGTTGTGCACCTTGTCCAGGGTAAGCTGGTACTCGGCAAAGGCATTGAATGCCTGATAGTAGTCTTCATTGTTATACATGTTTACGCTGCTGACCTTCGTCCAGGGATACAGTGCTTCGGCTCCCGGTACGGCGCGGTATTCCAAGAAAGGTCTGACATGTCTTTTACCGTTGCGGAACCAGCCGTTGAAGGTGTAGTCTGTAGTGATAGTCAGTCCCTTCACGGGAGTCAGGCGCAATGCTCCTGTAATCCACAAGTCATTCTGACGTATATTTTCCTGTCCTCCCAGCTCCTGTATAGCTACCGGGTTGGTTGAATTTCCCTGTCCCGAGTAGTGTCCGTCCGGATGTTTCACCGGCATCAGCGGGCTAAGGTCGTTCTTGAAGTATCCGGTATAGGTTCCCAGCATACTCTGTGACATACCTCCACCGGGGTGTCCTTCTTTCGTATAGGTGTGCATCACCTTGGCCGAGAAGTTCAGCCAGCTGGTAATGTCAGTAGACACATTCAGGTTCATGTTAAACCGTTTGTAGTTATCTTTGTCCGCCTTCAGCAAACCGGTTTGATCGGCAAAACCCAGCGATGCGTAGTAGGTTGTCTTTTCGGTACCTCCACTTACATTCAGGTTATACTGCTGCGAGAAACTGGCTTTCTTGTAAATTTCGTTCCACCAGTCCGTGTTACCACAATACTGATATCTGGTGGGATCCATGTCCGGATCATAGAACACAGGCTTGTTATTTACCGGATCATCGAAATATTTCTTGGCGTATTCATAAATTTTGGGATTGAAGTAATGCTCACTGCTGCTGCCGTTGTGTTTGTTGGCACGGTCTATCATCTCCAGATATTCCATCGAGTTGATTCCCTCTACCTTGACTACAGGGCTTTGCCAATAGCCGTTGGCAGACAACGAGATTTGAGCCTTTTGCGATTTCTTTCCGTTCTTGGTGGTAATCAGAATTACACCATACGCACCACGGGCACCGTAAATGGCTGCCGACGAGGCATCCTTCAATACGGAGATAGAGGCAATATCTTCGGGGTTAAGCAAGTTGGGGTCCATCTGCACATTATCGACCAAGACCAAAGGAGACCCTCCATTCAGAGAGGTATTACCACGGATATTAAAGCTGGCTCCCTGACCTGGCGCGCCACTGTTCATATTGATGTTAAGGTTAGGGATGACACCCTGCAAGCCGGCACCCACATTGGCCAACGGTCTGTTTTCAAGTACATCACCCGACACTTGCGCCACCGCACCGGACAGGTTCACCTTTTTCTGTGTACCATATCCCACTACCACTACTTCTTCCAGCGCCTGTGCATCTTCTTTCAGCGTAATATTGAGGGGGCCGCCCTTCCAAACCACTTCTTGAGTTACATAGCCGACAAAAGAAATTTGAATGACATCACCTTTTTTCACATCGGGCAGCATAAAGCTACCGTCTATGCCGGTAATGGTACCATTCGTAGTCCCTTTCACTACAACAGAAGCTCCGATAACCGTCTCACCGGTCACATCTTTCACGATACCGGTACACTGGTTCACAGTCTGCTGCGACACATAAACAGACGGAGTTTCGGTCAATGATCCTGCGGCAAAAACCGGAACCGCACATAACAGACAACAACCGGCACCTAGTATTTTGCCATAGTTCACCATCTGGGTTCTTCTTAAATTCTTAATAAGGTTAACTTCCATAATAAAATGTTTTTTATAAATAAATACGAATTCTCAATATAAGGAACCAACTCACTGACTTCGTTCAGAGAACACTTCTCTATACATCAAGAAACGATCAGCATCATTCTCATAGTAAACGTTAGATTTATAATTATTTCCCAGGAATTAAATTATATTGTTTTTGTTGTCGCGAAGGTATAATAAGGCAAGTAAAGAGACTTCATGAATACGTCTCTTTACTTCATTTATCGTTCTTTTTCAAGGAATTTCCTTGAATATAAGTACAAATCAGGAAATTTTGCCCTCCTGGCGGAACTGTCGGGGTGACATTCCCTTTACCTGTTTGAACAGGGTGCTGAAATAGCGGTGGTATTCAAAACCTACTCTCTCGGAAATTTCGGAGATAGGCAGGGAGGAATGAAGCAGCAACTCTACGCTTTTCTCTATTCTCATCCGGTTGATATAATCATTTACCCCCAAATTTGTCAACGCTTTTAACTTGGCATACAGCGGTGTGCGGCTGATGCCCATTTCTTGAGTCAGGAAGGTTACATTCAGTTCTCCTGAGGAGAGATTGTCCAGAATCAATTGATTAAGTTTCTCCAGGAAAAGCTCGTCGGGAGTCATGCCTCCGGCAGATCCGGCAGGAGCCACCCGGATAAACTTCTCCCGGTATTGCTTCTTCAATAATTCGCGGTTCCATAACTGGCTGCGCAGCATCTGCTGAAGCACCTCCATGTCAAACGGCTTTGATACATAGGCGTCGGCTCCCATCCTGTATCCTGTCCCCATGCTGTTTGTATCGCCCAGCGCGGTGAGCAGCACTACCGGTATATGGTTTGACAGCTCATCCGACTTGATCCGCCGGCACAGTTCGTATCCTCCCACATGAGGCATCATGACATCACTGATAACCAGGTCTACCGCCTGTTGGGACAACACTTCCCAAGCCTGCTCCCCGTCATAAGCCGTAAGGACCGCCTTGTAATCGTCCCTCAACGCCTTTTCCAAGAACTCGCACAACTCGCGGTTATCCTCCACAATCAGTATGGAGTATTCGGCAAGATTGAGTTCCGTATGTCCGTCGGTCTCGATGGAAAGAGGCGAAGAAAAAAACGGAGGGACTTCCGGAATCCTCTTTTCCACCTCGTCTTCCTGTACAAGGAGCGGCAGTTCAAAGTAGAAAGTGGCCCCTCCATCGGCATTATTGCAGGCTCCTATCGTTCCTCCATGCTTCTCTACCAACACTTTGCTGTATGCCAGCCCCACACCGGTCCCTCCTTTGGTATGAGCTCCCTGGTAAAACCAGGCAAACAATTTCTCCGGATGGATATCACCCAATCCGGGCCCCTGGTCGGCGACACTGATCCGCAGATACCCATCATGCCGCATCGTGGAAATAGCTATCCGCCCGCCAACCGGAGAGAACTTCAAAGCATTCATCAGCAAATTGGAAAGAATGATTTCACATTTCCTATCATCAAAACGAAGAGGGGAAGGCAACTCTTCCAGCCGGAAGTCCAGCTCCATGGACTTATCCTCCACCTCATACTTGAACCCCTCGGCAACAGCGTAAATCCACTCATTCACCGCATGGGGCATCAGCTGTAGCTTATACTCCTCGCTATCAATCTTACTGATATCCAAAGTCATGTTTATAATGGACTTCATCCGGTCAGCCGCCCTGTGCACGCTGATCAACTGGGTACGTAATTCCTTTCTCTCGTCACCACCCATCTCCGGCTGCTCCAATTTTTCAAGCAGTTTGTGCAAAGGAGAGTAGATCAATGTCAAGGGGGTACGCAATTCATGACTCACATTCAACAAGAAGTGCACTTTCTCCTGACTGGTGCTCTCCAGTACCTCCTCCATCTTCTTTTGCGCTTTCGCTTCCTTCTTTTTCAGCATCGCAGCGATCCTCCAATAAAGGAAAGCCACCAGAATGAGCAGCAGGAGTCCTCTGATTCTAGCGTCTCTATACCAAGGAGGCATCACGTCAAACTCCAATAACCGCACCGGTTCACTCCAAACGCCATTAAGAGTATAAAAAGACACCGAGACCGAATAATTGCCCGAAGCCAGCAGGGGCATGGAAAGTACAGGGTCATAAGATTCTATGTCTATACGCTCATGATTGTGATTTACCATATATCGGTAAATGTATTTCCGGTTAATGTCTCTCTCCGCATTTCTTATTTTCAGCTGGAACGATTTGTAATTCCACGGAATTTGAACACCTGTTTCCGCCTGCCTATCCTTACCTAAAGAGACCCCGTCCAGCACAATATCCGCCAGTCGGATCTCAATGCTGTCACTAGCCTGAACAACCTTTTTATTGATCCGGAGCAATCCGTGAATGCCCCCCAGATAAATATATTCTTTATAGGATGGCGGCGCATAGATAGTGGATAACTCATTCGGAAAATAGTCATTCGGACCACCTAAAATAAAAAAAGTCTTCAGCCGGGTGTCATAAGAGAAAAGCATATTCTGCGCGCCAATCCACAATTGGTTGTTATGGTCGGTCTGTATGGCCGATACCCGTTTGAACAGGTTCGTCTCAATCTTCTCGTATCTTTGGGTCACGGGATCCAGCCTTCTCAGCCCATGATCCGTGCCTATCCAGAAAAGGCCTTGATCATCCCTGCTTACCACTTCCACCTGCTCGCCATCGGTTATCCGGTAGAAAACGGAAAGGGTATGATCTGCCAGATCGGCTTTTAATATTTTATTCTTTTGCTGAAAGAACGCCACATCGCCATCCACGCTGACCAATTGAAGCCCTATCAGTGTCTCCCCGTCTTCCCCGCTCCTGAGAAGGCTGAACTTTCCATGCTCTCTATCGTATATATACGGACTGCCCGCCAGAAAGAGGAAACGGCCGGCAGACGCCCTGTAAACCAGAACCAGATAACCCTCCTTGCACATCTGCTCATTGATCTTCGGGTCGACAATGACAAAGGGAGTACACTTTCCCGTCTTCTTATTAAAAAGATAAATTCCGTCATCATAACATGAAATCAGCAGCATATCAGCGGAATACTCGGCAATGGAAACTACTTTCTGACGACGGGTAGAGGGGAAATGAGTAAACACATCCTCCTCCGGATGGTACAGATTAAGCCCGCCTCCATCCGTGCCGATCCATATCATGCCATGTGCGTCCTGACAAATAGACAAGATGGTTTTATTGCTTAAACCATAGCGGCTTCCGAAAGGGACTTCCGTATAGGCACGGCTGAAGGTCTGGCTTATTTTTAGCACACCATCGCGCACACTTCCCGCCCAGATATTCTGCAACGCATCTTTATAAAGACAGGTTATTGAATTGGCCGGTAGTGAATTAGGATCTTCCGGAAGATGCCTCAACCTGGTCGTCCAATGAAAGTCCGTCAAATCCAGTACATAAATTCCGTCACCGTCCGTCGCTGCCCATAGCGTTCCATCCTTCTCTTCAAAGTCCAGCACAGTCGTATTAGCCGGGACAGCGTGATGGCTATCCGGCAGTTTTTTCATTTTGCCGTCACTTCCATAAACCACTATACCTCCGTGATAGACTGACAGATAAAGATTTTTCAAGGAGTCCAGATAAGACGCAATCACTCTGTTCTCCGGCTGCCCGAATCCGGCGTCACGACACTCTTTTTTCCTTTCGTTGTACTCTATAATCCGTCCGTTACTCATAACCAGCAGACAAACATCCTTGCTCCATTGATGAATGCCTACAATCCGTGAAGGGCCCGCACAAACATTCCCCAGAGGTATCTCACTGATTTTCTTATCCTTGAATGTATAGCAATAGAGTGACGAGCCACCAAGTAAGATTCTTTCCCCGGTCTTGTGGAAGACAGAGACAAAAAGAGGGGCATCCGGCAGCAACGGAGTAAAGCGGTTCTTCTCCCTGTCATAAGTCGCCAATCCGCCGTCAGTAGACACCCAAATCGTGCCGTATGCATCCTCCGTAACGAAATAGATTCTACTTCCGGGCAACGAGAAAGGATCTCCGTATTCATGAAAATAAGTCCTTATCTGATAGTAATCGTAACAGTTCAGCCCATAAACAGTCCCCACCCATAGCATACCTTGGGAATCAGTACACACATCCGTCACATTCGAATGGGACAACCCGCTTTCCACATCCAGCTTCCAATATGCCTTGTTGTCTATCCGGGCTTGGGAACACACAAAAACAAACATGCATAAGACCAAACTTAATAAATGTCTCATAGAGTTAGTAGATTTTAATGCACAAAGATAGTGAAATGCTTTCACAACCTGATACACAAGCCCCTATTAAAAGAACAGAAATTATATTCTCCGGGACAACATGATATTACCATCAACCGTTTTCACTGCATACAAAGAAGGAAATGCCTCCCCCCCCAGAAAAAGTTCCGGAACAGGCACAACCTTATTTTTCTACATTTTTTGCACTTATCTAAAATTTTGATCGTATCTTCGTACTGATTAACATACTGATTAAAAACGTACGATGAATACAAGAGCTATTACCAGAAACAAGAAAGTCGTTACATTCGGAGAGGTGATGCTAAGACTGACCGCTCCCCATTTCCGACGTTTTTCCCAAACAAACGAATTTATTGCCACTTATGGTGGAAGTGAAGCGAATGTAGCCATATCACTGGCCAACTTTGGCATTCCCACAGAATTCGTCACCCGGCTGCCCGACAATGCAATGGCGCAAGCCTGCGTAGATTCACTCCGAGCCTACGGATTAGGTACAGACGGCATTATTTATGGCGGGAAACGCATGGGATTATATTTTCTGGAGAGTGGTGCCGCATTTCGCAACTCCAATGTAGTGTATGACCGTGAAGGGTCTTCTTTCGCCACTTTACGTCCCGGCATGATAGACTGGGAAAAAATTCTTTCCGACGCCGGCTGGTTTCACTGGTCGGGCATAGCGGCCTCTCTGTCACAGGAAGGAGCGGATGCCTGTCTGGAAGCCCTGCAAACAGCAGACCGCCTGGGGCTGACAATCTCGTGCGATTTGAATTTCCGCAAAAAATTATGGAACTACGGCAAATCCGCTTCAGAGGTCATGCTTCCCCTGGTCCAATATAGTGATGTCATTTTCGGTGCGGAACCCGAATACAAAGAAATATTCGGTATTTCTCCGGTAGGATTTAAAGCGACAGACACTTCGTATCCATTAGATCTGTCCGGCTTCAAAGCATTCGGTCAGAAAGTATCGGGACAAGTCCCCCGATGCCAGAAAATATTTCTGGAATTACGTAATTCCATCACCTCTAATCACAACCTGCTGGCCGCCGTACTTTATGCAGAAGGCACATTAAAGCATACCGGAATTTACGATATTGTTCACGAGATAGACCGCGTGGGTGCAGGCGATGCATTTGTCGGCGGCATGATTTATGGTCTGCTGACTTACTCCGACAATGACCAAAAAACATTAGAATTCGCTCTTGCCGCATCCGCATTGAAAAATACCATCTATGGAGACTTCAACCAGGTAACGGTAGAAGAAGTGGAAGGGCTGATGCAAGGAAACGCCTCCGGAAGAGTCGTCAGATAACTAATTTTCACAATGATGGCCAGACAAGATTAATCTGCGGAATATAGCGTAAAAAAAGTAAGATAAGTTCATGGACCAAGTAAGATAAGTTCATGAGCCAAGTAAGATAAGTTACTTGCCCGATGCACTTAAGTTACTTTTTGAGACCGCCGGAGACATTCATCCCCCTGTTTACCGCCAATCAATGCCACCCGGCTATACCCAAAAAGAAGAGGATGCCCCCTGATGTGAGCATCCTCCTCTTTTTATCTATTCTTAAAAGGAACTTTCTTTTTATGCCTTTGTTTCTTCCGGCATCTTGTTGCCCATAGTCAGGTAAGCGACAGGAGCAGCGATGAAGATAGAAGACAAGGTACCGATCACGACACCCAGAATCATTGCGAAGGCGAAGCTACGGATACTGTCACCACCCAGCACGAAGATACACAACAATACGATCAATGTACTTAATGAAGTATTGATGGTACGGGCCAGCGTAGTATTCAGTGAGTCATTAAACAACTGCATACGGTTACGTTTCGGATACAAGCCGAAGAACTCACGGATACGGTCAAAAATAACCACCTTGTCATTAATAGAATAACCGATAGCGGTCAGAATAGCACCAATGAAAGTCTGGTCAATTTCCAATGAGAACGGAACCCATCCATAACACAAGGAATATGCACCGATAATCAAAGTAGTATCGACAACCAATGCCACAGTCGCACCCACACTATATGCTACATTGCGGAAACGCAACAAGATATACAGACCGATGGCCACCAATGCGAACAATACAGACCAGATAGCCGATGTCTTGATATCATCAGCGATACTGGGACCTACTTTCTGAGAACTGATAATAGAACCACCGGTACGATTATCACGGTCAATAAAGACTTCCAATGTAGTACCTTCGCCCAGCAAGTTACCATCTTTCAAAGACTGATACAGGAACTCTTCGATTTCAGAGTCGATCGTAGGAGAATCTTCATTAATACGGTAGTTGGTTGTGATACGGATAGTCTTCTTGTCTGTACCCAGAGCAATAGCCTGTACATTATCTTCTGTGATTTTCTGCTTCAACAGGTCACGTACTGTTTCCGGCTCAACCTGCTGTTCAAACTGAACCACAAAGTTACGTCCACCGGTAAAGTCGATACTCTGCGCCAGACCACGGATAAAGAATGAAATGACACAAATCACAATGAATGCACCGAATACAGTGAACGAACGCTTCATCATACCCATGAAGTTATAGTTCACATTCTGCATCAAGTTCTTGGAAAGACCTGTTGTGAATGTCAAACCCAGCCACTTGTCTTTATTCATAAAGTGTTCATAAACGATACGAGTCAGGAACACGGCTGTAAAGAATGAACAGAGAATACCGATAATCAATGTAGTGGCAAAACCACGGATCGGACCTGTACCGAAATAGAACAGGATGATACCCGTAATGATTGAAGTCAAGTTAGAGTCAAAGATAGCAGAGAACGCGTTGGCATAACCGTCAGCCAAAGCAGCCTTGACTGTCTTGCCTGCTCTCAGTTCTTCTTTTGTACGTTCATAGATCAACACGTTAGCATCCACAGCCATACCCAATGACAATACCATACCGGCAATACCCGACATTGTCAATGCAGCCTGGAAGGAAGTCAAGATACCCAGTGTGAAGAAGAAGTTAATGACCAACGCACAGTTGGCAACCATACCCGGAATCAATCCGTACATGGCACACATATAAATCATCAGCAGAATCAACGCCACAATAAATGAAACGATACCCTGGTTGATAGATTCCTGACCCAATGACGGACCTACGATATCTTCCTGGACGATACGTGCCGGAGCCGGCATCTTACCGGATTTCAATACGTTAGCCAAGTCCTTTGTCACTTCCGGAGTAAAGTTACCGGTGATCTGGGAATGTCCGCCGGTAATTTCACCGTTTACATTCGGAGCACTGTACACATAACCATCCAATACGATAGCGATAGCCTTACCTACATTATTCTTTGTCAAGACAGCCCAGCGACGTGAACCGTCCGTATTCATAGACATGCTGACACAAGGCTTGTTGAATTGGTCATATTCATCTTTTGCATCCGTAATCACGTCACCTTCCAGCGGAGCACGTCCGTTACGTTCAGTTGACTTGATGGCATACAATTCAAAGACACGTCCCTGCTTGTCAAAGTCTGCCGCCTTCACTCCCCATTTCAAGCGAAGATCTTTCGGCAACATTTCTTTCACTTCTTTCATGGCAAGGTACTGGTTTACCTGGGCTGTATCTTTATAATCAGCATAACCTACCACTGAACCATAACCATTCGGGTTCAATTGAAGGACAGAAGCCAACGGATGTTCTTTCTTCATCTGCTCCATAGCAGCGGAGTTACTTGCTGTCTCGCCTTTCAATGCGGCTGCAAGACTGTCGGCAGCAGAAACTGCGGAAGCTTGTGCGACAGCAACTGTATCTGCAGATTCAGCAGCAGCTCCGTTCTCTACAGCAAGAATATCACGCAGTCTGTTGTCTACAGAAGAAAGATAAGGAACAATTTCTTTAGCATCGAATGTTTCCCAGAATTCCAGGTTAGCAGATCCCTGCAACAATTTTCTGACACGTTCCGGTTCTTTGATACCCGGCAGTTCCACCATGATACGGCCCATCTTTCCTTCCAATGCCTGGATGTTAGGCTGTGCCACACCAAAGCGGTCGATACGGGTACGTAATACATTATAAGAGTTGTCGATAGCAGCTTTCACTTCTTCGCGCAATACTTTCTCGACTTCGCTGTCGGAGCTACGGGTTGTCACTTTGTCTTTCAGCTGCTGAGTAGCAAATAATTCAGCCAATTTGCCATTGGGAGCTTGTTTCTTATACTCTTTTACAAAAAGAGTGATAAAGTCATCCTGACTGGTGATGGATTGTTTTGATGCTTCCGCAACCGCTTTATTAAACGCTTCATCAGTCTTGTTGTCTGCCAGAGCCTTCACAACATCCGGTACAGATACTTCAAGGATAACGTTCATACCACCTTTCAGGTCCAGACCCAGACCAATCTCCATCTCACGACACTGTTTCAGCGTATAACTACCCAAATAAACTTTTTCATTCTGCATAGAATCAAGGTAATGCGCTTCACCTTTCGGGTCTTGTGCCGCTTTGTCCATGTGATAGCGGGTCACAAAAGAGAAGGAAAGATAAAACACACATACAAGGGTGAGTAATACCGCAAAAACCTTTACAAATCCTTTGTTTTGCATGTTACTTTGAAATTTATTATTTTTACTTTTTGATTAATTCTTAGTTTATACAAGGTTGCAAATATAGTTTTTTTTTCACATTCCCACGGTATCAAACACAAATATTTAAAGATCAAAAGAGAAAAAAGGCTGCAAAAGCATTTTTTGCAGCCTAAATTATTCTATCTCACAACCTATTTTACTTCAAGCCTCTATTTTCAAGCAAGGGTTCCAAGCTGGGATCCGCCCCACGGAAAGCCCTGTAAAGAGTCATCGGATCCTCTGTCCCGCCTTTCTCTAAAATATTTTTACGGAAAGAATCTGCGGTATTTTTATCGAACACACCGTGTTCCTTAAATGCCTCAAAAGCATCCGTGTCAAGAACTTCCGCCCACAGATAGCTGTAATATCCGGCAGCATATCCACCAATAATATGGCTGAAGTAGGTGGCACGATAGCGAGGGGCTATTTCAGGAATCAGTCCCAGTTTGTCCATCGTCTCTTTTTCAAAAGCGACAACGTTCAGATTATCCGTATCGGTCAGGTTATGCAATTCCATGTCAAGCAAAGCGGCGGCCAGCAATTCTGTGGTCATGAAACCTTGGTTAAAAGTGCCCTGGTTCTGGATTTTCGTAATCAGTTCATCCGGAATCACTTCTCTTGTCTCATAATGTCTGGCATAGAGTTTCAGCACTTCAGGCTCTACCGCCCAATGTTCCATAATCTGTGAAGGCAGTTCTACAAAATCCTGTGCCACACTGGTACCGGACACCCCTTTGTAGTTACATCTGGTCAGCATACCGTGTAATGCATGTCCGAACTCATGGAACATGGTTTCCACCTCATCCAGCGTCAGTAAAGAAGGCATATCCCCCGCAGGTTTAGTAAAACTCGCCACATTATAAATCAAAGGACGCACCTCACCGGCCTGTTCACGGAAGTTACTCATCCATGCACCGCCACGCTTGCCTGCACGTGGAAAGTAATCCGCATAGAACAATCCCAGGAACGAGCCATCGGCATCCTTTACCTCATACACTTTCACATCAGACTCATACACCGGTACATTATTCAGTTCTGTCAAGGTAATGCCGTACAGTTTGTTGGCCACAGCATACAATCCGCTACGCACATCTTCCAGACTGAAATAAGGTTTGATTTCATCCTCATTCAAATCATATTTTTCCTGGCGCAATTTTTCGGCATAATACCACCAGTCCCATGCAGCCAGCTTTTCTCCCTTGCCTTCCTTATCCATTATTTTCTGCAACTCGGCGGCTTCTCTCTTTGCATTCTTCAGCGAGTACCCCCACAGGTTATTCAGGAAGTCCATGACTGTCTGCGAATTCTTAGCCATATTCTCATCCAGCACAAAATTGGAATAACAATCGAATCCTAATAATTTAGCCTGTTCCAACCGCAATGCTATGATTTTTCCCAATATTTCCTTATTGTCATTCGCATCATCATGATTTCCCCGGTTGATATAAGCCTCGTAAATATTCTTTCTTAATTCACGGTTCTCTGCATATTGCAAGAAGGGCAAGCGGCTGGAATTCTGCAAAGTGAACAGCCATTTCCCTTCTTTCCCGGCTGCTTTCGCTTCTTCCGCAGCCCCCGTTTTCACCCATTCGGGCAATCCGGCCAGGTCGGCCTCATCCTCGATCACCAATTGATAGGCGTTATTCTCATTTAAAATATGATTGTCGAAAGCAATCCCCAAAGTAGAAAGTTCTTTATTGATTTCTCTCAAGCGAGCTTGTTTTCCGGCATCCAGTCCGGCACCCGAACGGACAAAAGCTTTATAATATTTATCCAGCAACCGGTGTTGCTCCGTTGTAAGCGTTATCTTGCCTTCCTGCTCCTGTTGATGTACATCGGCCACCCGTTTGTACAAATCCTGATTCAAGTAGATATTATCACTATGTTCGGAAAGCACAGGAGCCATTCTTTCATTCAAGACCGTCAGCGAGTCGTTCGTGTCCGCCTCGGTCAACGCAAAAAACACCCCGCTTACTCTCGCCAAAATTCCGCCACTCTTATCCAGCGCCACAATGGTATTCTCAAAGGTAGGCTTTTCGGGATTATCAACTATTGCCTTAATTTCCACATTCTGCTCTTCAATTCCTTTCAAAAAAGCAGGTTCATAATGCTCCAGCTTGATTTTAGTGAAATCGGGAGCACCATACTCGGTCTGGAATTCCGCAAAGAACGGATTCGTTTCTGTTTTTTGTTCACATGCACACATTACACAACACGTCGCTAACGTAAATAATAGTCTTTTCATAAGCTGTCAATTAAAGGTACGTAAAATCACTTTTTCGCCACATAACACCAAATAGGGTAATGATCCGAACTCTTTATTGTGTTATCCACCGTACAACGGTAAGATTTCAAATTCTTGCTCAACAAAATATTGTCTATTCTGAAATAAAAATGATTTTGATTATAAGATATGCCAAAGCCATTCCCCGACTCCACAAAAGCATCCTTCAAACCTTTCCCTATCACCCTGTGAGCGTATGAAATAGGAGAATCGTTGAAATCACCGCACACGATCACGCCTCCCCCTTTATAACCGGCCACCAAACGGGCTATGGAATCGGCTTGCGGAGCACGTATGGCCGACGCTTCTGCCAGTTTTCTGACCAGCAGGCGGGAACCTTGCGACACCTTCCGCTTATCAGGATCCTTCATCATTTCGCGATAAACCTCCTTATCCTTCTCCGTCAGCTTGTTGGATTCCAAATGATTATTGACAACCAGCAGCGTATCGCCGTTCACGTTGATTTTATAAGCGATGGAGCCATTGTTAGGACTGGCATACTTCACAGGATGTGCGGACAAAATAGGGAAACGGGAGTAACAGCCCAGGCCGTTGGCACCCGATATCTTGTAATAATTCTTATAAGGATACTCTCTCAAAGCGTAATCCACCTCTTTCCGGGTCAGCCGTCCTCCTACGATATATTCCTGCAAGCAGATAATATCTGCACGACTGTTTCTCAAATACTCCAACACAGGATTCGGATTATCCTTGGTGTTCGCCCGGTTCTTTTCAAAAGCCATCGTATTATAGGACAAGACCTTGATGGCACCTTCCGGCACATCAGACGCAAACAGGTTGACAGGGAAATAAGTACGGACAGCACTTATGCAACAGATCATTCCTGCCAACGAAAGCAGTGCATATTTACGGTAAATGACCAGCCAGAAGACCAGAAACAGAAGATTGACAATCAAAAAAGCAGGAAAAGCCAGACCGGCGCATGACCCTACCGGATGAGCCACAGGATCAATATAAGGACTGTAAGCGCATACCAGCAACAATACCACCATGCACAGGTTTATGCCCAGCAGTATCCATCCCAAAAAACGACCAATATATTTCATATATCACTTCTTGCTCGCATCAAACAAGCTTTTCTTCTCTTCGGTAGTCAAGCTGTTATAACCGGATTTCTTTAATTTGTCCAGAATGCGGTCTATCTCCTCACTTTGCTGCTTTTTGCGGGCATTGTAATTGTAATCTTTCGCCTTATCACCATAATGAATCTCCATCTTAGGCTTTTTCGACCGACGACGGAACGACAGGCCTCCCGAAAACCAGTCCAAGCCTCGGTTGATCCATGCCGTAGCATCATGTCCGCGTGACAATCCGGAAGCAAACCACCATCCGGCCAAAGCACCTCCCAAATGGGCGATATGACCGCCGGCATTGCCCGATGTCATAAACAGCAAATCAGTCACAACCATGAACAGAGCCACATACTTCAACCGGACAGTCCCGATAAACATAAAGTTCACTCTATATTCCGGCGCACGTACCGCAGTGGCCACTACAATAGCAAGTACGGAAGCTGATGCTCCCAATAAATAAGAATAATACAACGAATCACTGAAATAAGGAAAGACATTGTAAGCGAGCATATATAGCAAACCGCCACAAACACCTCCTAGCAGATAGAGTCCGCGAAAATGCTTTGCCGAGAAAAGAGACAGGAACATCTGCCCGAACCAATAAAGCCATAGCATATTAAACAGCAAATGCAAAATGCCTGCATGCATGAACATGTAAGTCAGCAAAGACCAGGGTTGCTTGACAAACCGGACCGTCCAGGCCGGCAATTCCAGGTATTGAAGCACAGATGCTCCATCCCGGTTGAACAGCATCCATAAAATTCCCAACAAGGAAGTGACAATGAACACCCCTGCATTAACATATATGAACTGGATATATATGCTGCCCTTGTTGAAGCTATTTTTCAAATCAGTAATAAAACTGCCCATTGTCATTCTTTTTCCTCCAATACATTATTAATATAAAGCCAAAAATCATCCCTCCCAAGTGCGCAAAGTGAGCAACACCATCGCCCGAAGCTCCGAATCCCAGGAATAGCTCCAAAGCGGCATATCCCATCACAAAATATTTAGCCTTGATGGGAACAGGAATAGGGAATACAAACATCTGGCTGTTAGGAAACAGCATACCAAATGCCAGCAAGATACCATAGATCGCACCCGAAGCCCCGACTGTAGTCATCAGATTCAAGTATTCCGCCATCGGAATCACGGCAATCCCCGTATTCACACTGTCATATTGAGACAATTCAGTCACATACTGTATATATTGCACCAACTCCTGCACCAGCCCTGCGCCTATGCCACATATCATGTAATAAGACAAGAAACGTTTCGGCCCCCACACTTGTTCAAGCGTACGGCCAAACATCCACAAAGCAAACATGTTAAAAAAGAGATGCTGGAAACCGCCATGCATAAACATATAAGTGATCAACTGGGCAGGATTAAAATCGGATGCCATAAAAAAGTGTAGTCCCAGCAGGTCGTTCAAGTTCATTCCATATTTCATGGCCACCACGCCTCCAAAGAAACACAACACGTTTATTATCAATAAATTCTTGGTTACTGTAGGTATACTATTCATAAATATTCTTCGTCTTATAAAACATTGATTGTGCGCAAATTTACAATTTTATTCTGTTATATAACAGAAAACTAGAGTTCTCTTACGTTTTTTTGATTTTTGGAGCATCTTTTTTAGGCTATCTATTTGATTTCTAATTTTGAAAGCATATATTTGTCGCTGATTTCGGTAAAACTTTTGTGTTACATTTAATAATTAATCATTTTCGTTATGAATAAGGCAGATCTTGTCAGCGCAATTGCCGCTGAAGCCGGCTTGAGCAAAGCCGATGCAAAAAAAGCGGTTGAAGCTTTCGTTTCAACTGTTACAAAGGCCCTCCAGGAAGGGGACAAAGTATCATTAATCGGATTCGGAACATTCTCTGTTGCTGAAAGAAGCGCAAGAACAGGTATCAACCCATCCACCAAAGCAACGATTACTATTCCTGCTAAAAAAGCAGCCAAGTTCAAACCGGGTGCTGAACTAGCAGACGCAATTCAATAATTGCTATTTTACATAAAAGGACTTAAGGGAAAGGGCGCCGGTTCTAGCTAGCGCCCTTTCCTCTTCATTTTTCTATTTGAACCTATGAAACCTAAAATGACAACCTTATTTAAATGCCTGATCGGCGCCGCTGTATGCGCATTCTCAACGCAAGCTCTTCATGCAGAAGATACAAAACTACCTTACTGGAAAGATATTCAGACCGTAGCCGTCAACAAAGAATATCCGCGCACCGCTTTCATGACTTACGACAACCGGACTCAGGCACTGAGCGGCAAGTATGAAAACAGCCCTTACTACAAACTATTAAACGGTACATGGAACTTTTATTATGTAGATGCCTACAAAGATCTGCCCGCCAACATCGTACAACCGGATGCCAATATAGCCTGGAAAGAAATCAAAGTACCCGGCAACTGGGAAGTACAGGGCTACGGAGTGGCCATCTATACCAATCACGGGTATGAGTTCAAACCCAGAAACCCGCAACCGCCACAACTGCCCGAAGCCAATCCGGTCGGCGTGTATCAGCGTGACATCGAAATTCCCGCCGATTGGGACGGACGCGACATATTCCTCCACCTGGAAGGGGCAAAGTCCGGCGTATATGTATATATCAACGGACAAGAGGTGGGATACAGCGAGGACTCCAAGAATCCTGCTGAGTTCTTAATCAACAACTACCTGAAACCTGGAAAGAATTCGCTGGTTCTCAAGATATTCCGCTGGAGCACAGGCTCTTACCTGGAATGCCAGGACTTTTGGCGCATGAGCGGCATTGAACGGGATGTGTTCCTGTTCGCACAGCCCAAGACCCATATCCGCGATTTCAATGTGGTATCCACCCTGGACGATACTTACAAGAACGGTATCTTCAAACTGAATGTGGACGTAACCAATCATACAGCAACCGGCAAAGAAGTAACCGTAGCATACGAATTGCTGGATGCCGCAAAGAAAGTGGTGGCAGCAGGAAACGCCCCCTGCCCTGTCACAGCGGACGGACAGAAAAATATCTCTTTTGAGACCGCCCTCAACAATGTCCGGACATGGACATCGGAACATCCCAACCTGTACCGGCTACTGATCTCTCTGAAAGACGGAGGAAAAACAACCGAAATCATTCCTTACACAGTCGGTTTCCGCCGTTTCGAAATCAAACCGACCGACCAGACAGCCGGAAACGGCCAGCCATACGTCTGCCTGTTCATCAACGGGCAACCCATCAAACTGAAAGGCGTGAATATACACGAGCACAACCCCGAGACCGGACATTACGTTCCCGAGGAGCTGATGCGCAAAGACTTCACCCTGATGAAGCAGAACAACATCAACAGCGTGCGCCTGTGCCACTATCCGCAAGACCGCAAGTTCTATGAATTGTGCGACGAATACGGCATCTATGTGTACGATGAAGCCAACATCGAAAGCCACGGCATGTACTACGACCTCCGCCGGGGCGGATCTCTGGGCAACAACCCCGAATGGCTGAAACCACACATGGACCGCACCATCAATATGTACGAGCGCAACAAGAACCACCCCTCGGTGGCTTTCTGGTCGCTGGGCAACGAGGCCGGCAACGGCTACAACTTCTACCAGACCTACCTGTGGCTGAAAGAACGTGAGGTGAAAGGCATGAACCGCCCGGTCAACTACGAGCGCGCCCTTTGGGAATGGAACACAGACATGTATGTGCCCCAATACCCCAGTGCCGCCTGGCTGGAGGAAATAGGCCGGAAAGGCAGCGACCGTCCCATCGCGCCCTCCGAATATTCACACGCCATGGGAAATTCCAATGGTAATCTGGCTGCACAATGGAGAGCGATCTACAAGTATCCCAACCTGCAAGGCGGCTACATTTGGGACTGGGTAGACCAAGGTATTCTGGAAAAAGATGAAAACGGACGTGACTATTGGACATACGGAGGAGATTATGGTGTCAATGCTCCCAGCGACGGGAACTTCCTATGCAATGGCATCGTGGCTCCGGACCGCACCCCGCATCCGGCTATGACAGAAGTGAAATATGCACACCAGAATGTAGGCTTCGAGGCCATCGACGCTGCCGCCGGCAAATTCCTGGTCAAGAACCGCTTCTACTTCACCAACCTGAAGAAATACATGATCAGCTATACAGTGAAGGCCAACGGCAAAACGGTGAAAGGTGGGAAAATATCATTGGATATCGAACCGCAAGATTCCAAGGAACTGGACATCAACCTCAACGGACTGAAGCCCAAAGCCGGAACGGAATACTTTGTAGACTTCACAGTGACCACCACAGAACCGGAACCCTTGATCCCCGCAGGACATGATATCGCTTCCGAACAATTCCGCCTGCCCATTGAACCATTGGCGGTAGCCGGACATAAGGCAAGCGGCAAGACTGCCGTCAGCACGGACGGCGACGTTATCACCGTATCCTCACCACGTATGCAGTTCGTTTTCAACAAGAAAAGCGGTCTCGTGACCTCCTACAAAGTAAACGGTACGGAATACTTTGCCGAAGGCTTCGGCATCCAGCCCAACTTCTGGCGCGCACCGACCGACAACGACTATGGCAACGGCGAACCTAAGCGTGAACAAATCTGGAAACAGTCCAGCAAGAATTTCCAGGTGGCGGATGTCACCACAGAGGCAGACGGCAACAAGACCGTGTTAACAGCCAATTACCTACTGGCAGCAGGTAACCTGTACATCATGAAATACACCATCTATCCCGACGGTGTGGTTCATGCAGCCATCACCTTTACTTCCACCGACATGAAGGCCGCCGACACGGAAGTGTCCGAAGCTACTTTAATGGCTACTTTCACACCGGGACAAGACGCCCAGCGTCTGGCCTCTTCCAAACTGAACGTACCACGCATCGGTGTACGTTTCCGTTTGCCATCCGACATGAACCAGGTGGAATATTTTGGCCGCGGACCGGGTGAGAACTACATCGACCGTAACGCAAGCAGTTTCGTTGATCTCTACCGCACTACAGCCGACCAAATGTACACCGGCAATTATGTCCGTCCGCAAGAAAACGGACATCGTACCGACACCCGTTGGGTAGAATTAAGCCGTAAAGGCGGAAAAGGACTGCTCATACGTGCCGACCATACCATCGGATTCAACGCCCTGCGCAACTCCGTAGAGGACTTTGACTCGGAAGAAACCATCAACCGCCCCCGCCAATGGAGCAACTTCACCCCCGAGCAAGTAGCCGACCACGATGAGGAAAAAGCGAAAAACGTGATACGCCGCATGACGCATATCAACGATATCACCCCGCGCAACTTCGTGGAAGTATGTATCGACATGAAACAACAAGGTGTGGCCGGCTATGACAGCTGGGGAGACCGTCCGTTGCCGGAACATACGATGCCCGCCAATAAGGAATACCATTGGGGCTTCACCTTGGTGCCGGTAAAATAAGATCCAATCAAGCCTTAAATAAATAAAGATGAGAAGTAGAAATTATGCAGGCTTTTCCCTGCTTGCCACACTAGCCACTTGCCACAGTGTGGCGGCAGAGGGTGTTCAGAAGAAACACACGCAAGATCCTGAGAAACCGAATGTGATCGTCATCCTGGCAGACGACCTGGGATATGGAGATTTAAAATGCTACGGAGCCAAGAATGTAAAAACTCCGAACGTGGACAGACTGGCTTCCGAAGGAATCCGTTTCACGAATGCCCATGCCACAGCCGCCACCAGCACCCCTTCGCGGTACTCGTTGCTGACAGGGGAATATGCGTGGCGCAGACCGGACACAGACATTGCCGCAGGCGATGCAAAGATGATTATCCGTCCCGAACAATTCACCATGGCAGACATGTTTAAAAGTGCCGGTTACGCTACAGCCGCCATCGGCAAATGGCACCTGGGACTGGGAGACAAGACAGGCGGACAAGACTGGAACGCCCCTCTGCCTGCCGCTTTGGGCGACTTGGGTTTTGACTACCATTACATCATGGCCGCTACAGCCGACCGCGTACCTTGTGTATTTATAGAAAACGGGCAGGTGGCCAACTACGATCCGTCTTCCCCCATAGCAGTGAGCTATACCAAGAACTTTCCGGGAGAACCCACCGGAAGAAATAATCCCGAGCTACTGTATAACTTACACCCCAGCAACGGACACGACATGTCCATTGTGAACGGTATCAGCCGCATCGGATTCATGAAAGGCGGTGGAAAAGCGCTTTGGAAAGACGAGAACATCGCCGACTCCATTACCGTTCATGCCATTGACTTCATCAAGCAGCATAAAGACGAACCATTCTTTATGTACTTTGCCACGAATGATGTTCATGTCCCCCGTTTTCCTCATGATCGTTTTCGTGGAAAGAACCCCATGGGGTTGCGCGGTGATGCAATTGTCCAGTTTGACTGGACAGTCGGTCAGATTATGGAGACATTGGACCAACTGGGATTAGCTGAAAACACCCTGATTATCCTGTCCAGTGACAACGGCCCGGTAGTCGACGACGGATATAAAGACCAGGCGGAAGAATTATTGAACGGGCATACCCCTTCCGGCCCGTGGAGGGGAAACAAGTATAGTGCCTTCGAAGGTGGTACCGCTGTTCCGGTCATCGTCCGCTGGCCGCAGAAAATAAAAGAGACAGGAGACTCGGATCTATTAATGTCACAAATTGACTGGCTGGCTTCCTTGGGAGCGTTGATCAATGCCAGGCTGCCCAAAGGCAGCGCTCCGGACAGCTACGACCGTTCGGGCAACCTGACAGGAACGGATAAGACAGACCGTCCCTGGATTATAGAACAGTCCATGAACCATACTTTATCTGTCCGCACCAAAGACTGGAAATACATAGAGCCGAATGACGACCCCACTACCTTTATGAAGGCGGAGAAGGTTGAGACCGGAAACCTGAATGTTCCCCAGCTATATGACATGCAGAAAATGAACGAACAGGAAAATGTAGCGGAAAAGTATCCGGGAAAAGTCTTTGAATTGCAAAAGGTACTCAGACAAGTACGCAATAAAACGATAAAGATGTAATTGAACGGGAGTCCGCTGTGAAATCCTCAAACAACAAGTTGCCCGCCATTGATAAACCTCACATCAATGGCGGGTTTCCTTTTCAATGGAAACGACCGCTAAATTTCTACTGCCTCACTTTAAAGTTCCGGTAAAAACTTGCCGAAGTATGGACACATGCTGATGTGTAAAGCTTTATCAGTACAGAAAAAAGATCAATAGCCAAGCAGCACAGACAGAACTGTCACACAGCTTCACATGAATGAAAACTAATGTTCATGCAATTATTAAAATAAATCTTTCGTTCCGATGATAATTCAGCATTCAATGCATAGACGATTATCTGTTCATGAACCTGTAGGGATGCCGGGATTATCTTCATTTTGTATGCCACAGCAATAAAAGCCGATTGTTCCTTCCCTCCTTTCACACTTGAAGTCAACCATTTTTAGTGAAAGGAGTGTGGGAACAAAAGCTTATGGACTGAAACGGGAGTGAGGGGAAGTGATTTCAGCTTTAACCGGCTGATTGTCTGTGTGTATGGCATAAAATGAAAGGGTGACGGGAGAAAGGGGGATGTCGACTTAGTAGGGGGAATACGATGAACAAGCTAGGCTTGTTCACTGAACAGACTAAGTCTGTACTCGGAACAGGCTAAGCTTGTTCACGGAACATGCTGGCGTATTTTAAAAACGTATAGTTGTTTTAAAAAAAGATGAAGATGTATTTTTTAAAGCTCAAGATGTATTTAAAAAACATAAAGGCGTATTTTACGGCTCCGATAAACGAAAACGAACCACGTTATCATCCCCCGTAAAAAACCATACGGCTGCATTAGTAACGTGTAAGTCAAAGTGTTAGTAACATATAAGCCTACACAATAGTAACGTGTAAGCCTACACATACGCAAGTATCGGGTCACACATACGCAAGCATCAGCCTACACATACGCAAGCATCGGCCTACACATACGTATGTATTGCACCCTGTCTCCATCAAATCTTGTCCCAAGTTTCATACCCTATTACCCACCCCTCTTGCCAAACGCCTTTTTTGTTGTATATTTGTAGTTCGCAAACTAAAAAGAAGTAACCCATGAATGTATTCGCCACTCTCAAAACAGTCTTCTTCGGAAGCAAATTCCTGTCAAGCCCTGTTTCCACCGAGGGAACATTACGCCGTGATCTCGTATCCGCCCTCAACGGAGTGTTTGAACGCATGAAGTCCGCCCATCCTTCGGTGATGAGGGGCATGACCGCCTACACCCCAAAAAACACTTTACACTCACTATGAAGCCAAACAACAAAGTACTGCTGGGCATGAGCGGAGGAACGGACAGTTCCGTAGCCGCCCTGTTACTGCAAGACGCAGGATATGAAGTGACCGGTGTCACTTTCCGCTTTTACGAGAAAGAGAACGATACCGAATACCTGGAGGATGCACGCACCCTGTGCGGACATCTGAACATTCCACATATTACTTATGATGCCCGTGACATCTTCCGGAAAACCATCATGGATTATTTCATCAACGAATACATGGCAGGACATACCCCCGTCCCGTGCACCCTATGCAATAATTACCTGAAATGGCCTCTTCTGAAGAAAATATCCGATGAAATGGGGATTTATTACTTCGCCACCGGACACTATGTACGCCGGCGCCTCATCAACGGGCATTACCACATCACCACCGGAGCCGACCCGGACAAGGACCAATCCTTCTTCCTGTGGGGACTTCCGCAGGACATACTGCAACGCATGCTCCTCCCCATGGGGGAACTGACCAAGACCCGGGTACGACAAATAGCAGAAGAACGTGGTTTCCAGAAAGCCGCCCACAAGCGCGACAGTCTGGGAGTCTGCTTCTGCCCCATGGATTACCGCACTTTCCTGCGCCGGGAAGTACCCGAAGAAAATATCCGACCAGGGAAATTTTTCGATGAAATGGGGAATTTCATTGCCCGAAACGAAGGTTATCCCTTCTACACCATCGGTCAGCGGAGAGGACTGGGCATAGACCTCAACCGGGCTGTCTTTGTCAAGGAAATTATCCCCAAAGAGAACAAGGTAATATTGAGCGACCTGAAAGCGTTGGAGAAGACAGAAATGAGACTGAAGGAATGGAACATCACCAACCCTGACCTGCTGTTGGGCCGGGAGGACGTGATCGTGAAAATACGCTACCGCAAACAGGCGAACCGATGCACCGTGACCTTACTGCCGGATCAGACCCTGCACGTAGAACTGCACGAACCGCTTGCCGCCATCGCCCCAGGACAGGCCGCCGCCTTCTACCGGAACGATGTGGTATTGGGAGGCGGAATCATCCTGTGACGGGCTGCACACACTCGCTGGAAAAGGAAGGTGGCTTATTTCTTCTCTTTGACAAACTTATAAAGGACAAAGGTTCTGGGAGCGACTGTCGCATTCAGCACATGACCGTCAACAGCGACAGCACTTTCCTTCGGAGTGATGACCTCCGGATTTCCTACCGTATTATCCTTGTCCAAATCGTCGGACTGCAACAAGATACATTTTCCATCAGCCAATATATCATTCTTCTTCAGTCCGGTGAAAGTCAACGACACCGGTTGTGCCTGATCTGAAGTATTGACGATCTTCACCATGTACGCCTGTTCATGCTTGTCCCATACGGCACTGGCAAACAAGCCATCCTGCCCTTCCTGACCGCTCACCGCTTTTTTATCCATCGTCAGTGGCAGTACATGCGTTCCTTTGTGATGAGCATAAAGCTGCTGCACATAGTAGCTGCAAGTACGGACAGAGTTCAAGTTATCAAACCAGATCAGATCCGGACGCCACTGCCATCCTTCCACATGAGCAAACAAGGGAGCGTATGTAGCCATGTGCACCACATCGGCATTCCGTTCCAGTCCGGTCATGAAAGCAGCTTCCATTAAGGCAGCGTTGAAATGATTCCACTTCTTGCCTTTCCCGTGACAGGCATACTCTCCGGCAAACACCTTCGGACCTTTGCGGTCATAGTGGTCATAACGGTTGCCCTGTGACAGGAACCAGCTTTCGGGACGATAGAAATGCTCATCCACCAAATCCACTTTCAGGTTTTTCATTTCCGGCCACAGATAATCAAAGTCCTTGCCTTCGGACTGAGGTCCCGAGCTGCCGACGATCTTGATTTCGGGATGCGCCTTACGAAGCACTTCGACAAAGCGTTTCAGACGCTCCGGATATTCCGGCCCCCATTGTTCGTTGCCAATGCCCAGGAACTTCAGATTAAAGGGAGCGGGGTGTCCCATATCGGCACGGACTTTTCCCCAAGGGGTTGTGACATCACCATTGGCAAATTCAATCAGATCTAACGCATCCTGTATATACGAATCGAGTTTGGACAGGCTGACCTGCTGGTCGGGAGCGTTCTGATACTGGCAGATCAGCCCGCAGTTCAGAATAGGCAGCGGTTCGGCACCTATATCTTCCGACAACTGGAAATACTCAAAGAAACCCAGTCCGTAAGTCTGGAAATAATCGGGGAAGAAACGATGCTTGAACGTATAGTGCCAACGGTTTTCATTCAACGGACGGTTTTCTACCGCTCCCACAGTCTTCTTCCATTCATAACGGGTAGCCTCATCGGTGCCTTCCACAATACAACCGCCGGGAAAACGGAAAACACCGGGCTTGATATCATATAAAGCCTGAACCAAGTCCTTACGAAGCCCGTTCTTACGTTCCTTCCAAGTATCTACCGGAAAGAGAGACACATGCTCTAGGTCTACTGTACCGGGACTCTCAAGGAAAATACGGAGATGGGCCTTAGGCTCTGTTCTTGGCGATTTCAATATCACCTCATATTGTTTCCATTCCTTCGAGTTCACCGTCAGTTCTTTGGATTCAAAGGCCTGTCGTTCCTCCATGGTATCATTCCTGATCAATTCAATGCGAAGTTTCTGATTCTCACCGCGTGCCCATACGGAAAAACGATACCCGGCCCCTTCCTTGACACCGATGCCGAAGAAACCTTCGTTTTCAATTCCTGTATGTTTTTCCCTGTGACCGGAATTGCCCAGACGGACATAATGCGGATTACGTTCGAACGGTCCGTCGTCCATCAATGTCACATTGCCGAAAATAGTCCACCCCATAAAACGTTGCGGGAATTCAAAGGAACGGTTCTTTACCAGTTCGGCATACAGGCCTCCGTCGGCTCCGTAATTAATGTCCTCAAAAAACAAGCCATACATGGTGGGTTGTATTTCCGCACCCGGTTTATTAGTCTGTACGACCATGTTGTGCACATTCTGTGCATGTAGCGCTACTCCGGCAGCAAACGCCAATGCTGTAAATAGAGTTCTGTGTAATTTCATGATATGATTAGCTTAAAAATTAAAATTCTCCGAACAAAGATAGAAAAAGATAGTATTTGAGAGGAAAGACAAGATACGATTTATTATGATAGGCCGCAATTTGAATGATTTGTATACCCTATGTGACTATTTTATTTCCTCAGGACATCAGTTTTATTCTGTAATTTTGCCTCCATCATCAAACCAATAAGATTAAAATCATGAAAACACTCATCAGTTTAGTCATCGGACTAATCACCTCTCTGACGGTTTCGGGACAAAGCGTCACAGCATCCGGGCCAGACGGAAATCTGAAAGTAAATGTATCCGTAAAACAAGGCATCCCCGTTTATTCCGTCACTTATAAGAACAAGACCATTCTGGAAGACTCACCGTTAGGTTTCGTCGCCAATGTGGGAGACTTCAGCCGGGATATGACTTTCACCGGACAAAAAGAGAATAAAATAGATAAAACCTATACGCAAGACCGCATCAAACAATCACAAATACACTACCGGGCCAACGAACTGACCTGTACCTTGGCCAATAAGGAAAAGAAGAATATCCATGTAGTGTTCCGCATAAGCAACAACGATATCGCTTTCCGCTACGAAATGCCTAAATATGGCGACACGGGAAGTATCGTGATAGAAAAAGAGACGACCGGTTTTGATTTTCCCTCTTTCACCACCACTTTCCTCTGTCCTCAAAGCGATGCCATGATAGGCTGGAAACGTACCAAACCCAGCTATGAGGAAGAATACAAAGCCGATGCCCCCATGAATGTACGCTCAGCATACGGACACGGCTACACGTTCCCCTGCCTGTTCCATGTAGGAGAAAACGGCTGGGCGCTTATCAGCGAAACCGGAGTGGACAGTAAATACTGCGCCTCACACCTGAGCGACGCCACCGCCGAAGGGCTCTATACCATCGCTTTCCCCATGCCCGAAGAAAACAACGGCAACGGCACGACAACCCCCGGCCTTGCCTTGCCCGGCTCCACTCCCTGGCGCACGATTACGGTAGGCGAAAACCTGAAGCCCATTGTCGAAACAACCATTCCATGGGATGTAGTGGAACCTCTCTACCCAACAGAACACACCTATAAAATGGGACGCGGCACCTGGAGCTGGATACTCTGGCAGGATGGAAGCATCAATTTCGAAGACCAGAAAAAATATGTGGATCTTGCCGCCGCCATGGGATATGAATATGTATTGATAGACAACTGGTGGGATACGAATATAGGACGCGCCCGCATGAAGGACTTCATAGACTATGCAAACAGCAAAAATGTAGACGTATTTTTATGGTATAGTTCCAGCGGCTACTGGAATGATATCGTGCAAGGTCCCACCAACTACATGGACAACCCCATTGTCCGTAAAAAGGAAATGAAATGGCTGCACAGTCTGGGAGTGAAAGGCATCAAAGTGGACTTCTTCGGAGGCGACAAACAAGAAACCATGCGGCTGTACGAAGCCATCCTGAGCGACGCGGACGACAACGGGCTGATGGTTATTTTCCACGGCTGTACCATTCCCCGCGGATGGGAACGGATGTACCCCAACTACGTAGGCAGCGAAGCCGTACTGGCATCCGAGAACCTGATTTTCCAACAACATTTTTGCGATGAAGAAGCGTTTAACGCCTGTCTGCACCCATTCATCCGCAATACGATTGGTTGTATGGAGTTTGGCGGCACATTCCTCAACAAACGCCTCAACCGCAACAATGACGGCGGAAGCATACGTAAGACCACCGATGTGTTCGAACTGGCAACAGCTGTTTTGTTCCAAAATCCGATCCAGAACTTTGCCTTGGCACCTAACAATCTGACCGACGCCCCCCAAGTGTGCCTGGACTTCATGAAGCAAGTGCCCACGACTTGGGATGAAACAAAATTTATTGACGGCTATCCGGGCAAGTACGTAATACTGGCACGCCGCCATGCCGATAAATGGTACATAGCCGGCATCAATGCACAAAAAGAACCGCTGAAATTAAAGTTGAACCTGCCCATGTGTGGGATAGGAGATCAAGTGATGCTTTATCAGGATGATAAAAAGCGAAATCCTCACGCTGAAGAGATAACATTGAAAAAAGAGGGAGAAGTCACCCTCACCATCCAACCGGAAGGTGGAGTTATTCTGGTGAAGTAATTTCATACAAACAGATCAGAATCTGCATATTGTCTCCAAACAATATGCAGATTTTTTGTTAATTATTAGCCAAATACACACTTTAATTTATAACTTTGCAAGCCTAATAGAATGAATTATGGAAAATAAACTAACCATTTACAATACATTGAGCCGCCAAAAGGAACTTTTCGTTCCTTTGCATGCCCCCCATGTAGGTATGTATGTATGCGGCCCTACCGTATATGGCGACGCCCATTTGGGACACGCACGTCCTGCCATCACGTTCGATATCCTGTACCGTTATCTTACTCATTTGGGATACAAGGTACGCTATGTCCGTAACATTACCGATGTCGGCCATCTGGAACATGACGCCGATGAAGGCGAAGATAAAATTGCCAAGAAAGCCCGCCTGGAACAACTAGAGCCCATGGAAGTGGTACAATATTACGTGAACCGCTACCACAAGGCTATGGAAGCCTTGAATGTGCTTCCACCCAGCATCGAACCACATGCATCGGGCCATATCATTGAACAGATAGAGCTGGTAGAAGAAATCCTGAAAAACGGCTATGCATACGAAAGTGAAGGCTCCGTGTATTTCGATGTAGCCAAATACAACAAAGACCATCATTACGGCAAACTGTCCGGCCGCAACTTGGACGATGTGCTGAACACCACTCGCGAACTGGACGGACAAAGCGAGAAGCGCAACCCTGCCGATTTCGCCTTGTGGAAATGTGCACAGCCCGAACACATCATGCGCTGGCCCAGTCCGTGGAGCAACGGCTTCCCCGGCTGGCATTGTGAATGTACCGCCATGGGTAAAAAGTATTTAGGTGAACATTTCGATATTCACGGAGGAGGAATGGACTTGATCTTCCCGCACCACGAATGTGAGATCGCACAAAGCGTGGCCTCACAAGGAGATGATATGGTTCACTACTGGATGCACAACAACATGATTACCATCAACGGACAGAAGATGGGTAAATCATACGGCAACTTCATCAATCTGGACGAGTTCTTCCACGGTACTCACCCATTGCTGACACAAGCCTACAGCGCCATGACCATCCGCTTCTTTATCCTTCAGGCACACTACCGCAGCACGGTGGACTTCAGCAACGAAGCGTTACAGGCGGCCGAAAAAGGTTTGGAACGACTGACAGAAGCAGTGAAAGGGCTTGACCGCATCACTCCGGCGGCACAAACCACCGGCATAGAGGGAGTAAAAGACTTGCGTGAGAAGTGTTATACAGCCATGAATGATGACTTGAACTCACCGATTGTCATTGCCCATCTGTTTGACGGTGCCCGTATGATCAACACGGTTCTGGATAAAAAAGCGACCCTCTCCGCCGAAGACCTGGAAGAACTGAAAAGTGTGTTCCATCTCTTTATGTATGAAATTCTGGGACTGAAAGAAGAAGCCGCCAATAACGAGGCACGCGAAGAGGCATACGGTAAAGTAGTGGATATGCTGCTGGAACAACGCATGAAAGCCAAAGCCAACAAGGACTGGGCGACAAGTGACAAGATCCGTGATGAGCTGGCCGCTCTTGGTTTCGAAGTAAAAGATACCAAAGACGGCTTCACATGGAGACTGAATAAATAAAATACGTAGAGCGACACTGGTTTTTCATCACAGATTACCTGTGTAATCTGTGGTGAACCTTTCGAAACGCGCTACTTATTTTAAGCTAACTGCTTTTGCAGAAACTATACAAAACTGTTTTATCGCACAAACCAAATGATAGCAGAGAAAACAATAACTTTAGCGTCCCTGTATAAGATCTTGTTTGAAGAAGAACCCCTGATACTCTCCGGTCCATGTATACAAAAACTGGAAGAGAGTTTCAATTTTCTGAAAACATTCTCCAACGACAAGATCATCTACGGAATCAATACCGGTTTTGGACCGATGGCCCAATATCGTATTGAAGATGAATCCTTGTCACAGTTACAGTACAATATCATCCGCAGCCACGCCACCGGTGCCGGGCAACCTCTGCCTGAACTCTATGTCAAAGCTGCCATGATTGCACGTCTCTATACGTTCCTGCAAGGAAAATCAGGTGTACACAAAGAACTGGCACTGCTCATTACCGAGTTTATCAACCGGGGGATTACTCCATACGTACCCGAACACGGCAGTGTAGGAGCCAGCGGCGATCTGGTGCAGCTCGCCCATATCGCCCTCACACTGATCGGAGAAGGAGAAGTCTTTTACCAAGGCAAGAAAAGAGATACGGCATCCGTACTGGCAGAAAACGGATTGCAACCCTTCCAAATGCACATCCGCGAAGGACTTTCAGTGACCAACGGCACTTCGGTCATGACCGGTATAGGCATTGTCAACTTAATCTATGCGCGGCAACTGATGCAGTGGGCAGTGGGAGCATCGGTCATGATGAATGAAATTGCCGCCTCGTATGACGACTTCATGTCCGAACCACTGAACGAAGCCAAACATCACGAAGGACAGCAGGAGATAGCCCGCATGATGCGCCAATGGGTGAAAGGCAGCCAATGTGTGCGCAAAAGAGAAAATGAACTTTACAACGGGAAACACGAAGAGAAAATCTTCACTCATAAGGTGCAGCCTTATTATTCGCTGCGCTGTATCCCACAGATTCTAGGACCGGTTTATGATGAACTGCTCAATGCCGAAAAAGTATTGATAAACGAAATAAACTCCGCTTGTGACAATCCGATAGTGGACCCTGACACACAAAATGTGTATCATGGCGGTAACTTTCACGGAGATTACATCTCATTTGAAATGGATAAACTGAAAATAGCGGTTACCAAGCTGACGATGCTTGCCGAACGGCAGATCAATTACCTGTTTCACGACCGCATCAACGGCATTCTGCCACCTTTTGTCAACCTGGGAGTACTGGGATTGAACTATGGCTTGCAAGCGTCGCAATTTACCGCAACCTCTACTACGGCAGAGTGCCAGACCTTGTCCAACCCGATGTATGTGCACAGCATCCCCAACAACAATGACAATCAGGACATTGTAAGCATGGGAACCAACTCCGCACTGCTGGCAAAGACTGTCATTGAAAATGCTTATCAGGTGATGGCTATCCTGATGATGGGTATTGTACAAGCCATTGATTGTCTGGATATAGCCGGCCGGCTAAGCCCCCGGTCGCAACAAGCATATCAAGAGATACGAGCCTTTTTCCCTGTATTCCGGGAAGATACGCCCAAATATAAAGAGATAGAAGAAATGATCATTTTCTTAAAGAAGAAGCAACTATGAAAAAAATCACCCTATTACTTATTGCTTTGTGCCTGGCAATACACATCAAGGCACAAGGAGAAACGCTGAAAGAACTTGTAGCTGAAGGAAACAAAGCCTATGTAGAGTTTGTCGATGTAAAAAAAAATATTCCGGAAGCCCAAGAGGCTATTCACAATATACTAGTGGGAGAAGAATGGAACCGCTGGCAATTGGTTGATTCTAAGGAAGAAGCTGATTTCATCCTTAAAGTATCAGTAGAGAAAAAAGGGGTGAACCTGCTCAGCTTAGCTTCGGACGGCGCCCGCGTCCGGGTCATTGCCGAGGTAAGCGATTTGAACGGGAAGAGGCTTTGGAAATCCAAGCGTTATCAAGGAAATGCTTCAATCTTCACCGGTTTTTCCGCTCTGGACGATGCTATGCGCAAACTGGTGCGCAGAGCACTGAAAAAAGGATTATTAGAAGAGTCTGAAAAATGAAATACGCATTAGTAACAGGAGGAAGCCGGGGCATCGGACGAGCCATTTGTCTGAAACTGGCCGAAATGGGATATCAGATACTGATAAACTACCAAAGCAACGATACGGAAGCGGAAGCCACTCTGCAACAGATACGTGAACAAGGCTCGGACGGTGAACTGATGAAATTTGACGTGACCGACGCAGCAGCCGCGCACGCTGCACTGAACGGCTGGATGGAGCAGCATCCCGATACCTACATTGAGGTGCTGGTGAACAATGCCGGCATACGCCGTGACAACCTGATGCTGTGGATGGAACAGGATGAATGGAGCCGGGTATTGGATATCAGCCTGAACGGTTTCTTTAACGTGACCCAACCCTTGCTGAAAAATATGCTGGTCAAGCGGTTCGGACGTATTATCAACATCGTCTCCCTGTCGGGCATCAAAGGGATGCCGGGACAAACCAATTATTCGGCAGCCAAAGGCGGAATGATAGCCGCCACCAAAGCACTGGCACAGGAAGTGGCCAGAAAACACGTGACGGTGAATGCCGTAGCACCGGGATTTATCCGTACGGATATGACAGAAGGCATTGATGAAAATGAATGGAAAAAACACATTCCGGCAGGACGGTTCGGCGAACCCGGGGAAGTAGCCGCTCTGGTAGGCTTCCTGGCATCCGAACAAGCCTCCTATATCACCGGAGAGGTAATTTCCATCAATGGAGGAATCTATACATAAGCAGAAAATGAGAAGAGTAGTGATAACAGGCATGGGTATCTATTCGTGCATAGGCAGGAATCAGGATGAAGTAAAAGACGCTTTGTTCCAAGGGCGTTCCGGCATCGGAATTGATCCGGTCCGTAAGGAGATGGGGTATTTTTCCGCATTGACAGGAATTGTCGAACGTCCTGACCTGAAGACGTTACTGGATCGCAAAAAGCGGCATAGCCTCGCCGAACAGGGAGAATACGCCTATATGGCTACCTTGGAAGCATTCCGCCAGGCACAAATAGACGAGGAATTTTTATGGAACCGTGAAGTTGGCATATTGTACGGCAATGACAGTAGTGCCGCCCCGGTAATCAATGCCATTGACGTCATCCGTGCCAAAAAGAATACGGCTATGGTGGGCTCCGGCTCCATCTTCCAGTCCATGAACTCCACAATAACCATGAATCTTTCGGTTATTTTCCATTTAAAAGGAATTAACTTTACCATATCGGGAGCTTGCGCCAGCGGTTCACATGCCATCGGCATGGCGTATCTGCTGATCAAATCGGGACTTCAAGACTGCATTCTGTGCGGAGGGGCACAGGAAGTGAATCCCTATTCCGTAGGTAGTTTCGACGGATTGGGCGCATTCTCCACCCGAGAGGGCGAACCGGAAAAGGCATCGCGCCCCTTTGACAAGGGACGGGACGGGCTGATTCCCAGCGGAGGAGGCGCCAGTCTGGTACTCGAAAGTTATGAATCAGCCGTAAGGCGCGGAGCTACTATTCTGGCAGAAGTCATAGGATACGGTTTTTCATCCAACGGAGATCATATTTCCGTACCGAATGTGGACGGCCCCAGACGCTCCTTGCAAATGGCAATCAACGATGCAGGCATTCCTTTGGAAGAAATCCAATATATCAACGCACACGCCACCTCCACCCCCGTAGGAGATTTGAACGAGGCAAAGGCGATAGCGGAAGTATTCGGAAATCATCATCCCTACGTCACATCCACCAAGTCACAAACCGGACATGAGATGTGGATGGCGGGCGCCAGCGAGGTGATCTATTCCACCTTGATGATGAACAACGGATTCATCGCTCCTAATCTTAATTTTGAGGAGCCCGATGAGGCCTCTGTCCTGCTGAATATTCCTACCCGGAGGATAGAAACGGAATTTGATACCTTCCTGTCCAACTCATTCGGATTCGGGGGAACCAATTCCTCACTGATTATCCGTAAATTGAAAGAAAACAATTAATTCAAACCCATATATAGCTTATGACCAACGAAGAAATCATCGAAAAGATCAGAACCACTCTGGCCGAAGAATTTGAGATTGACGTAGAACTGATCCAGCCGGACGCACCTTTGATGCAGACCTTGGAACTGGACAGCCTTGACCTGGTGGATATGGTAGTGCTGATTGACAAGAATTTCGGTTTCACTGTTACCGCCAAGGATTTTGTCGGTATCAGGACCTTCCAGGATTTCTATAATCTGGTAATCTCACGTATACAAAAAGAAGACTGATGTCCGGGACATGGAAAGGTAAGACAAGAGGAGGCACATTCGGATACATGTTCTTTATCTACATGATCCGCTGTCTGGGGATAACTGCGGCCTACGGCTTTCTGGCGCTGGTCGTCCTCTACTTCATACCTTTCGCACCGAAAGCAACGGGCAATACCTGGCGTTACGCACGGAACAGGCTGAAATACGGACGGCTCAAATCCGCCGCACTGCTCCTGAAAAACTATTACCGGCTGGGACAGACACTGATTGACAAAGTAGCCATCGGCAACGGAATGACGGATAAATATCACTTCGAATTCGAGAACTATGCTGAATTCTTGAACGTACTGAATGGAGACACCGGAGTGATTATGATTGGCGCCCATGTGGGCAACTGGGAAATAGGCGCTCCTTTCTTCGATGAATATGGCAAAAAGATCAATATCGTCATGTTTGATGCCGAACACCAGCGGATAAAGGAGATTTTGGAAAAGAACGCCTCTACGCGAGACTACAAAATAATTCCGGTGAATGAAGACAGCCTGACACATGTATTCCGCATCACGGAAGCATTGGACCGCCGGGAGTATGTCTGCTTTCAGGGAGACCGCTATCTGAATAAAGAGAAATTACTCAGCAGTCCGCTGCTGGGCGAAGAAGCCAAATTTCCGATGGGCCCTTTCCTGCTGGCTTCGAAGCTAAAAGTACCCGTCGTATTCTATTTTGCCATGCGTGAAGCCCAAAGAACGTATCGTTTTCATTTCTTTATAGCCGAGACAGTAGTACGGACGAAAGAGAAACGGGCCGAACAGGCATTATTAGAGCAATATACACAAACGCTGGAAAAGATTGTCCGGCAGTATCCGGAACAATGGTTCAATTACTACCCGTTCTGGACATAAAAATAAATCTGGTATGATGCATAAAAGATATACAAAAGAACAATGTACGGCTGCCGAAGCGCAAAGACTGGCACAAGAGATAGCTTTCGGTCCTGTGGTATTCCAAGTATCGCGCCTGATGTTGAAATTCGGAATTTTCCAATTATTGTCCGACAAACGGGAAGGATATACGCTGCAAGAAATCAGCGGGCGGACCGGACTGACACGCTATGCGGCACAAGTATTACTGGAAGCATCGCTGACCATCGGAACCATCCTGTCGGAAGAAGACCGTTATGTACTGGCCAAGGCAGGCTGGTTTCTGCTGAACGATAAAATGGCTCGTGTCAATATGGAATTCAATCACGATGTGAACTATCAAGGATTGTTCCATCTGGAAGAAGCTCTTTTAAACGGGCGTCCGGAAGGATTGAAAGTATTCGGAGAATGGCCTACCATTTACGAAGGTCTGTCCCAATTGCCGGAACAGGTACAGAAAAGCTGGTTCGGCTTTGATCATTTCTATTCAGACCAGTCATTCGGCAAAGCATTGGAAATCGTGTTCAGCCATCACCCGAAACGCTTGCTCGATATTGGCGGGAATACCGGCAGATGGGCCACACAATGCGTACAATATAATAAGGAAGTGGAAGTAACCATCGTGGACCTGCCTCAACAACTGGAAATGATGAGAAAGCAAACTGCCGGTTTGCCCGGTGCCGAACGCATACACGGTCACGGCGCCAATCTGCTGGATCGGGACGTGCCCTTTCCCTGTGGTTTTGACGCTGTATGGATGAGCCAGTTCCTGGACTGCTTCTCGGAAGAAGAAGTCACCAGCATCCTGACCCGTGTGGCACAATCCATCGGCAAAGACAGCAAAGTCTATATTATGGAAACATTATGGGACCGCCAACGGTATGAAACCGCGTCTTATTGCCTGACACAAATCAGCCTCTACTTTACAGCAATGGCCAACGGCAACAGTAAGATGTTCCATTCGGACGACCTGATCCGCTGCATTGAAAATGCCGGATTGGAAGTGGAAGAAATTCAAGATAACATAGGACTGGGACACAGCATCCTGCAATGCAGACTGAAATGAGCAGCAAAGAAATCATCTGTCAAGGAGAAGAACTGTTCCGGCTGATTCCCCAACGCCCGCCCATGGTAATGATAGACCGCTTCTATGGGATAGAAGAAGATACATCCTGGTCAGGGCTGACCGTCACTACCGACAACCTGTTCTGCCGGGACGGTGTACTACAGGAGACGGGAATCATAGAGCACATCGCCCAGTCGGCAGCGGCACGTGTAGGTTATATCTATATGCTGCGGAAAGAACCTGTACCATTAGGTTTTATCGGTTCGGTAGAAAAGATGAAACTATTCCGTCTTCCTTCTGCCGGAGCAGAACTACATACCGGTATAACCATCGTTCAAGAAGTATTTGATATCACCCTGATTACCGCCGAGGTAAAAGAAAACGATGAATTGCTGGCCGAATGCCGGATGAAAATATATCTGAAGAAAGAATGAAACGAAAAACAAGTCCACATCAGGCGGCACTGACGGACCGGACCACCATCAAAGTCCGCTTCAGTGAGATCGATTCCATGCAGATAGTATGGCATGGAGAATATGTGCGTTATTTCGAAGACGGACGCGAAGCTTTCGGAAAGCGATACGGCCTGGACTATATGAGCATCTACCGGGAAGGATATGTAGTACCTATCGTAGATCTGACCTGCCAGTTCAAACAACCGCTGTCTTTTGGTGAGGAAGCGATTGTCGAGACACGGTTTATCCACAGTGATGCCGCCAAAATCCTTTTTGAATACACCATCTACCGGGCATCGGACCAAAACATTGTGGCAACAGGAACCACTACACAGGTATTTCTGAATACAAATAGAGAACTGGAACTGGTTAATCCTGCCTTTTACATAGAGTGGAAAAAGAAATGGAACATCATCTGACTACCTATATCACCCATGATACCCTGATCAGCGCGCTGGGTTTCGGCACACAGGAAAATCTGGAAGCCATCCGGAGCTATCACAGCGGTATCACCCTGCAGACGGACAAACGGATTGCGGACACTCCCCTGCTGGCCGCCACTCTCTCGCAAGAAAGGCTGCAACGGCAAGCGGAAGCCATAGGAGTAAGTGGCTATCCCCGGATGGAACAACTGTTCATACTGACCATCAACGAACTCATCCGTCAGTCCGGACAAACGTTGGAAGACCAAACCTGCGGACTCATCCTCTCCACCACCAAAGGGAACATCGACTTACTGGCCCGCCATACGGGACATCCGGATGAAGCGGTCTTTCTTTGGAAAATGGCAGAAAACATAGCCGGTTATTTCCATGCCGAGAAACGGGTGCATCTCATCTCCAATGCTTGCATTTCAGGAGTATCAGCCCTCATAGTCGGAAAACGCATGATAGAGAACGGTATCTACCGCCGGGTAATCGTAGCGGGAGGTGATCTTCTCTCTCACTTTATCACCAGTGGTTTCCGGTCTTTCCGGTCTCTCAGCTCCCGCCCCTGCCGTCCGTATGACAGCAGCCGTGACGGATTGAACCTGGGAGAGGCCTGCGGAGCCGTATTATTAAGTACGGAAAAGACACCGGACAGCATTATCCTCTCCGGAGGTGCCGTAAGCAATGACGCCAACCACATCTCCGGTCCTTCCCGCACAGGAGACGGACTCTATTTCGCCATCCGCCAAGCCATGCAGGAGGCAGGGACAGCCCCTCAGGACATCAGCTTTGTCAATGCACACGGCACAGCTACCGTATACAATGACGAAATGGAATCCAAAGCCCTCACACTGGCTCATCTGGAACAAGTGCCCGTCCATAGTTTGAAGCCCTATTTCGGCCATACCCTGGGAGCATCGGGAATCATTGAAAGCATTATCTGTATGCACGAACTGAAACAAGGCATCCTGTTCGGCACTCCGGGTTACGAAACGCCGGGAGTTCCTATGCCGATACCGGTCTATGCCACCCACCGGAGCATCCCGATGAAACATGGCGTAAAAACCGCTTCGGGATTCGGTGGGTGTAATGCGGCCATTGTCTTGTCCTTACCGGAATATATTCCGTTCAAGGATGAGGACAACACCTTGCCCGAAATCCGATGTACACGGGAGGTTCGTATTGAAAATAGTTCTGTCTTTCTGGACAACGAACTTATTTTTCATTCCGAAGAACCGGATTTCGGCACATTTATACGTGAGACCTATAAAAAAACAGGCGGAAACAACTTGAAATTCTATAAAATGGATGACCTTTGCAAACTGGGATATGTGGCCGCCGAATACTTGCTGGAAGGTAAGACTTTCGCTCCACTGGAAATGGGGATGTTACTTGCCAATGCCGCTTCCTCTCTGCATACGGACATCAGACACCAGCAACTGATAGACCGGGAAGGGGACCAGGCAGCCAGTCCGGCTGTATTTGTCTACACACTGCCCAATGTCGTATCCGGCGAGATTTGCATCCGTCACAAGATACAAGGGGAAAACACCTTTTTCATCACTGAAGCCTACCAGCCGGAAAAACTGGAAAGATACGCACGTATAGTCATGCAAAAAGGGAAACTGAACTATTGCATCATCGGGTGGTGTGAATTATGGAAGAACACCTATAAAGCAGTATTTAAACTGATTGAAAAACAATAAAGAATATGGAAGAATTGATTGAGAAACTGAAAGTTGAATTAATAGAAGCATTGAATCTGGAAGAAATCACTCCGGAGGACATTGACAGTGAAGCACCCTTATTCGGAGATGACGGACTGGGGCTTGACTCGATTGACGCATTAGAGATTATCCTGATTCTGGAAAGGAATTATGGCATTAAAATAGAGAATCCTGCCAAAGGCAAAGAAATATTCTATTCGGTACGTACCCTGGCAGACTACATCACCGCCCATCAGAAATGAGGAAGATCTACGTCACCGGTCTGGGAGTGATCTCGGGCATAGGGAAAGGAGTGGAAGAAAACCTGGATTCCTTAAAAGCCGGGAAACACGGTATGGGGAAAATCACCCTTTTCCCCACCTCACTTGACGTACCCGTGTCCGAAGTAAAACAGAGCAATGAAGAATTAAAGAAACTCCTGTCCCTTCCATCCGGCAAAACGTATTCACGTACAGCCTTGCTGGGCTTGTTGGCTGCCCAAGAAGCAGCCCGTGATGCAGAACTCGATTTCACTTCTCCCCGTATCGGGCTCATTTCTTCCACTTCCATCGGAGGAATGGATGCAAGCGAGCGGTTTTATGCCTCTTTCCGGGAAGATAACCGAAAAGGGAGATTGCGTGACATTATCTCCCATGACTGTGGGGCCAGTACCGAAATGATAGCCGCTTATTTGGGAGTAAAAGGAACGGTGACCACCCTCAGCACCGCCTGTTCTTCCGCCGCAAATGCCATTATGCTAGGGGCACGCCTCATCCGGCACGGCCTGCTGGACACTGTCCTCGTAGGCGGAACGGATGCCTTATGCCGTTTCACGCTCAACGGTTTCAATTCACTGATGATATTGGACAAAGAGCACTGCCGTCCTTTCGACCGCACACGTGCCGGATTAAACTTGGGAGAAGGAGCCGGATACCTTGTTCTTCAATCGGATAAATCCCTGACTAAAGCTCCTTATTGTGAACTCAGCGGTTACGCCAATGCCAATGAAGCCTACCACCAGACAGGAAGTTCCCCCGACGGAGACGGGCCTTTCCTTTCCATGAGTCAGGCCATAGCCTCTGCCGGGCTGACAGCCGGAGCCATAGACTATATCAATGTACATGGCACAGGCACTCCCAGCAACGACGCTTCCGAAGGGAAAGCCATCCGGCGTATCTTCGGAACCCGCATCCCTCCCTTCAGTTCGGTCAAAGCATTCATCGGGCACACCCTGGGAGCCTCGGAAGGAATAGAAGCCGTATATTCCGTACTCTCCATCTGCCACGGACTGATTTACCCTAGTCTGAACTTCCATCTGTCCGATGAAGAAAGCGGCCTTATCCCTGAAACGATTTTCCGGTCGGGACTTCCCATACGACATGTATTATCCAACTCCTTCGGATTTGGCGGCAACAACTCATCTCTCGTATTTTCCACCCTAAACAGATAGCGTATGTGCCCAGTATATATCAACCGTATCGCCTCTATTCATGCGGAAAGCAACAATGAAAAGCCTTATTTCTCCGCACAGGAACCTGATTATAAAGAAATGATCACCAACGCCAATCTGCGGAGGCGCATGAGCCGCATGATCAAGATGGGAGTAGCCTGCGGACTGGAATGTCTGAAAGATATCTCACCGGAAAAGGTAGATGCCATTATCACCGCTACGGGACTGGGTTGTCTGGCCGATACGGAAAAGTTTATGAACGCCTTGATAGATAACCGGGAACAGATGCTCAACCCCACCGCTTTCATTCAGTCCACCTTTAATACGGTGGGTGCCCAGATAGCTTTGCTACTCAAAATACATGCCTATAATGTTACGTATGTACACCGCGGTTTAAGTTTTGAAAGTGCTCTGATAGATGGCATCATGAGCATTGCCGAAGGCAAACAGCATGTACTGGCAGGTGCTATGGATGAAATAACCCCTACCAGCCATATCATTCAGCAGCGTTTAGGACTGTTGAAAGGAACGACAGCCGGTGAGGGAGCACAATTTTTCCTGTTAAGCGCACAAAAAGAGGAACAGACCTTTGCCGAACTGAAAGGAGTGGATACTTTTATCACCCGGATGAGTGCTCCGGAAATCAGTAACAGAATGCATCATTTTTTAAAATCTCACGGGCTTGCACCCGAAGACATTGACTGGTTTATCAGTGGCAAGAACGGGCAGGAAGCAACAGATGCCGTTTATACGGATCTGGAACACAGTCTGTTCCCTCATGCCCTGCATAGCAGCTTTAAAGAACAATGCGGAGAATATCAGACTGCTTCATCCTATGCTCTCTGGATGGTGACAAAAGCCTTGAAAGAAGAAGCTTCATCCCGTTACGCATTGATTTATAACCAATATCAAGGTATCAATCACTCAATCATCTTAATCAAGCGATGCACATCCTAGTTTCTGTAGTCATCATAGTAAGCGTTATGGCCTATTAAAAAGATGCTTTTAAGATACTGAAAACAGGAATAATGCTTAACTTTATCCCTCATAAAATAAAAGTAGTAGAAATAATGAAGAAAATAACTGTTACGAATATTGATATATCCATATCTGTAAGACCTGATAATAATGATTATATCTGCCTGACAGACATGGCACATTTCAAAGACAGAGAACGTACTAACTACATTATACAAAACTGGATGCGTCTACGTAGTACGATTGATTTTCTAGGGTTATGGGAAAAACTAAATAATCCAAATTTTAAAGGCATCGAATTCGATGCTTTTAAAATGGAGAGTGGAACAAACAGTTTCACCCTAACCCCCAAACAATGGATAGAAAAAACTAAAGCAATAGGGATTATATCCAAGCCCGGGCGATATGGGGGAACTTTTGCCCATAAAGACATAGCTTTTGAATTCGGGACTTGGCTCAGCCCTGAATTTAAACTATATCTCATCAAAGAATACCAAAGACTTAAAGAAGCAGAATCACACCCATTATTAAGTGAATGGAACGTAAAAAGAATACTTAGTAAAGTAAATTATTCCATACATACGGATGCAATCAAAGACTTTATTATACCTAAAGTAGAAGATTTCAATCAAAAACTTGTTTATGCCGATGAAGCTGATTTGTTAAATCTCGCATTATGGGGATGTACCGCAAGACAATGGCGTGAAGCAAATCCACAATACGCAGATAAGAATATCAATATCAGAGATGTAGCAAGCATAAATGAATTAGTCGTATTATCGAATATGGAATCCTTCAATGCAGAGTTAATCAAACGTAAAGTGGACAAGTCTAAAAGGTTTACTCATCTTCGGCAGATGGCCAAAGAGCAATTAGCACACTTGAATACGATTGATACCGAAAAAAAGTTCAGAATACTGACAGATAATAACAAGCAATTAGAATAATTTCTACAAAATCATTTATTAAAGTATCAATCACTCAATCATCTTAATCAAGCGATGCACATCCTAGTTTCTGTAGTCATCATAGTAAGCGTCATGGCCTTTTTCTTTTACGCTTCTTACAGCATCCGTGCCTGTATTTACATGCGTGTCTTCTGTTGCAAGAAAACCGAAGAGAAAATCATAGCCATCACTTTTGATGACGGACCCGATCCGATACAGACCCCCAAAGTGCTGAAAGTGTTAAGAGAAAAACACATACCAGCCTGCTTTTTTTGCATCGGAAACAAGATAAAAGGCAATGAAGAACTGCTCCGGCAAATCATCAAAGAAGGACATCGTATCGGGAATCATTCCTTCTCCCATTCCGGCTATTTCCCTCTCTATACCTTCAAACGGATGTGCCATGATTTAATAACCTGCCAGCAAGAATTGGAAAAAGTAACCGATCAACCGGTCCTATGGTTCCGGCCGCCTTTCGGAGTGACCAATCCTACCCTGGCCAAAGCAGTGCGCAAGCTGGGATACTTTCCCATCGGCTGGAACATCCGCACACTGGACACTCAGCAACCCACTCCTGAAAAAATAATAAAACGCATCAAGAAACGGCTCGTTCCGGGCTCCATCCTTCTGCTACATGACCGGATGCCCGATAGTGACAGACTGCTGGTACAAGTTCTGGACTTTATAGAAAAAGAGGGGTATACGGTGGTAGCATTAGACAGGCTGATGCAACAGATGTTGAACGCTCATTAACTAAAGACACTTCGGTAGTTTCCAAAAATGTACTATCTTTGCTCCCATTACAAACAGATAAACCACCATAAAGTATGAACTACATGAAAATACTTTTGCTCTTACTGTTCTGTACAGTGCTGCCTATGCAAGCCCAACAGATGAAGAAGCTGACCCAACTGAAAGATTTCGAAGCCCGTCTGCTGCAAGAGGCTAAAAATATAGAGTCCATCGAAAGTAATTTCACTCAGATAAAGTATCTGGATGTATTCGATGAGAAAATAATCTCAAAAGGAAAGTTCTATTATAAAAAGAGTAATAAGATCTGCATGGACTACGCACAGCCCATGAATTACCTTATCGTGATCAACAACAACCAACTGAAAATAGTATCGGACGGAAAGAAAAGCATCATGGACCTTCACTCCAACAAGATGATGAACCAGATGCAGGATATGCTTACCGCCTGCATGGTGGGCGACCTGTCCAACATGTCGCCCGACTATGCCTTGGAATATTTTGAAGACGCCCGTTACTATCTCATTCAAATCAAGCCTGTCAGCAAAGCGATAAAGGCATATATCAACCAGATTCAAATTTATTTAGACAAAAAAGATATGTCTGTCCACAAACTACGCTTATCGGAAACCGCAACCAACTATACCGAATACGAATTTTCGGACAAGAAATTCAATTCTTTGAAAGATGAGGCAAAGTTTACGATACGCTAGCTGGCTGCTGTTGCTGTTTATCCTGCTCTCCTGCTCACACCGGGTGACAGGGGAAGCTACGGCACTGCCTCCCATCCTGCAGGCAGAAGCACAGTCGCAAAAGTACAACCTGCAGTTGGATTTCATGAAACATCATTTCAGCGGAATGCTCATTGTCCGCCAAATGCCCGATAACGAAATCCGTATCCTGGGCTCCACCTACTTTGGCCTCAGCCTTTTTGACTTTTCCCTGCACCGCGACACCTTCATAGTAAACAGTTGCATTGAACCGATGAGGAAGAAAAAGATGCTGAAAATACTGGAAACTGACTTCAAGAATCTATTTCTGAAGAGTGAAAAAGCACGTATTAAAAAGAAAAGTAGTACTTTTGAGCAAAGAATCAGTGGCAAAGGATTTGGAAAGACGGTATTCACCTTGTCCGGCTTCGTAAACGAACAGGCGGAGAAAGTACAAATCAAGCATCCACTGATACGGCTAAGAATCCAATTGGACAAACTGAACATAAATAACCCTTGATATGCTGCTGGAAAACTTTTATAAAATCATTCATAGAAAGGAAAGAGAAGACGGGAAACAGGAAATAGAGATAGAGCTGAATCCCGGCCATGTGCTCTATCAGGGTCATTTTCCCGGACAGCCGGTGGTTCCGGGCGTCTGTACCTTGCAGATGATAAAAGAGAGTGCCGAACAGATCGCCAACCGGCCTTTGCAGTATGTACAGATTACTTCTTCCAAGTTCCTGTCTGCCATCAACCCGATGGAGACTCCGCTGCTGCAACTGTTTATCCGATTGGAAGAGACGGAAGAGCACCTTTTCAAGTTGCAGGCAGAAGGTATTTGTAAGGAAAAAGAATTTATCAAGTTGAAAGCGACACTGATGATAAGTAAATAGCAGGGAAGCAGGCCTTTCTGTTAAATATCCATAATAGCAAAAAAAAATAAGTCCGTTTTACAGTTGTCAATATTCAATAAATATCTTACATTTAGACAATTCTAAATTTGATACTTATGAAGATAGGCTGGCAACAGATTGTGTTATACCTCATAGTTCTCACAAGCTATGGATGTCTTTCCAATGAAGACAAATATATCCGCCGGCTGGTACAGGAAACAGGTATCTGCCTTCCAAACGCATCAGACTCATGTTTTCTAATCATTATTCCCGGCAACGGTTGCGGCAGTTGCATTCAAGGGGCGATGGAGCATATCAGGGAAGCAACAGACACGGTGTATGTCTTTATGTGTGATACGGAAAAAGATTTCTTCTTGCTGAGCGGTGGCAAAAAATCAACGGATTTCAATAATCTTTACCTAGATAAAGACAAAGTATCAGCCAGGCTGAAAATGGTAACCACTTTTCCTATGGTATACTTCCTAAAAGACGGAAAATATGTAGAACGTCAACCTTATCAAAGACCTACGGCAGAGAGCAGGAAACGAATGACCGCTCTGACTGCTGACAAACAGTATATCGACTGGGGAAGTTTCAGACAAGCAGAAATACAGGAAGAGAAAGTGATATTGGCCAATATCGGAACAGATACTTTATACATCAGTGCCATAGAGTCATCTTGTGAATGTACCACTGTACAATGGGCGGATTCTCCTGTTCCACCCGGCGAATGTACTACGCTGACAATTCATTTTCGAGCGGAAGAAAAGGGGGAATTTGAAAGATTTATCCATGTTCATTGCAATGTACCGGAATCTCCGATAGAAATTTCCGTAAAAGGAAAAGTACAATAAATCTAACCATTAAAAACAAATGCCTATGAAAACAAAATTCACAATGATGATGGCTGTTATTACAACATTTGCAATAAGCTTGAACCTCCACTCTTCTAATGAGGAAGTAGTGTTTGGAGCACCTGCCGTGCAAATGCCACGAGGGGGGGAGGGAGTTTATACTGTGCTTACAACCAAAACGTTAATGATTGTATATAGACATACAATGGAACCGTTTGTATTGACTTACCAGGCGAATGTGGTACTGGGGCAATAGGCAGACCCAGCGAAGGTTCAGGAGAAGGTGGAAATCATGGTGCTCCTACCAATTAACAACCAACAATTTATGTGGCCGGTTAGAAATCCGGCCACATAAATTACGAATATCATAAAACCGAAAACATTATGAATCGAACACTCCTTTTTATATCACTCTTTTCTATACTTACCCTCGTATCTTGCCAGTCCTCCCAAAAGAACGAAACCGGCAAACAGAACGAAGTAGAACTGGTAGCAGAAAAACAGCTGGCTTTCCCTTTAGACGAACAGACCTATTACTTAAGCAAATCCATGTTCCAATTCGAAGAAAACGGGAAAGAATACCTTCACTTTGAGAATACACAAAAATCATTGTATGATATTGTCATTTTTGATATCGAAAACAAACAGATAGCCAAACGGATACCTCTTCACAAGACAGGTCCCAACGGGCTACCGGCTGTATTCGGCAGTAGACCTTCGCCCGACTCTAAACAAATATTGATTTCGCAGAATAATATAGGTCGGCTCAGCACTATAAATAACCAAGGAGAGGTACTACATAATTATACAGTCAAAACCCCTGAAGGCAGATTCACAACATTTTTTTCTGTAGTTACTATAATGCACCCACCTTTATCAAAGACTCCTGTATATTTTTAAATCAAGATATACTCAAACCAAACATGAAGCGAGAAGATTGGTCCCAAACCCACATGTTTGCCTCACTAAATCTAAAAACTGGAAAATTTAAATGGGTTCCAATCTTCTATCCACCCATCTTTAAAGAGGAATATGAAAACATAAACGGAGGATACGGATTCAGTTATGATTACAACTACAAAGAGAACCGTTTGGTCTGCGGATTTTTCGGATATGACAGCCTCATGGTCACAGATGACCTGAAACACATCCGATGGTATAACGCCAAAAGCAGATATCTGAAAAGCATGAAACCCAAACTGGGAAATTCTATGGAAGGTATCAATTCCATCATAGAATTTTGTGAAACACCGAAATATTGGCATATCATGTATGACAAATACCGGGATGTGTATTACCGTTTTGCTGAAATGCCTTACAAACTGGCTCCCAACGAAAGCCCCTATGAAACGCCCAAAGGAAAGGAGTTCTCCGTCATTGTACTGAACAAGGATTTTGAAATCATCGGAGAAACAAAATTCCCCGGAAAGAAATATTTCTATAAAATGAGCTTTGTGGGAAAGGAAGGACTCTATATATCCGAAAACAACCTGGAAAATCCGCAATTCGACGAGAACAAGTTGGTGTTTACCTGCTTTAAAATCAAAAAAGCACCTTAACAAGCAATGCCACAAGAAAACTGTTTGCAACCATGATAAAAAACGAAAATACCATGAACAGAACATATCTTTTTATAACAACATTTTTAGTGCTGATTTTCATGTCCTGTCAGTCCGCAAAGAACAACAGCATAGAAAGACAGAACGGAGTAGAACTAGTAGCAGAAAAACAGCTGGTCTTCCCTTTAGACGAACAGACCTATTACTTAAGCAAATCCATGTTACAATTCGAAGAAAATGGAAAAGAATACCTTCACTTTGAGAACACACAAAAATCATTATATGATATTGTCATTTTTGATATCGAAAACAAACAGCATATCATGTATGACAAGTATCGCAGTGTGTGATACTTGAGATGAAAATTCACTGTCACACTGCCACGTTTTTTTGTACAAGTACCTACCACAGAGTTTTAAAAGATACAGTTTGCCTCGTTCATCCGTATGAACGCATACACGGACTAGGAATTTCAACCAGTTCCGCTAGGTTGAAACTTTAGTTCCGTCAGGCTGAAACTACAGTTCCGCCAGATTGTAACTGTGGCTTTAGCTGTATGAAACCGTAGTTTTGGCGGGTCGCAATCAGATTCCTGTCAGGTTGCAACCAATGCCTTATCCTTCAGTGTGCTTCGTTCTGTCAGCCCGATGTCCGGCTTCTGTGTGGTCGTACCCTCCGCCTTTTTCCGGTGTGTGGTCATCCTCCGTTTCATGTATCTTCCCCTTCCTTCGGTCGTTTTGGGATAAAAAAGGGGTAAAAGTGGTGGCAGCAGCCCTTTTTTCCGCATAAAAAAAAGGTGCTGCCACCACCCTGCGAAACGCCCTGTTCATGGTGGTTCCAGGGGAAAAGGTGGTAGCAGTGGCAGCAGTTTTGCAAAACTCTGTGATAGGTAGAAAAGGGAGAGTGCTGAATGGCATGACAAAATGCAAAGGAAATATCCAATGATTGTGAATGCACCTCCAAATAAATAAGTAACACCAGAATGCCCGCATCCGAAAATATACTATCTTTGTAGCCCATTAGAAACCACATAAGTTCAGATACAAAAACATTCATTCCAAACGTATCTGAATAGTTTGACTGAAAAACAAGATGAGTACAAACACAATATCGGTTTGGCGGAAGAAACTAAAGGAACTGGAGATTGTCGTCGTTATTCCCACCTACAACAACGGGAAGACACTGGCAGCAGTCATTGAGGAGGTATGCAGATATGCGGACGATATCATTGTCGTCAATGACGGCTCTACGGATGATACGGCCAACATTCTGGAACAATATCCGGCTATCCGGACCATTACCCATCCTGTCAATAAAGGAAAAGGAACCGCTTTGAAGCATGGTCTTTCCCAAGCAAAAAAAGAGGGTTTCCGCTATGCCATCACCATCGATTCGGACGGACAGCATTTCGCTTCCGATATTCCCTGTTTTATCGAAGCCATTGAAAAAGAGCCCGACACGCTGCTGGTAGGCGCCCGAAACTTGGCCTCCGACAATATGCCGGGCAAGAATACCTTCGCCAATAAATTCTCTAATTTCTGGTTCAGACTAGAAACCGGGCTGAAACTGGAAGATACCCAGTCGGGATACCGCCTTTACCCTCTGCGCAAAATGAATGTGCAAAGCTGCTGGTATACCGCCAAATACGAATTTGAGTTGGAAGCCATCGTCTTTGCTGCATGGGGAGATGTAGTGGTGAAGAACATTCCCATCCACGTGTATTATCCCCCGCAAGCAGAACGGGTATCCCATTTCCGTCCGTTCCGGGACTTTACCCGCATCAGTGTGCTGAACACGGTGCTGGTACTGATTACCTGTCTTTGGATTGTTCCCCGTAACCTGCTCCGCAAACTGTCTTGGAGCAACTGCAAGCGATTCTTTACCGACCATGTGCTGAATACACAGGAATCCAACCTGAAGATTGTACTCGCCATCATGCTGGGGATTTTTATGGGTATCGTTCCGTTATGGGGTTATCAGATGCTGATCACCCTCTTTCTTGCGCATCTGTTCAGACTGAATAAAGTGATTGCCCTTGTCGCCGCCAATATCAGTATTCCACCTATGATTCCCCTATTGCTGTATGGCAGTTACCGGACAGGCTGCATGGTACTGGGTAATCCTCCCGATTTGCATCTCGGAGACCTTTCTCTTGAAAATGTCAAATCAGTTTTAGAGCAATATTTAATAGGAAGCATTATCTTTGCAATGGCTTGCAGTCTGCTGTCGGGAGTAATCTCCACCGCGTTGTTGGCTATATGTAGGAGAAAAAACGGATATGACTAAATTCTTTGTTGGATTATATAACTATTTTGAAAGGCATAAAGTCTTGTTTTACCTGTCCCTCAGCGTATGCATCCTCTTTATGGCCCTTTTTGCCGCCCAAGTCAGGTTCGAGGAAAACGTAACCAGTTTCTTTCCGGATACCAAGGACTCCCAAAATACCATCAACGTATTTGATAAGCTGAAGATAAAGGATAAGATTATGATCATGCTGTCCGGCAAGGACGGTGTGGCGGATGCGGATTCCTTGATTGAAGCAGCCGAGGCAATAAAGCAGGATTTACAACAACAAGCGGAAGGAAGCCTGATTAAAGAGATCTTCTCGAAAGCCGACGAAAACCTGATCAACAGTGCCGGAGATTTTGTTTACGACAACCTGCCCTTGTTCCTTTCCGACGAGGACTACCAACGGCTGGACACCTTGCTTACCGCCGGAAACATCGCCTCCCTGATGCAGAAAAACTATTCCAATCTGATATCTCCGGCAGGATTCGCCCTGAAAAACTACCTTATGCGGGACCCGTTGGGACTGGGTAGCCAGACGCTGAAACACCTGCAAGACTTCCAATTGGAAACTAATTACGAACTGATTAATGAACATATCTTCTCACGGGATGGTTCCACCCTGCTGATGTTCATCACCCCGGTATTCAACACCGGAAGCACGGGCAAAAATGACAAACTCATCCGGCTGATTGAAGACGAGCTGCAAAAAGCGGAAAAGGAACATCCCCAACTGGTTGCCGAATATTTCGGAGGCCCTTCCGTAGGAGTGTACAATGCACGACAGATAAAGAAAGATACACTTGTTACTTCTTCCATCGCGCTGATTATCATTATTGCCTTCATATCTCTGGTATTCAAGCATAAGAAATCCATTCCGCTTATCATCACCCCGGTGCTGTTTGGAGCTTTATTCGCCTTATGCCTCATCTACTTTATCAAAGGCGGCATTTCAGCCATTGCCGTAGGTGCGGGCTCCGCCGTAATGGGCATTGCCTTGAGCTACTCCATACACATGCTGGCGCATCAGAATCATGTATCATCGGTACAACAATTAATCAGAGAAATCGCCTATCCGCTTACCGTAGGCAGTTTTACCACCATCGGCGCCTTTTTCGGCCTCATCTTTACCAGTTCCAACCTGTTACGAGATTTCGGTCTGTTCGCCTCGCTTGCCTTGATAGGAACCACGCTGTTTTGCCTGGTCTATCTGCCGCATTTCCTGAAAGGGCAGGCACATGTAAAACAAGGGGCAGTACTACGCTTTATTGAGAAACTGAACGCTTATCCATACGAAAAGAACAAAGGATTGGTAGGGGGCATCCTCGTGCTGACCCTAATATGTCTTTTCACCTCGCAGAACGTGCGTTTCAACGAGGACATGATGAGTCTGAATTATGAGCCTGCCCACTTGAAACAATCGGAAAACAAGCTGGCCGAACTCTTTGACAAGAAAGAAAAGACTGTTCTCTTTGTCAGTACAGGCAAAAATATGGGAGATGCTACCGGACAATACGCCGAAACGAACCGTCTGCTCTCCCAACTGAAAGAAGAGGGAAAAATAAAAGATTACGCCTCTGCCGGACAGTTTCTGATACCGGAAGAGGTGCAGGAAGCACGGTTGAAACAATGGCACAACTACTGGACTCCGGAAAAGAAAGCCTGGTTACGCGAAACCATCCGGACAGAGGCTGCCCGTTATCATTTCCGTGAACATGCATTCGAGCCGTTTTTCCAATGGCTCGACCGTCCGTTCCAGCCTTTGGACTACCAGAATGAAATCACTACCCGACTTCTGAACGAATGGCAGACTTCCGCCGATTCCCTGACCATGCTGATTACTCAGGTGCGGATGAACGAAGCCGACAAGGAAGCGGTGTACCCCCTTTTCCAACCAAAAGAGAAGGTGGTTATCTTCGACCGCGGCTATTTCGCCAACCAATGGGTATCGGCCGTCAATCAGGATTTCTATCTGATTCTTTATATCTCTTCTTTCCTGATTTTCTTTGCCTTATGGATCTCCTACGGACGCATAGAACTGACTCTGATGAGTTTCCTGCCGATGCTGGTCAGCTGGATTATCATTGTGGGGTTAATGGGCATATTGGGTATTGAGTTCAATATCATCAACATCATTCTGTCCACCTTTATTTTTGGAATCGGGGATGATTTCAGCATCTTCATTATGGACGGATTGCAGAACAAATACCGCACAGGACGGCAGTTGCTGAACTCGCACAAGACAGCCATCTTCTTCTCCGCTTTCACCACCGTGATAGGTATGGGTACGTTGGTCTTTGCACGCCATCCGGCATTGCAGTCCATTTCCCTCATCTCCATTTTGGGAATGATTGCCGTCGTACTGGTGGCCTACACGCTGCAACCCATCCTTTTCCGGTTCTTCATCACAGCCCCCGCTTCCAAAGGGTTGCCCCCTTATACATTGACAGGACTGGCAAGAACCGGCGGCCTGTTCCTGCTGTTCTTTATCGGATGCCTGTTCCTGCGCTTGCTGATAGCTGTCATGACCTTGCTTCCTATCCGCAAAGCCTATAAGAAACAAGTACTTTGCCAACTGATACATGTCACCTGCAAAGGCCTGATCCATATAGCCACATTTGTACATAAAGAAAAAATAAACCGGACGGGAGAAACGTTTAAAAAGCCTGCCATCCTGATAGCCAATCATCAGTCTTTCATCGACATACTGGTATTGCTGGCACTAACTCCCAAACTGGTCATGGTAACCAATCACTGGGTATGGCACTCTCCTTTCTTCGGAGCCATTATCCGCTATGCCGATTTCTATTACGTAGGAGACGGTTACGAGCTTTACGTGGAGCGAATGCGCCAAAAGGTGAAAGAAGGATATTCCATCGCCATCTTCCCCGAAGGGACACGTACCTACGACGGACGGATGAAGCGTTTCCATAAAGGAGCCTTCTATCTGTCGGAAAAACTGCAATTGGATATCATTCCGGTCATCCTTTACGGCAACTGTAAAATCATAGCGAAAGCACAGCCGTTCAATGTACGGAAAGGCATCATGCTGACAGAGATTCTGCCGCGTATCCCGGCCAACGATACTACGTACGGAACCACTTATCAGGAACGTACCAAAAGTATCTCCGCACGGATGAAAAAAGAATATGCCCGTATCTGCCGGGAACAGAGCACAACGGACAATCCCGTCTTTTACGAGAACCTGATACAGAACTATATCTATAAAGGACCGGTAGAGGAATGGTATATACGCATCAAGGTGAAAATGGAGGATAACTACAGGTTATTCAACCGGCTGGTTCCCGTCAAAGGACAGATTACTGATATCGGTTGCGGGTTCGGACCGCTTTGCTATATGCTTTCCCAACTTTCCGAGGAACGCGAGATTACAGGGATTGATTATGATGAGGACAAGATAGCAGTAGCGCAACAGGGTTGGCTCCGCACTCCCCACCTGCAATTTGTATGTGCCGACGCCTTGGAGTATCCTTTACCGGAAAGTGACGTATTCGTACTGAATGACATGCTTCATTATATGAGTTATGAGCATCAGCGGACTTTATTGCTCAGATGCATGGAACGGTTGCGTCCGGAAGGGAAGCTGATTGTGCGGGACGGCAATGCCGCCAATACAGGAAAACACCGGCTGACCCGTTTCACCGAACTGCTGTCTACCGGCATTTTCAACTTTAACAAGACGACAGAACAACTGTGTTTCACATCCGAAGAACAAATAAGAAGTATCGCGCAAGCATGTGGGATGCAGCTGGAAATTTTACCTAACGACAGATATACTTCGAATACGATTTATATCTTCCAAAAAAACAAACCGGAGCATGAGTAAGTACGATATCATCATCATAGGCAGCGGACTGGGCGGTCTGGAATGCGGAGCTATCTTAAGCAAAGAGGGCTATCACGTCTGTGTGTTGGAGAAAAACGAATTGTTTGGCGGCTGCTTCCAGACTTACCAACGTGGCGGGCACCGGATGGATACTGGCATTCACTATATCGGCAGTCTGGACGAAGGACAAATTATGAACCAGTATTTTCGCTATTTCGGGATCATGGACAAGCTGTCTATCCAACGGATGGATGAAGAAGGGTTCGACCGGATTTATTATAAAGACGCTATCTATGATTATGCCATGGGGCATGAACGGTTCATGGAAACCCTGTGCCACTCATTCCCCCATGAACGGGAGAACTTAAAACGGTATGTGGCAGCTATCCGGTCGGTGGGAGACCTGATCAGCATAGACCACCTGAAAAAAGGCCGCCTGTCCCAGGAAGGCCTGGATTTCTTTGCCACCTCGGCAGCCGGAATGATAGCCTCCGTTACCACGAACAGGGATTTACAGAATGTACTTGCCGCAACCTCCCTGCTCTATGGCGGGATCAAAAATAAATCTACCTTCTATGAGCACGCCATGATTAACAACTCTTATCTGGAGAGCGCCTATCGTTTCACGGAAGGAAGTATGCAAGTCAGTCTGGAATTAATCCAGAACATACGTGCCAACGGTGGCACGGTGCTGAACCGGAAAGAAGTGACCCGTATCCTTGTCAAGGATGAAGCCATACAAGGAGTGGAAGTGAACCATGAAGAGGTGATGGAAAGTACCTGCGTCATATCCAACCTACATCCGCAACTCACCTTATCCCTGCTGGATAAGAACCATTCCATCAAACCGGCTTTTGTGTCGCGCATCAAGTCACTGGAAAACAGTTACGGGATATTCACGCTCAATCTGATGATGAAAAAAGACTGTTTTCCCTATCAGAACCATAATATATACCTGCACGGCAATGAGGAGGTGTGGTATGACAAAGAGACGCACAAAGGGAATACCCCCAGTTGCATGATCTCCATGCAAGTACCCCGCGGCAACAGCAAATTCACAGAGGTGGTTTCCATACTGACCCCCATGTATATGGATGAGGTCAGCAAATGGACGGATACGACTCCCGAACACCGTGGCGAGGCATACCGCCAGTTCAAAGAAGAAAAAACGGAACAGATCTTGCAGTTCCTGAGCCGGTTTGGGTTTCACTGGAGTCATTGCATCGAAAAGATTCATACCACAACTCCGCTGAGCTATCGGGACTATACCGGAACCATAGACGGTTCGGCATACGGCATTGTCAAAAACTACCAGTATCCGCAAATCAGTTTTGTTTCCACACGCACCAAACTGAAGAACCTGTTCCTCACGGGGCAGAATCTGAATGTACACGGTGCCTTGGGCGTGACGCTGACAGCCATGCTCACTTGTTCGGAATTTGTAGGTCAGGAATATTTAGCAAAGAAAGTAGGCAATGCATAAGATTCTGAAGAAAACCATCAAGTACGGGGCAGCTGCCCTGTTGACGCTGATAGCGGTGATCCTGACAGGAATCGGCTATCTCTATTTATCTGCCGATATGATGACTCCGCAATTCGCGTCTACCCCTGAAACGGATCGTGTGATACGGAAAGACAGTCTCCGGCAATATGGCGAAAACTACCTGCGGCACAGTGAGAGCGGACTTTGGGAACTGAAAGTAAGCGGACCTGCCTACGAAAGAGGCAAAGCCATCGGCAAACTGACTTCCGACTTGCTTTATTTTCAAGAGAAAGTATTTGTGGACCAGATAAAAGAAATAGTCCCTTCTGAAAGTTACCTTAAATTCCTCCGTTTCTTCATTGTCCTTTTCAACCGGAATCTGGGGAAGAATGTGCCGGAAGAGTACCGGGACGAGATTTATGGCATCTCCCTCTCCTGCACCCATGAGTATGATTTCATCGGCACCCCCTACGAGCGTCAGTTGAATTACCACTCCGCCCACGACTTGGGACATGCCATGCAGGACTATATGCTGGTAGGATGCAGTTCATTTGCTTGCTGGGGTGAGAACAGTGCCGATTCTTCCCTTATCATCGGCCGTAATTTCGATTTCTACATGGGTGACGCCTTTGCACGCAACAAGCTCGTTTCGTTTTACCAACCCGAAAACGGATATCGCTTCGCATCCGTGGGATGGGCCGGAATGACCGGTGTCCTTTCCGGCATGAATGAAACGGGGCTGACGGTCACCATCAATGCCGCCAAATCGGATCTGCCTGCCGCATCCGCCACCCCTATTTCCATTCTGACCAGGGAAATATTGCAATATGCCTCTACCATTGAGGAAGCATACGCTATCGCCCGGAAACGGAAAACATTTGTCTCGGAATCCATATTAGTCGGTTCGGCCCAAGATGGCAAGGCTGCGATTATAGAGAAATCACCGGAGAAAATCGCTCTTTTCACAGGAAGCGGACAACAGATAATCTGCACCAACCACTATCAGTCGGAAACATTCAGCCATGACAAACGTAACCGGGAAAACATAGAAACTTCGGACAGTCCCTACCGCTTTGCCCGTTTGCAGGAGCTGCTGAAAGAAAACATCCCCCTAGATGCTTCGAAAGCCGCAACCATCCTCCGAAACCGGAAAGGAGTGGGAGAAGCGGAACTGGGACTTGCCAACGAAATGGCCATCAATCAATTCATCGCCCATCATTCCGTTATTTTCCAACCGGAGAAAAAGCTGATGTGGGTATCCACCTCTCCCTGGCAATGCGGCAAGTACGTGGCATACGACCTGAACAGGATTTTCAGTGATTCCATCGATTTCAATCATGAAATCTATACCGAAGACCTGACCCTGCCTGCGGACTCCTTCCTGCAACAACAGGAATACCAACAACTGATGGCTTACAAAAGACTGGCTCCTGTACTACGGAAGCAGATTAAAAAGAAAGAACGGCTGGACGAACAGACACTGCATGCCTTCCAACATGCCAACCCTCATTTCTTTTATGTGTACGAGTTACTGGGAGATTACTATCATGCCACGGGACAGCATGACAAAGCCCTGCGCAATTGGAAGAAAGCCCTCTTACTTCCTATCCCCAAGCGAAGTGAATCAGAACGTATAGAACATAAAATAAACAACTAAGATGAATAAGAATCCGGAAATACAATTCCGTTCCCCTGAGGAAATCAAAGCCTATCAGGAAAGCCGGCTGGCTGAGGAACTGCTTTATTTGCAGAATCATTCACGATTCTACCAACGTCTGTTCCAAGTACATCACATCGATATACAACAGATAAAAACCATCGAAGACTTGCAACAAATACCTGTCACGACCAAGACAGACCTGCAACTTCATAATGAAGATTTTATCTGTGTGAGCCGCGATGAGATTATTGACTATGTCACCACATCGGGCACCTTGGGCGACCCCGTCACTTTTGTATTGACTTCCGAGGACCTTGACCGGCTGGCCTACAACGAATATCTGTCATTCACCACCACCGGATGCAGCAGACAAGATATACTACAGCTGATGACCACCATAGACAGACGTTTCATGGCAGGCCTCGCCTACTATATGGGAGCCCGTGAGCTGGGTATGGGAGTAGCCCGCGTGGGAAACGGCATTCCCGAACTGCAATGGGACACTATCCGGCGCATCCATCCCACTTGCGGCATGGTAGTCCCTTCCTTTCTGATCAAGCTGATTGAATTTGCCGAAAAGAACCATATTGATTACCATCACTGCTCCATGCAGAAATGCGTATGCATAGGCGAAGCACTCCGCAATCCCGATTTCACCCTGAACACACTGGGTAAGCGGATACACGAGAAATGGGATTCCCTGCAACTTTACTCCACCTACGCATCTACCGAAATGCAATCCTCGTTTACCGAATGTAATGAATTCCACGGCGGTCACCTCCAGCCGGAACTGATTATCGTAGAGTTTCTGGATGACAACAACCAGCCTGTAAAAGAAGGGGAAGCAGGCGAAGTGACCATTACGACTTTGGGAGTAAGAGGAATGCCGCTGCTCCGTTTCAAGACCGGAGATATCTGTTACCATTATACCGAGCCTTGCGCCTGCGGACGTAACACCATCCGTCTCAGCTCCATACTGGGCCGTAAAGGACAAATGATAAAATATAAAGGTACGACCCTTTACCCACCCGCTTTATTTGATATTCTGGATAACATCCCCCATATCAAGAATTACATTGTAGAGGTTTATACCAATGAACTGGGAACGGATGAAATACTGATCCGTATCGGAAGTGAAAACCGCAGCGAAGCTTTCGCTAAAGAAATCAAAGACCTGTTCCGTTCCAAAGTACGGGTGGCTCCGAGTATCAATTTTGAATCGGCAGAGTATATCGCGAAAATACAAATGCCGCCCATGAGTCGAAAAATAGTTAAATTTATTGATTTGAGATAATATTTTTCTACCTTTGGCAGCAACAAAACAACACTAAAAAAGAACTAATATGAAACAGTTACTCGTTTTATTATTCCTTGTAAGCAGCATGGCTTGCTTCGGGCAAAACAAAGATGCCTTGAAAGACGTCTCCTCTGTGACATTTTATGGCATAGACTTTACCCGCGCCAAAGTGTACGGAGCCAAAGAAGGCCCCATGCAGTTCAAATACACTTTTGATGACATCAACAAACTTTTCATCACCGAGCCGAAGAAATATGATATTGGCAAAAGACTAGGTGTCAATGTGGAAGTGACCTCATTAGAGGCTGTAAACGATGCCAACAAAACCATCAATCCCGACGAGATCATGACGACCAACAGCGGATACACTCTGGATGAGGAACAGATAGAAGACGTAATCAAGACACTTCCTATTCTCTCCCAAGAAGAAAAAACAGGATTGGTTATGATTGCCATGCTTTTAAACAAGGCAGATGCAAGAGCAACCTATCAAATTGTATTCTTCAACACGAAAACCCGTGAGATCCTATATAGCGCACCCACTAACGGCAAGGCACGCGGTTTCGGGCTACGCAATTATTGGGCAGGTTCCGTACATAGCGCCATGAAGAAATTGGACTAAAATACAGTCCTAGTCCACTGTAGGGGCGGAATATTCCACCCGATACCACATAATCAGTGTATCCGGATAAATTCAATTCACCCCTACGGTGTCAGAACACGATCAGCCATATCCCGATAAGGATAAGTAAACCAAAAGCAAGAGCCTTTTCCTTCTTCCGACTCCACACCAATGCTTCCCCCCATCTGTTCTACCAGACTTTTACAAATGGACAGGCCAAGCCCCGTACCATGAGCAAAGCTATTCAATTTTACAAAACGGTCAAAAATAGTATTTACTTTATTTGAGGGAATCCCCATCCCTGTATCACGGACATAGAACCGCAAATATCCATCCGTCTGCCTATAATATCCCAATGAAATACAGCCCGAAGAGGTAAACTTTAAAGCATTATTGATAAAGTTGGAAATGACTTGATTCAAACGATTCTTGTCCGCCCATACATGGCACTCGGGCAAGCATTCTTTAAACACCAGTTCCACACCGGGCGATGCCTTCATGCGTAAAGAACGGATAATCTCATCACAGAGCAGATTAACATCCGTATCACTGTTGGCAAACTCGAAAGTTCCGGATTCCATCTTCGACAAATCAAGGATATCCGAAATAAGCTGGAGCAGCAATTCCGTATTCTCCTGCACGATATCCATATACAGCTGGCGCTCCTCCGTATCTTCCGTTTCCGTCAAAAGATTGGAAAACCCCACAATAGCATTCAGCGGAGTACGGATTTCATGGCTCATATTAGCCAGAAAGGCAGATTTCAACCGGTCCAACTCTTCCGCTTTATCCTTTGCCGCTATCAGTTTCCGTTCCGTTTCTTTCAGTTCGGTTATATCATAATTAACACAAACCATATCAATGATCCCGTCTTCCGGACGGAAATCACGCACCATCACATTAATCCGTGTCCATGTATAAGTACCGTCTTCCCGTAATATACGTACATCACGTCTCAAATGACTGGCCTCACGCATCAATACCTGATCAAAGAAACAGAGCATCATTCTACGGTCATCCGGATGAAAATGGGGATGCGCCTTGATAATCTCATTGAGCGGAGTGCCCTCTTTCTCACCTATATTCCGATACCAGCTGTTCACCGCATAACCATCACAAGTCAAAGCATTGAAGTGGGCATATCCTACTTTGGCATAATTCCCTATCAAAGTAAAGAACTCTTCAAACTCCTGTATCTTGCTATAAGCATTGGTCGTCTCCGTATTATCAATATTGATAAGTAATATATTGATTAAATTGCCCAAAGCATCATAGAGCGGAGCAAATTTGGAAACTAAATTAATGGTACCTGTATGAGTGGTGAAATAATAACCGTTCAGACGATCAAAGTCATATATAAAGGACATGTCCAACGAGTTTCCCGCCTTCAATCTTTCTTTCAGTTCCTGCGATAACAAAGGATTATCAAATAAATTCATTCCCAGCACATCTTCTTTATGCCGCAAACCGAATATTTCGACTTCTTTGTCATTAAGATCTGTCATAAACCCCTCCTTATCATACAATTCAACACCTACAGGAAGGTTCTTAAGAATATTCTGAAGAAAAGCTTTCTCCATGCGGGCCTCAGATTCAGAACGTCTCAACTCCATACAGATACTGATCATATTCCCCAAAGAAACAAACCATTGATAATCCTCATTACACCAGTTCCGGTGCTCATGCACCATATCAACCCCTATATAGCCCCATACACCATCCTTTGAATTCAAAGGTACAACCATGATGGATTTCACCCCGTATTCTTCCTGTCTGAGTTTATCCGCACCAGCAGAAGCGGGAAGTGAATTCAATGTAAAAAGAATGATTGGGTTTCCGGTCAATATCTGGTTCATCCACCAGGAGTCTTCAACGATAGAAGATTCCGCCACCGGCTCCTTACGCCCCCTTATCCCCTCTACAGTTATTTCATAAATACAGAATTGCGTATGCAGCTTTCTGTCAAACTCAAAGATATAAGTACGGTCGGCCTGAAATTGACGTAGTACATCTTTTAAAATCTTATTGATAACCAAGGTGATATCATCAGAATGCAAAAAATCGAGCAATGACTTGGAAATACCGTTCAAACGGGATAGCAAAGAGTTCAAGCGGTCTACCATCTGTTCCTGCATGTTCATCCGCTGTCGGGAAATACATTGCAGCATTCCCATGACGCGGACATGCCCTTCTTCATTGATATATTTTTCACCCACTTTCGTGCTGACCCACATCACCCCGTATTTGGAATGTATCGGGAAAACCTGCTCGTAAATCTCCATCATCCGGAAAGAACGGAATTCTTCCTGAATCCGTTCCCTGTAACTTTCACAAATAAGGCCGTTGAAATCTTCAAAGGAAATCCTATCTCCCTCTATTCCCAACAAATCAGCAACAAACTCGGAACAGTAGTAGACTCCTTCCTCAAAGTCCACTTCCCACCATCCGATACGTGCCATCGATATAAGTTGCCGCAATCTTGCATCATTTTCTTTAATATTCCCCATATTTACGCTCCCCTTGGAATTTATGTGCCAAGATAATCATTATCTTTCAAAATCAAGTAATGAAACATGAAAAAAGGAGATAAACGATGAATAATCAGCGTTTAAAATCTATTTTTAACGCTGTTCATTTGCAAATGAACACCAAACTATGTATTTTCGTAAAGGAACTACATTACAAACCCTGCAAATTCGTATGACTATGAAACGTAATATCCTATTATTAATAATTTTGACGGTAATATCCATAGGAGCATCCGGACAAAAATATACCATTTATGTGGATGACTTCGACAGTGAAATCAAAGTACCCAACAGAGCGATCAACATGATTCGTCTCGCATTTATCGACGGTATCCGTAATACCAACCGAGTTAATGTAGTGGATGCCGTTTCGGCAGGCAGTGATCTCAGCCTGAGTCCACTGGAAGACGCACGCCGCTTCAAGGCTGAATACCTGCTAAAAGGGAACGTGATGCAACGGGAAGCGACTGATGACGGAAGCTCGCACAGACGTTACCACAGCCGTGAGAACAGTTACAAAGAGAAATTCACCCTGCGTCTCGATTTGATACGGACAAGTGACGGAGTTACTATCAGCACTCGCAATTATGAGGAAACCGGTTCAGCGTCCGGTAAAGACGCCACCCAATACAGCGCTATAGAGCATTCATTAATCAATGTGCCATACGAAATGGGACTTTTTGTTGAAAATTACTTCAAGGTATATGGTTCGATACTGAAAGTGGTTTCCACAAAAAGAGAGAAGGCAAAAACCATTTATATCAATCTGGGATATGATGATCCTATCAAAGCAGGGTTACGCTTTGACGTGGTAGAAAGTGGAATGCTGGAAGGACATTATACAGAGACCAAGATCGGCGAAGTACGGATTGCCGAGATCATGGGACCGAATATCTCTTTATGCAAAGTGAACAAAGGGGGTGCAACGATTCTTGCCGCATTAAATGAAGGAAAGACCTTGAAACTTATTTCCCGGCAAGCCAAACTCTTTGATGAGTGAAAATATTCTTATACTCCACCGGCTTCCTCTATTCCTTCCATGAATAGAGGATTACCGGGCAGGCTCAAAGCCTGCCCTTATTATAACAGGGATAACATGAATCATTTCTCTATAATAGAAGTAAGAGGATGACGATTACCCTTTATCTCTCTCAAGAATGCTTTTGCCGAGCCAAAATTCAAATATAAATCCAAACGCACCGGCAAATGGTTTTTATCATCAGTAACATAAAAAGTTATCACTTCTTTTTCTTTTCCTTTCTTATACTCCACTAAAGAGAAAACCAGACAACGATATTTCACGCCATTCTCTGCCTTAAAGTTCTTCCGGCCACGATAAATCAATGTTTGCTGCTCCACTTTAGTGCCTGTAGCCATATCAAACAATATTTTATCGCCGACTTTATAGTCACTTACATCAAATGAACGTGCCCTCATCAATATGCTCAACATATCAAAGATACACTCATCACTTTGATCCTTCGATCTCACCGTATCCCGTCCTCTCCTCATACGACGCTGATCGGCAATACATTTTCCATTTTCATAGCTGAACCATACTTCGTCCACCGTATAACGGTCGCCCTCTTCCGCCCCTTTACGGAAATAAACAGGCTCCAGACGGCTGCTGGTAATACAAGTCAATGTGTCACGCATCTTAAAAAAGAAATCGACTTGTTTGTTACTGACAGAGATCAGATTACTACGAAAACAAGGTTTCCCTTGATAGGTAATAGCCTGCATGTCCATTTTTGCCTGTCCGGCAGCAACCCAAATAAATTTCCAGTTGAACTTCAAGTCGTACACCAACTCTTCGCCTGCCTGGATAGCTTCGTTTTGTGCCGCACATTGCGCCCTGGTTACCATGATGGCAAACCAGCCACACAATAATATTAGAATAGTTTTTTTCATCGGCCTAGTTTTCTAGCTCTTTCTTTATTTCTATCTTGTACCTTTTTAGTCTCTTCCGGTTTTTGTTTCTTTATTTCATCCAGTTTTTGTTTGTCCGCAGGAATAGCATTCACATCCCAATTCTCTTCAAATTCAAAGTTGGCCTTCATCTCCCATACCTTCGGGAAATAGAATACTTCTTCAGGCTGAATCTTCTTATCATAATCTCCCGTATCCCATACTCCGTTACTATTACGGTCGTTAAACAAACGTATATAATATTTCGTACCCGGATTCAAGAAATAGAAGTCTGCGGTTCCTTCCACCGTCACCGGCTGTTGGCGCAGCACGTTTCCACTGGCATCCAGCAATTCGGCAACAGCATTCGTCCCCGCTCCTTTTATATTCAACAAAATGGTTCCATATTCATCCATTTTCTTCACTTTCACTGTCTGCTGAACCTTATCGGTATGCAAGCCATAGATTCCTTTAAATGCCATAGAGTCAATGGTTAACTGATACTCCTGTTCCGGTTGCCAGTCCGCCAATATCTGATATTGTCGTGGTATCAGCGAGTCTGCCACAAAAAGAAAAGGAGTGGGTTGCCATAGACTATCCACCTTTACTTCCATGTGAATGGCCGAAGTATCGATGCTTGCCACAGGTTCCTCAAAAGATACATAGATATTCCTGTAGATATCGAACGCTGACGGAGCATCAACATTCATCGTCAGGAATTTCGTCGGTTCGACTTGTAAGGTATCCCCCTTCTTCTCCCTCTTTTTACGTTCTTTCTCTTTTTCCTCATTCGCTTTTTTCTGCAACTTTTCACGTTGTTCTCTTGTCAGCTTATTGGCCAGAAAAAGCGTATCGGTTTTAGGAACCAACTGATTCAATGTATCCGTATATAGATAATCCAGTTGGATTTCCAACGTATCCATCTGATAGACCAGCGAATCTTTAATCCAATAACAAATAGAGTCATTACGCGGAGTACTTTCTATAATAAAAGCATCCTTTTCATCAAAATTCAAGCCTTTCAAGGTAGGCAAGGTATCAGCCGCCGCACTAAAAGATAATACAAAATGATTCTCCTTATCACGCTCGCTCCCGGCCAGATACTGGCGGTCATTGATTCCTTTGAATGCCCTCAGAACAATATCATCCGGCAGGAAGCGGGTATAACCCACCGTTTTAATGGTGTCAACAGTAACCGTATCCTTCCACAATGTATCCTGACGCATGGCCGCTTCCATAGTAGGGATAATGATAGAATCACTAAAAGCAATCATCTCCGTTTTGGAATCATACAAATAATTCTGATTGCCATCCATTAAACCGAAAATATGATATTTGCCCGGTGCTATACCACGAATGGAAAAACGGCCACGGCTGTCTGTACGTGAGACACGGTCGAACGGCTTCTTGAGAAAAGCACTGTCATTCAAATCGGAATGCAAACCCACCATCATGCCTTTAACAGGCTCCAGATCGGCAGCGCCTAACACCGTTCCGGAAACTTCCAATGTATCAATGACTTCTCCCGTAGAAAAAGAAAATGAATAGCTGCCCAACGGGTTACCTTCATTATTATCGACAATGGCATCCGAAAAGTCAATGGTATAAGTGGTATTGGGTTTCAATGAGTCCATAAGATTAACCAATACTCTTCTTCCGCTTGCCTTGATATCCGGCTGTTCCAGTTGGGGAGGAGACACCACTACTTTTTCTGATGTTTTCTCCAATTTGATAAACTCATCAAATTCAATGGCTATCTTTTTATCCTTATTACTTGTAGCATAAGGTTTAGGGGAACTTCTGACAAACCTAGGAGGCTCCTCATCATAAGGGCCACCGTCCGGCGTTCCCATGCTGGCACAGGAATACACCACGATCATCAGCATTAACAACGCAGGTAATTTATGTTTTTTCCAATTCATGTTTTTATTGGTTCAAGCTTAGCATTTCTTCTATATAATCACGCGTATTGCTTAATCTCGGCACTTTGTGTTGTCCGCCTAGTTTGCCTTTTTCTTTCAGCCAATCATGGAACAGATTGTGTCTAGCCACGATTATCTCCAACGGCTGCAAGGTAATGTTTTTATGACGTTTGGCTTCGTAATCGGAGTTAATTTGTTGTAAAGAAGTGTCAAGAACCCGTCCAAAATCCTCTAAAGAGTCTGGCATCACGGCAAACTCTATCAGCCACTGATGACGACACTTGGCATGTGCATCCATGAAAACAGGAGCAGCAGAATAGTCAACAATCTGTGCACCAGTAGCTTCACAGGCTTTCGCCAGTCCTTGTTCCGCATTATCCACCATCAACTCCTCGCCAAATGCGTTGATAAAATGCTTGGTACGCCCTGTTATAACAAATTTATAGGGATGTTTGTTGGTGAACTTCACGGTATCGCCAATCATATAACGCCACAATCCGCAGGAAGTGCTGATGACCATCGCATAATTTTTATTTAATTCCACATCGGCCAGCGGGACAATATGAGGATTTTCAGTACCGACATCTTCCATCGGAATGAATTCATAAAATACCCCATAGTCAATCATCAGCAACATGGACGGATCACTGAAATCATTTTGCAATCCGAAGAACCCTTCACTGGCATTGTATGTTTCCATATAATGCATCTTGTCGCTACGAATAAGCTGTTTGTACTGCTCGCGATAAGGAGTAAAAGCAACCCCCCCATGAAAGAACACTTCCAAGTCAGGCCATACTTCCGCCAAATTATCCGTTCCCTTCACTTCCAGAATATGTTTCAGCACGGCCATCATCCATGACGGTACTCCCGAAAGGTTTGTCACATGCTGATTCATTGTGGCACGGGTGATCCTTTCCACTTTCTCCTCAAAATCACTCAGCAACGCAATTTTCTTCTCAGGCACCCGGATCAGATTGACCAACGGATTCACATTTTCAATCAATATGGCAGAAAGGTCTCCCACAAGGCTCCGTTTCACATTATAGTTTGGTGCATGACTTCCTCCCAAAATCAATCCTTTTCCTGAGAAAAAGCGGCTTTCAGGATTTTGCTGAAGATACAGTGCCACTGCATCCCTGCCACCAGCATAGTGGGTATCGTGAAGACCATCCCTGCTTACAGGAATAAATTTGCTCTTGTCATTGGTCGTTCCCGAAGATTTGGCAAACCAGCGCACTTCGCCACGCCACAGGACATTTTCTTCTCCATGACGCATACGTTCTACGTATGGCTTGATTTCTTCGTAGGTCTGTACAGGTACACGTTGGAAGTCTTGATATCTCTTTATGTCTTTATAGCCATATTTCAATCCCCACTCCGTATTGGCCGCATCATTAATCAGCCGGCAAAATACTTTATGTTGGAGTGCCTCAGCCTGAGTTGCATACAAGGCTGTCGCTTTTTGTCTGGGCTTGAATAGCGTACTAATTAGTCTGGTAGAATTCATTTGTCTTAGTATACAATTCGTTATATCTTGCAAAAATAGCTTATTTCTATATTATAATGGCTGATAACATTATTTTTTTTATAGTTTTCTACATTACTTTTATTTTTTGTTATCTTTACGGTCGTTTACAACTTAACATCAAAGGCTATGAAGATAGGAATATTGACATCAGGAGGAGACTGTCCCGGAATAAACGCCACAATCAGAGGAGTTTGCAAAACAGCGATAAATCACTATGGCATGGAGGTTTATGGAATTCATAGCGGATTCCGGGGATTACTGGACAATGACATAGAGCCATTGACAGAAAAATCATTATCGGGCTTGTTAAATTTGGGAGGAACCATACTAGGTACCTCTAGGGAAAAACCCTTCAAGAAACGTTTGTCGGCGGCCTCGGAAGACAAACCGGCCTTGATGTTAAAAAATATTCACAACCTGGGACTGGACTGCATCGTATGCATCGGTGGAAACGGAACTCAAAAGACCGCAGCCAAACTGGCTCAGACAGGCGTAAATGTTGTTTCTGTACCTAAAACCATAGACAATGATGTTTGGGGAACGGACGTTTCATTCGGATTTGATTCTGCCGTGACCATTGCCACCGACGCCATTGACCGGCTACATTCCACAGCCAGCTCACATCAGCGTGTCATGGTTATCGAGGTTATGGGGCATAAAGCCGGTTGGATTGCACTTTATTCCGGAATGGCGGGAGGCGGTGACGTGATTCTTATTCCTGAGCTTCCATACGACATACATAACATCGGGAATACCATTATTGAACGTTTGAAAAAAGGAAAGCCCTATTCCATTGTCGTTGTCGCAGAAGGTATACAGACCATGGACGGCAAGAAAGCCGCCGAGTACATAGCACAAGAAATTGAATATGAAACCGGATTCGAAACTCGTGAAACTGTATTGGGATATATCCAGCGAGGCGGCTCACCTACTCCATACGACCGTAATCTGGCCACACGCATGGGCGGACATGCTACAGAACTGATCGCCACCGGACAATTCGGACGAATGGTTTCTCTGCAAGGTGCGGAAGTAGGTTCGGTCTCTTTGAATGAAGTGGCCGGTAAGTTAAAACTGGTCAATGAAAACCACGACCTGATTGTACAAGGCAAACGCATGGGAATCTGCTTCGGATAAGAAGCAGATGACTCCTATCATCATTACATACTTATATCCATCTTATCGGGTATTCTTATCCGGGAAATTCCCTAAAACCGATTTAAAACAGAATTATCCCCCAAAAACCTCAAACCAGCCGATATGAATAAAAAACTACTTTTCTCTTTCACTCTCGCTTCGCTGGCGGGAATTCCGGCACAGGCAAAAGAAAAAACATCTCCGGAAGCAACAGAACAGCGTCCCAACATTATCTTATTCATGGTGGATGATATGGGTTGGCAAGATACCTCTTTGCCTTTCTGGACACAGAAAACCCATTATAACGAAGCCTATGAAACCCCTAATATGGAACGCTTGGCAAAGAAAGGGATGATGTTCACACAGGCCTACGCCTGCAACATCAGTTCCGCCACCCGTTGCAGTCTGATAACAGGTGCCAACAATACCCGGCATCGGGTGACCAACTGGACGCTTGAAAAGAACAAAGCCACCGACAGACCAAGCAATACAATACAACCACCAGACTGGAACTACAACGGAGTCAGCCAGGTAGCCGGAACCCCCAATACATTTGTCGAAACCTCTTTCGTCGAATTGCTCAGACAAAGCGGTTATCATACCATCCACTGCGGAAAAGCTCATTTCGGATCCATTGACACTCCGGGGGAAAACCCCGCCCATTGGGGGTTTGAAGTAAATATAGCCGGACATGCCGCCGGTGGCCTGGCTACTTATCTGAGCGAACAGAACTACGGCCATACCCGTGATGGAAAACCCTACTCACTGATGGCTGTCCCCGGTCTGGAAGATTATTGGGGAACCGGTGTATTTGCTACGGAAGCCCTGACACGTGAAGCCATCAAAGCCCTGGATAAAGCCAAAAAGTACAATCAACCCTTCTATCTGTATATGGCGCATTACGCTATCCATATTCCTATTGACAAGGATATGCGCTTCTTCCCCAAATATATCAGAAAAGGACTTAGTGACAAAGAAGCCGCATACGCATCTCTGATTGAAGGTATGGATAAAAGTCTGGGAGATCTGATGGACTGGCTGGAAAAGAACGACGAAGCGGATCATACAGTCGTCATCTTTATGAGTGACAATGGAGGGCTGGCCTCCCAACCCGGATGGCGCGACGGACAGATTTATACTCAAAACTATCCCCTCAACAGTGGCAAAGGCTCCTTATATGAGGGAGGAATACGCGAGCCGATGATTGTAAGCTGGCCCGGAGTAGTCGCTCCGGATACTCGTTGTGACAAATACCTTATGATTGAAGATTTTTATCCTACCATACTTGAAATGGCGGGCATCACAAACTATAAGACTGTCAGCCCTATAGACGGTATCAGCTTTATGCCTCTGCTGAAAGGCACAGGAGACCCATCCAAAGGACGTGCGCTGATATGGAATTTTCCTAATATCTGGGGTAATGACGGGCCGGGCATCAATCTGGACTGTTCTATCCGTAAAGATGAATGGAAACTGGTCTATTATTATGAAACCGGCAAAAAAGAATTGTTCAACATTCCAAACGATATCAGCGAGAAAAATGATGTGGCAGACCGGTATCCCGAAATCGTAAAACGGCTCTCCAAAGAATTAGGGAACTATTTACGGGAAGTAGAAGGGCAGCGTCCCACATTCAAAGCGACCGGAAAACCCTGCCCGTGGCCGGATGAGATCTAAATTCTATCAAAACATTGAATCTGCCCGGCTACATTTCCCTATGTAATCGGGCATTTCAATACATACCTACCAACAAACATTCTCCAAAGACACTTGAAGAACTCACTAAAAAAACTCTTAGATTCAGCTAAATACTCTCTTTGAAAGCAACTTCCTCCGCTTCACTGATCATTTGCTCGTCCATATCCGATTTTTCAATTTCCTCCAAAGAAGAAGCCGGAACAGAAACCCCACTATCAGAAACCGTCACCTCCTCCTGAGGTAACTCACGGGCAGCCTTAGCCGCAAAAATACATTCAATAAAGCTGGAATCATTCTTGATTTTTCTCAAAGCCACATGCGCGGCCATTTGTTGGGACTCTTTTTTAGAATAACCAGTCCCTTTTCCTCCCGAAACACCTTCCACCAAGACTTCACTCTCAAAGGTAGGGCTGTATCCCTGATCGTGCGACTGGGTTATCAACTCAAAAGTGACCTCAAAGCGATTTTTCTGACTCCACTCTATCAGCTTGGATTTAAAGTTCACCTCCTTACGGGAAATCTTCTCCAAATTTATATAAGGGCCAATAATACGATGCTCCATAAAATATTTACAGGCACGATATCCTCTATCTAAATAAATGGCACCTACCAATGCCTCGAACGCATTGCCACACATATAGCTGTTATGAGAAGACTGGCGGGCAGTATATTTGATCAGCTTATCCAAACCAATCTCTATGGCCAAACGATTCAAGGTTTCACGCTGCACTATTTTAGAACGGGTATTCGTCAGAAACCCCTCACGCTTTCCTTCAAACCTTTTGTAAACGATATCTGCCACCACAGCATCCAGAATAGCATCTCCCAAGAATTCCAAACGTTCATTATTAAGTAAACGCCCCTTGTCAGACTTCACCGATGAAGATTTGTGAAGCAAAGCCTGTTCATAGATGCTAATGTCTTTAGGATAGAATCCAAGCATCTTATAAAAACGAAGATAAGACTCCTTATCCTTGCGAAAAAGAAGTCTTATCTTATCCTTTATATTGCTAAACACGATTATTCAGCATATTTTTTTACGATTACACATGCATTATGTCCACCAAAACCAAAGGTATTGCTCAATGCAGCGTTCACAGTACGCTTCTGAGCCTCATTGAACGTAAAGTTCAAATTATAATCGATATTCTCATCGTTATCACCTTCCTCGTGGTTAATAGTCGGCGGAACAATGTCGTTCTTCACAGCCAATACACTGGCAATCGCTTCTACCGCACCGGCAGCGCCCAACAAGTGACCTGTCATAGACTTAGTAGAGCTGATATTCAATTTATAGGCGTGGTCTCCAAACACATCCTTGATAGCTTTCACTTCCGAAACATCACCTACAGGAGTTGAGGTTCCATGTACATTGATATAGTCAATATCTTCCGGCTTCATTTCAGCATCTTCCAATGCATTCATCATCACCAGCTTGGCTCCTAATCCTTCCGGATGAGAGGCTGTCAGGTGGTAAGCATCAGCAGAAGCGCCTACACCGGCAAGTTCCGCATAAATCTTAGCGCCACGTGCTTTTGCATGTTCCAGTTCTTCTAGAATCAGGCAACCTGCGCCTTCCCCCATCACAAAACCATCACGGCTTGCGCTGAACGGACGAGATGCACGCTCCGGATCATCATTACGGGTAGACAAAGCATGCATGGAGTTAAAACCGCCCAAACCAGCTTCAAAGATTGCAGCCTCCGCACCACCTGCCACAATTACATTAGCCTTACCCAGACGAATATAGTTGAATGCATCGGCAATGGCATTTGATGAAGACGCGCAAGCAGAAGTTGTTGTAAAGTTAGGGCCATGAAAGCCATACATGATAGAGATCTGTCCCGATGCGATATCAGCTATCATCTTGGGAATAAAGAATGGGTTAAATTTCGGTCCCACAGTATCTTTGTTCAGCGTATAATTGGCTACTTCTTCTTCAAAAGTATGAATACCCCCGATACCTACACCGTAAATCACACCTATTCTGTTCAAATCTTCTTTTTCGAGGTCCATTCCAGAATCTTCCACCGCTTCTTTAGCAGCTACAATGGCATACTGTGTATACAGATCCATTTTACGAAGTTCTTTGCGGTCAATGTAGTCAGTTCCATTGAAGTTTTTCACTTCGCATGCAAAATGAGTCTTGAATTTAGACGCATCGAAATGAGTAATAGGTCCTGCTCCGCTTACACCCTTCAGTAGATTTCCCCATGTTTCAGCAACATTATTACCTACAGGAGTAAGAGCACCAAGACCTGTTACTACTACTCTTTTTAATTCCATATTATAAAATAGGGATAATTACTTAGCGTTAGCTTCGATATAAGAAACGGCGTCGCCTACTGTACCAATCTTTTCAGCCTGATCATCAGGGATAGAAATACCGAATTCTTTTTCAAATTCCATAATCAGTTCGACAGTATCCAATGAATCTGCTCCCAGATCATTAGTGAAGCTTGCTTCAGTTGTAACTTCTGACTCTTCTACACCTAATTTATCAACGATAATAGCTTTTACTCTTGATGCAATTTCAGACATAACTTTAATTTTTTAGTTAATAAATTGAATTATTTTATTTTCTTTGCGGTTGCAAAGGAATAAATATTTCTTGGGCTGAGCAAATATTCAGGCAAATAAATGCAGGATTTTGCACATTTTTTTGTTTTATGTGCACCAAAACAGGAATTATCATGAAGAAAATTGCAATTCTGGCTTCAGGAGAAGGTACCAATGCCGAAAGGATTATTCGGTATTTTTTAGAGAAAAGAACAGCGGAAGTAGCGTTAGTTATCACCAACAAGGCACAAGCCGGTGTGCTCAAGCGGGCTGAAAGACTGAGTGTTCCGTCACTCATCCTCACAGCTCAAGAATTTGCCGGCGGGAAGGCGCTGGAAGCACTTCACCTATATAATATAGACTTCATCGTACTGGCAGGCTTCCTCCTAAAAGTACCTGATACCATTTTGCATGATTATCCGAATAAAATAGTAAATATTCATCCGGCTCTCCTTCCCAAATTTGGCGGCAAAGGTATGTACGGTTCCCATGTGCACCAAGCTGTCATAGCTTCTAATGAAAAGGAAAGCGGCATCACTATCCATTATATAAACGAGCATTATGATGAAGGAAATACCATTTTCCAAGCCACCTGTCCGGTGTTGCCCGATGACACGCCGGACACATTGGCGGCACGAGTACACCAGTTGGAATATGAACACTTCCCTCGGGTAATCGAAAGAGCTATTCTAGGAAAAAGTCCCTCAATCTGATACGGAAGAACTGAAGGGCTTTGCCCATCCGGTAGTTGACTGTCTGTACCGACACCTCCAGCATATCGGCAATTGCTTTATGAGTCAGTTGCTTGTATCGGCTCATAACATATACTTCCTGCTGTTCTTTAGGAAGAGCATGAAACGCTTCCATATAAGCATTAAATAATTCCGTACTATAATTAGGATCCAATGCCGACAGGGATTTCATCTGTTGGTTCTGATATCGCTCGTACACCTGGCGGGTAATATGGGAACGAGTGATTGAATTCAGTGCCCTGTTTCTGACACTGGTAAATAAAAAAGATTTCAGCGACAAGTCCTCTACCAGCAATTCACGCTTTTCCCACACATACATCATCAAATCCTGCACTATTTCTTCGGCTTCCTCAGAAGACACATACGAGGAACAAAACAAACATAGCGGTTTGTAATAAGAAGCGTAAACCAGAGAAAATACTTTTTGATTTCCCGACTTCAGGGTTCTAATAATTAACCGGTTATCATTAAGGTTCATAGGTCATTTTTAATTTAAGGTCACACAAACATAAGCATTTATTTTGAAGTAAGAAACAAGGATGGGATAAAATATAAAAAATATAAGTTTTTGTTTAGTAACCCGGTCATGATATTTGTATTAATAATGCCGACCGGCTTAAAAAGAGATGAACAGAAACCTTAATAAATAAACCTTGATAAGTTAACCTTAAACTGAGTGCCTATGCGGAAATTACCAAATCAAACCTACTCTATTGGGTAAATATGCCCAATAATCAACAAACCTATTATTCAATCTGAAAACAAAAATCTAATTAAGAATGAACCTCAAAATCTAACCTTATGAGACGAACTTTTACTTTTTTCCTAACATTCCTATTGGGAATGTTTGCAGCAGCGATGTATGCACAAACGCATACAGTCAGCGGTACCGTAATAGACAAAGACGCCAACGAACCTCTGATTGGTGCAAACGTATTAATTAAAGGTACAACTATCGGAACGGTAACCGATCTCGATGGGAAATATACCCTGCAAGCCGGTGACAAAGACATACTGGTATTCTCCTATTTAAGTATGAAAACCATAGAGGAGCCAGTGAACGGACGTACAGTTATCAATGTGAAGATGACATCGGACACAGAAACATTAGGCGAAGTCGTAGTGACGGCAATGGGTATCAAACGCCAGTCCGAGACACTGACCTATTCCGCACAGACAGTGGGAGGTAAAGACGTGAACGACATCAAGAGTGTCAACATGATCAACTCCCTGCAAGGTAAAAGTGCCGGTATGATGATTACTCCGAACTCCACCGGAGCCGGCGGGTCTTCTAAAATCCTGTTCCGCGGCAATAAGTCCATCAGCGGCAATAACCAACCATTAGTAGTAGTAGACGGTGTCCCTGTGATGATGAATATCACCGGTTCACAAGTAAACAGCAACTACGGAGGCCAGCGAGACGGTGGTGATGCCATGTCCACAATCAATCCGGATGACATTGCCCAAATCACTTTGCTGAAAGGTGCATCGGCAGCAGCGCTTTATGGTGCGGTAGCAGCCAATGGTGCCATCATGATCACCACCAAATCAGCACAGTCGGGCAAAGTTTCCGTCAATGTATCCAGCAACACCACCATGGAAAACCCAATGGTACTGCCTGAGTTCCAGACTAATTATGGAATGAGCGACAACGGTACTTTCAGTTGGGGTGAAAAGCTAAGCAACAAAGCTCCCAATTATGCTAAGAAATTCTTCCGTACCGGATTTACGACCAATAACTCCATCTCTTTAAGTGGAGGAAATGAAAATATCCAGTCTTATTTTTCTTATGCCAATGTCTATTCACAAGGTATCACTCCACAAAACGACTACCGAAGCCACAATTTAAATTCAAAAGTAGGCTTCAATGTGCTGAAAGACATCCATATTGATTTCACAGCTAAATTCACCAACCAGCACATCGCCAACCAAGCGGCAGCCGGTTATTTGTGGAATCCGCTGACCGGTGTTTATCTCTTCCCCAGAGGAGAAGACTGGAACGGATACAAAGAAAACTTCGAAGTATATGATCCCGCAAGAGGTTGCTATGTTCAGAACTGGACAAATACAAAACAACAGCAGTTCGGCAATCCATATTGGATGCTGAACAGACAGACTCCGGTGACCGACCGTAACCGCTATGAATTCGGCGGAAGCATCAAATGGGACATTACTCCTGATTTGAACATCCAAGGACGTATGCGTTATGAAAGAGGTGAAGAACACTGGGTACACAATGCTTACGCATCCAGCGTGGGAAATCTTTATCCGATGGGGCGTATGAAAGACAACCGCTATTTCAGCGACCAACTTTACGGAGATGTGCTGGTTAGTTACAACCATACATTCAATGATCTTTCCGTGTCTGCTACCGCAGGTTCCAGCTTTACAAAGACCAAAACCTCTCACGTTGACCTATGGGGGGAAGGCTCCCAATTCTCACAGCCCGGTTCCGGAAACATCTATTATCCCAACATCTTTACCCCGAACAATTACTACGGCAATATGTCCACTGTGGGTAAGGACGATAGCTGGATGACTCAAAAACGACTGAACTCTGTATTTGCCACCGCGCAACTGGGTTACCGTGAAGGTATCTTCATTGACATATCAGCGCGTAATGACTGGTCATCAGCATTAGCATTTACCGAAAGCTGCTCATTCTTTTATCCGTCTTTCGGCGGCAGTGTTCTGTTGAATAAATTTATAGATATGGGCAAGAACATCGACTTGTTCAAATTCCGTGCAAGCTATTCTATCGTAGGTAATGACGTACCTGTATTCATGAGTAACCTGCTTTACTCACTAGGTTCTCAAGGTGCCATTACTCCTCCCGACAAAGCCCCGTTCAGAACATTAAAGCCAGAAAAGACTCATTCTCTGGAAATTGGCTTTGACGGTACATTCCTGCAAAACCGTTTGAACATCAACCTGACATATTATAAGACCAACACCAAGAACCAATTCTTCTCTGTTGCGGCTCCTTACGAATCAGGCTTGAGAAACCGCTATGTAAACGCCGGTAATGTAGAAAACAAAGGTTTTGAATTCAATATCGGATGGTACGAGCAGTTCACTGACAACTTCAGCTGGAGTACCAATCTGAATTTCTCATACAACGACAATAAAATCAAAGAACTTGTCGACGACCTTCCCAACGGACTTACATTGACCGATTTCGGAGGTGCGAAAGTCATATTGAAAGAAGGTGGTCACTATGGTGACCTGTATGTGCGCCACCTGATGCGTGACGAAAGCGGTAAACCTTTGCAAAATGAAAAAGGGGAACCTATCGTAAGCGGTGATTCTATGGACGATTTGGAATATGCAGGCAACATGAACGCCAAAGTAAATATGGGATGGACCAACACATTCCGCTACAAGGACTTTTCACTATCCTTCTTGATTGATGCCAAATTCGGTGGCAAGGTAATCGGTATGACCGAAGCGGCTTTAGACGGATGGGGTGTGTCAAAGCGTTCAGGTGAAGCCCGTGATGCCGGCGGTATTACAATAGACGGAGTAAAATTTGATGCCGACAAGTACTATCGTACTACCGGCAACAACAATTTCAACAGTCCATACGCCGTAGAGAACTATGTTTATGACGCTACCAACATACGCCTTCGTGAAATGACCTTCGGCTATACCTTCCGTAACCTGCTGGGTGCGGGCAAGAACCTGACAGCAGCCATCATCGGGCGCAACCTGTTCTTTTTCCATAAGGACGCACCGATGGACCCAGACGTATCAGCAGGTACAGGCAACGGCATACAAGGTGTAGATATGTTTGCACTGCCTACCTCGCGCAGCTTTGGTCTTAATTTAAAACTTAACTTCTAATGCTTGAAACTATGAAACGGAATAAAATATTAACATACGCCTTTTTAATGGCAATTCCAATGACTGTAGGAAGCATCTTCTCTTCCTGCACAGACGACTTTGAGAAATTGAATACCAGCAATATCCAGGTAAACCCGGCAGACCTTCCTTTTGCCGCACAGTGTACCGAACCGATGACCTACTGTTATCCGCCTCAACAAAACATGTTCCAGTTCTGGACCAACCTGACCATTGACCTTTATGGAGGATACTTCATGACTCCCAACGGTAACTTCACCAACGGAGATATGGGCGAAAACCGCGGTCACAGCGGCGGTATGTATGAGAACTATTATCTCCACATCTTCAATAACACCCGCCGCATCATCGCCCAATGCGATGCCAGCGGTGAAAAAGGGTTGTCGGGTGTCATGCGAATCGTTCAGGCTTACGGAACACTGATGACTACGGATGCTTACGGTCCCATACCTTACAGTTCCATCCTGTCGGGAGAAAACGAAGTGTACTTTGAGTTCGACAGCCAGAAAGACCTGTATAAAGCCATGCTTGAAGATTTGAGTACAGCCATTACTGACATCAGCGCCATGGGAGAAGGTGAAATAGCCAAATTAAAATCCTTCGATTGCTGGTGCAACGGCGATAAAGACTTATGGATAAAGATCGCCAATACCATGAAACTGCGTATGGCCTTACGTTTGTCCAAACGGGAAACTGAAGCCGGCAATGCCGGAATGAACCTGAAAGCCATCGCCACCGAAGCTGCCAAAAACACATTGGCAACAGTTAATAAAGACATTCTGATTGACAAGAGTCTTGAAAATGAAATGTGGCTGATGTTCGCTTGGGGCGATTGTGGGTTTAACGCCAATCTGGTAACAATAATGAGTGGAACCAAAGACCCGCGCCAACCATTATACATGACGCTGAATACCGGAGATATAAAGAATGACGCCGGTACCACCACCGTAGCCGCCCAAAGTCAATATTTAGGCATCCGCTTCGCCAGCGGGCTTCCTGCCAAAGCAAACAATTGGGGTAACTTCTCCGGTTGGATCCAAGGTAACAACGGTTCCTCTTATTCCATGCCGTTACCTATCATGAAAGCAGCGGAGGCATACTTCCTGCTAGCCGAAGCGAAGTTAAGATGGGACATCGGAAGCGAAAGCGTAAAGAATTTATATGAAAACGGCATCCGCATTTCCATGGCTAACGAATTGGCCTACCGAGGCAGCTATGCCGGCGTGAAAGAGTATCCGGAAGGAGCAGTAGATGCCTACATCAATGGGACAAGCACCCAGATAGACTATGTAGATCCTGTCAAATCCGAATTAAGCACTCCTGCCGTGAATAAATTAAGTGTAAAATGGGATGAAAGCGCAAGCAATGAAGAAAAATTAGAAAGAATCATCACGCAAAAATGGCTTGCTTTGTTCCCGTTATCCACCGAAGGTTGGGCAGAGCAACGCCGCACCGGTTATCCCCGTTTCTTCCCGGCATTTGTCAATGAAAGCAATGGAGCCGTAAATACAGAAGAAGGAGTACGCCGCGTGATTTATAGCAGCCAGGCTTATGATGCCAACGCTAAGGGAGTAGAAGGCGGACTCAAACTTCTTGATGAGGAGAATTCCAGCAAATTCGGTATCTCCGGCGATAAAGGAGGTACACATCTTTGGTGGGACAACGCTGATAAAGGGAACTTTTAAATATAATATTTTAAGGTAAAAACTGTGATTTTTGTTTTAATAGGTATTTCAGATTAAAATTTCGGATGAGGGTGTCAAAACTCTCTCTTTGAAGAAATCACCCCTGCTACAACTATTTGTCGCAGGGGTGAAACTTTCTGTTTGGGCATTATGACACCCCTCATTTTACTTGACATACTGCATCCTGTCCTCACGGATTATGGAACTCTTATCATAGTAGATATAAAATTCATTTGAATTATTTTGTGAGTGGGTCTTGAACCCCCCAAAAAAAAATTGATGTTTCTATACATTCCGGCAATACGTAAGTTGTAGACTCCATATAATCAAATGGCGTGTATGATTCTTTGCAGCATGATCAGCATTCGGACACAAGCTCGAAAGAAGTCAATTCATCATGTCCGTACCTTTTCCGGAACATCACAATCGCATCATGAATCGATATATTGTTTGATTTGTTCCATAGGTATTCCTAATTGTTCGGA